>Ga0194125_10006409_pt1 | contig 17369 bp, 12 predicted proteins | sample TA2KigC250mmetaG_FD_148626 | JGI IMG/M metagenome (GOLD analysis project Ga0194125, IMG submission 148626) | Freshwater microbial communities from Lake Tanganyika, Tanzania - TA2015034 Kigoma Deep Cast 250m | ecosystem: Environmental > Aquatic > Freshwater > Lake | place: Tanzania: Lake... | reverse complement strand
CCGGAAGATACTTGTCCTCTAAAGGAGACACTCCTTACAGGTCGTCATCATTCTGCCGTTCATACCCATTTCAACAGAGAGGGTGGAGAAAGATATATCGAGGTGACAACCTATCCGATCCTCGTCGAAAAAGGAAAAATAAAAAAAGTAACCCATATTGCCCGTGACATCACCGATCGAAAACTGGCTGAGAGAGCCTTACAGGAGAGTGAGGAACGATATAGAACGCTGATCGAATCGGTAACGGACTATGTTTGTAAGGTATTGGTTAAGGATGGCCGGCCTGTTTCGACCTCTCATGGGCCTGGCTGCATTGCAGTGACGGGTTATACGTCGGAAGAATACGAGGCCGACCCTTATCTGTGGTATCGAATGATACATGAAGAAGACCGGCAAACTGCGCTTGAACAGGCGAATTCCATCCTTAATGGAGAGAGGGATGAACCACTTGAGCATCGCATCATCCACAAGAACGGCTCTATCCGCTGGATAAGAAACACCCCGGTTGTGTTTAAGGATGAGCAAGGAGGAGTGGTGTCGTACGACGGGCTGATTTCCGATATCTCCGAGCGCAAACAGGCAGAGCAGGGGCTCAGAGAATCCGAGAAAAAATACAGACAGGTCGTTGAAAACGCCGTAGAGATTATTTACGCAACGGATGAACACGGTAATTTTACTTATGCCAACCATGCCGCTCTGAAGGTAGTGGGTTATACCCTCGAGGAACTTCAGCGACTCAATTACCTCGATCTCATTCTTCCCGATCACCGCCAAAGGTTAAAGGAGATGTATACCCGCCAGTTTCGTGAAAAGCAGGCCACTACTTATGTGGAATTTCCTTTATTGAATAAATGGGGAAAGGTCGTATGGTTTGGGCAGAATGCCTCGCTCGTGACAGAAGACGGAAAGGTAGTTGGATTTCATGTGATTTCCCGCGACATCACTGACCGGAAGCGAGCAGAGCAGGAGATGAAAACGCTTGAGGAACAGCTTCGTCAGTCCCAGAAGATAGAGGCCGTTGGAAGATTGGCGGGTGGCGTTGCCCATGATTTTAATAATATTCTGACTGTCATTGGCGGCCATTGTGAGCTTTTTTGGCGGAGACATGGGGATGTAGGATCCGAGGTGGGAGGATATCAAGGAGACCAAGAAAGCAACAGACCGGGCCGCCAACCTCACCCGGCAACTCTTGGCCTTCAGCCGCCGCCAGATCATGGAGGTGAGGGTCCTCGATTTGAACGCCATTTTGAAGGATATGACGAAGATGTTGTATCGAATCATTGGAGAGGACATCGAATTGGTCATGGCTCTGTCGACAGACCTGGGGAGGGTCAAGGTCGATCCCGGGCAGATCGAACAGGTGATCCTCAATCTGGCGGTCAATGCAAGAGAGGCAAGGCCATCGGTGGGGAAACTCACAGTGGAAACGGGCAACGTGGAGCTGGATGAAGCTTATGCGCGCACGCATGTCAGCGTGAAACCCGGCCGGTACGCGATGCTTTCGGTGAGCGACACAGGAGTAGGAATGACTTCAGAAGTTAAGGATCGTGTCTTTGAGCCTTTCTTTACGACCAAGGGCAATGGAACCGGGCTGGGTTTATCGACGGTCTATGGGATTGTAAAGCAGAGCGGTGGAAACATCTGGGTTTATAGCGAGCCGGGTCAGGGAACGACTTTTAAGATATACCTTCCCTGGGTGGATGAGTCTCCGAAAGTGGATAAGAAGAGGGACGTGATCGGAGAGCTTCCTCGTGGGAGTGAGACGGTTCTCGTGGTGGAGGATGAGGAGGAGGTTCTGAAGGTGACTGTGGAAATTCTAAGAAGGCAGGACTACAAGGTCTTTGAGGCATCTCAGGGAGGAGATGCCTTGCTCATCTGTGAGGAGTATGAGGACCCGATTCATCTTATGGTGACCGATGTGGTGATGCCCAGGATGAGCGGTTCCGAGTTGGCGAAGCGTCTGGAGCCTCTTCACCCGGAGATGAGGGTGCTTTATATGTCGGGTTACACAGACAATGCTATCGTTCATCATGGTATTTTGGAAGAAGGAGTAAATTATCTCCAGAAACCCTTTACCGTAGATAGCCTGGCGAGAAGAGTTCGGGAGGTGCTGGACAAATAACTTAACACTGACGTTGCCTTTTAATGGATGCATAGATGGTCTCTTTTTTCTATCGAATTTATTCGGGGAGAGAAAACAGAGGGATGAAAATCCGATAAAGAGAACTTGACATGACCTGATTTAAAGCTATAATCTCCGGTAATTTTCCCGGCCTCCCCAAAACTTATCCTTGCAATAGAGGCAATCCCTGCCCCTCGATAGAGAAAGGAGATTTAAATGAAGATAAAGGCGGCTGAGCTTCTCGTTAAATATTTGGAGGAAGAAGGGGTGGAGTATGTGTTCGAAGTCCCTGGAGGAGTATTGGAGCCCATTAATAATGCCCTGTATGAGTCAAAAAAGATAAAACCCATCCTGGCAAAACATGAAGCAGGGGCTGCTTTTATGGCATGTGGATATGCGCGGGTTAGCGGCAAACTCGGGGTTTGCATGGGAACTGCGGGGCCAGGCTGTACTAACCTGATGACCGGGGTGGCCTCAGCATACGGGGACTCCATTCCAGTTTTAGTATTAACAGGTCAGGTTTCCACATCCACTTTTGGGAAAGGGGCTGCGCAAGAATCCTCCAGCGAGGGAATAGATGCAGTGGCGATGTTTAAACCTCTCACCAAATATAGCGCAATGGTATTTAAAGGGGCTATGCTGCCAGAGATGATTCGAAGAGCCCTGAGGTATGCCTTAAGTGGCAGAAAGGGCCCCGTTCATCTCAACCTGCCGCTGGATGTAATGAGAGAGGAAATAGAGTTTGACCTAAGGAAGGTTGATACTTATCGGGGCTGGTCTCAACCCTTTGACAGAGAGAGCGTTAAAAGGGCGTCTACATACTTGCTACAGGCTGAAAGACCGGCCATGCTCCTGGGTAACGGGACGTTAACATCCAATGCTGCCGAAGAGGCAAAGACCATTGCGGAGATGTTGAATATCCCTGTAATCACAACACCAAAGGCAAAGAGTGCCTTCCCTTCAGATCACCCTTTATCTCTCGGACCATTCGGATTTGCCTCTTCTCTATTGGCTGAGAAATATCTAGCCGGGGGTATTGATATCCTTTTAACAGTAGGGACAGGATTTACAGAGTTGGCTACCCAGGCATGGGACAAGAGGCTTTTACCCCGGAAGGCCCTTCTGCAGATAGATATCGATCCTTACCAGATAGGCAAGAACTACCCTGTTACTGTAGGTTTGGTAGGGGATACCAAGGCAGTATTAACAGAGATGTACTATGAGATAAAGCGGCAGACAAAGAATATACACGATTTTAAACCTAATATGCCGATGGGTGGATATATGAGATTTAAAGAGGATTCCCAGGTCTACCTCGATGAGGAGAAGATGAACTCCGATGCTATTCCGTTAAAACCCCAGAGATTAATGAAGGACTTGCGGGAGAGTTTGCCAAGGGATGCTATAGTATTCCTGGATATCGGTAGTAGCTTGACATGGGCACTGCACTATTTTCCCGTTTATTATCCTAATACGTTTATTTATGGTTTGGGTTTTGCTCCTGTCGGATATGGAGTGGGAAGTGTCATTGGAGGTAAGTTTGCTGCCCCCGATAAGCCAGTAGTAGCCATTGTTGGAGATGGGGGTTTTTTAATGAATGGGATGGAAGTAGCCACTGCTGTTAATTACAACATGCCGGTGATCTGGGTGATTCTCAATGATGCCCAGTTGGGTATGGTTTATCATGGGCAAAGGATGGCCTCTGACGCCCATGTTGTTGTCTCTAAATTTAAAAGGGTAGATTTTTTTAAGATTGCGGAGGGATTAGGGGCGAAGGGTATAAGGATAGATAAGCCCGGTGAGATAAACAGGAATATGATGGATGATATTATTGCAAGTGGAAAACCAACAGTGTTGGATGTAGTCATCGATTCAGAAGAACCACCGCCAATGAAATCTAGGGTGGCAGCTTTGGAGGAGATCTATGATTAATCAGAAAATGAAAAAAATATTTGAGATCATCTTATTGTCAGGTGCGTTAGTGTTTTGGACCGCAGGGCTTGAGGCAGGCCCTATGGGGACATTAATTATTGCCGATGCTACAGGAGAACCTGCATCTTTGGACCCACACATGCATTACAGTACTCAAATCAGCGGTATGCTGCGTCAGATTTATGACTCCCTATTGGAGAGGGACCCTGATGGAAAGTTGATCCCAGGACTGGTTGAGAGTTGGCAATGGCTTGATAAAACAACCTGGCAATTTAAGCTAAGAAAAGGGATTAAATTTCAAAACGGTGATGAATGTGTCGCTAAAGATGTCAAGTTTTCTATTGAAAGGATAATTAATCCAGAGACCAAATCTCCACAAATGAGAGATTTGGGAAGCATTGATCGCATAGAAACGATTGACCAATATATAATAAATTTCATAACTAAAGGCCCCGATCCTCTTTTGCCAAGTAAATTTGTGGCACTCGGAAATATCCTACCTGAGGAAGTTTTTAAAAGGAGAGGCGAAACTGAATTTTTTAAGAACCCCATAGGAACAGGACCTTTCAAGTTTGTTAAATGGGAAAAGGGTAAAGAGATAATATTAGAAGCCAACGAAGGATATTTCAGGGGCTCTCCTAAGGTTAAGGAGGTGGTGTTTAAGTTTATATATGGAGAGGAAAACCGGATCAAGATGCTCCTAAATGGCAATTTAGACATAGTAACAAATGTGATGCCTCAGTATACATTAGATTTAAAAAAGGATCCGAGAACTAAATTGGTAAAGAAATCGTCACTACAATTTGCAGATGCAGTATTCAATACCGTAGACAATACCCCTTTTATAAATAAAAAGGTTAGACAGGCATTCAATTATGCTACCGATGTTGATAAACTTATTAAATATGTGCAAAAGGGGAACGGACGGAGACTTGCTACCTTTACCATGCCAGAGGAATTTGGTTACAATCCAACTCTTAAACCGTATTCATTTGATTTGGAAAAGGCCAAAAGTCTTTTATCTGAGGCTGGTTATTCTAATGGATTTGAGATCAAGATATTAGCCTTGGAACATCTTAGAATCTTAGCATTATCTCTTGTGAAACAATGGGAGAAGATTGGGGTTAAGAGTGAGATCGATTTTAGGTCAAGAGATGAAGGGATTAAATTGGGCCTAATTGAGAAAAAGATATCCTGGGATATATTTATTGGTGATCCTACGGATCCCCTCTTTGATGCCAGTCATCAAATGACAATTCATCTCGATCCTAAACATCCCGTTTGCCGATTCCATAACGATCAGATTGTTAAATTGCTTTATGAATCGAATATAACTATGGATGGAAAAAAACGTTTGAACCTTTTAATAAAGATACAGGAGATTGTTTATGAAGAGGCTCCAATAGTATTCCTATATCAAAATATAAATCTTTACGGTGTAAGCGCTAAGGTACTTGGGTTTGCCCCTTATGTAGATACGATGCTAAGATTGTATGATGTTTCAAAAAAATAAAAGGTTGGTTGGATAGAAATTCTATATTTTTTTTAATATGGATTGTCCTTAAAGGAGATATTCGATGGTTATTCATCCAGGAGAGGTAAAAAATAATGCGATTTCAGAAAAACCTGACTTTTTTGTTAAGACGGTTATTGCCTATAGAACATCTAAGATTATATTTGTTGCTACCTACTATGATATTTTTACATTATTAAATAACGGGGAAAAAAGTTTAGATGAATTAACAAAATATTTAGGATTAGACCCAAGAGTGACAGAATTATTACTCAATGCCCTGCTTTCTTTAGGCTTATTAAAGAAGGAGGATATTTTTTACTACAATACTCCGTTAAGTGAGAATTTTTTAGTCCAAGGAAAGCCAGCTTATCTGGGTGATAATTTAAAAATGCAGGAATTACTTTGGGATTGTTGGTCAGGATTGAGAAATGTGCTGAAGACGGGTAAGCCCACGCGTCTTCTTGAGGACCTATTGTCTGAGCAAAGCCCCCAATTTAGAAGGGAGTATATTTATGGTATGCACAACATTGCTCAAAACTTTGCTAAGGCAATATTACAGAAGGTAGATTTGTCGGTTGTAAATAGTATGCTCGATGTGGGAGGGGGGCCGGGTACGTATTCCATTATTTTTGCGAAAAAATATCTTGGTCTAAAGTGCATTATTATGGATCTGCCCGAGGTCTTAGATGTTACTAAGGAGATTGTAAAAGAATATCATTTGTTAGAAAGAATCAGTCTGTACAAAGGGAATTATTTATACGATGACTTTGGATCCGGTTATGACCTTATATTAATGTCCAACATCACCCATAATGAAGGTGACGAAACAAACCAGCTTTTATGTGATAAGGCATACAGCGCTCTTAATTCAAAGGGATTACTGGTAATAAATGATTTTTTGTTAGATGAATCAAAGACCGATCCTTTATTTCCCGCTATATTTTCCATCTTTATGACGACCTTTACAAAAGATGGAAGGACGTATTCTTTCAATGAATATAAATCCTGTATGGAGAATTCCGGTTTTATAAATATTCAGCGCATGAATATTATGGAGCATTCTTTAAACCCTTCTGCCATTGTGGTCGGAAGGAAGCAATAATGAGCAGATATAGGAAAATCTGTTCTGCCCTATCATTCAACAGGACTTCTGTGCTTTTGGAAGCAAAAATGTCTTAAGAATTTTCTAAGATGTTAGAGGCCTATAAGATGGGTATTTACGCGGGGAAACATTTGAAAGTCCTCCTTATTGATTCAAATCGTTTAGTCCCGCCAATTGCACCAATTGGGTTGGCTTACCTGGCGGCTTCTTTAAAAAAGGAAGGGCATATTGTAAGGATTCTTGAATTGTGTTTTTCAGAAGATGTTGAGAAATCTATTTCAGGATGCCTCTCCGAGTTTGTCCCTAACATAATTGGAATTTCGATAAGAAACGTAGACAATGTGACATACGCACACCCAGTATTTTACATACCAGAGATAAAGCGAATGGTTGATTGCTGTAAGAAACTGTCAGGGGCCAAGATCATTTTGGGTGGCCCTGGTTTTACCCTATTGCCTGAACAAATTCTACATTATTGTGGGCTCAGCATTGGAATTCTTGGTGAGGGAGAACGAACTTTCCCTGAGGTTTTAAGAAAAATTGAGAATGGGGAAGATATCGATAGCGTATCTGGGGTGATATATTTTAAGGAAGGGACCTATGTTAAAAATATAATCCGAAATATGAATTCCGATGATTTAAATAAACTTCCTCTTCCGGAAAGGGATCTCCTGAGCAATGAAAGATATTTAAGGGATGGCGGGATGGGTAATATACAAACCAAAAGAGGATGTTGTTTAAACTGTATTTATTGTACCTATCCATTAATAGAGGGCCGTGTTTTTAGACTTTATTCACCTGTCAGGATTGCAGAAGAATTGAAGATGATGGTTGACCGATGGGGGATCGATTATGTCCATTTCGTGGACAGTACTTTCAATGTTCCATCTGAGCATGCAGAAGAAGTCTGTAAAGAGATAATTAAAAGGAACATACAGGTTAAATGGAGCCCATATATCAACCCAAGGCATTTATCTGAAGAGTTGTTGGATTTGATGATAAGAGCGGGTTGTGATGGGATTGTGTTTGGAACTGATACCGGATCAGAAAAAATGTTGGTTAACATGGGTAAGAATTTTGACGTTAATTCAATAAAATATGCTTCCTCTCTATGTAAAAGTGCGGGCATTGAGTTTAGCCACAATCTTCTTTTAGGAGGGCCGGGGGAAGATATAAATACTCTGGAAGAGACGTTGAGGTTAATGGAGGAGATAGAACCCACTGCTGTTGGCATTATGACTGGAATTCGAATTTATCCTGGGTCCGGGATTGCAGAACTTGCTGAGGCTGAAGGTATAATCCAAAAGGGTGAAGACCTTCTGGGACCAAAATTCTATATCTCTCCAACTATTGATAAAGAGACTTTAGTTGAAAGAGTTCATAAATTCAATCAAACCCATACCAATTGCTTTGCACCAACCAGTGATAAGGGGATTCACTCTGAAGACATGGTCGTGCAGATTTATAGGGAGGGTATGCGCGGGCCTTTCTGGAGGATTTATGGAGAATTTAAGAGACGGATGGCTGTTTCCTCGAAAAACACTAAAGGCTGAGAAAATTGTAGTATTGATTAAGGCTACCTCTAAAAATGTCATTCCTGTGGAAACAGGAATCCAGAAACACTTGACATCACTGGACTCCCGCCTGCGCGGGAGTGACAAATTGATAATTATTAGAGGTAACCTTAAATATTATTCAAATAACCGAATAATAAGAAAATTATGAAACTAACCATTTACCAAAAACTTCTCGTTTTCATCATACCCATTGTCTGTTTTTCTATATTTGGTGTCGGGTATTATAGTTATTTTATTGCCAGGGAAGAGATCATTCGCGAGATTAAAACGAAAATGGAGAACAAGGCCGAAGATATGGCCATGGAAATAAGTCGGTTGTGCCGGGACGCAGGGGTTAATCTTATTACCCTTTCTGAGCTTACCTCTATCGCGGATTATCATAATAACATAGAATACGAGCTCTATCACGAGGCCGAAGTGTGTAGGAGATCGATCGAAAGATTTATGCTGGATTTTTCTCGAAGATCGAAATCATATTCCGGAATTTCCCTCTTCAATGAGAAAAGAATAGAAATTTCCAGGATTATTAAGGAACAGGTCGGACCGAGGCGAAAAAACATAAAGAATAAATTGTTTTTCGAAGAGACCAGAAGATTGAAGCGGGGAGAAATCTATATTTCTCCCGTGGAAATGGGCGATGACAATCAAGGTTTGATCTTGCGACATGCCACTCCCATTTTTAATGAGGCAGGTGAATTCAAGGGGGTGGTGGCATTGGATCTCGCTTTCATGAAGATCCCAAATATAATGGGAGGGGTAAAAATCGGGAAGACCGGCTATGCCTATCTCATCAATCAGGAAGGGCTTCTCCTTGCCCACTCCGGAACAAAACAAATATTTGCCCCGATAGGCATCCCTGAGTTAGACAAAGTCATTGAGAGGATGATCGCGGGTAACAAGGGGTGGGAAGTGTATTCCACCCCGGAGGGAGATTACCTCATCGGCTATGCCCCGGTTGAGGCCATGCGATTCTCGGTCGGTGTCACCGCTCCCTATTCCGATTTTACGGGTAAGATCAACCAGATCAAGATCAATTCAGCTCTGGCAATGCTCTTTATTACATCGATTGCTACTTTCGGAATATTGATCATTGCAAGAGATATATCTGCTCCCATTAAAAAGTTAGTCCATCATACCCGGGAGGTTTCGAATGGAAATTTCGATCACCAGACTCATGTGAGTTCTATGGATGAAATTGGAGAATTAGGCGGATCTTTTAATGAAATGGTCGCGAAGCTAAAATCATCCCAGGAGGAGATTGAGAGATGGAATAAGGAATTAGAAGAAAGGGTTGGAAAGACTTCCGGCGAGTTAAAGGCGGAGAAAGAGAAATTGGAGGGGGTCTTTCTATGTATGGTTGACGCAGTCATTGTCATAGACAAAGTTTCGAGAGTGATAGACTTAAATCCGGCAGCCGAGAAACTATTAGGGACGAGCAAGTCCGTTTTAATCGGTCACCAAATACTGGTGAACCACAAGGCGCTTCAAGCGGAGATCCTTGCCATAAGGAATCTTCAAGCTATTTGTGCTCCTAAAGAGCCTGACCAGGAGTTCCTCAAATGTTGGGATTATTTCCATTGCAAAAATAATGAATGCCCGGGATATCAATCGGAGGAATGGCGCTGCTGGCTATTATCCGGGACCCTCTGTGATCATTCTCCTCAGGGGCTCTCCGAGAGCAAATCGGAGCTAAAAAACTGTTCGCAATGTCCCCTGTTCATCCAAATCAGGGAAAAATACACCCCCGTCAAGCTTACGGACTCCCGAGAAATCAAACTCGATATACCCCAGAGGTTCATCAGGGTATTTAGGACCCCGATGTTCGACGGTGGCAATCGTTTCATCGGCAATGTCTTCGTGGTCCATGATATCACGGAAGATAAAGAACTCGATCAGATAAAGTCTGAATTCATTTCAACCGTTTCCCACGAGCTCAGAACCCCTTTGAGCTCCATTCGATCTTTCTCAGAATTATTGTTGGATGACATCGGTATGGTGGATATTGAAACTCAAAAGAGATTTTTGAGTATCATCACCGAGGAATCCGAAAGGTTAACGAGATTAATCTCCGACCTTCTTGACTTACAAAAAATGCATATCGAAAAGATGATATTCGATATGGAACGTATCCAGATATCCCAAATTATTGAAAAGTGCACCCAGTCTTTTTCGGGCCTCGCCAAGAAAAAGGACATAAATGTGTGCTATGAATATAGTGGGAAATTGCCCTTGGTTCATGGGGATAAGGATAAATTATATCAGGTGCTCTCCAATCTGCTTTCGAATGCGATCAAGTTCAGTGAAGAAAAGGGTCAGATCAAGGTTGAGGCCGAGGAAGTTCCGGACGGTGTTTTGGTTTCTGTCTCTGACAAAGGGATTGGGATTCCAGAGGATAAAAGAGAGAAGGTCTTCGAAAAATTTTATCAAATTCTTGATTCCCCCGTAAAAACAAGGATGGGAACGGGACTTGGGTTGGCCATAGCCAGGCAGATCGTCGAGCACCATGGTGGAAGGATTTGGGTGGAAAGTAAAGTCAGGGAAGGAAGTAAGTTTAGTTTTATTATCCCTAAGGCTTTGGTGGACAGCGTTTCGGTGTCCGTTTAACGGGTGATGCCATCCATATGAGGATACGGCCATCTCATGAATTTGTGGATGGCCTCAAGAACGATTGGAAGCTTATCCTATCGCAGGGCGTAAACCCCGTTAGAAATTCCAGAGGGCTTCCGGCCCGGAGGGAGGAGCGGGGCATTATTTCTAACGGGGTAAAGGAGGAAGGAGAAAATGGCAAAGAAGGTTTTGATCTGTGATGATGAACCTCATATTTCGGAATCCCTGGCCTATGTGGTCAAGAGAGAGGGATATGAAGTGATTAAGGCTGAAGACGGTGAGGAAGGTTTACAAAAAGCCAACAAGATGCTGCCGGATCTAATATTTTTGGATGTCATGATGCCCAAGATGTCAGGCTATGAGGTATGTGAGCAATTGAAAAAGGATGAAAGGACGAAGGGCATCTATATTATTATTCTCACGGCTCGAGGCGAAGAAGCCGATGAAATAAAGGCGAAGCAAGTGGGAGCGGATGAATACATTACCAAACCCTATAGCCCACGGAGGTTGAGCGCCAGGCTCCATGAAGTGCTGGGTTAGGGCAAGCGAACCAAGGGTATGAACAAAGGCGGAGAGACAAGTATTTTGGAGGCCAAAATAGAGAACTTATCGGAAGAGCTGTTGATGGCTTATGAGGAATTAAACCTTTTCTATGATCTCAGCCATTCGATCAGCTCTCCGCTTGATTTTGAGAACACGATCGATCTCATCCTGAATAAAGCCCTGGATATTATTGAGGCGGATAAAGCCGCCATCATGGTCCTTGATGAGCTGGAAGATCATATGAGAATCATGAGAGGGTGGAAGTCTGGCCATTGGATAAGCGCCGATCCTTCCTATAAGATGAATATAGAAGGGACGATTCTAAGCAGAGCGATCCAGGCTAAGAAGGGATTGATCGTCAATGATATTACGGAATGTCCGAAAGGCATAAGCCCTCTTATCGCAACAACGTCATTGCTCTGTGTCCCTTTGCATACCAAGAATAAAATCACCGGGGTATTGACGCTTGGAGATAGAAAGGGCAAGGGATTTACCTCCAAAGATCTGAAATTCTCCTCTGTTTTATCCGGCCAGGCGGCCCTGGTTATCGAGAATACTCGCTTGCTTGAAGCCTACTTTGAGAAAATACGCCTAGAAAAGGAGCTTGAAATAGCCCGGGATATCCAGAGAAAGTTGCAGCCTCCCCCTCCCCGAAATTTCCAGGGGTATGACATAGCGGCTTTAAGCATCCCTTGCATTCAAATAGGAGGAGATTACTACGATTTTATCCCGTTGACAAATGACCGGTGGGGCATTGTTGTGGGGGATGTCGTGGGGCATGGGGTAGGGGCCGCTCTCTTAATGGCCACGGTGAGGTCCGCTTTGCACATTCTGAGCAAGGATACCTCCAGGATCAGCGACATCTTCCACCGAATCAATCATATGCTCATCCATGATTTAGGAGGGGAAAAATGCCTGATGACATTATTCTACGGAATACTGGAGCTGAGAAACAGAAGGTTGACCTTTTCGAATGCCGGCCATGATTATCCCTTTGTTCTTCGATCATCGCCCTCCACCCTCGAATTTCTTGAGAGCACCGGAACGGTGATGGGCATGTTCGATAACCCTGTTTATGATCAGTCGGAACTCCAGCTTCACCCGGGTGATATCATCTTCTTATACACCGACGGGGCAGTGGAAGCGAGAGGAGCTTCAGGGGAGCAGTTTGGCAGGGAAAAGCTCTATCATTTGGTTCAAAGAAACCGGTATTTGACAGCCAAAAGCTTGATAGATAAGATATCTAATGAAGTGGTGGCTTTTTCCGGCTCTCGGTTAATGGATGATGATTTGATGCTCGCTGTTGTTAAAGTGAGCAATTGAAAACCCTGATCGGTTTTGAAATTGCCGGTTCACATCATTGCCTAACAAAGGAGGATGAAATGGAAAAGCTGGAGATAATCATGAAAGAACAAGGAGGAAAGCATATCGGGATTATTCGAGTGCAGGGAGATCTTGATATCAAGGGTTCCGATATACTCTTAGAGAAGATGATGAAACTGGGAGATGAGGGGAACACCCATATTCTGGTTGATCTGGGAAAGGTTAAGTTTATAGGGAGCTCCGGCCTGGGAGTTCTAATCTCGACTCTTCAAAACCTAAGAAAGCGCAATGGGACCCTTAAACTCCTTCATTTACAAGATGGGGTGATGGAGAAGTTCAAGATCACCAAACTCATAAGAGAGTTTGAGGTCTACGGGAGCGAAGAGGATGCCCTTAGGAGCTTCAACTCCCCACAGTAGAATCCAATGCGGGAAGGTATGTGAATCCGTTTGTAATTCGATCCATGCTTCATGGTGAATGGAAAATCCATCATGGTTAAAGGTCAAGAACTCAGTAACACAATCATCATTAACTCCAGAATAGAGGAGATAGGAAGGGTTTTGGACTGCGTCAAAACCTATATGGAAAGAAAAGGTTATATCGGGGTAAAGTACCGGCGCTTGATCGGAGCCTCCTATGAGGCCATCGCCAATGCGATCATCCATGGCAACAGGAAGGATGAGGGGAAAAGGGTGGTGGTGACTTATCTTGATGCTGAGGATCAGTTCCAGGTAAGAGTCAGGGATGAAGGAGAGGGATTTGATCTTTCTTCTGTCCGCGACCCCCGCCTCCCTGAGAACATCACAAAATCCTATGGGAGAGGGATATTCATCATTAGGAAGTTCGTTGATGGATTAAGCTTCAATGATAAGGGGAATGAGATTACATTGACAATCAAGAAATGAACCCCCATGCTGAAACATGGCAAGATATGAGAGAGACGAGAACCGAAAAATATGGATGAAATGAATCGATTCGAAGGGAGAGAGCAACTCGAGGAGAAGATCCAGTATCTGACGGAAGAGATCGTCAGAAACTATGAAGAGTTATCCCTTCTGTATGACCTGAGTGAAGCCCTCAGTTCTACTCTTGAGATCGATATCATCACGGAGTTGGTTTTAGAAAAGTCCGTCGAGGTGGTCGATGTCCATAGCGGATCGATCATGTTGTTAGATGAAAAGAAGGGCGAACTGTATATTAAAAAGAGGAAAGGCAGAGCTGGAAAGGATGGCTTCACCTTGAAGGTCGGGAAAGGGATTGGGGGAAGGGTTGTAGAATTAAAGAAAGGGGTGATTGTAAATAATATTGCAGAGGATCCTCACTACATCGATGATTTCCAGACCTCCACCTCCCTTCTTTGCACCCCGATCAAGACTCGGAACGGCGTAGTCGGCATATTAAGGTTAAGCGATAAGAGAAACGGCGGCATCTTTACCGCTAATGATCTGAAGTTAGCTTCCACCCTGTCGATTCAAGCCGGTCTGTCCATGGAGAACGCCATACTCCATGAATTGAAAGTGCAAGAGAAAGTCATTGAAAAGGAACAATTATTTGCTGAGGATCTTGAAAGGCTATCTGAGAAATTCGATTTCGATGACGAAATGATCCAGGGGTTTGTTGAAGACTGTAAAGACCTCATTAAGGAAATGGACAGCCAGATCCTGTACCTGGATAACCATTTGGATAACCAACGGTTAATTGACGGGCTCCTCAGAAATATGCATACCATTAAGGGGACGGCAAAATTCTTCCAATATCAACAGCTCAGTAAAATTGCCCACGCTATGGAAGATGTGTTCAGTCTGTTACGGGACAAAAAGATTCCTTTCAAAGAAAGAATCGTTGACCTTTTGTTGGATAGCGTTGAAACCATTAAAAGGGTCCTCGCGGATATTGCGGAAACGAAGAGAGATACAAGCCATGATTATGCACCCCTGGTATCGAGCTTAAAGGAATTAAAGGACATTTCCATAGACCATCCCTGGGTCTGGGATTCCGGAAAGGGAGGAAAAGAACCGAAGTCATATTCAGGAGGGGTGAGAAACGAAACGAAGGTTTCTGACCAGGCCATCAGAATCCCGATCCACAAGTTGAATCGGTTCACGGACTTGATCCAGCGGATGAACAATGTGTCCATCAGTTATCTTGCAAGGATAAAAAAGAAATTTTTAAGGGGGATGCATGAAGGGGATCTGAAAAAAGAGGTGCAGGAGTTAAGCGTGTTGCTGCCCCAGTTGGAAAAGATGTACTGCGATACCCAGCTCCAGCTTATAAATCTCAGGAATCTCCCCATTAAGGAGCTCTTTGCCCGGTTTCCAAAAATGGTGAGAACCTTAGCTAAGGAATTGAATAAAGAAGTAAGTCTGAAGATATATGGAGAGGATACTGAGGTTGATAAAGCATTAATAGAGGAGCTTTCAGGCCCCCTGGTCCATGTTATTAGGAATGCGGTAGATCATGGCATCGAAAGCGGAGAAGAGAGAAAAAGGGCAGGCAAGCCAGCGGCGGGGACGATTGCCCTAAAGGCCCGTCAAGAGAGAGGGGAGGTGATCATCACCATCGAGGATGACGGAGCCGGTATCAATCCCGACAAGATAAGGGCGAAAGCCATGGAGAAGGGGATCCTGACCAAAGAGGAAGCGGCGAATATGACGGATCGGAAAATCATTGACCTTATCTTTGCGCCCGGATTCAGCACTGCCAAGAGCGTCAGTGATATTTCGGGCAGGGGTGTAGGAATGGATGTATTAAGGGAGAGCGTCAACAAGCTTAGGGGACAGACCCATATCGACACAAAAGTCGGAGCCGGAACAGCTTTAACCATCAAGCTTCCCTCCACCCTGGCTATATCGAGCGCTTTAATCGTAGAAAGCGATGGCGAGGCCTATGCCATTCCCTTATCCATCATTAAAGGAGTTACAAAAATAAACGAAAAGGACATACACATCGTAAATAAAAAGGAGGTGATAGAGTTTAGGGATTCGATGCTTCCATTAATAAGGTTAAAAAATATGCTCTCAGAGTCCCCTCTATCTTCTAATTCTTCTTCCCAGCCTCCTGTCGTGGTAATAAGCGTTAACGGGAAGAACACGGGACTTGTTGTGGACAAAGTGAATGAGAAAAGGGAGATCTTGGCAAGGCCATTGAATAAATACTTTAGGAATTCAAGATATGCTTCCGGGGTCACGATTGTGGAGGACAGTATCGTTCCAATCTTAGATGTCAATTCGATTATTGATTCAGATTCTGAGCGCATGGAGCGGAGGGAAAGGACCAAAGAGAATATAGCTGTTTCTCCGCCTTTTAATGGGGATATTTTTGATTTTCTTATCTTTAAATTGAATGATGACCTCTACGGCATTGAACTTAAAAAAACCCTGGAGGTTATTCGGTACGATATGGATCTGATTCGGATCCCCGGCGAGTCGGAATGGATAAGGGGTGTTATCAACCTGCGTAACAACATCGTTCCCGTAGTAGACCTTAAGAAGAGATTGGGTCTATGGGAGACAAAGGGTCACAGGGGCGGCAACGGTTCGGAGAAGGCGACGACTTCCAATGGACTTTCATTGATTCTGATGGCCAGGGTAAATGATGAGGTCATTGGATTCATCATCGATGAAGTCATGAAATTACAAAAGGTACCGAGATCGCAGATAGAAGAAGTAAAAAATCGAGACCTGTTGAGGGAGGGATATTTTTGGGGCCTGGCTTTAATTGAGAGTAAGCTTGTGAAGCTTCTCAATGTTGAAAATATATAAAAAAGGATCATCTCCAACCTACCCCCATTCATTTGAACCCTTCTCAATGGGAGAAGAGCCATAAAATGTGATTATCCTCTTCTTTTTCTTCACCTCTCCATAAACAATCTTTAATTCAATCTATCTTTTATAAAACGACTAAAGTATTTAGCCAAAAATGCCGAAAATTACAATAGTGACAAGTAAATAGGGGGAATGCCCCATCGTCCATTAATTAAGATTTAGACCCTGCGCCTCACATGATTAGGGGGCACAATATTGTCCCACTCGGGGAATGGGAGAAAACCCCTCGCCTTGAGGCGAAGGGAAATAAGGTGAAATGTGAACAGGATGAATATGAGCCAATCCGAGCAGAATAATACCGTTCTTGTCATGCTCGCGACAAGCGGGCCTCCAGGCTTTGTCCCTGCGAAGGCAGGGAACCAGAAATATATGAAACTGGATTCCTGCTGGAGTTTATCCCGATGAAAATCGAGGCAGGAATGACAGACAGATGAAATCGGAATTAAAGTCCACTTCAAGTCGACTTGCTCTTGGAACCCCTTGCCTTCCAGGCGAGGGAGGATAGATTTCCTGTGAAAGGAGGTGAGAGAAGAATGGGAGAAGCAGCAAAGGTGATGGATCAGGCGGTCAAGGCGATGACCAACCGGGAAGGCAAGTATTTGACCTTCTCCTTGGCCGGCGAAGAGTACGGGATCGGGATACTGAAGATCAAAGAGATCATCGGGTTGATGCCGATTACGACGGTTCCTCGGACCCCCCCTTTTGTCAAGGGGGTAATCAATCTTCGGGGCAAGGTGATCCCGGTAGTGGATTTAAGGCTCAAATTCGGGATGGAGGAGATGGGATATACGGAGAGGACTTGCATCATCGTGGTGGAGATCAA
>Ga0194125_10006403_pt1 | contig 17374 bp, 16 predicted proteins | sample TA2KigC250mmetaG_FD_148626 | JGI IMG/M metagenome (GOLD analysis project Ga0194125, IMG submission 148626) | Freshwater microbial communities from Lake Tanganyika, Tanzania - TA2015034 Kigoma Deep Cast 250m | ecosystem: Environmental > Aquatic > Freshwater > Lake | place: Tanzania: Lake... | reverse complement strand
TGTTAAATCTTTCTTCTAATTCTTTTCTCTTCATTGTCGTCTTTCCTTTCACTTATTTTTGTAAAAATAAGCATTTCTCAGACGACAAATGTCGTTATTTGAGCAATACCATTTTCTTGGTTTGAACAAATTTATTTCGTCCTTGCGAATCCTGTACTAATATTCTATAGAAATATACACCGCTTGAGAGACTGCTGCCGTTAAACTGAACAGCGTAGTAATCGGCTTTTTTAAATTCATTGTTCATCAGAACCATAATTTCACGTCCTGTGATATCGTATATTTTTAAAGCGACTTTTGAATCTGCAGACAGTTGAATGTCAATCTTTGTCGACGCGTTGAAAGGATTCGGATAGTTCTGCGACAACTTGAATTTGGACGGAACTCCGACTGTCACATCACCGGAAAGTAGAAAGTGTTCATTGTTTCCGTTATAATCTGTCTGCTTCAGCCGGTAGTAATACCTGCCCGCTGAAAGTTCTCTGTCTTCATATGCATAGCATTTTGGCGTGTTTACCGAACCGTTGCCTTTTACAAATCCTATTTCCTTCCAGCCGTTGATTTCGCTTCTTTTCCGCTCAATATAAAACCCGTAGTTGTTCAATTCAGCTGAAGTCTGCCAGTTGAGAATCACTTTGTTGTCTTCCGCCAGTGCTGTGAAGGAGACAAGTTCGACTGGCAATGTCCTATCAGTAAATAAAGCAAAATATAATTGAGTCAAACCACCTATTGTCGTATAGTTACCTCCGGAGTAAATATCGCTTTCACTGACGACGATTGTCTGAACAGTACTGTTTGCATCAGGATTCCAGTTGGCGTCTGCGTTTCCGTTTGTGTTGTTTAGTTTGGCGATTCGGTTTCTTGTTTGCCCGCCGATTGATAAAAAGTCGCCTCCTGCATAAATATCGCTTCCGCTTATTGCGATTGTTCGGACAGTACTGCCTGCATTAGGATTCCAGGTTCCGTCTGCTTGTCCGTCTGTGTTATTTAGTTTAGCGATTCGGTATCTTGTCTGCCCGCCGATTGATATAAACCCACCCCCTACATAAATATCGCTTCCGCCGATGGCAATTGTCAGAACAGTACTGCTTGCATTAGGATTCCAGGTTCCGTCTGCTTGTCCGTCTGTGTTGTTCAGTTTTGCGATATAGTTTCTTGTCTGTCCGCCTATTGAGGTGAAGTCGCCACCTGCGTAAATATCGCTTCCGCCGAAGGCAATTGTCCGGACAGTACCGTTTGCATTAGGATTCCAGGTTCCGTCAGCCTGTCCGTTTGTGTTGTTCAGTTTGGCGATATAGTTTCTTGTCTGCCCGCCGATTGACGTAAAATAGCCACCTGCGTAAATATCGCTTCCACTGACGGCAATTGTAGAGACAGTACTGCCTGCATTTGGGTTCCAGGTTCCGTCCGCGTTCCCGTTTGTGTTGTTTAGTTTGACGATTCGGATTCTTGTCTGTCCGCCGATTAAGGTAAAGTCGCCACCTGCATAAATATCGCTTCCGCTGACGGCGATTGTATAGACGGGGAAGTTTGCATTAGGATTCCAATTCTCATCCGCCTGTCCGTTTGTGTTGTTTAGTTTTGCGATTCGGTTTCTTATCTGCCCGCCGATTGATGTAAACTTACCCCCTGCATAAATATCGGTTCCACTGACGGCAATTGTAGAGACAGTACTGCCTGCATTTGGGTTCCAGGTTCCGTCCGCGTTCCCGTTTGTGTTGTTCAGTTTGGCGATTCGGTTTCTTGTCTGCCCGCCGATTGATGTAAACTCACCCCCTGCATAAATATCGCTTCCGCTGACGGCGATTGTAAAGACAAACCAGTTTGCATTAGGATTCCAGGTTCCGTCCGCATTCCCGTTTGTGGTGTTCAGTTTTGCGATATAGTTTCTTGTCTGCCCGCCGATTGACGTAAAATAGCCCCCTGCGTAAATATCGCTTCCGCTGACGGCAATTGTAAAGACATAATTGTTTGCATTAGGATTCCAGGTTCCGTCCGCATTCCCGTTTGTGGTGTTCAGTTTTGCGATATAGTTTCTTGTCTGCCCGCCGATTGATGTAAATATACCCCCTGTATAAATATCGCTTCCGCTGACGGCAATTGTATAGACATGACTGTTTGGATTAGGATTCCAGTCGATGTCCGCGTTCCCGTTTGTGTTGTTCAGTTTGGCGATTCTGTTTCTTGTCTGTCCGCCTATTGACGTAAAATAGCCCCCTGCGTAAATATCGCTTCCGCAGACGGCAATTGTATAGACAGTACTGTTTGCATCAGGATTCCAGGTCTCGTCTACTGTGCCGTTTGAGTTTATATGCGCTATGCGATTTCTGTCATAAGAGTCGACTTTTGTAAATTCGCCGCCGATATACCATCCGCCGCTGCCGTCGGAAACGGCTATATAAATATTACCGTTCACTTTTGGAAAACTTATATTAGGTGAGCAGGATGTAGTAGTTAGTTTTGCTCCGTGTCCCGTACAAGGACCTACATAAGTAAAATTGCCCCCGATATAAATGTAGTCTCCGTCGACAGCTATTGAATATACGGTTCCGTTTGTTACCCACATATACTTATTTGCGGTTGAAGGTTGGCAATACGCTGTTGTGCAGTACAGCAAATAAATGATCAACGCAGGTAAAGATGCAGAAATAAAATTTTTCATAATGTTTTAACTTATAGTTTGAAATGGAATTATGAGTTAAACAAGTTAGGTAGATTATGAAACTTTTACCTGATATAATTGTCGTTTAATTTTTATTTCTACCATATTCTTTTTTTTACCTCGTATCTCTTACCTATTCTTTTGTAATATAATCATATGATTCTAAATATTCAAGTAATCTATGCAATATGATTCATTTAAAATCTTTACAATAAGTGTGTAAATAGCAAATCAAGTGTGAATGTCAAGAAGCCTCTTCGTTTGTTTATTGATTCATTCATTAAAAATAATAAAAAAGTGAAGAGAAAATTAAAAAAACAGAACTAAAGTCAGGGAAATCTGAGACACGGAGAAATTTTTCAACGCAAGGATTCAGAGATAATTAAGAATTAACCTAAAGGCAGGCCTAAAGGCAGACGGGAATTATAAATTATAAATGAGAATGATAAATTAAAAATATAATGTATAAAATATTATATATCATATGTTATATATCATATGTTATATGCAATATGTTATATGCAATATGTTATATGCAATATGTTATGTGCAATATGTTATATGCAATATGTAATTTACTCACTGTCATCCGAACCCTGTTTTAGGAACTTTTTGGTTATCTTGTCCTGAAATATGTTCGCGATATTTCACAGATTACAGTTCACTGATTACATTTCCCTGTTCACAGCGGAGTATGATTTTTTATATATAAATTATTTGTTAATATCCGTAATTTGAAAGAAAAAAATAATCAGATGAAAAATTATTATAATAATATTCTGGAATCGATTGGTAATACGCCGATTTTGAAGTTGAATAAAATTGCAAAAGGTTTGAAAGCGAATATATATGCAAAGCTGGAGTATAATAATCCGGGTGGGAGTGTGAAAGACCGGATTGCGAAGTATATGATTGAGAAAGCAGAAAGAGAAGAGAAGATTAAACCGGGTGATACTATACTTGAGAATTCTTCAGGAAATACAGGAATGGGACTTGCAATTGTGTGTAATCAGAAAGGTTATAAATTAAAACTTGTTGTTCGGGATACGATTAGTAAGGAGAAGTTGCGGATGCTGGAGATTCTCGGAGCGGAAATTATCAAGGTAGATGCAACGCTGCCTCCGGAGAATCCGAATTCATATAACAAACTTGCAGAAAACATTGCGGCAAGAGATAAAACTGTTTATTATATAGACCAGCACAATAATCTTGATAATAATGAGAGTCATTATGCTACAACAGGTCCGGAAATCTGGGAGCAGACGAAAGGTGAGATAGATTATCTGATAGGCGGTATCGGTACGGGCGGTACAATACTCGGTGCGGGAAAATTTCTTAAAGAAAAGAATCCGGAGATAAAAGTTATCGGAGTTGATCCTGTCGGCTCGGTATTCTATAATTATTTCAAAGATAAGATATTAATCAAACCGTCTGAATATAAAATCGAAGGCATAGGTGATGAGTTTCTGATTAAGACCGCACAACTTGAACTGCTCGATGATATGTATCAGGTGACAGACAGTACGGCAATAGAATGGGCTAAGAAAATTGCAGTAGAGGAAGGAATAATAGCAGGAGGTTCGAGCGGTGCGAATGTGTGGGGTGCGGTTAAACTGGCGAAAGAGATTGACAGAGAAGCGAATATTGTTACATTAATATGTGATACAGGATACAAATATGTTAGTACGATTTATGATGAGGAATGGGTAAAGAAAAATATTAACAAATAACAAATAGTAGATAATAAAAATTAAAACAATCAAGAATTAAAAATAAACGAGTAACAAGTTACCAGTTACAAGTAACGAAAATTTTCTGTTCAATATTTACTATCTGTGTCAATCAGTCTCCATCATATTGCTCAATGTTCCCTCTGTCATCCTGAACATGTTTCAGGATCTCATAACTTTTCACTCATACCCCGTCAATCGTAACTTCTTCATCGTGTCTCTGATTTCCCTGACTTTAGTTCTGTGTTTTTTTTTGTATTTTTTCTATTTTTAATTGTTCATTTTTGATTGTTAATTGTCAGTAGTCTCCTTTTTCGACTATTTCGTCCGGAATATTTTCCCACTTTTTAAATTCTCCGCTTACTGAATTGAGAAAACTTGTGAAGAGTTCTCTTTCATCGAAGTTTGCCTCGGGAATTTGCTTTCTTACCGTTTTGGCAAGAGCTTTTTTGAATTCGAAACCGAGATGTTTTACCAGTTCTTCAATTTTTATTTTTGCCATTTTTTTATTTTTTTCAAATTTAATTCTATTTGCCGATAAAAGAAATTTAAAAATAAAATATCAGATTATTTAAAATGCTGAATCTCAGGTGTTTTTTTATGTTTGAATAACTAACGTAAATTTTTTATTTTATATGAAAAAACTATGAGAAAATTTACACTGTTTTATTTGGTCTTGTTCGGACTTGCTGTTTTTTCATGCGGGAAAAAGGAAATCGATATTAAAAAAGGAGATTGGAGAGGAGTAATTTTACCGGTCAGGGAAAATCCTGATATCGAAATTCCTTTCAATTTTTACGTGGAGAGTACGGCAGAAAATAAACATACAATAATCATAAGGAATGCTGATGAAAAGATAATGATAGATGAGATAATTTTGAGAGGTGACTCTTTAATTGTGAGAATACCTGTTTTCAGCGATGAGATAAAAGCGCTTATTTACGGAGGAGATTCGCTCGCAGGTGAATATATTCATTACGGCAGCAGAAGCAGTTACGGTATGACTTTTTTTGCTAAAGCGGGTGTAAACGAAAGATTTAAGGATAAAGACGAAAAAGTGGTCTCTGATTTAACGGGTAGATGGGAAACAAAAGTTAATCCGGGTGATTCTAATGAATACAGAATTATCGGTGAGTTTATACAGACCGGCAATAATTTAATAGGGACTTTTTTATCCGCATCGGGAGATTTCAGGTATCTTGAAGGAAATGTTTACGGAAATAAAATGATGATGTCAAAAGTTGACGGAGCGCATACGGTTTTATTTACGGCGGAAATATCACCTGATGGAAATTTAATAAATGGAATGCTGATAGGCGGACCAAACTGGAAAGAAAAATGGACTGCGAAGAAAAATGAAAAAGCAGAACTGCCCGACCCGGAAAAAGTAACCGAACTGAAGAAAGGATATGAGACAATAGATTTTTCGTTTATTAATACTGAAAAAAAGCTTGTTAGTCTCAAAGACGAAAAGTTCCTTGGCAAAGCAGTTGTGGTGCAGATTTCAGGTACATGGTGTCCGAACTGCAAAGATGAAGCAGTGTTGTTTGCGGGATTATATGAAAATTATCAGCCTGCGGGATTGGAAGTTGTATCGTTGAATTTTGAATCGAAAGACACGGTTTCTGCACTCGAGAGAATGTTGAGATTCAAAAATCAAACGGGAGCCGGATATGAGTTTTTGTATGCGGGTGAGCCGGGAAAAAATAATGTCATGAAAGTACTGCCTGCTTTGAAAAGTTTCAATGGATATCCGACTACAATTTATATGGACAGAAAGCATAAAGTAAGAAAAATTTACACTGGTTTTTCGGGACCGGGAACGGGAGTTCATTATGAAAAGATGAGGAACGGAATAATAGATATTATAGAAAAGGTTTTACAAAATTAATAAAATGCATAGCTTATGGTTGCAAGTATATTGATTGTATTGTACCACTGTTTATATGAATTTCGGATTTCATTCTGTACTCCGTTTATGTCGTAAATAGTTCTCATATCGGTAAATTGCGGACGCGAGTTAATTGATTCAATATTTAATCCGACGGAAAAATTTTTATTGATGTTGTATCTTGCCCCGACCGCTATAATGTAACATTCGGAATAAGTTGATTTTTCCTTAACCGTAACCGTAGCGTAAGTACCCGGACCTGTGCCCGTTAACTTATATTCGGGAGAATCGAAATCAAGTGCGCCTCCGAAAAGTTTAATGTCGATGTTATAGTTCTGAACAGGAAAAGATTTAATAAGACCCATAAAAATACCTTTGACATGCCAGCTTTCCGATGTAAGGTTCCAGTTAAATAACGGGTATGCAGCAGCTATATCATTTCTGAGAGCATTGGCGTCAACTGGGTTTGAATTATACATACCCATCAGACATATGGAGAAATCGCTTAACATATTTATTCCGACGGTTAAATCAACTTTGTAACCTATGTTTGCATAACCGGAATTAGGGTCGGTTGGATTTTTTTTTGCAAAATCACCAAGCGGAATGCTCGGACCTGCATTAATACTGCTGAAAATCCATCCTTTTGCCTGCGGAAAAGAAATATTAACGATTAAAAGAACGGAGAGCAATGTGATAATTAATGTTTTAATCATATTTAAAAAATTTAAGTTTGTTTATTCTTAATGGTGAATATAAAATGAGATTAGTCCTATAATAATTAATATAATACCTGTAAGAGTTTTTGCATTATGCTCGAGAAAATGCAATTTGTTTCCCAGCGTGTCTATGCCTTTTCTGGCAATCAGAACAACCACTATCATACCGGCCACAGTAAGCGATAGATAAATAAGAGCAAGAGCTGAAATAGCATGTAATCCGATAGTACCTGCAGTAAAAAAATATGCTTCGATTTCTATGCAGGGAGAAAAAAACATTGCAGCAGTCAGTGAAAAAATTATTGTTCCTGTCGGACGTTTCGATATTTTTCTTAGTGCGTTTTCGTCAATGTGAGTGTGATTATGAATTTTCCTGAGTTTTCTGTCTTCGATTATGTTTAAAATTATGTAAACAATACCGATTGTTATTAAAATAGACGGTGCGATAATTGTACTAATTAGTTCCAAAGATTCACTGAGTTTCAGACCGATAATACCAATTAAAATTCCCAGAATTATTGTGCTCAAAGTGTGTGAAAAACCGGCTATAAGAGTGACTTTTACCATTGTAGATTTTTTCCAGTTTTCGGATTTGCCGAGCATTACTATTGGTACCCAGTGATTAGGTATGATTGAATGCAGCAGACTAAGGAAAATGCTTCCTATCAAAAAATTAAGAAAAATATTATTAAACTCTGATAACATTATCAAACAATTTAAAAAAAATAAATTAAGATTTATATATAAAATCATTTGACATAGTGAAAATGTAAGTACACGACGACAAATTTTAGCGGGTGAATTGACTCAACTAAAGTCAGGTCAAGCTTAATAGAAGTTACCCCGCCGGGTTCTCGGCAGATTTAATATTTCTCCTATACTTGGTTTCTGCAAAACTAAATAAAGTCCTGAAAGCAAGCGGGAAGTCAGGTATATCGTTTAGACAAAGTCGGGACTCAATTGTCTTATCTTCTTGCCTTCAATATAAACGTTTTAGAATTGATTATTTGTTAATTATCGGATGGATTTTCAGGGAATGTGGAGATAATAGTAAAATCTCCTCCCATATCTTTTAGAATTTTGTGCCACAGATTGGAAGGATTATCCGTAAAAAGGTAATCCTGAGAGAAGTTATTTACAAACCATGCTTTTTCTTTTAATTCGTTGTTGAGCTGGTTAGGTCCCCAGCCGGAATAACCGAGGAAAAACAGGAAATCGTCCGGATTCAGGATTTTTGTTTCCGCCATTAATTTCAGATTTTCATAATTGCCGCCCCAGTAAACGCCGTCAACAATTTCGTATCCGCCTTCCAGCAGATTACCGGCTTTGTGTATGAAGTTTAGCAGGTTATTTTCAACCGGTCCTCCTATAAATACTCTGGCATCGAATTCGGGAAAATCCTCTACTACTTCATTTAATTTCAATTCTGATTCGCGGTTTAATATGAATCCGATAGAACCCTGTTCGTTATGTTCGGTCAGGAAAATTACCGTGTGATTGAAAATATCAGATAAGTGCGGTGCAGATATCAGTAAGTTTCCTTTTTCTGCATTTAATATTTGCTGGTCTTTTAAAGTCATATATTCAAATATAATGAAAATATTCTATTCTACAATAACAAAAATAATAACTAAAAAGTTGGATATGACAGATAGCCGCATCAGCCGTCTTTTAGTTTTCAGTAAACCGCAAATGAACAGATTTTTTGAATGGCAACCGAATCAGCATAATAAACAGATATTTAAAAATTTTCTTATTAGAGTAATAATTTGGAATTTTTTAAAGGGTTTTTCCATTTATTATATTATTGAAAACAGCTATTTTTGTATATAAAAACATTGTGTTATTGGATTAAATTTTAATGATTTCTTTACCTCAGGAAGTTCAGCAGAGAATAAAAAATATCAAGTTAATCGTATCTGATGTTGACGGTACTTTGATAAGCAGTAAAAACGGTGTAGGTGAGCAAACCGTAGAGCTTGTTAAAAAGTTAAAACAGAAAGGGGTGCTTTTTACCTTTGCAACACAACGAGTGCATTCCTCAATTGTACCTTTTGCAGAAAAATTGGAGATAGAACTTCCGATAATAACAGTAAACGGTGCATTAATAAAAGATTTAAAAAATAATGTACTGCAAAAATCAGTAATATCGCCTAAAAAAGTATTGAAAGCAATATCTTTTTCAGACAGATTTTATGTGCGGACTGCTTTAGTGTACGATGATGAAATTGTATATACGGAAGATAATTCGGTATTAAAAGATTATATGTACAGGTTAGGAACAAATTACCGTCTTGTAGATAGTTACTATAATTATCTGGATAAAGTTGTTGAGATAATTATGCTCGGCAATGAGAGAAAAGTAGTAAAGTATATACAGAAAAAGATGAACTATCCGTTTAAATATTTTCTGAATGCGAAGTATTACAGGACGAGTTCGAGTTTAGGTATTTATAATCTGGAAATAAGATGTTCCGGAACTAACAAGAAAAAGGCATTGAGAAAACTGACAGGGCATTTAGGAATCAGAAGAAGTCAGGTTGCGACAATCGGGGATTGGTATAACGACAGGGATTTATTCGAATATGGGGGTTTTAATGTTGCATTACAAAATGCGGTACCGGAATTAAAAGCAATGTCGGATTTAATAACCGAAAGGACAAATGAAGAAGACGGGGTGGCGGAATTTTTGAAGTATTTGTATGATTGTATATAACAAATAGTAAAAAGTAAATAGTAGATAGCAAGGGGAAATTAAAATAGAAATAATATGAAGAAAATAGTAGAATGCGTACCGAACATTTCCGAGGGAAGGAATCAGGATATAATAAATGCATGTGCCGATGCCGTAAGGGCAGTGCCGGGTGCGACTCTGCTCGATGTTGACCCGGGCAAATCAACAAACCGTACTGTGTTTACGTTTGTAGGAGATACCGAAAGTGTCGTAGAAGCTGCTTTTCAATTTTCAAAGACGGCTTACAGTCTGATTGATATGACCGGGCATAAAGGAGAACATCCGAGGATGGGTGCGGTTGACGTTGTTCCGTTTGTGCCGGTGGCAAATGTTACAATTGAAGAATGCGTTGAGTGTGCAAAGAAATTCGGTCAAAAAGTCGGCAAAGAATTGGGTGTACCGATATATTTATATGAAGAGGCATCTGTAAATCCCGCAAGAAAACAACTGAGACAAATAAGAGCCGGCGAATATGAAGGATTGAAAGATAAAATATACAAACCGGAATGGAAACCTGATTACGGACCGCAGGAATTTGTACCGAAATCGGGAGCAACGGTAACAGGTGTCAGATTTTTTCTGGTAGCATATAATGTAAATATATTGGGTACAAAGGAACAGGCACACAGAATAGCATTAAATATAAGGGAACAGGGAAGAAATGATGATGAACCCGGAAGGTTAAAAGCCATTAAGGCGATAGGGTGGTACGTTGATGAATATAATATGGCTCAGGTATCGATTAATCTGGATAATTATAAAATAACCCCCCCTCATATTGTATTTGAAGAATGCATAAAAGATGCCAAAGAATTAAATCTGGCAGTATGCGGCAGTGAGCTTGTAGGTCTGATTCCTTTGGAAGCAATGTTGATGGCTGCGGAATATTATATTAAGAAAGAAAATCTGTTTATACTCGACGAGAAACAAAAAATAAGGCTGGTAATTGAGAGATTAGGCTTATCTTCAATTTCGAAATTCATACCCGAAAAGAGAATAATAGAATATATGATTGAAGACAGTGGAAATGAACCGCTTGCAGATATGAGCGTAAGAAGTTTTGTTGAGTTAGTAGGTGCAAGAACATCAGCTCCGGGCGGCGGAAGTGTTTCTGCGCTGGCTGCATCGCTTGGCTCTGCACTGGGAACAATGATGGGTTGGATGAGTTACGGAAGCAGAAAATTCGAACATCTGGATGCAAAAATGAGAAAATTTATTGCTCCCTTGCATATAAATATGAAGAAAATGATTTCGATGATAGATGCCGATACGAATGCATTCAACGATTATATGCTGGCAATGAAACTTCCGAAGAAGACTAAGGATGAAATGAAATTTAGGGAAGAAAAAATGCAGGAAGGCTTGAAAAAAGCTGTGAATGTACCGATGGAAGTAATGCGAACCGGAGATGGATGCTGGGAGTTTATGTCGGAGATGGCAAAATACGGGAATATGTCTTCGAGAAGTGATCTGGAAGTCGGGGCGAAAATTCTTGAAACGGGAATTTGGGGAGCATATAGAAATGTTCTGATTAATCTGCCTCAGATTAAGGATTATAAATTCAAGAATGAAGTAAAAAAGGAAGCAGAAGAAATTATTTTAAGGGCAGGTGCAGGATTGAAGAAAGTCGTAAAGATACTTGAGAAGAGAGTTTCAGACAGCAAATAATTTACAACGCAGAAAAAAAATAATTTAAGTAATTCAAATATGAAGAAGTATTATGAAAAAATTTTGAGGAATGCGGTTATTCCGCTCGCATTGTTAATACTTACAATTACTCTGATGACTTTCAACTCATGCGATAAACTGAGTGATATAATAACTCCGCAGGATATAGACATAACAAACGAGGGGAGTCTGATAAAGAACGTAAACGAGTTGTTGAATATTATGACGGCTTCAGCCTCGTATATAAATAAAGCAGCAAAGACAGGAAATATTTTATCTCCCGGTTGTCCGACGATAACAGTAATTCCGTCTTCTCAAACCATAACGGTAAGTTACGGCAATTCTCCTTGTATGGATTTATCCGATTCTTTGATGAGGAGCGGGAGTTATTCTATAAGCTATTATTTTAATTCATCAAAGGATTCACTTGCCGGAAGCATCAGTTTTTCCAATTACACGGTTTACCGCCGGAGTGGATTTTTCGGAGATACTAACTATGTAAAATTTACCGGCACGGATAAAATTAGTATGAAAAGGAATTCGGGGCAATTGAATTATCAGAGTGTTTTTACAATGAGCAATAATACAATTTCGAATTTTTCATCTCCGGCACAGATTAATATGAATTTGAACATAATAGCGGATTTTGGAGACAGCGTTATTTTCAACGATGATATATATGACATAGCGGGTTACGGAACGGTATCGGGCGGAAACGATATATACGGTTATAATATAGATAACGCAAATCATTTAATCTTATATAACAGCTGCCGTTATCATTTTCCCGAGCAGGGAAGGGTAACATTGATATTAAGCGGCAATGACTTCGGAGTCGATTTTTATCCGAACGGCGGAGTATGTGATGCGGTGGTTATGATAAGTAAGTATGGATTTTCCAAGGTTGTGGATTTGTTGAGTGTTGATTACTGATTAAGGAATTACGAAGAATTCATTGTCGTCAATTCTGTGGTGTCTGAGTACTCCTATACGTACAAGATTTACAAGTGTTCTGCCTGCCCTTCGTTCGGAAATATTGGCAAGCTTTTTGAATTTTTTAACCGTGATTTTTTCGTTTTCAGAAAGATATTTAAGAAGAATTTTTTCTGCATTACCAAAACTGAATTTTACAGAGTGAGCATTTTCATTCGAGTGTTTCAGGAGATTAACTGTTTCTTTGGAAGCGATGACGGATTTGTCGTTGAACCGAATATAAACTCTGTTTTCCGATTCATCATTTGAGTTGATTAATTTGTGAGGTTTTGATTTACTCTTTTCTATTTTTACTACAACAACATCCTTATTTTTTATGCATATAATTTCATATGTATAATTGACTGCCGGCAGACAGTAATGCCTGGCGGCAGTGTTTATAAGTTCAAGTTCTTCTTTTTCACTGTTAATTCCTACTACGGAACGATCGTCGTCTACTCCGAAAATCATGTATCCGCCGTCTGAATTGGCGAACGCAATGAGTTCCTTGGCTATTTTTTCGGGAGTGGAAAATTTGCGCTTGAATTCGATGTTTTTTCCTTCTCCGTCTTCGATAAGTTTGTAGAGTTCAAGTAGATACATATCAGCAGTAATCGGAAAGAAATTTTGTCAGAAAAATTTATTTTTGACTGTCGAGATAATTTTGCAGAAGTATTTCAGCGGAAATTAAATCAACCAGGTTTTTGTCTCTTCTCTTTGATTTTTTCAAACCGGAATTTCTAATATGATATTCCGCAAGTTTACTCGTTAGTCTTTCATCGAGAAGAATAATTTCGATAAGCTTATTCTGGGATACAAGAAAATTTCTAAATGCGTTTGCGAAGTTAATTACATCATCCGTAACGTGTGTTTTGGAAAAATTTAATTTTACGGGTAGTCCTATTATTATTTTCGAAATATTTTCTTCTTCGATAATTTTCAACAGTACGGCAAGAGTATTAATGTTATTTTCTATTACGCATCTGCCAAAAGCGAATTTTTTTAACTCATCGCTAACAGCCACTCCGATTCTACTCAAGCCGTAATCTATAGCCAGATATTTTGTATTATCAGTCAGTTATTTCTTTTAGGAAATTTTTTAAAATTTTTCCCGGTTTAAAATGCATTTTTCTTCTGCCGGGTACGTATACAAATTCACCGGTCTTTAGATTTCTTGCTTTCGGTTTTGGTTTGGTTTTTTTTACTTCGAATACTCCGAAATCCCTGATTTCCACTCTTAGTATCGGATCAGCTGTCATTATTAACTCGCGTAAAGATTCAAAAAAAGTATCAACGATAAGCTTTTTTGTGATTTTCTTGTCAGCAAGTTTTTTTTCCATCGATTTCTCTACGTCTTTTCGCGTCAAAGTTCTGATTCTCTGCTTCTTAACGGATGTTTGAATTTTTGCCATGTTTTTTTTCTCCTAATGTTTTTATAAATCTTTTAAAATATAAATATGTCGAAATTAAAATTGTTACTGTCGCAATATAAACCGAATAACTGATTAAACTATTAAAAAGTTCATTATTTATAACTGCAAAAAATATTATTGCGGCAATCAGTAAAGCAGTAATTTTTCCGGGGTAGTTGGACATCAGAACAACTCCTGTTTTTCTCTTTAAATATAAGCCGAATGCAAGAATCAATATATCCCTCAGAATAATAACAAGGATAAACCAGAAAGGGATAATATACTGTTTTTTTAGAAAAACAGTTATTGTCAGAGCGAATATTGCAAACTTGTCGGCTACAGGGTCAATTATTTTTCCGAGTTCACTTATCTGTTCTAATTTTCTTGCTAAAAAACCGTCCAGAATATCTGTTAACCAGATTATGAAAATTAAGATAATAATATAAGTGTTTAAAATATCATTATAATAAATAATTAAATACACAGCAGGGAATACAAGCAATATCCTGAGTAGCGATATTATATTCGGTATTAAAAATAATTCTTTAAGCATATATAAAATACTCATAATGCCGACTTATGTTATGATTATAAAACAAAGTCAGCAATAAGTAAATAACATAGAATTAGTAATTTAAAAAATTACAAAAAAGTTCACCTTAAAGACTTTTTTTTGGGTGTTCGGAAGAAAAACAGAATAATCCCCGATAATATATACAGGGAACAAATCCAGAATACTGCTTTTCCCATGGTAATGACGGAAACAACAACTGCAATTAATATTAAAATAAAAAATGGTTTATGTTTTAAAACTGATGATTTTGTAAGAGGAGGAAAAGTTGGATAAGTAAATTTACTTACCATTAACAACGGCAGTAAAGTACCAAGCAGTATAATCAGGATTTTACTTGAATATTCATTGAAAATTTTATTGTGGTAATGCATCAGGTAAACGCATACAGTAATGGCTGCTACAGGAGTCGGTATACCGGAAAATTTTTCCTTATCGTATCCGACAAGTTGTACATTAAATCGAGCCAGTCTTAGTGCAGCAAATACCATAATTAACGAAGCAAGTGCGATTCCGAATTCATTCATATTATGGAAAAATACCTTATATAGAAGGAATGAAGGAGCGGCTCCGAAAGAAATTACATCAGATAGAGAATCCAGTTCAACTCCGAAATCGCTTGAAGTCTTTAATAATCTGGCAATCATACCGTCAGCCATATCAAATACAGCTGCATATATGATGAATAGAATCGCCTGTTCCATTTCCGGTCCTGCAGGGTTATTTTCAGGTATTCTCGATGCATATACAATAGACATAAAACCGCAGAAAGCATTCAGAATTGTAAAAAGGCTCGGTATAAATTTTCTTGTCAGATTCATAGTCTTAATTAAGTACTGCTATTACGGATTCACCTGCTTTGACTTTTTGATTCTGTTTAATTTTAATTTCTGCATTTGAGCTAAAAATAATATCCAGTCGCGACCCGAATTTTATCATACCGAATCTGCTTCCGGCAAATACTTTATCGTCTTCAAACAGCTTACATACTATTCTTCTTGCGATGAAACCGGCAATTTGTTTGAAAAGGACTTTTTTACCGTTATCGTTATGAATTCCGATTTCGGTCCTTTCGTTGTCTTCCGAAGATTTTTCTCCAAAAGCCATAGAGAACTTTCCTTTAATGTATTTAACGTATTTAATTGTTCCTGTAAACGGAATTCTGTTAACATGTACATTAAGAGGAGACATAAAAATACTTACAATGGTCAGTTTTTCTTCGGATTCAAAGAAATCGTAATTCGAGTTTTTAAAATTATTAATTATTATTACTTTGCCGTCGGCAGGTGAGAGGATGTAATTACTATTAAAGTTCGCCGGTAAAGTTCTTTCCGGGTCTCTGAAAAAGAAAAGTGTAAATACAGACATCAGAAAAAAAACAGAAGCGATAATAGTTATAAAAACCACAGAACCCGAAAGTAGTGAAAGCGCAATTATAATAGCTGACGCAACCAGAACCCTGACGACAACATCTTTACCGAATTCAGTTATTTTCAGCACTATTTGAATTATGAAATTTAAGATTCAGTTTTTTGCTGTTCGATATCTTTTTCAGTCGTATTTTCCTGAGCCTGCGGTTTTTCGAAAGATGTAACGGGCGGCTGATTTACAGGAGGTAAATCTTCTCCTATTATATCTTCAATCCTGAAATCTATTTGTTCGCCTTCAAAAGACCTTGTTTTTTCGAGTATTTCTTTAGTTGAGAATTTTTTCGGAAGCTTGAATTTTGTTATATATGCTTCGATTTCTTTTTGTTCTTTGTCCTTGAGGTATTCGATTACTGATAATACTATTTTCTTGTTTGTTTTATCGAATTCTATAACCTCAACACTCAACTCGTCATTTTTTTTGAATATTTCACTGAAGTTTCTTACAGGATATGAAGCAAGTTGTGAAGCGGGTATAAATGAATCAACATTGTCAGGCAGCTCCACGATTATTCCCTTTTCAATCGGTTTTATTACTTTTGCGGTTGATTCCACACCCGGCTGATATTTTGATTCGAGTTTATCCCACGGATTATCGAACAGCTGTTTATGTCCCAGAGAAATTCTTTGGTTTTCAATATCAATTCCGAGTATAACAACGTCTATGTTATTTCCTATTTTAACGAATTCGCCTACATCCAGAATTTTTTTCGTCCAGGATATGTCCGAAATATGCACAAGCCCGTCAACTCCGTCTTCCAGCTCTACAAATATTCCGAAGTTAGTAATGTTGATGACTTTTCCTTTTTGCTTGGTGCCGACAGGGAATTTTTCGAGCAGACTCTGCCAGGGATTAGGTGTTAATTGTTTCATGCCAAGCGAAAGTTTTCTGTTTTCCACGTCTATATTCAGAATTTGTGCTTCTACAACCTGTCCCATTGCAACCATTTGATTCGGATTAGTTATATGTTGAGTCCATGACATTTCGCTTATATGAATCAGTCCCTCAATACCCTTTTCGATTTCTATGAATGCTCCGTACTCGGTAAGGGATACAACTTTGCCGGAGACTTTGGCGCCTACTATATATTTTTCTTTTATATTTTCCCATGGATGTTCCAGTAATTGTTTCAATCCGAGATATACTCGTTGTTTTTCCTCGTCAAATTCTATAACCTGTATGTCTATAACCTGGTCAAGTTTAACAACGTCGCTCGGATGATTTATTCTTCCCCATGACAGGTCTGTAATATGTATCAATCCGTCAAGTCCGCCGAGGTCGACAAATACTCCGAAATCTGTTATCGCTTTGACGGTAGCCGAAAGTATCATGCCCTTTTTGATTGATTTAAGCAGGTCTTCACGCTGTCCGGCCATCGATTCTTCAATCAGAATTTTATGTGAAACAATAATATTTTCGATCTGGTTGTTAATTTTCAGAATTTTAAAATCCATGGTTTTGCCTACGAATTCGTCATAATCTCTTATCGGTTTTGTATCGATTTGCGAACCCGGCAGAAAAGCCGTTAATCCGCTTAAATCAACAACAAATCCGCCTTTTATTCTGCGGAGGCATTTACCTTTGATT
>Ga0194125_10006398_pt1 | contig 17382 bp, 11 predicted proteins | sample TA2KigC250mmetaG_FD_148626 | JGI IMG/M metagenome (GOLD analysis project Ga0194125, IMG submission 148626) | Freshwater microbial communities from Lake Tanganyika, Tanzania - TA2015034 Kigoma Deep Cast 250m | ecosystem: Environmental > Aquatic > Freshwater > Lake | place: Tanzania: Lake... | reverse complement strand
CCCGCTCGGGGCGGCCGCTCCCGACGGTGGGCCCGAGGGAAGCGCGTCCGGCAGGGCATCGGACACCGAGCCCAACAACTCCCAGGGCCAGGCGGTGGAGCTCTCGAGCGGGGAGGTGGTCGAGGGGAGCCTGTTGACGGACCCCTCCAACGACTACATCGACTACTACAAGATATCGGTCCCTTACGGCAAGGTCCTCAACGCCAGCCTGTACATGGTGGACTACGACGACGCCAACCCGGGAAAGTACAATTTCAACCTCTACTTGTATGTGGCCGGGTCCTACTGGTACCTCGACAACTCGTCGACGAGGAACCGCTGGGAGAGCGTCATGGGCGTCCAGTACATCAACCCGGCCGGCCCGGCTACCATGTACCTGGCGATCTGGTATTACAGCAACCAGGCCGGGCGATACAGGATTAGCGCCACGGTCGGCGACGCGGCCGGGTACACCGGGGGCGACGCCACGGGCTCTCTGGACGAGAACGGCCCCAACGGGAGGGCCGTCTACAAACTGAGCCCCGGGCCCGCCGACGACCGCCGGATGCTGGCCTCGCTCGAGACGCCCTCCACGGGATATTTCTCCATGCACCTCTACAACATCTGGAGCGTCGACAACGGATGGTACCTGCACAACGCATCCTGGCTCAACGTCGCCGGCCACACCCAGCAGGCGATAATCAGCGGCTGCGGCGGGACATGGTACGCCGTCCTCAAGGCCATGCGCGGGTTTGGCCAGTACGCCTTCTCGCTGGAGGACCTGGGCTGGGCCCTGGACGGGAACAACATACCCTCCAAGGCCACGCCCGTCGGCGACAACGAGGCCCGGACCGAGTTCGTCGACCAGGGGGCGGACTGGGTGGACTGGTGGAAGGTGGAGGTGAAGGCCAACCGGACGATGGACGAGGCCTACGTCAGCCTCGTGCCGGGGACCTACATCAACTACACCTACTTCAACTTCTCCGTCTTCGACCGGGATCTCCGTTACATGAAGGGGTCCACGTTCCCCTACTTCAGCGGCCCCGAGGCGCACCTGACCAACATCACCGTCGACTACGACGGCCCGGTTTACTTCGCGATGAGGGCCAACTCGACCTATTCCTGGGGCTACTCGAACTTCATGTCGGCCCGCGCCTGGTACAGGCTGGTTGTCTACCTGCCCAACGACCCGCCCGTTTTCAACGGGCCGATGCCCCGGGTCGACATCCTCGAGGATGGAAGCGACGACAGCGTGGTGCTCTCGCGGTACTTCACGGACCCCGACGGGAACAACCTGACCTACTCCATCCTCGGCGGCGGCCTCAAGACCCGGCCCCGGATAAACACCACCACCGGCCGCATCAACTTCACCCCCGAGGCCAACTGGCACGGCACCGAGCTTGTCCGCTTCCGCGCCACCGACGACGGCCCGGGCAAGAGGTTCGCGGACGGGAACCTGACCGTGGTGGTCTCGGAGGTCAACGACCCGCCGGTGGTCGCCGGGACCGTGGATGACCTCACCCTGGTCGAGGACGCCCCCGCCGCCGTCACGCCCGACGTCGCCGCGCTTTTCAGGGACGTGGACGACCCGGTGGCGAACCTGAGCTACGCCCTCAAGATCACCGGGTGCGACACGCACCCGCCCAACGCCACGCTGTCCATCCAGTACGACGGCGGGTCGCGCACCTACCGCCTGGGCCCGGCCCGCCAGTTCTTCGGCAACTACTCGCTGGAGCTCACCTGCACCGACCGGCGCGCAGGGACGGTCCCGGCGGCCATCCGGTTCAACCTGACCGTCACCCACAGGAACCACGCCCCCGCCCTGAGCGTCGGCGTGAAGGACCCGACCGTCATCGACCTTTCGGAGGGCGCCAACAACTCGGCGCTGGTGGTCGCCGACCTGTTCAGCGACGTCGACGCCGCGCCCGGCTACGCCGATGACTCCCTCACTTTCTCCGTCACAGGCATGTCGAACCTGACCGTGAGCATCACCCAGAACGGCCGTCTGTTCATAGACACGGGGGACCACGAGTACATCCCCGGGCGCGCCCACGAGGAGCGCCTGCTCCTTGCGGCCAAGGACCGCGCCGGGCTCAAGGCCACGCTCAACGTGACGGTCCGAATAACGGCGGTGGACGACCCGCCCGTCATCTTCTCGAGCCAGCCGGAAGCGCTGGTCTACAAGACCAGCGAGGGCCGGAAGGAGGTGTTCAGGGTCAGCGCCGGGGACCCGGACACGGACACCGGCGCGCTCACCTACACCTGGTTCCTGAACGACGTCTGGGACCGCTCCCAGACCGGCTCGTCGTACCAGTTCCAGCCGGACCACCGCATGGGCGGGACGGTCCACGCGCTCCGGGTCGTCGTCTCGGACGGCACCTCCAACGCCACGGTCGAGTGGTACGTCGACGTCAAGGATGTGAACCGGCCCCCGTCCGTGACCATCCCCCAGCCGGTGAACTACACCAAGTTCAAGAAGGGCGAGTTCATCACCTTCACGGCGGAGGCGCGCGACGAGGACGGTGACGACCTGACCTTCACCTGGCGCGACGGCGCCGGGAAGCAACTGGGCACCGGGGCGACCATGTCCACCGACAGGCTGGAGCCAGGGACCCAGACCGTCCGCCTGGAGGTCAACGACAGCAAGGACAGCGTGTACTGCGACGTCGTGGTGATGATCGCCAAGCCTCCGGCGCCGGCCTCCAAGGGCTTCATCAGCGGCTTCGAGACGGCGGCCGCCCTGCCATCGTTGCGATCGGAAGGGCACGTCGACGGGGGAACTGAGGGGCAGCGGGCAGCGGGCCGGACGAAAGCCGGAAGGCAGCAAGGCAGGAAGGCAGCAAGGCAGGAAGGCAGCAAGGCAGCAAGGGACCAAGGGATTGCCCTCGTCCCTTCCGACTCTGCTGCCTTCCTGCCTTCCCTTGCTGCCTTGCTGCCCCCGTCTTCCCTTGCCCCGTGCCCCTTGCCCCCTCGTTTCCCCAATGAAGCGTATTAAAGGTTCCCGCCCGGACCAATAATTATATAGCCCGGGCGGCATGTATCAACTCGATTTGCCATCGGCAGGTGAGCAAGGATGTCGCGTATGTCGGTGCCCCGTCTGTTCGCGGTGGTCGTGGTCCTCCTGTTCCTGGTGCAGTCGCTGGCGGCGGTCGCCGGGGCGCGCCGGGAGGAGGGCGCCGCCTCGCCCCGCGGCGGGGACATAGAGCCCAACGACCGCTGGGAGGACGCCATAATCATCGCGGAGAAGGAGACCATCGACGGGACGCTGCTCATGAACCCGCCGGCCGACCGGGAGGACTGGTACAAGATCGAAGTCCCCTACGACAAGGTGATCAATGTCAGCCTCTATCATGTGGATTACAACGACAACGACGCCGGGGAGTACAACTTCCACCTCGTGCTCGCCAGCTACGACTCCTCATACACCACGAATCGCTGGGAGAACGTCATCGGCATCCAGTTCTGGTCGGGCACCGTGGCCACCTTCTACATCCAGGTGGTCATCAACTACACCGACCAGCCCTATACGCCCCGTACCCGGGCCGGGCGCTACGCCCTGAACACCTCGTTCAGCGACCCCCTGGTCTACAGCGGCACCAACATCAACGGCCAGGTGGACGTCCAGAGCCCCCACTCGAAGGACCTCTACACCGTCGCGACACCTCCCGGGAACGACCAGGCGGTCAGGGCGAAGCTCCAGTGCCCCCTCACCGGCGCCTTCTCGGTGTCGGCCTACAACGTCTGGCCCACCGACGGGGGCTGGTGGCTTCGCAACTCCTCCCGGAGGATGACCATGGGGGCCCTCCAGGAGTGCCGCTACACCGGCGTGGGCGGCTCCTGGTACTTCATCGTCGCGGCCATGCTGGGCTACGGGACCTACACGCTCTCCACGGAGGCGGCCGGGCCGGCGCCCGACTCGGACAACTTCCCGGCGGGCGCCAGGCTTATCCGGGACCTCGTCCCGCACCCCGGGTTCTGCGACCAGGGGGTGGACTGGGTGGACTGGTGGAAGGTGGAGGCGCGGGCGGGCAAGACCATCCCGGAGGCCTACCTGACCTTCACGCCCGGCAACTACGAGACCGGCTCCTACTTCCACCTCTCCGTCTGGGACAAGAACCTGGCCTACCTGAAAGGCGACTGGATGCCCCAGCAGAGCGGCCCCCTCAGCGCCCGGGTCACGGACATCACGGTGGGCTACGACGGGCCCGTCTACATCGCCGTTCGGGCGCTGACCTGCTACTCACCCGGCGCGGTCGACTTCGTGCCCTCGAGGGGCTGGTACAAGCTCACCATGACTCTGCCCAACGACCCGCCGGTCTACTCCGGCGGCCTGCCCGAGGTGGTCATGGATGAGGACACGGTGGACCGGAGCCTCAACCTGTCGCTGTACGTCTCCGACCCGGACAACGACGGCCTCACCTACGGCCTGGTCGGGAGCGCCTACCGCTGCAGGCCGAAGGTCGACGCCGCCACCGGGCAGGTCACGATAACGCCCGACCGGGACTGGTTCGGCGTCGAGCGGGTGCGCTTCAAGGCGACCGACGACGGGCCGGGCAACAAGACGCTCGAGATCAACACCACCGTGACCGTGAACGCCGTGAACGACCCGCCCTACCTGCGGGGCTCCCTCGAGGACCTGTACCTCCCGGAGGACACCGAGGGGCGCACGGCCGAGATAAGCCCGCTCTTCGGCGACGTGGACGACCCCCCCGAGGGCCTTATCTACGGAATCCGGGTGGTGGAGCAGGAAACCCACCCTCCGGGCTCCAACATGTCTCTCGTGTGGGACGGGCTGCGCAACATCTTCCGGCTGGGACCGGCCCGCCTGCACTGGGGCTCCTACCTGCTGGAGGTGTACTGCACCGACGGCCACACCTCCACGGTGCCGGCGGCCACCCGCTTCAACCTGACCGTAACCCACCGCAACCACGACCCGGTGCTGGTCGCGGGGACGCCCGACCCCACCGTCCTCGAGGTCCGCGAGCACGAGCAGAACTCCCAGCTTGCGGTGGCCGAGCTCTTCACCGACCCGGACCTGCCGGCGGACTACGCCAACGACACATTGACTTTCAACATCAGCGGCATGACCAGGCTTTCCGCCCGCATCACGGACGGCCTGCTCGTCATCGACACCGGGTCTGAGCAGTTCCTGCCAGGGGCGGTCTACGAGGAGAGGCTGGTGCTCAAGGCGGTGGACCGCTTCGGCCGCACCGCCCGGCTCAACATCACTGTCCGGGTGGCGCCCGTCGACGACCCGCCGGTGGTCCTGTCCTTCTCGCCGGAGGAGCCCGACCCGTCCATGAACGAGGGGGCCAAGCTCACCTTCCGCGTGACGGCGATAGACCCCGATACGGCCGAGCTTTCCTACGTCTGGTACCGCAACGGGATACGGGAGCCGGGCCGCGGGGACTCGGTGTTCGCGTTCTCGCCTGACTTCGATATGGGCGGGACCGTCCAGGTCATCAAGGTGACTGTCTCTGACGGGCGCACCGAGCGCGCGGTCTTCTGGAACCTGACGGTCAACGACATCAACCGGGGGCCCACGGGCTCCATCCGTTCGCCGGTCAACTACACGAAGGCGAAGGTGGGCACGTTCGTGACGTTCATCGCGGACGGGCAGGACGAGGACAAAGACGAGCTGACCTACATCTGGCGCAACGCCGCCGGCGTGGAGCTGGGCCGCGGCCAGACCTTCTCCACGGACAAGCTTCCCGAGGGCACCCAGGTCATCTACCTCGAGATAACCGACGGCAAGGCCAACGCCACCGCCGACTGCCTGGTCATAATCTACAAGCCGAAGGCCAACGGCGGGGGCGGGGGCGGGTTCATACCGGGCTTCACGACGGCGGCCGCGCTGGCGGCCGCCGCTCTTGCTGTGGGTGCGATCGGCCTGGGTCGGCGGAGGAAGGGCCGGCAGGGCGCCCTACCGCCTTCGTAAAGTACCACAAAGCATTAATAGCACTATCGTAGATAGCCTCACCAATCACGTCCTACGTGGGTGATAAAATGGGAAATAGGTCGTTTCGAAGGACCCTGATTGCGTGGATGATCGCCCTGCTGTTCCTCGGCAGCATCCTGCCGGTGGCTGTCGGTTCCGGCCCCGAGGGGGGCGCCCAGGCCCGGACCACCGATCTCGAACCGGACAACAACAACCTCAACACCGCCCCCGAGATAGACCTCGACACCATCATATCCGGCAGCATCATGTACACGGCCGCCAACGACTACTTCGACGTGTACCACACCTCGCTCCCGTACCTCAAGGTCCTCAACGCCAGCATGAACATCATCGACTGGAACCCGGCCGACCCGGGCGAGGTCAACTTCCAGCTGCAGTTCTACACCCTGAACGGCGGGAACCTGGTGCAGATCGCCGGCTACGACAACACCGGCTCCTTCAACCCCACCCGGTACACTCCCTGGGAATCGGTGCTCTTCTTCCAGGTGTACACCCAGCAGGCGATGGACGTCTGGGTGGTCATCCAGGTCAACCTCACCGCGCCTCCCAACCCGGCGGTCGCCAGCCAGCGGGGCAACTACACCCTCAGCGTCAGCATGGGCGACCCCATTGACTTCTCCGGCGGCCAGATCACCGGGACCATGGACAAGCGGGGCGGCTCCCGGAGCGGCTACTTCTACAGGCTCACCACGCCCATCCCCGACAACAAGTTGGCCACCGGCCGGCTCCAGTGCCCGCTGAACGGCGACTTCGATATCTACGTGTACAACGTATGGCCCCGCTTCCAGCACACCGACCTGGGACCGCTGTGGCAGGTGAACGCCTCCTGGACAAACGACAGCCTTGGCGGGGTGGAGATGGTCCAGGTGGGCGGCTCGGAGAGCTCCGCAATGTACATCGAGCTTCGAGCCTTCGACGGCGGCGGCCCGTTCACGTTCCTGTGGGACCAGACCAGCAACTCCGGCCTGGACGACAACAACATCCCGACCAAGGCGATGTACGTCAGGGACAACTACCCGCACTCCGAGTTCATCGACCAGGGGTCCGACGCCTTCGACTGGTGGAAGGTCGACGCCAGGTCCGGCAAGGAGATCCCCGAGATCTACTTCGCCCTGACCAGCGCCGCCTCGAACAACCTGTTCGCGGTCGTACTCTTCGACCAGAACCTCAACTTCAAATCCTGCAAGTACAACACCCAGACGGGCGGGTGGCCCAACTTCGGCCAGCAGAACCCCAACCCGATAATGAGCGCCATCAGCATCAAGAACACCCTCGTCAGCTACGACGGCCCGCTCTACGTCTGCGTGCAGGCCATCGCCCACTGGTACGGCACGGGCGAGGGCGCGGCTTTCATCCCCGCCCGGGGGACCTACAAGATGACCTTCACCCTCCCCAACGCCGCCCCGGTGTTCAACGGGCCAATGCCCGTTCAGCAGCTCCAGGAGGACGGCACCCTGGAGACGCTGGTCCTGGCCAACTACTTCACGGACCCCGACGGCGACACGCTGACCTACAGCGTGGTAGGGAGCGTCTACAACACCCGGCCCACGGTGGACAACCAGACCGGCCTTGTGAAGTTCTCCCCGGTCGCGAACTGGTCCGGCACCGAGACGGTCCGGTTCCGCATCACCGACAACGGCCCGGGCAACAAGGCCATCGAGGCCAACGTGTCGGTCGTGGTCGAGGCCGTGAACGACCAGCCCACTGCGGTCTCGTCCATCCCGGACATCTACATCCGAGAGAACGAGGTCACCTACACGCCCGACCTCACCACCATCTTCCGGGACATCGACAACCAGCTCCTGGACCTCAAGTTCAACCTGAAGGTGGTCTCCTCCAACACCCACCCGCCGGCCAGCCTCCTCCCGACCCAGTACGACTCCATGAGCCGCTCCTACAAGATCGGGCCCTGCAACCTGTTCTACGGGACCTACGACGTCCAGGTCACCTGCACGGACGGCGTCACCGGGACCCTCCCGGTGCCCACCAACTTCAAGGTGAACGTGGCCCATGTCAACCACAGGCCGACGCTCGCGGAGAACATTGCGGACCCGATGGAGATGACCATCAAGGAGCACGAGAAGGACGACCACCTGGCCCTGGCCGAGCTCTTCGTCGACGTGGACGTCCCCGAGGACTACGCCAACGACGCCCTGACCTACACGGTCACCGGCGAGGACAAGCTCCTGGTCTCCATCACGGAGGACGGCTACCTCGTCATCGACACCGGCAACGTCCAGTACATCCCCGGCGTCCAGTACGAGGAGAAGCTGGTCATCACGGCCAAGGACCGCGCCGGCCTCAAGGCCACCCTCAACATGACCGTGTTCGTGGACCCGGTGAACGACCCGCCCCGGATAGTCAACACGATGCCCGTGGAGGACGACCTCACGATACCCGAGAACACCCGCAAGCTCTTCACGGTCACCGCCGTGGACGACGACTCCCAGGACAAGCTCACCTACAACTGGTACCTCAACGGAAAGAAGGAGCGAAACGCCAAGGACCTGACGTACGCCTTCGAGCCGAACTTCGAGATGGGCGGGGAGGTCTACACCATCAAGGTGGAGGTCTGGGACGGGACCACCACCGTCAGCAACGAGTGGACGGTCACCGTCACCGACGTGAACCGGCTGCCGAGCGGAACCATCAGGGCCCCGCTGAACATGACCGCCTTCAAGAAGGGGACGGTCGTGCTGTTCCAGGCCGAGGGCTACGACCAGGACCCGGCGGACGTGCTGACCTTCATCTGGCGCGACGCAAACGGGGTGGAGCTCGGTCGCGGCCCCACCCTCCAGACGGACAGGCTGCCCGCCGGCACCCAGACCGTGACGCTCGAGACCTCCGACGGCAAGGGCTCCACCACCACCACGGTGACCATCGTCGTGCAGGCGCCGCCGCCGTCCAAGAGCAACACGCCGGGCTTCGAGGGCCTGCTCGCCATGGCGGCGATAGGCCTCGTGCTGCTTCTGGGGGCAATAAGGAAGCTTCGGCAGAGGAACTGAGGCAGCGGGGAGCGGGCAGCGGGGAGCGGTGACGGAACGGCTTCCGTCGTCCACCGCTCCCCGCTGCCCGCTCCCCGCTCCCCCTTCCTCCCGCTGCCTGCTGCCCCTTTTTCCGACCATATTGCCGTTATGCTAAAATATTTAAGTCCTAGTCCCCATACCATCCCCGAAGTGGTGACGATGCCGGAGGACCTGTTTGCCCAATTGGACGCCGAGCTCCAGAACATGACGGAGGACATAGTGGACGACATGGGCAAGCTCAGCGATAAGAAGGCGTCCATCAACAAGAGCATCATAGAGAACTTCTGGAAGGTCTGGATACGCTTCGACCGGATGAAGATCCACTTCACCATGGAGCCCTCCCCGGGGGCGTTCGCCTCCTTCAAGGACTTCCCCGAGGACTGGGAGTTTAGGGGCAACTTCGACTTTGCCAACACCCAGTCGGTGTACCTCATAGACAAGACCCAGGACCAGGGCCGGACGGGGGACTCTCTCAAGGCCTGGTTCTACAACCTGGGCAAGGACGTCCACTTCCGGCTGGTCTTCGAGTACTGCGAGGGCGAGCACTACTACAAGTACTCGGGCTGGAAGCGCATATTCGCCCAGCAGGTGCTCTACGACTCCTCCATCGACAAGGTCAACCTGAACAAGGTCTGGGAGACACTGGCGGGCGTCATAAAGGTCTGGTTCGAAAGCCACCTGCGCAAGAACCGCGATCTCCTCATCAAGTACTGCAAGGAGAATTTTGAAAAAGGGGAGACTTTTACAAATTAAGGCGCAAGGCGCAAGGCGCGTGGCGCAAGGGGCGAAGGCGCAAGGGGAAAGGGGAACGGGTCAAGGGAACCTGCCGTTTCCTTCCTTTCCCCCACCCCCTTGACCATTGCCCCTCGCTCCTTGCGCCTTCGCCCCCTACGCCGTGCCCCCTGCGCCTTGTCCCTTGCGCCTTCGCCCCATGCGCCATGCGCCATGCGCCTTGCGCCCTAGTGAGAATAACAACCTTTATGCCATCCGACGCGATGCGTCGCTTTCGAAGGGAAGGGTGGGTCGATGAACCGCACGCCGCTTTACGAGGAGCACAGGGCCTCCAAGGCCCGTTTTGTCGATTTCAACGGCTGGGAGATGCCCCTGCACTACGAGCCCGGGATACTCGAGGAGCACCTGGCGACCCGGCGGGCCGCAGGCCTCTTCGACGTCTCGCACATGGGCCGGTTCACGGTGTCCGGGAAGGACAAGCTCAAGTTCCTCCAGTGCTGCCTGACCAACAACGCCGCGGCGCTCGAGCCCGAGCAGGCCCAGTACACCCTCCTGGCGACGCCCACGGGTGGCGCCGTTGACGACTGCTACCTCTACCGGCCGTCCAGGGAGGAGTACCTGCTGGTGGTCAACGCCTCCAACACGAAGAAGGACTGGGACTGGCTCCAGGAGCAGCTGCCCCGCTTCCCGGGCGTCAAGCTCGAGGACCGGACCGCCGAGGTCGCCATGCTGGCCCTCCAGGGCCCCGCCTCCAAGGCCATAGCACAGAAGCTTATCGACCGGGGCTCCCGGCTCCCGGACCCGGCGCGCAACAACCTGCGCAAGGTGCACATGATGGGCGTCGAGGTCATACTCTCGCGCACGGGCTACACGGGCGAGCCCATCTGCTTCGAGCTCTTCATCCCGGCGCACGAGGCGCCCGGGATATGGCGCAGGATTCTCAAGCTCGGCGCGGAGCACGGCCTCCTTCCCGTGGGCCTGGGCGCGCGCGACACCCTGCGGCTCGAGGCGGCGCTGCCCCTCTACGGCCACGAGTTCGGCACCGACCCGGAGAACCGGGAGATACCGATATTCGCCGTGAACACCGGCCGGCTGGGCGTGTCGTTCTCGCACCAGAAGGGCGACTTCATCGGCAAGGCGGCGCTGGCCGAGCAGCTCCAGGAGCTCAAGGAGCGCGAGGCCGGGACGCTGCGCAAGCCCCGCGAGAAGCAGGTGCTGCCCCGCCGCGTCTTTCCCGTCGAGATAATCGGGCAGGGCATCTGCCGCGCCGGCGACCAGGTGCGCATCGGCGACCGCCTGGCCGGCCACATCACGAGCGGCACCGTGGCGCCCTACTGCAGGTTCGACGGCCGGGGCGTCCACTCGTGCATCACCTGCGACGCCTCCCGGCGCAGCGTGGCGCTCGCCCTCCTGGACGCGGACCTCCGGGAGGGGCAGATAGTCCACGTCGACAGCCGCACCCGCGTCATCGACGCCCGGGTCGTCAGGCGCAACCTGGGCGCCGAGGCGCCGCCGTACTCGCGGCCGATCTTCTACGAGGAGATAGAGCGCAGGAAGCTCGCCGAGGAAAAGGAGCTCTTCACCGTCCGGGCCCGGGAGCTGGTCTCGAAGGCCGCATCCAACACCCGCTGGCGCCAGCGCGAGTGCGTGAACCTCATCCCCTCGGAGCAGACGCCCTCGGCGCTCGTGCGGGCGCTCACGATAATGGACCCGGAGGGCCGCTACGCCGAGCACCGGCTGGTCAAGGCGCTGGGCAACGTCGAGGTCTACTACTACCAGGGGACCAAGTTCATCACCTGGGTGGAGGAGATGCTCGTCGACGAGCTGCGACGGTTCATGCAGTGCAACGAGGTCGAGACGCGCGTGACCTCGGGCCAGATGGCCAACGCCGCCGTGTTCTCGGGAATAGTGGACTGGCTCAACCGGATGGACCGCAAGAGCGAGCCCCGGCGGATGCGCAAGGTCATGAACAACCACATCGGGCGCGGGGGGCACCTCTCGTCCCAGCCGATGGGGGCGCTGCGCGACTTCGTCGGAAACGACCCGGCCTCGGACCGCCACGCCGTGGTGAACTTCCCCATCTGCAAGGACGATCCCTACCGGATAGACCTGGAGGAGTGCGCCCGCCTCGTCGAGGAGCACCGGCCCCAGCTCATGATACTGGGCAAGAGCATGGTGCTCCACCCGGAGCCGGTCTCCGAGCTGCGCAAGATGGCCGACAGGCTCGACGAGCGGCCCATCCTGATGTACGACATGGCCCACGTGCTCGGCCTGACGGGGCCGTACTTCCAGTGCCCGTTCGAGGAGGGCGCAGACATCGTGACCGGCTCGACCCACAAGACCTTCTTCGGGACACAGCGGGGCATCATATCGAGCAACATGTCCCCGGGGACCCACTACGAGGAGCTCTGGGAGGCCATACAGCGGCGCGTCTTCCCGGGCAGCGTGAGCAACCACCACCTCGGAACGATGCTCGGGCTGCTCATGGCCTCCTACGAGATGAACACATTCGGCCGGGAGTACCAAAAGCAGATACTGGACAACTCGAAGGCCTACGCACACGCCCTCCACGACCTGGGGCTGCATGTCGAGGGGGACCCGTCCGTCGGGTTCACCGAGACGCACCAGGTGCTCCTGCGAGTGGGCTACGCGAAGGGCGTGGAGATGGCCCACCGCCTTGAGCGCCAGAACATAATCGTCAACTACCAGGGGCTGCCCGACGACGAGGGCTTCACCTCGGCGAGCGGCATCCGCATGGGCGTCCAGGAGATGACCCGGTTCGGGGCGAGGGAGGCGGACTTCGAGGAGCTCGCGGGCCTCGTGGCCGACGTCGTCCTCCGGGACGCCCAGGTGAAGGAGAAGGTGACGCACTTCCGCCGGCGCTTCCTGGACATGAAGTACTGCTTCCCCGAGAAGGAGGGGAAGGAGCTGGTGGCGCAGCTTCTGGCCGAGATCCACTAGGCAAAACGTACAAATCTCATCGCGTGGATATCACTCGCCATGGTCAGCGCGCAGGAGCTCATCGACAGGCTCGGCCTGAAGCCCCATAAGGAGGGCGGCTTCTTCGCGGAGAGCTACCGCGCGCCAGAGAGGTTGGCCGTGAACGCCCTGCCCCCGCGCTACTCGGGGGCCCGGTCGCTCTCCACCGCCATCTACTACCTCATCACGCCCGAATCGTACTCGCGGCTGCACCGGCTCCGCTCGGACGAGGTGTTCCACTTCTATCTCGGAGACCCGGTCGGATTCCTCCTCCTTCAGCCCGACGGCAAGGGTTCGACCGCCATCGTCGGCCCCGACGTGATGGCCGGCCAGTCGCTCCAGCTCGTGGTCCGGCGCGGGACCTGGCAGGGGGCGCGCCTGCTCCCAGGCGGGAGATTCGCCCTGCTGGGCACCACAATAGCCCCGGGCTTCGAGTACGACGATTTCGAGGAGGGCGGCCGGGCGGAGCTCGTCAAGGCGTTCCCCGCCTTCAGGAAGCGCATCGAGGAGCTCTCGAGCTGAATGACCGGAGGCGGCCTGCGCGACCGGATGAGGGCCTACCGCGCCAACATCCGGCGGCGCATCGGGGACCTCAAGTGGGACGTTCTGGCCCTATTCCTGGCTCGGCGGGACCCGCGCGTCCCCCCCAAGGCCCGCCTGGCGATCGTTCTGGCCGTGGGCTACTTCTTCAGCCCGATAGACCTGATACCGGACTTCATCCCGGTCATCGGCCAGCTCGACGAGCTGGTTATAGTGTCGGCGCTCGCGGCGTTCGCCTTGCGCTCCATCCCCGGGAGGTCATGGGCGAGTACCGCACCCGGGCGAAGAAGGAGTTCGGCGCCCGGACGCCGAGGACCTACGCCATAGCGGCGGTCCTGGTGGCCGTCTGGGTGGTGGTGAGCCTGGGGTTCGTCCTCCTGCTGGTCGAGCTCTTCTGAACCGGCCCGGCGGCCGCGGTGTCGGATTGTTTAAATACATTGCGCCCCATCCAACTTCAGCGTGAAACGGGCATGGCGAACAGGCGGCGCACCTACCAGCACCGGCCCAACCGGGGCGACACCTCCAAGCGAGTGCGCATGCTGGACATGGGCCGCATGAACTCGTTCATGTTCGCCGCCGAGGACATCTTCAAGCAGCTCCCGGTCCAGGACCCGGGCTTCCCGTCGATACTGGCGTCCATAGCCGCCAAGGCCAGCCGCATGAGCATCGAGGACGCCCAGAAGTACATAAAGGAGAAGGTCGTCGAGGGGCGGCTGCCGAAAGAGGCGGAGGAGCCGCTTTGCAGGCTCCTGGACAGGTACTCGAGGTGGCGGTGAGGGCGCTTCAACCGACAAGCCTGGTGATGTCTCGACCAGGTACCGGCACTCGTCCCGTATGTGCTTGAGGTACTCAGTCGAGCCCTTCAACGTACCGCACCTCTCGCAGTATACGGGGCGCAAGATACGGGCTAAGCCCTCCCTTCGTCACGAGGTCGATCTTGCCCCCCAGAAGCCGCCTGAGGAACGCGTGGAGCCTCATCAGGTTCGAGAACTTTTCCATGCCGGGTCGGAACTCGATTAGCAGGTCGATGTCGCTTCCCTGGCCCGAACGGCCGGTAGCGACGGAACCGAAGAGGCCCAACCGCCTCACCCCGAACCCGCGAATCCTCTCCGCATTTGTTGAAAGCTTCCGGAGCACCGCCGACCTCGTGGGGCCGTTCCTGCCGTTCCTCATGGACGCTCCCTTCGCCCTGATCGGTCTTGAAATGAACCTCAAGGGTGATAAACCTTTCATTATCGGGAGGCCATTCGACGCGGATTCATGGCCAGAGGTGCCGGGTGAGCTCCGCCTGCCCTTGCCGCGCCCTACCTCTTTTTGACAGGGAAATGTATCTCTGAGTAGATGATCACCTTCCCGTCGACCATCTTGGGCTTGGCCGTGTATATCTCAAGCGGCGGCCCGGCGGTCATGTAGCCGTTTTCGGAAATCCACTTGCCTAGCTCGGCGTAGCTCTTCTTGTACTCCTCGGAGGGCGCGTTGTGCACCATCACGGCCACGTCCGTCTCGGGCAGGCTCCGGACCTTCACCTCCCCGGAGCCGGGCACCTCCTTCGAGATGTCGATGGCCACCTGCGTGATGTTGTCCGCCTCGGGCGTGGTGTTGGGGTCCGTCGTGTAGACCGCGAAGGGCTTCCACCCCGGCCGGACCTTCGATTGCTTGGCGAAGGCGTAGAGCTTGCCGATGTACCGGTCGAAGGGGATGTTGCCGTACGGCCCCCTGTGCTCGATGTACGCTATCGCCCCGGCCGGCCGCTTCTTCACCTTTATCTTGTCCTTACCCCCGAACAGGCCCATTGAACCACCGGCCGCGGCATGGAATGCCCATGGCTTAAACCTGGCGGGGGGATGGGTGAAAGTGGGATTGGAGTGCGCCCCGCTCCGGATTCCCGCGCCCTACGGCAATCCCTCGATTGTCGCCTCCGCCGCCGCCATCAGCTGCTCCGCCTGCTCGTCGGTCAGCTTGCCCTTGTCGTTTTGTTGACAGGCTGTCGACACATTCTCCCTATCCGTTTTAAATACATGGAGCGGGATAGAAAGCCCCAGCGGGACGGGGGTCGGGCGGATGTCCGCCGGGCCGCCCCCGGGCTGGAAAAGGCATCGGATGCCTGCAATAAAAGGGGTGTGGAAGGACATGGCCGAGGAATGCGTGGAAGCGGAAGGTTCCGGGTGGAAGAGGTTTTTGAAAAACCACTGGGGCATGGCCGTCGCATGGGGCGCGGCCGCCCGCCTCAGCACCTGCACTGGTCCTTCCGGGGCCTCCCCTTGACGATTCCCTTCCCGCGCAGCCTTGCGGTCGCTGCGACGTCGACCTGCATCGTCCTCGGGTCGACGACCACGCCGTAGACCTTCCGGGCGGCCTCCACGGACACCACCCCGTTTTGCACGTCCCGGGCCACCTTCTCGGAGGGCCGCAGGTACGGGTCCCCGTATCCGCCCCCGCCGCCGGCCTCCTGGTACCATATGGTACCCGGCTTCACGTTCTCCACCAGGTCCTTGCTCGTCGTCCGGTAGCGCTTCCCGCCGGGCGCCACGAGCTCTATGAAGTTGAGCATACCGTCCTTCCCGCCGAACAGGCCGAAGGCCGGCTCCACGTCCCCGTCGCCGAACGTGACCACCTTCACGTTCTCGCCGCGTATCTCGTAGCGCGTCCGGATGCCCAGCCCGCCGCGCCACCGGCCCGCCCCCGCCGAATCCCTCATGTACTCGTGCTCCCACAGGATGTGGGGGGTCTGCTGCTCGAACATCTCGTAGTCCTGGTCCAGCACCCCGCCCGAGGCGTCTATCATGCCGATGTGGTCGTAGCCGTCCACTCCCTTCATCGCGCCCGAGCCGCCCTTGAAGCCGAAGAAGCATATGTCGACGAAGGACGCTTTCTTGCGCGGGTCGGTGCCGTTGGTCAGGCCGCAGAGGAGCTGGTTCCAGCCCGCTGTGACCCGGTCCGGAATCACCTTCGCCAGCGCCCGTATTATCGCGTCGGCGTTGGGCGGGCACAGGTGGTTGCCGAACGTCGTGGCGGCCGGATAGTTGGCGTTCAGTATGGTGCCCTGGGGTATTATTATCTTCAGCGGACGGACCATGCCGTCGTTGTGGGGGATGTCGGGGTTGACCATCTGGAGGAAGGTGAGCGTCGTGGCCGAGGCGCTCGACGTGTAGGTGCCGTTGACGAAGCCCCTGGTCTGCGGGTCGGTCTCGGAGTAATCGAAAGTGATGTCGTCCTCGCCGACGGTTATCTTGACCCGTATCTTGAATTTGGAGCCCTTGTGCTTTCCGTCGTAGTAGACCGTGGACTCGCCCTTGTACACGCCGGCCGGGATGGTCCTTATCTCGGCGCGCATCATCCTCTCGGTGGAGTCGAAGATGTACTCCTTCTGGGCGTTGAAGACCTCGAGGCCGTACTTCTCCACGAGGCCCAGAATCCCGCGCTCGCCGACCACGCAGGAGCCGATCTCGGCCTTCATGTCCTCGGCCACGGTGTCGTAGCGGATGTTGGAAAATATCAGGTCCCAGACGTCCTTTCGGAGCCTGCCGCGGTCGTAGACCTTGACCGGCGGAATCCTCAGCGTCTCCTGCCACACCTCGGTGGCGTTGGGGTTGTAGCCGCCCGCCACCGCCCCTCCGATGTCGGCCTGGTGGCCCTTGCAGGCGGACCAGGCGACAAGGGTCTTTTTGTGAAAGATCGGCTTGTAGACGGCGACGTCGTTGTTCTGGTTGCCCATGGAGAAGACGTCGTTGTGGAATATGACGTCGCCCGGGTGGAGGTCGTCGCCGAAGTACTTCACGATGTACTCGCAGACCGGCCCCAGCGAGAACGAGAGAATCGGCAGGTTCTCGGTCTGCTCGAGCATCTTGCCCCTAGCATCGTACAGGCCGGTGACGAAGTCCTTGGCCTCGCACAGGATGGGCGAGCGCGTCGTCTTCGTCAGGGCGATGCTCATCTCCTCGGTGATGGACTTGAGCCGGCGCTCCAGGACCGAAGCGAGTATCTTGTCTATCCTGACCCCGTAGTCCTTTTCCCCCCGGCCCCCCTGCTGCCCTGCTGCCTTGCTGCCTTGCTGCCCCGCCGCTGCCTGCTGCCTGCTGCCTTGCTGCCCCGCCGCCTCCCGTTCGCCCATCTACCCCACCCTCCTTGCGAACTCATCGCGCCCCTTGAGGTACACGGTGTAGCTCC
>Ga0194125_10006395_pt1 | contig 17394 bp, 15 predicted proteins | sample TA2KigC250mmetaG_FD_148626 | JGI IMG/M metagenome (GOLD analysis project Ga0194125, IMG submission 148626) | Freshwater microbial communities from Lake Tanganyika, Tanzania - TA2015034 Kigoma Deep Cast 250m | ecosystem: Environmental > Aquatic > Freshwater > Lake | place: Tanzania: Lake... | reverse complement strand
ATTCCATGCCGCCAACATAGCACAAACCTAGACCCCGCGTCTAGCGAACAATAACCGGCGCAATTGCGAATCAGTTGTGAATCCCGCGGCCACCCATAGACCCGGCCGCCAAGTGCGGAATGTGCATGGTATCCCGACCTACGAGCCACGTAGAGCGCGTAGGAGAGGGTTCTTCCTTTGACGGGGCCCTTTCTCAACACAATCTGAATCGTGCCCCTACATTGCGGCGACGTGCGATCGTGTGTGGTGTAGGGGCGCGATTCATCGCGCCCAATCGCGTAGGGGCGCCATTCATGGCGCCCGCCGAAGCCTCTGCGCACGCATCTGAGGGGCAGCCATGCGCACCACCGTCGTGCACACCGATGAGACAGCGAGGCAGGAGTTCGACTGGGGCACCATCGCGTGGTGCGTCAGCGAGGCGGCGGGCAACTCGGAGAAGCTCACGCTCGGGCGCGTCGTCATCCGGCCGGGGCAGTCGAACCCTCGGCACGCGCATCACACGTGTGACGAGGTGCTGTATCTGCTGTCGGGCGAGCTGGTTCACTACGCGGACGACATGGAGCCCGTCCGCATGCTCCCGCGGGATGCCATCTCGATCCCGGCGGGCGTCTTCCACAACGCGACTTGCGTCAGCGACGCGGAGGCCGAGATGCTCGTGACGTACTCGTCGGCGCGTCGGGACATCGAGCATGGGTAGGCGGCCTGGCATGTTCGTTGCAGCACCGCCGGGCAGCCGAGGGCTCCGGACGTCGCGCCCTCGGCCGGAGGGATGAGCATGGCTGGGCGCGAGCGGGTGATCTGCCCGCACTGCGGCGCGGAGAACCCGAAGTCGATCATCGTGACGACCTGCCACCAGTGCCGCGGCTCCCTGCAGGGCGCGCAGCCTGCCCCGGCCGACGGTCCACCACCGGGTCCTGCCTCTGCCGCGACCCCTCCGCCGCCCGCACCGGCGCCGCCGCTGCTCACCCCCGGGGCGGGCGCGATCGTGACGCCGCCTCCACCGCCTACCCAATCCGCCGAGGCGCCTCCGCCGCCGCGCCCGGTGGTGATGCCGCCCGCGCCGATCGCCGCACCCGCGAGGCCCTCGCGTCCGCCTGTACCGACGGTGCCCGCACCCCCCCCGCCGATCAGCACGGGCGCCGTCGCTCCGCCCGAGATGGAGGAGCTGGGACGGCAGCTCAAGCGGATGCTGCGCGAAGGGCCGGGCATCGCACTCGTGATCGGGATCGCGGTGACACTCTTCCTCAGCGTGGTCATCACTGGGGACACGGGGCGCTTCCCGTCGGGCCTGGTGCTGCCCGTCCTGATCCTGGCAGTCGTCTGCCTCGTCCGCGCCTGGGTCACGGCAAGCACCTACGCGGTCACGGTCGATCCGGCGCCGGGACCGCTGATGATCGGCGACTCGCTCACCTGGGGCGTACGGATTGCGGCCCGGCGCGAGATGAGCCTCCTGACAGCGACGGTCACCGTTCGCTGCCAGGAGCACGCGATTGTGTCCTCGGGCAAGAGCACTGCACACTACCGCCGAGCGATCTACGAGCGTCGCTACCTCCTGCCCAGTCGGCGCCTGGCGGCGGGTGAGGAGTTCCAGGTTCGCCCCCAGATGGACATCCCGCCCTACGCAATCCCGAGCTGTGGGGAGCGCAGCCACAGGATTGAGTGGACGGTCGAGCTGGAGGTGCCGACGGTCGGCTTCTGCGCAGGCATCCGCGAGAGGGTCCCGCTGCAGGTGACGCCCCGGGTCGCCGAGACGGGGCACGCGGACGACCCCCATGTCCCGCCGGGCTGGCTGGCGGCCGCGCCGATCATCGAGGGTCGGCCCGGCCGAATCACGCTTGGCGGCGTCGTCGGCTCGACGGGAGAGAAGCTCCGGGGGATCGCGGTCGTGCGCGACGGACTCACGGTGGCTCTCGATGTGACCGACGGCGTCGGTTCCGACTACGGCCCCGTCATCCCCGCCGGCACGACCCGCGAGCTGAAGCTGGTCATCGAGGCCCAGGAGCCGGTCCACTGTCGCGGGTTGCTGGTTTCGATTGGCTGTCGGATCGGTGGTAAGGGCGCCGCCGACTGGGTGCCCCTGTGCCGCGAGGAGTCGGTGTACGCGGGGGACCTCACCCCCGGCCAACCGATCGAAGCGCCCATCAGGCTTGTCGTTCCCCCAACGGCGCCGGTGACATACACGGGGACCTACGTCCGCTTCGACTGGCTGGTGCGTGTGCGCGTAGACATACCCATCTGGCGCGACCGGACCGTCGAACTGCCCTTCATCGTGACGCCGCAGGCCGTCCCGCCGTAGCCGTTGTCGTTCTCCTAAGCTCCTGCACTCCCAAGGAGGCCTTCCATGCCTACAGGCATCATCGGCGCTCAGCTCTACACGCTGCGGGACTACTGCAAGACGATCGAGGATGTCGCGGAGACGTGCCGCAAGGTCGCGGACATCGGCTATGCGGCGGTTCAGATTTCCGGCTTCGGTCCGGTCGATCCGGAGGCGGTCGCCACGATCATGCAGGACTGCAGTCTGACCGTGGCCTCGACCCACATGGGCTGGGACCGCTTCCTCAAGGACCTCGAGGCGGTGGTCGCGGAGCACAGGCTCTGGGGTTGCGCGCACCCCGCGATCGGCGGCCTGCCCGGCGAGTATCACTCGGCGGACGGCGTGAAGCGGTTCATCGATGAACTGCAGCCCGTCGCGGAGCGTCTCGCGTCCGAGGGGATGGACTTCAGCTATCACAACCACAACCACGAACTCATCCGCTATGGCGAGAAGACGTGGCTCGCGATGCTCTACGAACAGGCTTCGCCGGACATTCTGAAGGCGGAGATCGATACCTACTGGATCACCGCCGGCGGCGGTGATCCGGCCGCCTGGGTGCGCAGCCTCGGCCCGCGCCAGCTGCTCCTCCACTGCAAGGACATGGCGATGGCCCCGGGCCGCGAGCAGCGCTTCGCGCCCGTCGGCGAGGGCAACCTCAACTGGCCCGCGATCCTCGATGCCGCCCAGGCCGTCGGCGTCGAGTACTACCTCGTCGAGCAGGACCTGAGCTACGACCTCGATCCCTTCGAGGCCATGGCCATCAGCTACCGCAACCTGAAGGCAATGGGGTTGAGTTGACCCGCACGCCGGAGGGCGAAGCCCATGCGGCAACGGACGCCCTCCTGTTCGGGTCACTGGCCGGGCGGGGCGAACTTGATGTCGGGGCCGTCAATGCAGACGACTCGGTAGCACGAGAAGTCGGGCCGCGGCGGCTTGACCTCCAGGGTCTCATACAGCGGTCGCACCACATGGCCCACGCTCGCCATGATCAGTGGGTTGTCGGGGTCTGCCATCACCAGCAACGAGTTCTTGCGCGTCACCAGGTTCCAGCAACGGACCAGTGCCATCTCCCCGTTGCACTGGCAGGCCACCTCCGTGACGCCCGCGAAGAGATACTCCGGCAGGCCGTTGCCATCGGGACGCGGCAGCCTGACTATCGTGTGTCCCGCGATCGCCTGCGGCAGACCCCGGGCACTGCTTAGGGGAAACCACACGCCGAGGTCCTCGCGGTCCGTCGTCTCCTGGCTCCATACGTGGTCTTCCCGCGCCACGTACCGCTGCCACTCGATGCCCTCCGGCGTCACCCCCACCACCCGCGTCTGCGTCACCTCCGTCGTAGTGAGGGTCAAGCCTACCCTCAGCGGGACCTTCTCGACCCCCCGGATCGACTCGGGAGCCCGATAATCGTCCCGGACGTCCTGCGCAGGCGCGCCCCGGTAGGAAACCGTCCCCAGCGCCGCTATGAACGCGAGCCATCGCATGGCTGAGCCTCCTTTCCCGCCTCACTTCCGACGCCTTGCCGGAGGCATGGGTTGACAACCGCCATGCAGTCCACCGGTCGCCCGCGGTCCCGCGCGGCACCCGGCGCGCCTTACTTCTGACTCTCGATCGCCGCCACCCACATGCCCTCGCCCGGCGCCGCCACCGGAACCACTTGCCCTCCCTCCAGCGGCGCCGACTTCAGCACACCTCCCTCGACGGTGGCGTTGCCCACGACCTGAAGCCACGGCTCCCAGGGAGCCCGCTCGAAGTCCACACGGAGCAGTTCGGCCGCGTGACAGTGACCGGTGACCAAGACGAGCACGCAAGGGAGCATCACCTTCACCTCCACAGGGAACGGGAAGCGGGGCCCGGCAGCGCTCTCGTTCCCGGCCAGGCTCCCTCGCACCTTGCCGAAAGGAGCCGTGTGCCTTGCGAACGAAACAGGCCCAGTTTGACCCCGGCCTCAAGGGAGGACCCTCCGATGCCTGACCGCTGCGCAGTACGCGTGCCCGCGGGCCTGGCCCCCGGCGACCGACTCTCTTCGGCGCCTCTACTCCCCGAAGACACAAGGCAAGCCGTGTTGGCTGCAGAGGCCGAGGCCTGCCTCGCCGAGATCGCGGCGCAGTTTGCCGTCGCCGACGCCGAATGCAATCGCGACGTGGCCGCCTGCGACTTCGCCGCGCAGGTTGCGCGGGCGGAGGCCCGGCGAGACCTGGCCTACGATCTCCAGCGGGCGAGGCTCGAACAGGCGCTGGTGCGGGAGCGCGTTGGCATTGCGAGGGTCGAGCGTGAGGCGCGACTCGAGGTTGAGGACCTGGAGATTCGCCTCAAGGAGAAGGAGCTGGTTCATTCGGTGCACCGGCCAGCGGAAGCCGAGCGGTACCGCGTGGACACGCTGACCGAGGCGGAGTTGAACCGCACGCGCCGCCTTGCGGAGGCGGATGCCGAGGCGATTCGCCTGAGAGGGCTGGCGGAAGCGGAGGCGATCCGAGCCGTGGGGCTCGCGGAGGCCGAGGTGATCCGGCAGAAGGCCCTCGCGGAGGCGGAGGGCATCCGGGCCCGGCACCTCGCGGAGGCCCGTCCGGCAGTGGTGATCGTGTACATCGCTGTGGAGACAGCCGGGCACCGGTCGGAGTGCGGAGGTGTTGAAGAGCGAGACGGGGCACGGCTGGGAGCAGAGCGACCTGTGGGTCACGGAAGAAGCTGAAACCCGGCGCAACAGCAGTTGTCAGAATGGTTGTATTGAGCTACGCCCTGTTGACACTCGTCTTGGGTGTATGCTACGATACAGTGTCGTAGTCCGGGGGCGCCTCAGTGGTACGATCCCCCGGACGCTCGTCAGTCCACCAGCGACCCAAACCTGGCAGGAAAGGAGGTGCCCTCCGCAGCCTGGTCGTCTGGAGGCAGGACGAGGAACGGGCGCTTCGAGAGTTCGCGGGGATTGCGGTCAAGGCAACTAGGGAACTTACCGCCCTCCTGCTCGAACTTCGCGAAGCGTCCGGATCGCGAAGCGCACACAGCACTTCGCAGATGTAGCATCCAACGGAGGGAACAACCCATGCGTAAGCTGACTCTGATCGGTCTTGCTGTACTGCTCGCGGCGTACGCCGTTCCGGCGATGGCCGCCAGCAACCCGGCCGAGACGGTCCCCTTCGATCACTGGGCCTATGATGCGGTCCAGAAGTTGGTCGATTGTGGGGTCATCATCGGCTATCCGAAGACGCACGAGTTCAAGGGCGATCGCGCGATGACTCGCTACGAGTTCGCGATGGCGATCTCCCGCCTGATGGAGTCGCCGTGCCTCCCCAAGGGCAAGGACGGCGCGGCTGGCGCGAAGGGCGCTGATGGCAAGGCCGGCCCGACCGGCCCGAAGGGCGACCCCGGCGCTCAGGGCGCGAAGGGCGACCCCGGCCAGAAGGGCGACCCCGGCCAGCCGGGACCTCCCGGCCCGAAGCCGACGGATGACGAAGTCCGCGCGATCTGCGCCAAGCTGCTCGATGAGTTCAAGGGCGAGCTGGCGGACATCAAGGAGCAGGTTGCCGGTCTGCAGGAGGACGTGAAGGACCTCGACACCCGCGTTGCGGCGCTCGAGGAAGCGATGAAGCGCCCGAAGGTCACCGGCTGGATCGACTATCGCATCGGTCTCGTGGGCGACCTGTGGAAGAACGCCGAGTTCGACGCCCTGACCGCGAAGATCGGCATCCAGGGCCAGATCACCGATGAGTTGGCGGGCAAGATCAGCCTCAAGACCATCGATGACACGCTCCGCGTCACCGGCTTCGCTGCCATTCCGGGCGGCGGCGTCGTGACCGGCCCGCGCGTCCTGCCCGGCCCGGCCGGTCCGGTCGTTCCGGTCAACCTGGGCATCGGCGACAACATCTGGCTCGACGAGGCTTGGCTGCAGGGCAGCACCGACTGGTGGACGCCGGTCAAGTGGACCGTGGGTCGCCAGTTCGTCGCTGTTGACCAGCTCGGGCTCGTGGCCGACAACCAGCGCATGTCGCTGCAGGGCATCCGTGGCGAGGCCGCCAACCTCTGGGGTACCGACCTCGGCATGGACCTGTTCTTCGGCGGCGCGTCCTACGACGAGAGCCTCGCGGCCACCGGCATCACCAGCGACGGCTACGGTGTCGTTCGCATGGACTACACCCGGCCGAAGTGGGCTATTGGCGGCACGTGGCTCGCCACCGGCTTCGCGCACGAAGAGGCCTGGGGCGCTGACCTGTGGGCCGAGATCTTCAACCGCGACCTGACATTCGAGTATGCCCGCATGACCCAGGACATCACCGGCAACCGTGCCTTCGGCGCGGCCACCCCGCGTGCCTGGATGGGCACCCTCGAGATCCTCGACACCCCCAGCGTGAAGGTCACGGGTATCGCCAGCCGCGCGACCGACAACTATGCGCCCACGTACTCGGCGATCAACCCGTACTTCGAGTTGCTGGACTACAACATCAACCCGGCGGTCGGTCAGCTCCCGTGGGAGCGGTGGACCCGCGCTCCGCTCGTGGCCAATGGCGCGCGGATCTTCGCCGGCGACATCGCCTTCAAGCTGGGCTCGGTCCCGCTCAAGGTTCGCTATGCGAACGTGGACGCGATCGACCCGGCGGGCGTGCTCCCGTGGGGCAACTACCCGCACCTGGTGGCGGTTTCAGGGACGAAGAAGATCGTGGACGGCCTCAACCTGAACCTCACCTACGCCCGCGAGATTGCCGATGACGGCCTGCGCCTGGAGGACATCGATCTGCTCCAGGCGTCGGCGGTCGTCGAGTTCTAAGTCGGCAGTCTAGCACAGACGCAGACCAGGGGCTCCCTTCGGGGAGCCCCTGTCGTTTGTGAAGGGCCCCTTGGGGACGCTATGGACCGATGTCCCTTGCGGCGGCTGCGTAGTCGAGAACGTCCGAGCCTCTCCCAATAGCGTGCGCCGCCGCCAACCCGGCCGCGACGTAGGCCTTCGCCCGCTCGACGGCCTGCAGCATGGGTCGGCCTTCGGCCAGGAAGACCGCCGCCGCACCGGCAAGCGCGCAGCCCGTCCCGTGAACGGCATGCCGGTCCACCCGTGAGCCGGGGAGGTCGCGGCACTCACCCGCGATGCAGAGCACATCCACCGGGTCTCCCGGCAGATGCCCGCCCTTCACCAGCGCGGCCTTCGCCCCCAGATCGGTGAGCCGCCGGGCGCAGTCGCGCATCTGCCGCAGGCTGCGCACTTGCAGGCCGGTCAGCAGTTCCGCCTCGTCGAGGTTCGGCGTGACAAGCGTCGCGATCGGGATCAGCCGCTGCTGAAGGATGATGAGACCGGCGTCGTCGAGGAGGGGGCTTCCACTGGTTGACCGCAGAACCGGGTCCACAACGAGCGGCGTCTCCGGGTACGCTTCGAGCACGCCGGCGACCGCCTCAGCCGTAGCCCCCAGCCCCAGCATACCCGTCTTGATCGCGTCCACCCTCACGTCCGCCAGCAAACAGACCAACTGATCGCGAACGCACTCCGGCGGCACGTGATGGGTCGCGTGAACGCCGCGAGTGTCCTGGACGGTGAGGGCAGTGATGGCGGCCGCGCCATGGCAACCCAGCGAGGAGAACACCTGCAGGTCGGCCTGGATACCGGCGCCCCCCGTCGGATCGGAGCCGGCAATGGTGAGGGTCGTTCGCATGATTCCCTGTTCGGCTCGGACCCCCGTCAGGCCTGCACTGGCCGGACGGGCGCCTGGGCCATCAGGCGGAGGTCCGCGCGCGTGAGGCCATACGCCCGCGCCGCCGCTGCGTCGATCTGCTCCTGCAGCGTGGCCTGGTCGGCCGGGATGACCGCCTCGAACCGCAGCCGCGCCAGCTCCGCAAGCGGCCCGATCCTCTCCCGAGGTACCGGGAACTCCGCGAGCCAGGCCATCGGCGTCCGCAGCGATCCGCGCGGGATGCGCGCCATTGCGAGTTGATGGTAGTGAAGCCACGCCACCGGCCGACTGTTCAGCAGGCCGAGCACGCTCCAGAGCAACTCCTCATCGCCCCAGACCCCCCACACCGCGACGAGCAGCGCGCCGGGCTCCGGGCACCAGGCCGCCGTGGGCCGCGGGCCGACGCCCTTGACCACCATCTTCGGCCGACCGAACAGGCGCCACAGGGCCTCGTTGATCGCATCGGGTCGGGTGGGCAAGACGGGGTCGCGCCATCGACGCCCCGCGAGTCGGACGGGCGCACGTGTTGGTAGGCGGTAGGCGCGGATGTTCCCGGGAGTTAGCACGCGCATGGCGCCCAGGTCCTCCTCGCCGTCCACCAGCGCCTCGCAGCAGCGCCGGTAGTCGAACCCGCGAAGCCCGCCGCGGACTTGTGCGAGGGAGCCCAGAGATCTTGCCGCCGCACCCGTCATTCTCGCGATGATCTGCAGCTCCGAGGCCGAGGCGCGAACCGCTGGCCATCGCTCGCGCAGCAGCTCGACCTGCAAGCGCGAGGAGGACGCTCCGCCAGCGGCCAGCGTCGTGGGACGCAGAACCTGGACCCGGTGCTCCGGCGGTGGTGGATGGGCGACCCCGACAAGCAGCACCTGATCGACGAGCGCGCCGCACCGAGCCTCCTCGCAAGCCTCGAGATCGATCACCCGCCTGAGCGCAACCGAATCGGCAAGCAGCCGCCGCAACCCGCGCGCGTACTCCGCAGCGAAGAGCTTGTTGGTCGTCAGGATGGCGAACGAGCCGCCGGGCTGCAGGCAACGCACCGCCAACTCGACGAAGGGCACGTGCAGGTCGAAGGGTCCTGTTGCCGTGGCGAAGGCCCGCCGGATATGTCTGCGGTCGGCCGCTGTGCGGACCGCGCGAACGTAGGGGGGGTTCATCAGCAGCCAATCCGCCGGCTCCCGTGGAGGCTCAGCCAGGACATCCCGCGCCGTGATGTTGGCCGCCACTGCGGCGCCGACGCGCGCCAGTTCCTCGCTCGTCGCCCCGAGCTTCCGCGCAGCGAGCATGACCGCCAGGCGCGCCATCCACACTGACGCGAGGTCGCAATCGAAGCCCCTCAGGGCCAGTGACGCCACCACAGTGTCGGCCCCTGAACGAGCGTGCACGACCCGCAGGGCCTCGACCAGCAAGCCGCCGCAACCGCACGCCGGGTCGAGGCAGATGGGCAACCCTTCGGGGCGCCACGGAGCAAGAGCCATCGCCTCCTCAGCCATCATGCACGCCAGAACGGGGGGCGTGGCATAGGCCCCAGAGGCCTGTCGCTCCCGGCGCGGCGCCGCGATTGACGAACGAAGGTGCAGAGCCGTGAGATCGTGTGGATCGAGGGAGGTCCAGTCGATTCCCGAGGCGGACAGCGGGCTTGGGTCCGACCCACACTCGCGCAGGATCAGCTCGGCAGGGAAGCCAAGCGCCTCCGCTGCACTCGCAACAACGGATGCGGCTGCGGACGCGCGCAGGGCCTGCATGGCGTCACGAGCCGCTGCCGGCCGTAGGCTTCGCCGGCGCCCCCTGGTCAGGTGCGTATCCCTCGTGACACTGGGCGCACTCCTTCGTAGGGTGCTGCGCCGGAACGGGCTTGCCCCGGATGGCCTGACCCGTCGCCATGCCCTCGTGGCACTGGTAGCACGGGCGGGGCGGGTGCTTCTCCGGCAGCTGCTTGTTCACGATCTGCGTCCCGGGCGGCGCAGGACGCTGTAGGAACGAGGCAACGATGATCCCGCCGACAAGGACCATGGGCAGCAGCAACAGCAAGTACCCGAGCTTCCGGCGGCGCTTGTCGGTCTCCATCGGTAGCATCTCTCCCGCAGAACTCACGATCGAACCGGCCTTCCGTACAGCACGTGCGGCAGCTCCTCCTCACTGACGATCTGCCTCAGCAGCGTCAGGTGCGGATGGAACTCCCCGACCTCCCACCGCCCGTGGGCGTCGCTGCCCAGGGCGATCTTCACGCCATGCGCCAGGCAGCGCTCGAAGAAGCGCGGGTCGGGCTCGTTCGTGTGGTAGTTCACCTCGGCCGCCACGCCGTGAGCCGCGAGCAGCTGGGCGACCGGCTCGTACAGGTCGGTCGGCACGCCGCGGCTGCTGCGGCGGAAGATCCGGAACGGATGAGCGAGGATGTCGATTCCCAGGCTCACAACCCGCTCCGTCTCGTCCATGAACCCCCGGGCCGCCTCGGCATCGGTCGCGCTCGCATCGCAGAAGCTCCGCAAGGCGTGCACGGCGCCAATGAGCACGTCCCACCCCTCGCGGTCCTCGTCAAGGAGCGTCAGCTCGCCGTTGGCGTCCAGCTCGACCTCTAGGCCGACACCGACCCGCGCTGATCGCCATGAGGCCATCTCCTCCCGGTAGCAGTGCATCCGGCCGCGACCGGCCCCGCGCTCCCTCGCGATGAGCGCTGCATCCCGCCGGAAGGCGCCGCCCCAGTAGTCATCGGGCGACAGGTAGAGCTGGCCCGCGTGCTCGGTGAAGTAGATCCGCTGCAGACCGAAGCGCTCCGCGCGGTCGATGCTCGCCTGCGGGCAGACGTTGTCGGCGCAGTAGGCGTAGTGCGTATGGGCGTGGTAGTCGATCAGCGGGAACGCCTTCCCGGGCATGGCCAGCGGCTCCCCGCGTGCCGTGAACGTTCGGCCCTTCACGCTCACCCTCACGAACCGCATCGGCGCCTCGCACAGCGCGGGGCAGGTCAGGTAGGGCACGCCGTTCACGGCCTCGGGCGCCAGGCCGGGATGGTAGTGCGCGCTGATCGAGAGCATCACGTTCGTCGCCTCATACGCGCGCATCACCTCGGCAGCGTTGGTGAGGTTGAAGGGGTAGGTGCTCTCGATCTTCGGGTGGATCGGATTGTGCTGTAGCGCGATGAGGGGCTCGTCCGGGCGCTCGCGAGCTGCGGCAACGACCAGCTCGAGATCCGCTGCGAAACGCGCGGCCTCGTCGTTGGCCTGGTACGCGTCGGCGAACGTGATGAGCTGATGGCCCTTCAGGCGATGCACACCTGTGTGGTCGCCGAAGATGCTCAGCATCCGGTCTGCCGAGCCGTCATGGTTGCCAGGCACGACAATGACGGGCGCCTCGAACTTGCGCACCTCATCGGCCAACGCCTGCAGGTCCTTCTCGACCCCGGGCGCCTCGCCGTTGTCCACGAGATCCCCCATCAACACCACCGCATCAACCGGCCCCCCGCGCGCGACCCGCAAGCGCGTACGCTGCAGTAGCTCGCGCCCCAGCGCCGCCTGCCGCTCGGGGATCGGGCACACATGGTCTGCCTTCCGCACGTAGTGGACATCGGCAATGAGGAGCAGCTCAAGCGCGCGTGGATCTTCTCTTCGCGTCATCAAGTCACCCCGAAAACGAATCCTGGGACAGGCCATTCGGCGAGCGCAAGGGCGTGTCCTTCAGGGCGTGCGCCGCGTTCCCGAGCCCGCCTCAGGCAACGCTCTTGGGGGCTTGCAGACCTCCGCGAGAAGAAATGTCCAGACCCATCCTTGTACAAGAAGGTGATCGCAGCAACGCACAGAAACAACGTTCAGGGGGGAATCTTCTACACATGGCCCGCGTGGCTTCCGGGAACGCTGAGAGGGCCCGTCTGCGTCCGGGAAGCCACGTTGACACTCTCCTCCGGGCGGTGATATACTCGCACTCCACTTCATACCCCATACCGCTCGCCCGTGCTCGGGGCACCGCGGGAAGGAGCGTTGCAGGTGTTGCGCGACAAAGTCGTCGTTGAGGAGTACGCGAAGATCAGAGTGTGCGGGGTGGGCGGCGGCGGTACCAATGCGGTGAACCGGATGATGCAGGCGGGGCTGATTGGCGTGGAGTACATCGCCGCCAACACCGACCTGCAGGTGCTTGACCTCTCGACGGCCGATCGCAAGCTGCAGCTTGGCGCTGAGGTCACCCGCGGTCTAGGCACCGGGGGGAACCCGGAACTGGGCGCGAAGGCCGCCGAGGAGAGCCGCCAGGCGATCACGTCTGCGCTGGATGGCGCGGACATGGTGTTCATCACGGCCGGCATGGGTGGCGGCACGGGAACGGGCGCTGCGCCGGTCATCGCTCAGATCTCGCGCGACTTGGGCGCGCTCACCGTCGGCGTGGTTACGAAGCCCTTCAAGGTCGAGGGTCGCAAGCGCACACGGCTCGCCGTCGAGGGACTGGAGCGGTTGGAGAAGGCGGTCGATACGTTGATCGTCATCCCGAACGACCGCTTGCTCGCCTTGGCCGATCGCGACCTCACGTTGGACGAGGCATTCTCCCTCGCTGACACGATCCTCCAGCAGGGCGTTCAGGGGATCAGCGAAGTGATCGTCGTCCCGGGGTTGGTCAACCTGGACTTCGCCGATGTGCGCGCCGTCATGCAGAGCGCCGGGCCGGCCCTGATGGGCATCGGCGAATCGAAGGGCGAGCATCGCGCGGCCGATGCGGCACAGGCCGCCATCGCCAGTCCTCTGCTCGAGACGAGCATCGAGGGCGCCCGCAAGGTGCTGCTGAACATCACCGGCGGCCCGGACCTCGGCCTCAAGGATGTCGCCGAGGCGAGCGAGATCATCCAGCAGGCGGCTGGCGGCGACGAGGAAGTGGACCTGACCCTGGGGGCGGTGATCAACGAGAGCATGGAGGGCAGCATCCGGCTGACCGTACTGGCCACCGGGTTCCAGGAGCGGCCCGCGGTCCTTGCGGAGACGCCTCCCGCGCCGGAGCCGGAACCGGCGAAGCCGGCGGAACCCGAGACGCCCGCGGACGCTGCCCGCACCAAGCTCCCGACCGACGTGCCGACCTACGACGCAGACAACATCGACATCCCGGCCTTCCTGCGTCGCGACCGGTCCCGCTAGCCGTGGAGGGGCCGCATGGCCCGCAGGGCCATCCGGCCCGAACCGTGCACCAGCCAACAAGGGGCTCCCATCCGGGAGCCCCTCTCTGTTGGTCGGGAGGCGGTGGGGCTACCAGTCCGCCTTCAGATCGAGGTGGACCTCGTCGCTGGCCGGTAGCGGTCCGTAGAGCGCCGACGGCAGCGTGCGCTTGCCGGTGAGCGCGAGTTGGGCCAGCCCGAACTTGCGGGACAGCGAGAGCGACACGGTGGACCCGTCAGGCACTCGCCCGGACGCCGTATGGAGTTGCCCCGCCTCGTACTGCACGTCTACCGTACCCAGCGGCGTGTCCGGCCCGCCCAGTCGCACCCGCAGGCGCTCGCCGACGGTCGGGTCGAGCAGGTTGTCCGTGCGCGTGTAGCCGACTCGCCCGCTGAAGCCCCACAGCAGGGCGCGGCTCAGTTCTGTGCCGTAGGTGCGGGTCATGCGGACCGCATACAGCGCGGGGTCGTAGGCGCGCTCGCTATAGGTCAGGCCCAGCGCTCCGCCTAGCAGCGGCACCTTGACCCCCGCCCCCAACTCCGGGTCCGGGCGTCCACTATCGTCGTGGTAGAGCCCCATGAACTCCCATCGGCTGGGCAGCGCATAGGTCAGCCGGATGTGTATGGTCGGGTCGAGGTCGGCGTTGGGTACGTGCGTCTCAGCGACCGAGGCCTCCACACCAAGGCCTGTGCCGTTCGTCGGCGTCTTCGCCACGGCCACCGAGCGCTGGGTGGTCGTACCGACACCCTCCGTGTCGGTGCTTGTGTATCCTGCGCTGAGGGTCGTGTCGGGCCGCACGCGGATCTGCGAGCCGACCGTGGTGACGTTGGTGTCGGGCGAGGACTCGCGGTCGGTGGCGGTGTAGGCGGCGGACAGGCTGACCTTGCCGGTCGGCGCGGCCGTCAGGTTCACCGTGTCTACGGTGTCCGTGCCCGTCGCCGACGAGTCCGTAACGGAGCGCGACGCAGATACCGTGCCTTTGTCGCTCACCTTGATCGTCGGGGTGCGCAGCGTCATCTGCCTGACAGCGGTCGTGGCCTGACCGACGGATGAGATGGTCTCATGGTACTCTGCGAGTGGGATCGTGACCCCCGCCGGCGCGAGGGCGACATCGTACCGGCGACTGTGCGTGTCGATCTGCGCCAGGCTGGCCGCATCCTCCGCACTCGCCGTGAGGCCGAAGGACTTGCCGAGCCCGAGCGTCAGCGCCGCCCTGTCGCTCCGCGATTCAGTGAAGCCCAGTCCGATTGCCGAGGCTTGGGTGTCGGTGTGGGTGAGGGCGAGCGTGCCCGCCGTCGGTCCGCTGCCGAAGCTCTGGGTGAGGGTCGCCGTGCGCTTGGTGGAACCCATGAGTTCCAGCCCGTGCAACTCGGAGCGCGCCTCGTCCTGCGTGAACTCGAGCGTGCTGCGTGGGCTGAGGCTCAGGCGAATCAGGTTCGTGCCGCGCTCCGTCAGCCCGGTGGAGAACAGGCCCGGCTCGCCGGCACGCACGTATGTCCGCTGGAACTGCAGGCGTCCCAGGGGTACGTCGAGTTGATACTGCTGGGGGTCCATTCCCATCTCGCGCAGATGGTCGGCCGTGACCGACTCCCGATAGCCGTCCGGATCGACGACGGCGCTGGGGGAATCGGCGAGGACCGACTGCGCAGCGAGCGCGAGCAGGATGTAGGCCGTCATGCCGGCCATGCGCCCCAGGCGAAAAACGCGCACCAAGACCACCGCCTCAGGTGTTGCTTCGTTGTATGCTACAGCCGTTAGTAGTTAGACGCATGCCGACCCCGGAGGTTTCGTCAAAGGCCCGGGGAGGGGCCGCATGGCCCGCAGGGCCATCCGGCCCGGGCCGCCCTCAGACGAGCGCGTACAGCTCCAGCGCCGCAGCAATGGCCAGTAGGCCAACGATCAAGGCCAGGCTCTGGGCCACCGGATCCAAGGTGATGAGGCGCTTGACCTCGACACACTGCCACGCGGCGTCGTGCGCCGGCCGTCGCGGCACCAGCCGCCGCGCCAGCCGCAGACCGATGGCGGACGCGAGCACCAGCGCCGGGAGTTCGACGGGAGCGTGCGGCAGCAGCAACCGGCCCATGCTCGCCAGCCCGCCGACCCAGCCCTTGAGCAGGGCCTCGGCCATCCAGAGCCCGAGGACGATTCCGTTCATCGCCAGAGTCAGGAAGGGCACGACGGCCGCCAGCGCGGCGCTCGAACGGGCGGCGAGGTCGTGGCTCTCGTCGCCGAGCTCGGGGAAGACGCAGCGTCCCCCGCGCAGGACCACCCCCGCCAGTGCGAGGGTCACGCGATCCACCACACTCGCGGGCCCCCGCCGTGACGAGCCGTGCGGTCGCCGGCCGACGTTGGCGCGCGAGTTGGCCCAGGCGCCCGCCGGACCGAGCAGCGCCGCGATGAGGGCCGACTTGATGTTGCTCAGCAGGATGAAGAAGAAGATGGGAACGAGATGGGAGAGGTAGGCCGTCGGCCACAGGTTGATGGCGGCGAGAACCCCGAGCACCCGACTCGGCAGCCACGGCGCCAGCGCCCCGATGGTCACCCCCACCACGAACACCACGAGTGTGGTAGCGACGAACGCCCGGGCACACCGCGCGAACGAGCGCCAGTCCCAGACAAACGGACCGACCCACGCCTCCGCGTCAGCTGGCGCCTCGGCGGTCACTGCCCTCTCTACGTCAGACCTCACACCCATGGTTCAGACGAGGGTACCCCGTGCCCTCAGAAGCGAAACTCACGCTGCAGGCTGTCGGCTCGGTTGGGGGAGGCCTTCAGGTGCGCATGGGCCTTCTCAGTGGTCTCGCGACCGCGCTGCGTGCGGCGGATCAGCCCGATCTTCAGCAGGAACGGCTCCACCACATCCTCCAACGTATCCTGCTCGCAGTTCAGCGTCGCGGCGACCGCGTTCACCCCCACGGGCCCCCCGCGATAGACGGTGATGATCGCCGCCAGATACCGGCGGTCCTGCTCGTCCAGGCCAAGTTCGTCCACCCCCAACGCCGCCAGCGCCTCGCCCGCGATCTCCCGCCCGACTCTCCCGTCGCTCTTCACGACCGCATAGTCGCGCACCCGTCGCAGCAGGCGCTTCGCCACGCGCGGCGTGCCCCGCGAGCGACCGGCGATCTCGCGCGCGCCCTCGAGGTCGATCTCCACCCCCAGCCTCGCCGCCGATCCACCCACGATCTGCTGGAGCTGCTCGGTGGTGTAGAAGTCCAGGTGGTGGTAGATGCCGAATCGCTCGCGCAAGGGCGCGGTGAGCAGGCCGACGCGCGTCGTCGCGCCGACCAGAGTGAAGGGCTTGATCGGCACCGTAACCGTTCGCGCGTAGGCGCCCCGGTCCAGGACGAAGTCCACCCGGAACGCCTCCATCGCCGGGTACAGGAACTCCTCGACCACGCTGGGCAGGCGGTGAATCTCGTCGATGAACAGCACTTGGCCTCGCTCGAGGTTTGTGAGGACTCCTACGAGGTCGCCCGCGCGTTCGAGAGCCGGCCCGGAGGTCTGGTGCAGCTTGACGCCCATCTCGTTCGCGATGATGTACGCCAGCGTCGTCTTGCCCAGGCCCGGCGGCCCGTCGAACAGGATGTGCTCCAGCGGCTCCTTGCGCGCGCGCGCCGCCTGGATCGAGATCGTCAGCGCATCAACGAGCTGTCGTTGGCCGACGTCGTACTCCGCGAGGGTCTTGGGCCGGTCCTCGACGAAGGTCGCGACATCCTCGACCTGCTTCTCGGGCCCTACGACCCTCTGCGGCCTTTCCGCCCTATCCATGTGTCGCTCCGCTGTGCCGTTCGCCGTTCACTCTCACTCCTCACTCCTTTCCCCTCACTCCTCGCCGTCCTACGCTCTATCCGCCAACGCCTCCGCCACGAGATGCTCCAGCGTCCCGATCCCCGGGTGTCTCGCCTGCGCATCGAGCACCCGTTGTCGCGCCTCCACGAGCGGATACCCGAGTTGCGCAAGGACCTCGATGGCGTCAGACTCGATGCTCGGCGCGGCCTCCTCGCTGGCGGCGATGGCCTCTTCGGGGGTTGTGGCGAAGTCGGCGATCTTCCCCTTCAGCGCGTTGCTGATGTCGCGCGCCTTGCTTGCGCCAATGCCGGGGAGTGACGCCAGGAACTTCACGTCGCCCAGTTCGATCGCGCGGGCGATGTTGGCTACCGGCGCCACCAGCATCCGGCACGCGAGCTTCGGCCCCACGCGCGGGACCTCCAGCAGGCGCTCGAAGAACGCGAGCTGCGTCGCCGAGTCGAAACCCAGCAGCATCGGCGTCGCGCGCGAGGGGTCCATCGCCATGTAGTAGTAGGTG
>Ga0194125_10006392_pt1 | contig 17404 bp, 17 predicted proteins | sample TA2KigC250mmetaG_FD_148626 | JGI IMG/M metagenome (GOLD analysis project Ga0194125, IMG submission 148626) | Freshwater microbial communities from Lake Tanganyika, Tanzania - TA2015034 Kigoma Deep Cast 250m | ecosystem: Environmental > Aquatic > Freshwater > Lake | place: Tanzania: Lake... | reverse complement strand
CAAGAGCGCATGAAGTCCCTACAGATGGAGCTTCCTGACAAGATCGCTGGGGCGCTGGATACACTCGTCCAGGCGGGGTGGTTCCACAGTGAAGAGGAGGCGGTTCGGGCCGCCATCGCTGATTTCATTCGCCGGCACCGCTTCGACCTGATCGAGAAGCAGCAGCGCGAGGACATCGCCTGGGCGCTGCGGCACAAAGGGCGGCGCGAGTGAGACTTGTCGTCTCCGACACAGGCCCTATCCTGCACCTGTACGAGGCGGGAGCGCTCGACCTCATGGGGTGCTTTCCGGAGGTCCACATCCCCCCGGCTGTGGCAAGGGAGCTCGCGGAGGCGATCCCCGACTGGCTGAGCGAGGAACCCACGTGGCTGGTCGTCACTCACTTGACCCCATCGTTCGTTGAGGAGGCACGGGAATGGGAGGCCACGGGGATTCTCGGTCCCGGCGAGGCGGAGGCCATTGCCCTTGCCCGACAACTCCATGCCGATTGGTTCCTGACGGACGACTCGGCAGCTCGGCTCTTCGCGGAAGTCGCTGGGCTGGAGGCCCATGGGTCGCTGGGCGTCGTCCTCTGGGCGGGCGCTGTCGGCCATTTGACCTATGCCGAAGCCAACGGCATGCTTAAGCGCCTCGCTCAAACATCCCTCTGGGTTTCGGCCTCAGTGCTCGGCGAGGCCCATACTGCTCTCGACGAGCTATTCCGTTGAGGCGCCGCCTGGGCCGCCGGCCTGCCGCCGGGCACTAAGTAGGCGAAGGTTGAAACGCCCTATTCGCGGCGCTATGCTGTGGGGTGGAAGGAGGAACACAGATGGGCTTTACCTACGCTGACATCACGCTGTCGAATCCAGGCAAGCCGCACCTGAAGCCTATGGCCGTCAGGGCGATGGTGGACACGGGCGCCATGATGCTCTGCATCCCCGAGCACATCGCCGTGCAACTCCAGCTTGAGGAGTTTGAGAAGCGGGAGGTGACTACAGCGGACGAGAGCCGCCATGTAGTTTCTCACGTCGGCCCCATCCTGATCCGGTTCGACAATCGGCACTCCATCACGGGGGCACTGGTCATCGGCAACTCGGTTCTCCTCGGCGCAATCGCGTTGCAGGACATGGACGTCGTGATCTCCCCCACGCGGGAGACCATCATCGTCAACCCCGAAAGCCCCAACATCCCCTCCGCCATCGTCAAGTAGGAGGCGAATCAATGAGACGTTGCTTGTTGGGCTTCTCACTCATGAGCATGGTTTGGTGGCACGCCACGGCGAACGAGCCGCTCTGGACCGAGGAGGAACGGGCCAAACAGCGGGACGTTGTGCTTTGCGGCGAGGTGCTTTGGATCGAGAAGAGGAGCCAGATCGACAAGCGGGAGGATCTCTACGCGGCCGGCCTCAAGGTCATGGAGATTCAGAAGGGGAAGGAGTTGGTGCCGGCCGGAACCATCGAGGTCCTTTACGAAGCCTCGACATCGGGCCGCAACCTGCGGTGCCCGAAGTACGCGGAACTCAAGAAAGGGGACAAAGGCAAGTTTTTTCTTCGCCTCTGCACCGAGGATACCAGGAAGGCCCTCAAGCTCGACAAGGCGCCCGCGCGTGCCTTCTTCCTTGAGATGGGCTCCGATGTGATCAGAGAAGCCGCGAAGCGGCCCGCTACTGCGGGTCAAGTCAAGTAGGGCGTGCATACCTGCACGCGGAACACGGACGCGAACATGGCTCAGGTCGCAACGGGCGTCTGTCTTGACGACATCAAGGCAATCGTCCGACAGATCGTCTCTCGCTTCCACCCGCAGAAGGTCATCCTCTTCGGCTCCTATGCCTATGGGGAGCCGACGCCGCACAGCGACGTGGACCTGCTGGTGATCATGGAGACGGACGAGAATCCGCTGCGCACGGCCGGGCGCGTTTCCGCTGCGATTCCGCATCCCTTCCCCATTGACATTCTTGTCGAGACGCCGCGTTACTTCGCCGAGGCCCTGGCTGAGAATGACCTCTTTGAGACCAAGGTCGTGAGAGAAGGAATCGTGCTCTATGAAGCGCCGAACCATTGAGTGGGTCGGACAGGCAGAGAAGGAGTGGTCAGCATGAACGAACAAGATGGCACGTCGCGCCGGCGATTTCTGGGCGCGGCGCTGGGAGCTGGGGCGGCGGGGCTCGCCGCCTCGTGCGTGGGACCCATGGGCGAACCCGGCAAGGCCGGGGAACAACTCGGAAAGGGACCAGGAATGAAGATCGGATTCCATACGGACGCCTTCAACACTGCCTACTGGAGCTTCGAGAAATGCCTCCAGTGGGCACAGAAGAACGACGTCCACTGCATCGAATGCGGCGTGATTGACGGCGTGAGCTGGATTCACGGCCTCGGCTACCAGCCCCACGTGGCGCTCCACGAAGACCCCCTGCTGCTGCGGCGCAAGATGGAGAAGTACGGCGTCCGCTTCTCGCAGATTGACGCCGCCTTCCCGCTGAGCGGCAAGGACGGCTTGCCCTACGGCGTGCCCTACGTTCACAACGCCATCAGGTGGGCCAAGCTGGCGGGGTGCCCGAACGTGGCGACGACCGACGGCCTCCACAAGCCCGAGGGCCTCGACGACGCCCGCGCGATGGACCTGATGAAGCACGCCTACGGCCTCATCCTCGAGGTCGCCGAGGCATACGAGATCATCATCACCATCGAGGTCCACGGCTACTTCACCACCCGCCCCGAGATGATGGAGAAGATGCTGGCGTTCGTGGACAGCCCCTGGCTGCGGATGAACATGGACACGGGCAACACCTTCATCGCCGGGCAGGACCCCGTGGCGTTCCTCAAGCGCTTCATCGGCAAGGTCAGCCACACCCACATAAAGGACGTCTCGCCCTCGCTCGCGGCGGCCGTGCGCGGCAAGCAGACGGGCATCGCGGTGAGCCAGTGCGCCATCGGCGACGGGGTGAACGCGGACAACATTCGCACCTGCCTCACCCTGCTTCGCGACCAGGGCTTCAAGGGCACGCTCTCGATGGAGTGCGAGGGCCAGGGCGGCCCGATGATCGAGAAATCGCTCGCCTGGCTCCGCAAGACCCTCGGCGAGCTTCGCATCCCGGTCGAGAGCTGAGGAACCGACATGCCCGCGAAACACGCGAAACCACGCGAAATGAAGATCAAGAAGAAGCCCAGCGGGCAGAAGAAGCCGTACTGGGAGATGACTACGGAGGAACTCTCCGAGGCCACGAAGGAGTTCGACAAGGAGTTCATCGCGGAGACGTTCAAGCCACTCACTCGCGCCCAACGGGCTCTGTGGGAGCGCATCAGGAGCAAAGGAAGCAAGTCAGGTGACACCAAGTAGCGGATCGTCCGTGCTGGCAGTATCCATCCTCCTGCTAGGCATGGCCGTCTCGGGCACGGCAGGTGAAGACAAGAAGAAGATCGTCTTCATCGCCGGGCCGGGGAGCCATGGGTTTGCGCACCATGCCTATCACGCAGGATTCCTGCTGTTCGGCAAGCTGCTGAATGAGAATGCGCCTAACGTCCAGGCCGTGGTGCTCCAGGGCTGGCCGAAGGACGCCTCAGTTCTCGACGACGCCGCGGCCATCGTGCTGGGCAGCGACGGCGGGGCACTCGTCCACCAGAACCTCGCGGCGCTCGACAAGCTGGTGAAGCGGGGCGTCGGCCTCGCCGCCATCCACTACACCCTCGACCTGCCGAAGGGCAGCAAGGCGGCGCAACTGCTCCTCGACGCCATCGGCGGATACTACGAGCAGCACTGGTCGGTGAACCCCACCTGGGAGGCCGACTTCAAGGAGTTCCCCAAGCACTCCATCGCCAACGGCGTGAAGCCCTTCAGGATCAGCGACGAGTGGTATTTCCACATGCGATTCGTGGAGGGGATGAAGGGCGTGACGCCGGTCCTGACGGCCATCCCGCCCGACGGCACGAAGAAGGGGGGCGACGGCGCGCACAGCGGCAACCCAACCGTCCGCTCCCGCATCGGCCTGCCCGAGCACGTGGGCTGGGCCTACGAGCGGCCCGACGGCGGCCGCGGCTTCGGCACCACCGCGGGACACGTCCACTGGAACTGGGGCCACGACCAGATGCGCAAGGTGCTCCTCAACGCCTTCGCCTGGGTCGCCAAGGCCGAGGTGCCCCCCGACGGCGTGCCCTCCAAGACCCCCACCGCGGAGGAACTGGCCGAGAACCAGCACGCCGCGAAGCCGAAGGACTGGAAGCCCGAGAAGATCCAGCAGATGATTGACAGGTGGAACCAGCAGTAGGGCGTCAAGGATGGGACCCGTTTGTAGTGCGGCCTTCAGGCCGTCTCTTGGCGGGACGGGCTGAAGCCCGCACTACGAACTGGCTCGTCCCCCTGCGCACGGCAATCAGGCGGCGGGGGAGGCGAGGATTTCGGCCACGACGCCCAGGTGGTCGGAGACGCGGTCGGCCACGACCCGGTAGTGGCCGAAGTCGAGCTCAGGCGACACGAAAATCCAGTCGAGCCGCAGGCGCGGGCGAAGGGAGGGGAACGTGGCCAGGTGCTCCGCCTCCGGCTGGCAGGTGCGCACGCCCAACACGTCCGCCAGAAGGTGAACCGCGTCGTTCCGCCGCTCCCACCAGCAGTTCATATCGCCCAGGATGATCAGCGGGTTTTGGCGGTCGGCCAGCTCGCCCGCCATCTCCCGAATCTGCGTCCGCCGCAGCTTCTTCAGCAGGAAGTCCAGGTGCACCGACACCACGTCCACCGCCCGCGTCGGCGTCGCCGGGAATGGGAGCGTGGCGACGACGAAGCCCTTGCCCCCGCGCAGGGGCCAGCGCTTGAAGGTGAACGACTCCGGGTTGCCGAGGGGGAGCCGCGAGAGGAGCGCCGTGCCGATGGAGACCTTTCGCTTGCCCACCTGGCGCGTGTGGTGCTCGCCCCAGAAGTGGTGAGCGTAGCCGCTGACCTCAGCAAGGTGCTCCACGTGATGGAACCGGCCGCTCCACAACGACGGCCCGTCGGCCTCCTGGAGCGCGATCACGTGCGGGGCCTCGCGCCGCAGCACAGCCGCCACCCGGGTGAGATTCTCGCGGAACCGGCGCGCGCGCACGAACACCTGCGTGGGCGCGAGCCGCCGCCCGTGGGCCACGTTCAGGCTCATCACCCGCAGCGACGCGGCCCGCGGGGCGCCGGGAGCAGCAACTCGGTGGCTCATCCGCGCTTCAATGCCTCGTTGTACGGCCTCATCTAGCCTATCACGCCGAGCGTGCGATTTCAAGGAAAAAGGCTGCCATCGGGTAATGCCTCAGTGGCGGGTAGCGGCGGCGCGTGAGCCCACGGCTCGCCGAGCGTCGCCGTGCTTCGCTATCCCGTCGGCGAAGCTGGGCGTCTGCGTGTGGGCTGCGTAGCCGCCTTTGCGGAAGCCGCCGAGCTCTGGCCCCTCCGATGTAGAGGGTCGCAAGGCGACTCCGCGAGGGGTGCCGCTCGCTGGCGAGCGGCCAGGCCGTAACGCGAGTGAACGCTGAGCAGGCCCCGAAAAGGGTGATGCGGGGGCCGTTCAGGCTGACGCACGTTCCGCGGCACACTGGCGCAGGAAGGGAATGCCGAAGTCGGACAAGGCCTGGCAGCCGCTGTCTTGCCTGCTCATTCGATATTCGACTTTCGGCGTTCGACATTCATCATTCCCTTCGGCACAGACCCTACGGCGCCGAGGGAACCGTCGGCGTGAACTGGCGCTCCCACACGGGCGGGAAGGCCATGTCGCGCAGCACCAGTTCGTGCTCGCCATCGAGGGTGGAGACGGCGATGAGCTGGGTGCCCGGCCACGGCCGGCGCTGGCGGTCCGCTATCTGGTTTCTGCTGCGGAAAATCGTAGGGACGGGCGGCTCGCCTGTCCCATCTTCGACACGCGAGCCGCGTGTCGCTACGCCCGCCGCCGGCGCTTCTTGGGGAGGCCGCGGCTCTCCTTGACGAGGTCACGAACGTCCGGATTGCCCAGCCAGCCGTGGCGTTCCTTCGTATAGTCGCCGGAGCCGGTCTCGGAGTACTGAAGGAACCTGACCATGCCCACGGGGCCCAGCGCGCGATGCAGGGCCGCCAGCCCCTTGCGGCGAATCTGATCCATGGTCATCTCTTTGGCGCTCATAGTTGGCCGACCTCTCTTACCCAGAGGATGGGGTTCATCACTCGGACACGGAGCTTGCTCTTGTGTCGTGAAGCCTTGCGGAGCAAGTCATCGTCCGTTGTCAGGAACACGTCAGCTCTGCCGCTCTCCGCGCAGGCGGCTCCCTGCAATCGACATCTTACGCTGACATCCGCGGCCTTGTCAAGCTGGGCAAGGTAAGTGTACGGTTCCGTTCTGGGCGGTTCAAGGTATGGGGCTGTCGCCCGTCCGCAGACCCCTCCCGTCGCTCCGCCCCCCTCCTGCGCCCGCTTGTTGACGGGGGGGCAGCCTTCCGCTTCAGCGGGGCCGGCTGGCCGGCGCAGAGCCTTCCCCGTTCCCACAGCCCAGCGGGGCGGCTCCGCTCCTATCCAGTCCTTCCCCGTCCGCCCTCCGTTGGAAGTTGGGGGGCCGCCCCTTTCAGGGGCTTGCCCCCCAAACCCCTTCCTACCTATGAGCCGTTGGCTTCGGCAGCAGCCCAGTGAAGCAATGTGGGCGGAGCAAGAGTTCTCTCGCCCCGTTCGGGGCTTTCCGAATGGGCTTCCGCGGCGGTCACACGCGAATGCGGCCAATGGGTGAGACGGCCGGCCGAAGCCCATTGCTTCATCCCGCCGCAAGCCGACAACGAGGGCGTTAGCAGGAAGCGGAGCGGCATCTCCGCCAAGCGGCACCGGGCCCTATCAAGGGCGACAACTCCTTCCAACCCCATGCGAAGCCCCGCCGCATGTTCCTTTGCTCGGAATTCCACACCAGGCGCCGCGTAGAACTGCGACTTGACTCCTCGTCTTCACGCGAGTAGCATCGTGTTACTGGCTCAACCGCGCCCCCCTCCTCCCCGACTCCCGCTACGAGCCTGACCCGGCGGAGTGGGTGGACCACCGGGAACGGAGGTAGCCATGTCGAGCTTCAAGTGCCACGTGTGCGGAGGCGAGGCCGCCCGGGACGAGTTCCTCCGCGAAGTGTTCACCGTGGAAGGCCGAAGGATGCTCGTCGAGCGCATCCAGGCCGAAGTCTGCCGCCGCTGCGGCGAGGCCAGCTTCTCGCGGGAAACCGCCGAGCACATCCGCCGACTCGTCCACGGCGCCGGCCACCCCGTGCGCACCGAGCCGCTGGAGGTCTACGCACTGGTCTGAGGGCGACGCCACCGGCCCCCCACCCAACCCAAATGCCCAACAACGCGAGCGTCTCCATGCCCATGCTCCTCAATGCGGCGATGCAGTATAGCGCCGGCAACTTGCGGGGTCAACGAGCGCGACGGGCAGTGAGAGGCGAGCCGGGGTTGACAAAGCCGCTTGCCGCTGTACAATCGAGGTTGGGCCAAACAGAGAGCCCTTGCCGCGCTGGCAATTGAGAGGCCACTGGGGGAAGACCCCGTGCTGCACTCCGAGTGGGATCCCGATAGGGCTGAAGCCAATGTGTGGAAGGAAAGCGGCCGGCAGTGAGACACGAGCCGGGCAACGCACGGTTCGGCGGCAGTAAGGGGAGCTTCGCATGAGCGCAGAGCGGCTCCGTGATGAGTTCCTGAACACCTTACGACACATCGGCGACATCGTGTCCAAGGTAACGCAGAATAGCGGTCCCCACGGCACCTTTTCGGCACCAGATCTCCACAAGATCGCCGAGGGACTGTTTCTCTCGGCGTTGACCCACTGGGAGCAGTTCACCCATTACTTGCTTGTCCAGGACCTGGCCACCGCGCAAGGCTCGAAACTCCATAGAGGCGTGAGGCAGTTTCGTACCGCCCGCGCGGCATGGCGCCTGGCGAATCAGATGCTCAGCCATCCCGATCATCCGCAGAGATTCATTGAGTGGTCGGACTACGTGGATGTACTATCAAGGGCGAATGAGTTCATCGGCCCCGGTAACCGTTTCGCGGCCACACCGCTGCCGCGGCGTGACGACCTTGCTTTGCTCAGGCGAGTCCGCAACGCTATCGCTCACAGAAGCGACAAGGCATGGGGCAGTTTCCTTGCCCTGTGCCGTGACCGGCCGTTCTCCATTCCGCCTGCTCAAATGCGAGGGATGACTCCGGGGCGGTTTCTCGTTGCCCATACTTGGAATGGTCAGCCTGTACTTCGTGACGCGATCTCGTTGCTGCACGCTGCTGCACGCCATCTCGTGCCCTAGGGGGAAGGAGGAAAAGACATGACAGACCATCTGCACAAGCGCCTCTTCCTAAGACAAGGAGACGTCGTCGAGGTCGATTGCGACACGCAGGCGAACGTCTTGCTGATGGATGACGGGGATTACTCAAGCTACCGAACCGGACGATCGTACCGGTACTATGGCGGCTTCTTCACGCATTTCCCGGCACGGCTCTCGCCGCCCCATTCGGGCTACTGGAATGTCGTGCTTGATCTTGGAGGCGGACGCGCAACGATTCGCCATTCCATGCGGGTCGTTAGTATCGGAGCCTAGGTTGCGTGTTGACCGCTATGGCCCACCGAGCGACATTGGAAATAGGGAAGGATCAGGCTGCTGCGCTCTTCCCTGCACACGAGCCACCGCGGTTCGGTCGGAGGGAACCAGGGGGCGTTGTCGGACGCACAGCTATGGAGCCGACAGGGGGGCTGCAATCCCACGCACACCTGGCCTTCCCTGAGAGAGGAAAGCCGCCATCTGGTGCCGGGAACCCAGATTAGCCCTGGCGCGCGCTCACGACGGACTGCAGCCACCAGCGGGTGTTTCGTTCGCGGCCAGATCGAGCCTGGCGCTCGAAATACAGCGTCATTTCGGCCCCGGCGGTGGTGCGGATGCGATACCAGTGCTTGCGGACGTATCGCTCGTCGCTTCCGGACGTGCAGGGGCCGGTCTGGCGCCATTGATCGAGGACTTCCGCGACCTCGTGTTCTTCGCCGCGCCAGCGGAGCGCATCGGCAGCCCCGGCTCGCCCGTCGCCATCCGGCGGGTGTCCATCGCCTCCGCAATCGGCTCGATCGCCTCGCCGATGAAGTGCTTGCTGATCGCCATGCCGGGACTCCGAGCCGAGCAAGGTGGCGGCTCAGCGCATCGGCGTTGCGGTTGGCGTGAACTGGCGGTTCCAGACGGGCGGGAAGGCCATGTCGCGGAGGACCAGCTCGTGCTCGCCGTCGAGGGTGGAGACGGCGATGAGCTGGGTGCCGCTCCACCGCCCCCAGTCGCTCCCCGCCTCGTCGGTCCAGTAGGCCATCCACGTGCGGCCGTCGAAGAGGAGTTCGGGGCGGACGATCCACGCCGGCTTGGTGACGTGCAGGACGCGGGCGCGGCCATGCGTCCTGATGCGAATGGCCTTGCCGTCCAGCTTCGCCTCGAACGGCCCCTCGCCCGACACCGTGACCCCATCGCCCACGTCTACGCTGAGGGTCTTCGCTTGGCTGCCCACGAATCGCTCGACGCGGTCGGGGAAGACGCGGACGGCGCCCGCCTTGCCTTTGAAGACCACATAGTCCACCTTCACGTCGAGCGGCGTGTCGCTGAGGAAGCAGTAGTCGGTGGACTCTGCGGTGACGACCTTGATGCAGCCGGGGGCCGGCGATGAGATGGCGGGCAGCTTCTCGCCATCCTTGTGCGGATAGACGACGTAGAAGAAGTCCTCGCCGGGCTTGCCCGCGACCTGGTAGATGGTCTTCGTTTCCTTGTCGCTGGCGTCGGGCACGCCGAGGGCCTTGCCAAACGCCCGATGATGGTAGTTCGGGCCGAGCGGGTAGTCGAAGGTCATCACCACCTTGCCATCGAGCGATTGGCGGCCCGCGAACCAGAAGTGGGTGCCCGCGCCGAACTTGGTCTTCATCTCGATGGTGTTGCCCTGTTGGACGATGTTCTCGGGGCCGTCGAGGTTGAGCCAGTGCCACCAGGCGCCGCGCTCCTTGCCGCCGGGGAAGGTGTCGCGGATGACGAAGTAGTTGGCGCCCTCGGGCTTGGGGCTCTTGAGGAATAGCACGTGCCGCCGCCACTCGGCCGGCCCCTTGCCGTCGCCGAAGTACTCAGCGGGATAGTGCTCGCGGCCGACCGCGTAGTCCACGGATTCGCCGAAGGCGTAGTCCTGAATGGCGGTTTCGCAGCGGCCGAACGGCTCGTGGAGGTTTGGGCCGCCCAGCTTGCAGCGGTTGTGGTAGACCGCATCGTTCTTCATCGCCGGGCCGTAGTAGTACTGGTAGCCCGTGCCGGGCGAGAGCGGCGCGCCTTTGCCGTAGAGGACGACGTTCAGGTCGTCCATGTCCCAGTGGCTCTTGTTGAATCCGCAGCGGAAGAGCATGGCCGTTTCGTCGGGCGAGCCGCAGTGGGTGCGGAAGATGACCCCGTAGCCTGGGATGAAGGTGCTCTTGAGGGGCCGCGGCTTCTCGGGCACGTCGGGCAGGAAGCAGGCCGAGTAATCGGGGTCGCTGCCCAGGCTCACGCGGCTGTTGCCGCTGACCAGGCGATGCATGTAACGAAGGTAGCCGGCGAATGCCGCGTCCGATTCGGCGAACGCGCCCGTCGAGATGCCGAGGATGCCCTCCAGGGTGTTGCCCGAGTTGCCCATGCCTGGGAAGATGCGCCAGCCCTTGAAGCGCGCGTCGGGCACCGTGAGGTTGATGTCGTAGGTGAGCGCGGCCTTGTGCCAGCCCTCCCTCGTCAAGTCGCCGAAGCCGGCGTTGCGGACAAGAGTCTGGGCGAGGGTGAGCGCGCGGGTGGGGCCGTAGAACTGGTAGATCGGCGGCTCGAACCAGGCGCCGCCTGGTTCGGTGTTCGTCGCCAGCCGCCAGGCGGTGATGGCCTTGTACTGCGTCATCCAGTAGCGGTGCATCGGGTGGTCGGGGATGAGGGCGGCCATGAGGCCGAGGGCCGACGTGCGGCCGATGGGCATGTTCGGGTTGCCCAGGTGGACCCCCGCCCCGCGCGGATTGTAGTCCGGCTCGCTCAGCAGATACGAGTAGAGGGCGAGGTAGCGGCGGAGCTGGCTCCGCAGCTCGGCGGGAAGCGTGGGGCAGGCGAGCGCGCTGTCGGCGTAGATCGTCCAGAGATACTGATAGGTCTGCCCGTATTCGCTCAGGCCGACCACGTTCCAGTCGGCCCCGCCGCGTCCGCTCTGGAAGCCGCGGATGGCAGTCTCCGCGTTCGCCTTCGCCGTGGCCTCCTTGCCGTCGAAGACATAGAGCTTCATCAGCAGGTCTTTCTCGGGGTGCTTGTCGAGGTGGCGCTTCAGCCGCTCGACGAGCCGTGGCGTGAGCAGGCCGCACGGGTAAGCCGGCCTCCTGTCGGGCCAGTCGAGCACCCAGTCCTTGTAGCGGTCGAGGCCGATGTAGCCGAGGCGGATGCGGGTCTCCACGATGTCGGCCAGGCCGAAGCCGAGCGCCCACTCGCGGCGGCCGTAGCTCGCAGGCAGCCCAGGGTCGTGCTCGTGCGAGGAGAAGGGCGACTTGTCGTCCGTCAGGTCGAGATACCAGTGGGAGTAGCGGACGCTGATGTGCAGGGCGACCTGGACGCCGCGCGCGGGGTCGTGCCAGGCGATGAGCGAATTGGTCCGCCGCCACGAGCCTGTGTGCATGGGCGAGAGGGAGACCTGCGTCTTCGCGTCGCGCAGCTCGATCCCCGTCCTCAGCCCCCACGGGCAGCCGGGCACGATCTTCTCCAGGAGCACGAGGTCCTTGCCCGGCATGAAAGGCGCGGGCGGCGCGTATGCCCCGACCTGCTTGAGCGGCCCCTGCTGCTCCTTCGACTTCTGCTCGATGTAGGCGGCGAATGGCTCGAGCTTGCTTTGCGTCTTCGGCCCTTCGCCGGCCAGGAAGCCGATTTGCTCGGGCTTCCAGCCCTCGCCGAGGCCGAGCATCAACTGGTCGCGCCCGTCCGTGATCTCCCCGAAGTCGTATTCCTCCGTCACCAGCGCCACGGGAACGCCCGTGCTCACCCGCACGCGGAACACATACTGGCCACGGGGGGCGAAATGGTATCGCACCTTATAGGCCACCGTCGCCGGCCCATTGTCCACGTAGCGGGCCTCATAGCCCGCCACCTTGCGTTCGGTGACGAAACGTGCCCCGCCCACCCACTCGCCCCCGGCCTGCTTCCACGCCAGGATGGGCGGCGGCACATCGCTCGCCACCCTCGCGACGGCTTCTGATCTGATCTCTCCGGCCGGCAACCGCAGCGTGAAGAACTCATTCCCGACTTCCACGCATGTAGTCCCGCCTTCAGGCGGTCTTGCGTTCGTAGTGCCGCCTTTAGGCGGTATCTTGTGAACAAGCGTGCTCCCCTCCCCGCTCCTGTCCTTCTCCGCCGTCTTCAGCGTGTAGGTGGCCGTCTTGCCCTTTGCCACGGAGGCGACGAAGAGCAGCGTGCTCTTGCCGGCCTCCGTCTTGATCTGGAACGGCACGGCCTTGCCGTCGTCGCGCACAAGCGCCATCCGCCCGACGGGGAACCGCCGCGTGTCGAGCGCATAGCGCACCACCTCCGGCCCCCAATCGCGGAAGCCGTGGTCCGTCAGCCTGATCACGCCATCGGCGGGGACCGCCTGCCTCAACTGCTCGCCGCGCATGGCGACGCGGGCACAGGATGCGGCCACAAGCGGGAAGAGCACGGCGGACAATCTGACGCGGTAGCCCATCTTGCCTCTCCTTCGGTTCTGGCGCCGGCCGGGCGGCTTCGCACGGTCGCGTGTCCACAAACTCTGTGATTCTACCGGATTCCCCCTGACACGCCAACCCCGCGCAGCAACCATCTCCCGAAGCACGTGCGACAGCCTGTTGGAGTGCGGTCGCTTGAGACCGCATTGGGCTGCCGGAGCGCTCGACACAATGTCACCCATTCCCCTTGGATCGTGTCCGACAGCCAATGCGAGGGCCCTTCCTGGCGCGCGCCGGCGAAGCCCACAGCGGCGTCGAGCCGCCGCACTCCGACAGGCTCTCGCGTGTGAATGGGCGCCTGGATTTGGACGCTGGGTCAACACCTCCCCCCGGCAATCTGCGGTGTCGGCCCAGGGGCATCGTGGTGAGAAGAATTACGGAGTTGTTCAACTCCGTAATTCTTCTCGCACGCACCGCCACAGCCCACAGCGGCGTCGAGCCGCCGCACTCCGACAGGCTCTCGCGTGTGAATGGGCGCCTGGATCTGGACGCTGGGTCAACGCCTCCCCCTCGGCAATCTGCGGTGTCGGCCCAGGGGCATCGTGGTGAGAAGAATTACGGAGTTGTTCAACTCCGTAATTCTTCTCGCACGCACCGCCACAGCCCACAGCGGCGTCGAGCCTTCGCGGGCAGAGGGGATTGACGCGGTCCGCCGCCCATGCGATACTATACTCGACGCGTTGAGCAGAGGAGTTGAGCCGATGCAGGCGTTCTCGGAGTGGCACCCGGCGCTTCAGGCCCTGGCGGGCGGGCTGTTCACCTGGGGGGTGACGGCCCTGGGGTCGGTGCCGGTGTTCTTCGCGCGGCAGCCGGGGCGCAGGTTCATGGACGCGATGCTTGGGATGGCGGCTGGGGTGATGATGGCGGCGAGCTACTGGTCGCTGCTGGCGCCGGCAATCGAGATGAGCGAGAAGTCGGGCGGCAACAAGTGGCTCCCGGCCGTCGTGGGGTTCCTCCTGGGCGCGGTGGTGCTGCGGGTGACGGACAGGCTCCTGCCCCACCTGCACCCGTCGCTGTGCGACATGCCGCACGCGCCGGAGGGGCTGCGGTCGTCGTGGCGTCGCTCCATCCTGCTGATCATGGCGATCACGCTGCACAACATCCCGGAGGGGCTGGCGGTGGGGGTGGCGTTCGGGGGCGCGCCCTACCTCGTCGCGCAGGGCATCGTGAAGCCCGCGGAGGCGCTCGGCGGGGCCATCGCCCTGGCCGTGGGCATCGGCCTCCAGAACTTCCCCGAGGGCATGGCCGTTGCGTTTCCCCTCCGGCGCGAGGGGCTATCGGCGTGGAGGTCGTTCTGGTACGGGCAGGCCTCGGCACTCGTGGAGCCGATTTCGGCGGTCATTGGGGCGGGCCTCGTGCTCGTCGTCCAGCCCATCCTGCCTTATGCGCTGGCCTTCGCGGCGGGCGCGATGATCTTCGTCGTGGCCGAGGAGATCATCCCCGAGGCCCAGCACGGCGGCAACACCGACCTGGCGACGATGGGCGTCATCGGCGGCTTCACGGTGATGATGTTCCTCGATGTGGCGTTGGGATGAACCTCTGTTGAAGGGGACCACTGCCAAATGGACGTGAAGCTCTTCCTGGTTACGTTCGGCGCGATCTTCCTTGCGGAGCTCGGGGACAAGACTCAGCTCGCGGCCCTCAGCTTCGCCGCGGGGAACCGCCACGCGCTCTTCATCGTCTTCCTCGCCGCATCGCTGGCCATGACGGTGGCCACGGCCATCGGCGTTGTCGTGGGCGCCGCCATCACGAAGGTGGTGGACCCGAAGTACATCAAGATCGGGGCGGGCGTACTCTTCATCGTCATCGGGCTAGCGACGCTGCTGCTGCCCGACCGGAAGCGCGAGCGTGCCTTCGAGCGGCTCACCGCCGAGCTCGAACGCTACCTCAAGGTGGAGCAGTGCAAGACGTGCGCGAAGTTCCAGGGCTTCATCCGCGACCTTGCGGAGCACGACCACCCCGAGCTGCGCCGCCTCGTCAAGAAGCTCCGCGTGCCCGCCGATGGCCACCACGACGCCCTCGGCTGCAAGGACTGCTCGACCGACCGCCTCCGCGCCCTCTTCGCGGAGGAGCACGCGAAGATGGAGCCCAGCTCGTGACCCCCGGGGGCCAGCGCTGCGCGCCTACTCCCGATACGCCACCAGGTCGTTGGCGTACTTCAGCGCGTAGTCGAAGGGCAGATAGCCGTAGCCCTGGTCGCCCCAGTTGGCGCCCCAGCTATTGCGGAAGATGAAGTAGCCGCCGCCGGGGAACGCCGGGTCCTTGCGGTAGCCCACGATGGCCACGGAGTGGCCGTCCACGCAGTCCACGTTCCGCTTCTGCGGCGCCGCCATCACGTCCACTCCCTTGATGGTCGTGGTCTTGAAGAAGCCCGGCTTCGGCCACCACATGCCGATGGCGACTGGGGTGTTCTTCTCGAGGTAGATGAAGACCTCGTAGAGCTGGCCCATCGTTGCGCCCGTGTTGGCGTTCCAGGGCTTGATGAAGTCGGCGCCGAAGCGCACCCACTTCTTCCCCACGTCCATGTATGCCTGCGGCACCTTGTACTTGGGGTCGAAGATGGCCTTGTAGGGCACGAGGGCCTCGGGGTAGGCGCCCCACTTCTGGTAGCCGAGGTCGAGGTTGCTGAAGAAATCGCCGTCCACCATCTTTCCAGAGACCAGGTTAGCGGCGTAGTTGAGGTACTCCTCCGAGAGGTCGTGGAAGTTCAGGTTCTTCCGCGTGGCGTACATGTATTCGAGGAGGAAGGTCATGGCGTGGACTGAGCAGGTTCCGCGTCCGCCCTGGTCGCGGAGCTGGAGGGCGAGCTTCTGAATCGAGGGGCGGAGGTCCTCGTTGGGCAGCTCGAAGGCGCCCGACTTGATGACCTTGAACTCCGCCGGATGCGGCTTGACGGCGCTGAAGGCTTGCACCATCACCGGCCGCGCGAGCGCGAGCGGCGGCTCGAACGTCGCCACGACGGGTGCCGTGGGCGGCGGCGCCTGCCTGAGGGCCGCAACCACCGCCGGCGTCACAACCGTGGCGCCCGCGGCCGGCGCAACAACGGCAGCAGGCGTCAGCTCGAGCACGTCCAGGCCCACCATCAGGCCCGTGGCGCGCGGGTCCTTGCCCACGACGTCGAGGATCAGGGCGTTTGGCCCAGCCTGAAGCGCGGCCACGCCCAGGAGCAGCTTGCCGCTGTGGGACACGCGCCCGTCGTAGCCGTTGAACGGCGCCCCGACCTTCGCCTGGCCGATGCTGAGCTGGACGGTCCCGTAGTCGGGCGCCCGCGTGAAGGCGGCGGCGACCGAGTAGTTGCCCGTGGCGGGCGCCTGGATGCGCGTGCTGAGGCGCGCGCCGACCTGCGTCGGCACCCAGTAGAGCTGCGCCCCGCCGCTCCAAGCAGTCCCGAACGTGGCCATCTGTTGTGCGGACACCTGGCCGTTCGTCGTGCCCGACAGGCCGGCGAGCGCCTCCCCCTCCACCACAATCGTGTTGCCCATCGGCGCGGGCTGCGGCACGGGCAGCGCCCGGCCCCACGGCAGTTGCCCCGCCGAGGCCCCCCAAGCCACCAGACACGCCATTGCCATCAGAGCCAGCTTGCCGTTCATGCTAACGCCCCCTTCCTGGCCGGCCCGTCCTCTTTCCCTTGATCAGAGTCTAGCGCGGGTCCCGGCCGCCCGCAACATTTTCCGGATGCACGCGATCTTGTATACTCGCCTCCTGCGTGCACGCCGAGCCCGCAGGTCGGGGCGGCGGAACGACAGGAGAGCGACGGCATGGCGCCTGTGGACGTGTTGCGCACCCCTCACGGCGATGTGGCGCTGCCGGCGTTCTTCCCCGATGCGACGCGGGCCGTTGTGCGCAGCTTGGATGCCGCCGACCTGGAGGGCTGCGGGGTTCCCGGGCTGGTGGTGTGCGCGTTCCACCTGGCGCGGCGGCCAGGCTCGAAGGCCATCGCGGCTATGGGCGGCGTCCACCGCCTGATGGGCTGGAACCGCCCCGTCATCAGCGATTCGGGCGGCTTCCAGGTCTTCTCGCTCATCCGCCAGAACCCGAAGCTCGGGACGCTGACGAAACGCGAGGCGATCTTCCGCCTGGCCGAGGGCGGCAAGGCCCAACGCCTCAGCCCCGAGAAGTCGATCCAGATTCAACTGCGCCTGGGCGCCGACGTCCTGGTGTGCCTGGACGATTGCACGCATCCGAGCGACCCGCCCTCGGAGCAGACGGCGTCGGTCGTCCGCACCATCGAGTGGGCCGAGCGGTGCAAGGCCGAGTTCGAGAGGGGGATGCGCGGGCGAGCGTCCAGGAGGGACGCCGCCTCCTTTCCCTCTCCCTCGGGGAGAGGGGAGGGTGAGGGTGCTTCTCCTCCCTCTCCCTCGGGGAGAGGGGAGGGTGAGGGTGCTTCTCCTCCCTCTCCCTCGGGGAGAGGGGAGGGTGAGGGTGCTTCTCCTCCCTCTCCCTCGGGGAGAGGGGAGGGTGAGGGTGCTTCTCTTCCCTCTCCCTCGGGGAGAGGGGAGGGTGAGGGTGCTTCTGTGCGTGTGACCCCATCTGCAAGGAAAGCACCCTCACCCCAGCCCTCTCCCCAAGGGAGAGGGAGTCTGGGTCTCCTCCGTCCGCTGCTGTTCGCCGTGGTCCAGGGCGGGGCGGATGCGGAGCTGCGGCGGCTGTGCGCGAGGGAGCTGGCGGCGATTGGCTTCGACGGCTATTGCTACGGCGGCTGGCCCTTCGACGCCGACGGGCG
>Ga0194125_10006391_pt1 | contig 17404 bp, 14 predicted proteins | sample TA2KigC250mmetaG_FD_148626 | JGI IMG/M metagenome (GOLD analysis project Ga0194125, IMG submission 148626) | Freshwater microbial communities from Lake Tanganyika, Tanzania - TA2015034 Kigoma Deep Cast 250m | ecosystem: Environmental > Aquatic > Freshwater > Lake | place: Tanzania: Lake... | reverse complement strand
AGGGAGCGCCGACAACCTCCGGTTTGGGCCGGCGGTCTTCCCCGCGTGGACGATGTTCGATGACCCGACGGGCAAGAAGGTGGAGGTCTACGTCGGCAATTTCACAGTGTTTGTCCCCCTTGAGGAAGGGTCGATTTCCGGCAGCGCGCAGCCGGTGCAGGCTACCGTGCGAATCGCGGGAATCGTCTGCACCAGCGCGCTTTGCCTGCCGCCTTTCGAGAAGACCCTGACAATGACCATCGACCCGGCCGCCGTCGCCTCCTGGCGAGGGATCGTCGCCGAGCCGCCGGTCCGGCAGGCAGTGCTGTCCTATAACAGCGGGATCTACTACCTGCTGGCGATTCTCGCCGGCATGTCCATCAATATCATGCCCTGTGTCCTGCCGGTCCTGCCGTTGATCCTGATGCGGCTGGTCGATCAGTCCAAGCGCCCCGGCGGACGGCGTTTTGCGTCCGGATTGGCCTTTTGCCTCGGTATCATCGTCTTTTTCGCGACCTTCGCCCTTATTTCCGCGGTCGTCAATCTCACCACCGGCGCCGTGCTCGATCTCAACAGCCTCTTTCGCTACCCGGCGGCGGTGGTCGTCCTGTTCCTGGCGATCGTCTTTTTCGGCCTGGTCATGCTGGACGTCATCGCTCTGTCGCTGCCGGCCGCGATTGCCAGCCGGCAGAGCACCGCCGGGGGAATCGCCGGAACTCTGGGAATGGGCTTCTTCGCGGGAATCCTCAGCACGCCCTGCAGCGGGGCTCTACTCGGCTTCGTCCTGGTCTGGGCGCAGACTCAGCCACTGCTCGTCAGCAGCACCGCCATCGTGCTGATGGGGGTGGGCATGGCGTTGCCGTACGGGGTGCTGGTCTCGGTCCCCTCTCTGATCGACCGGATCCCCAAGCCCGGCTACTGGATGGAGGTCTTCAAGAAGTCCACCGCCTTTCTGCTGTTCTTCCTCGCCGTGAAGCTGACCCTGGCGGCCTTGCCCAAGGACCAGCTTCTCAACGTCCTGACGTACGGGATTGTCTTCAGTTTCTGCACCTGGATGTGGGGCAAGTGGGTGGATTTTTCGACGCCGGCCTCGAAGAAGCTGGGGGTCCGCCTGACCGCGCTGGCCATTGCCGTCATCACCGGGCTGTGGCTGCTGCCAATGCCGATCCGCCCGGCCGAGGCCGCCATCGACTGGCAGCCGTATGATGCGCGGCTCGTGCAGCAAGCGGTCGATCAGGAGCGGCCCGTCCTGCTGGACTTCACGGCCGACTGGTGCACCAACTGCAAGGTGGTGGACAAGAGAGTCTACCAGGACCCGGAGCTGGCAAAGCTGATTCGCGCCAAGGACGTGCTGGCGATCAAGGCCGACACCACGCTCAACAGTTATCCCGCAATGCGGGATTTCAAAGAGGTCTACGGCGAGGCGGGCAACGTGCCGGTGAGCATCGTCCTGTTGCCGGATGGGTCACAAGAAAAACTGCGCGGCATCTTTGCCAAAGAAGAACTGGTTGGAATTCTCACGACGTTACCGGAGGCCCGGACACATGGCAGGGAAGAAAAGCTCCCCCAAGACGCCCCAGGCGGGCAAGGAGAACGGCGGCAAGACGAGCGGCTTTGACAAGACTGCCGCCACTCAGCGGGTCAGGAAGATCCTGCCCATCCTGAAGAAGACCTACCCGGACGCCGCGACGGCGCTGCATTTCAGCAACCCGCTGGAGCTGCTGATCGCGACGATCCTCTCCGCCCAGTGCACGGACGCCCGGGTCAACATGGTCACCAGGGACCTGTTCCAGAAGTACCGGTCCGCCGCAGACTGGGCGAAGGCGGACCTCAAGCAGATCGAGCAGGAGATCAAGTCCTGCGGCTTCTATCACAACAAGGCCCTCAATATCCAGGGCGCCACCCGCAAGATTGCCGAGGAATTCGGCGGCCAGGTCCCGGGCACGATGGAGGAATTGGTGACCCTGCCCGGCGTGGGCCGCAAGACCGCCAATGTCGTTCTGGGCAACGCCTTCGGGGTCCCCGCCATCGCCTGCGACACGCATGTGATCCGGCTTTCCCGCCGTCTCCAGTTATCGGAGCATACCGACGATCCGGTAAAGCTGGAATTCGATCTGGCCGATATAGTCCCCAAAAAGGACTGGACACTCTTCAGCCATATGCTGATCTTTCACGGTCGAAGGATCTGCACGGCGCGCAAGCCGAATTGCCCCGAGTGTCCCATTGCCGAGCACTGCCCGGCGGCCAATCGGCCGGAACGCTGGTGATTATGCGGCCCAGAAAAAACCACGTCTTGGACAGCGTTGACAACCCGGTAAGAGACCTGTGGCGGATCTTCCGCATCATGGCGGAATTCACCGAAGGCTTCGAGGAGCTGGCCTCGGTCGGGCCGGCGGTCTCGATCTTCGGCTCCGCCCGGACCCCGCCCAGGCACAGCCACTACAAGCTGGCCGCCCTCACCGCCCGCAAGCTGGCCCAGGCCGGATTCGCCATTATCACCGGCGGCGGCGGCGGGATCATGGAAGCCGCCAACAAAGGCGCCGCCGATGCCGGCGGAACGAGCATCGGCCTGAACATCGAAATTCCCGAAGAACAGATTCCCAACCTGCATCAGAACCTCTCACTGCACTTTCGCTACTTCTTCGTGCGCAAGGTGATGTTCCTGAAGTACGCCAACGGGTTCATCGCGTTCCCGGGCGGCTACGGAACGATGGACGAGTTCTTCGAGGCCGCCGTGCTGATCCAGACCCTCCGGCAGGCGCACTTCCCGGTCATTCTGATGGTCAGCGACTTCTGGCAGGGCCTGATCGAGTGGATGAGGCACAAGATGCTCGGCGAATGCGGCTACATCTCCCCGCCCGACCTCGACGTCTTCACGGTCCAAGACGACCCCGACGAGGCCGTCCGGATCATTGTCGAGTTCAAGGAGAAGCAGGGCCGCGGCGGCCTGGCCATGCCTCCGGGCATGAGAAAAAGCCAAACGCATCTCCATGAGATCCGAACCGATACCGGCGATCATCAGGTGTAGAACCGCCCCGGGGCGGAAACCCCAAGCACCAAGTGCGAAATTCCAAGCACCACACCGCGAACGCGGAGAGATCAATCCCAAATCTCAAACACACCGCGCCAGCGGGGAGATCAATTCAAAATCCAAAATTCCAATGACCGAAACGTCGTCGCCAGTGCCGTATTTCACAAGTACCGCGACTATGGGTGAGGTTGCTTCGTCGCTGGGCTCCTCCTAAGAAACTGGCTGCTTGGGTGCCATGTCTACGGCTTTGCGTAGACATGCCTACGAGGCGTAGGCATGGCACCCTGGATCCGGCGGGTTTCTTTCTCCTACCCGCCGCGCAGCGGCTTCGTGACTCGCAATGACATGATTGCCGCGCTCGGCGAGCCTCGCTCGCAATGACAGAGGGCGCCCACGTATGTCATTGCGAGGAGCTTCAGCGACGAAGCAATCTCTACTCCATCGTCTCAGGACTTGCGAAATGCCGTACCAGGTCCAGGTCCCGTCTTGAATGTGAGATTTGGAGCCTTTGAATCGATCTCCCCGCCGACGAGATGGGTTTGAGATTTGGTGCTTGGGATTTGGGATTTCGTTCTTGCTCAGCCCTTATCTCGTTCGCTGACTCCCAATCCCGCTCGGTCGTTCAGGATCAACTTGCCTTCCTGCACGCCGACGCCGACAAACGGATCGTTCGAGATCAGCAGATTCCCGTCGAGGTCGGCGTAGTCCACCAGCGGACTGATCTGGGCGGCGGCGGAGATCGCCACCGAGCTTTCGATCATGCAGCCCAGCATGATCTTGAGCCCCAGGGCACGGGCGAGGTGGATCATCCGCAGCGCCTCCTGGATACCGCCGGCCTTCATCAGCTTGATGTTGATCCCGTCGTAGGCCCCGGCCAATTTGGGGATGTCGGCGGCCCGCGTGACCGCCTCATCCGCGAGGATCGGGATCTCCAGCCGCTCCCGCAGCCACGCGGTCTCCTCGATCATGGCCGCCGGCAGCGGCTGCTCGATCAGTTCCACCCCCCTGCCCTGCAACCACTGAATCTTCCGCAGAGCCTGCTCCTTGTCGCGCCAGCCCTCGTTGGCATCGACCCGCAACGGTTTATCGGTCGCCTCGCGCACGGCGGCGACGATCCCCTCATCATTCTCCGTGCCCACCTTGATCTTCAGGACCGGGAAGTCCTTCGCCTCCGCGACCTTCTGCTTGATCCTCTCCGGCGTGTCGATCCCGATGGTGAAGGTCGTGACGGGAGCCTTGCGCGCATCCAGGCCGAACAGCCGGTACAGCGGCGCCTGGAGCCGGCGGCCCACCCAGTCCAGGATGGCGATATCCACCGCCGCACAGGCACAGCTCTCGTTTGGCATGGCCCGCTCCCACTCCGCGCGGAGGTCCACGTAGTGCCGCCAGTCGCCGGCCTCGATGACGGGCCTGGCCTTCTCGATCGCCGTCATCGTCTGCTCGGCGCTCTGGCCGTAGCGGACGTTGGGCGCCGCTTCGCCCCAGCCCACGACGCCGTCCCGCTCGACCCGGACGAATACGTTGTCCTTGAAGTCGCTCGAATTGCGCGCGATCGTCCACGTGTGCCGCAGCAGCAGCCGCCGCCGGCTCACGCTCAGCCGCCCCGCTCCTCTTACGCTCTGCTCCCCTGCCGCCCCAAGCCCCGGCCATGCCACAGCCGCCAGAGCCGACGTTCCCAGCAACTCCCTGCGCGAGATATCCATATCGTTATATCCTAAAAGCCATCCAACGTCCATGACGCCAATTATGTGCTCCGTGCCCTGCACTGGCAAGTTGATTGCCGGATTTCAAGGAAAGGTGCGCCGGGAGCGGTTATGTTCTGCGACGGTCGAGTGGTAGTGCCGGAGGTCTTGGCGATGCCCCCCAATACCGGCGCGGAGTACGAAGTACCGAGGCTCAATCGGTCTCCGTCGCAGGCGGTGTCATTTGCCGGGGGGTACCGCGACAACGAGTCCCGCCCAGCCGGGCCCGCAACGGGTGCAGCCAGAAACTCGTGCCGCATTTCACAAGTACCGCGACTATGGTGAGGTTGCTTCGTCGCTGCGCTCCTCGCAATGACATGATTGCCGCGCTCGGTGAGCCTCGCTCGCAATGGCATACAGCAGCCTGTTATGTCATTGCGAGGAGCTTCAGCGACGAAGCAATCTCTACCTATAGTCTCAGGACTTGCGAAATGCGGTACTAGCCAGAGCCCGGGCCCCGCCGTACATCTCGCGCGGGGTCAGCCCGAGCGGAAGCGGGTTCTGGCCACACAACTGGGGCCAGGCCCGCTGCCGCCCCTGGTATACGAACCAGTTGACGAGAACTACCAGCGATGTTCGACTGCTGGACGCGTGCACGAGTGGGACCTATACTGGAGGGCCATAAAGAAGAGCCGACATTCGCTCCGCAAAATGTGGCAGAAGAAACGCCGAGGATCAAGGAAGGGAATTGACCCTCAGCTCTGGAAAGCGACACGGGGTCTGGCCGGCGGCGCGGATCCGCCCGGCCGAGGAAGACATTGAGGCCGGAAGACCGGCAACGACAAGTGTGAAGTGGATATGAAGGCATGAACAAGTACCGGCAGATGGGCATTCGTATCGCGATCTCGATGGGCGTTGGAGTCCTGGTGGCGGCTATCGCTCTTGCGGTCGCGTGGCGGAATATAGGCGGCATGTCCAACATCTGGCCGGAGCAGTGGGCGACGCACCGCGCCATTGGCACCATCGAGGATATTATCCAGATGCACCGTGCAACCACGAAAACACTGCCGAAATCCCTGGAGGATCTGCGCCCTGTCGGCGTGAACTGGGCCGACCTCCACTGGGACGAGAGCGGAAAGCTCCTCGATGGTTGGAAACGTCCTCTTGTCTACTCGACCGATGGTACGAGTTGTACGATTGTGTCGTATGGTCGGGACGGCCAACCCGGCGGCATCGGGATCGACAGCGACCTGTCGAGTTCTCTGCCGTCGCCCGAGACGACCAAGCCGACTTTCGTTCAATTCCTTTTCAATCCCCGGGCGAGAGGCATCGTCGCCACGTGTCTCGCCTGTGGCCTCGGGGCCTTCTGGGTGAGTATGGTAACCGTCACTCCCTCCGCTTTGCACGGCTGGGCCATCGTTGCCCTCCTTGTGAAACTCGCGCTCACGGTTCTCGGAGCCCTGGTGGCCTCTTTCTTCATGAGCATCTTTCATATTCCGAATCACCACTGACCATGCCGTACAAGTACCTGCGCGACCCGCTGTTTGTCTTGTGTTTCGCGATGTACTTCGCGAATCGGTGGCTGTTCAAACCCTGGTGGCCCAACTCGTTCAGTCACTGCTATCTGAACGATCTGATCTGTGTACCCTTTTGGGTCCCGATCCTGCTGTATGTCATGCGCCGGCTGCGTCTGCGCGCAGACGATGCCCCGCCGCGATCTTACGAGATCCTGATCCCGCTGATCCTCTGGTCGGCCGTGTTTGAGCTGTGGCTGCCGCATACCCCGCTCTTCCAAGGGCGGGCATTCTCCGATCATGCGGATATCTTGTTCTACAGCTTGGGCGCCCTCGTGGCATCCCTATTCTGGAGGCAATGGTATCGGAATAGACCGCCCATGCGCCGGGATGAAGGCCTGGCCCGCACGGCCCCCTCCTGTCCATGAGCCCATCGGTCCTTCCATCGCGCGACAGAAGGACAGCCGCCCTCCTGCAGTCCGGGTGCCTCTGCCGGCGGAGGACGGCTGTCTCTGCGATCGGTTTGTCTGGCGCCGGCGGAGGCGCGGCTCATCCAGCAACCGGATCGATCGTCGCGTCTGGGTCGCTACGGCTGGGCGGCCACCCGCGCTTGCGCGCCCGCCGCGGCGACGGGCGCCTGCCGGGCCTCGGCCGTGAACCGCCCGAGATCCTGGAAGCCATAATTCGCTTCGATCGAGGCCACGCGCCGGATGACGCCGTCGAACCCTTCGGCGCCGAGCGCCGCGCGTTCCTTCTCCTGGAACGTCTGGCTCAACTCCCGATATTGGTCGGGCGACATCGCCTTCTGGAACGCCGGGAAGATTTCGGAGTGTTCCCGGGCCACGTGAGCGGTGAGCATACGCCGGAAGGCGTGCATGGCCTGGGCCGCCTGCTTGGGGTTCTCGAACGAGCCGTTCTTGACCATGCTCAGCAGTTGGGTGTTGATCTGGCGGGCGGCGGCGTGCTGCTCTCGCAGGGCCTTGACGACGTCGGCGTGCCGGCCGTTCTGTTCCAGGCGCGGGTAGACATACTGCTCTTCCAGCGGGGCGTGAAGCGCGACGACCGTGGTGCGAATGATCCCGGCGGCCTCCTGGATCGGCTTGGCCGAGACCTGCTTGCCGGCCTGCAACTGCAGGGCCGTCTCCTCATACACCAGCAGCAGCCGTCCGACGGCGCCGTGCTGGGCCGTGAGGTCTTCCACCGGCGTCATCGGCTGGCCCTGGGCCTGCCTCTGCCCCAGCCTTTGCCCCGGAGTCTGTCCCGGCGTCTGCCCGGGGGTTTGACGTTGCGTCGGCCGCTCCTGCTGTTGGGCCCCCAGACTCAGCTCGGGGTAGGCCAGAAGGACGGCACCGGCCCCGGCCAGCGAGCCGGAGGCCACCAAGGTTCGTCGGCTGATTCGTCTGTCGCTGTTCATAGTGTCTCTCCTAATGCAACAATGAACTCTCACCATTCCGGATCGTCACTTCGCCACGGCCCCGCCCATGCCGGCCCGCGGCGATCCCATTCGTGTCGCAGTCTCATCACCTCGGCCACCTCGTGGCCGCCGGTCCGCACACCCAGAAGACGAGGACGCTTATCCGCCATCGCTCGCACGCGCCGTCATTGTGCATCCTAAAGCTCCCGGCGGCGCCTGCATTAAGCGATTCCCGCAATTGGGCCTCAGCAGAATCAGCGTAAGGATCTGCCGCACCGCGCGTCTCACGTTTCGCGGGATGCCGTTTTCTCCTTGCAGACCGCCACGGCGGCGGCCACAATACCGCCGGTTTCTGAACGTTACGCTCGCCATCGTCATCAGGGGTTGTTTGCCTGGGAGGCCGAAAGAAAGCTGGATATGAAAGCTCCGTTCGCCACGCTCACAAGGTCCTTTCCGTTCTGGGTGGCGCTGCTCTGTGCCGTCGTCGGTTCCGGGTATGCAGCGGAAGCGCAGAGGCCCAACCTGATCTTGATCCTCATCGACGATCAGGGCTATTACGATCTGGGCTGTTACGGCGCGACGGAGTTTGCCACGCCGCGAATCGACGCCCTGGCGGCTCGGGGCGTGCGTTTCACCGACTACTACGCGGCGGCCCCGATCTGCAGCCCTTCCCGCGCGGGATTGCTCACCGGCTGCTATCCCCGCCGGATCGGCTTGGAGACCTGGGTGCAACGCGCGGACTCCCGGCGCAGCATCCATCCGGACGAGCTGACCCTCGCTGAGTTGCTCCGGGCCAACGGATACGCGACTGCCTGCATCGGCAAATGGCATCTGGGCTTTGCGCCGCCGTTTCTGCCGCAGGCGCAGGGCTTCGACTACACCTTCGGCCTCCTGCACAACCTCGACCCGGTCGAGACCGTCTACTTCAAAGACCAGGGCGGTGTGCCGCTGCTGCGCAACGGGGAGGTCGTAAAGCGCCCCGCCGACCCCGCCGAGCTAACGCGGCTCTACACGGACGAGGCCATTACGTTTATCGAGAAGCAGCGCGAGCGGCCGTTCTTCCTGTACCTGCCGCACACGATGCTGCACGAGCCGCTGGGGGTGAGCCCCAAATTCAAAGGCACGTCGCGGCTCGGCGACTATGGCGATGCCATCCAGGAACTGGATTTCCACGTCGGCCGGCTGCTGGACGCGCTGAAGCGCCTGAACCTTGCGGACAATACTGTAGTCGTCTACGCCTCGGACAACGGCCACGGCCCGGGGCGAAACGCTACCCAACCGCTGCGGGGCAACAAGCTCACGACCTATGAGGCCGGTATCCGCGTGCCTTGTATCGTGGCGGGACCGGGCGTGCGCCAAGGTCACGTGTCATCCGCCGTCGTGCATGCGATGGACTGGTACCCGACGCTCGCCACTTTGGCGGGCGTACGAGTGCCCGAGGGACGCATCCTGGACGGCCGCGACCTCAGTCCCCTGCTGGCGGGCCGGACGGACACGATACCGGTGGCAAGAGCGGGACAATCCCTGAATGCCGCCGTGCCGCTGCGCCGGCCGTGGGACCCGCCCGGCGAATGGATCGACCTGTTCACGCAGGAGGAATACCTCAACGCCTTCTTCTATCACGGCAGCGAGGGCCAATTGGCGGCCGTCCGCGCAGGCCGGTGGAAGCTCGCGCTCAGTCCCGCCCTGCAACTGTTCGACCTCGAAGCCGATCCCGCCGAATCAAAGCCCGTCCGGAACCCCGCCCTCCAGCGCAAGCTCCGCGGCATGGCGGTGATGTTCCAGGAAGAGATGAGCCGCACCGCACGGCCCGCAGGCTACATCACGACTAACCCATGAGCGGCCGGGAATTCCGAAGACACAGCCGAGGGCGGCTGTGCTACAGACAAACCAGTGCGAGGTACGCACCTACTACTCCTCCGGGTGGCATCGCCAAGACCAAAGGTCTTGACGATGGCTTACGCCCGAAGTGCGGTGGCGCGCCGGCTCGCCCTAACCTGCGCGGGACCGGTTCCGCGACTTTATGTGCGCCCCGGTCAGAACCCCAGGGCAATCGCATGTGGGCATTGTTCGACGTGGCATGGGCTTCCAGCCCATGAATCATCGGCAGGATGCCGATGCCACAAGCGCGCCCATTGGTCACATGCCGGGTGCCATGTCTACGCCTCGTAGACATGTTCCATGCAGTAGAGAAAAGCATGCTTACGAGGCGTAAGCATGGCACCCAGGCACTCTCAGGCGGGTTGCGAGGCTGCAGGCCGTCCGCTATAGTGGCACACGGACCTCGCTCGGGTGGGAGACGATCGTTCGAGCGGGTCGCGGTTGAGAATCTGTGCGCATGCGAATGCAGGAAAGGAACGGACATGAAACGCTCTCGTTTGATAGTGGCTCTGAGTGTCGCGATCGCCTTGGCCTTGTTGCTGGTCTGCGCGACGGCGCTGGGGGCTGTCCTGGTCAAGGCCAAGGATGGCTCAGGAATTGTGGGATACAAGGATACGCCGGTGCTGCCGTGGTGCGGGTACCACGTGCACGACCCCGACCGACCGGCTCCGAAACGAGTGCAGCCGGGATTGTCCAACAGCGGTGCGCCTTCCGACGCCGTCGTCTTGTTCGATGGGACGGACTTGTCCAAGTGGCAGCCCTCCAAATGGACGGTCGAAGACGAGGAGATTGTCGCCGGGCCGGGTAACCTGACGACGAAGGAATCGTTCGGCGATTGCCAGATTCACCTGGAGTGGCAGGCCCCGAACCCGCCGGTGGGTGAGGAATGGGATCGCGGCAACAACGGCGTGCTGCTGATGGGCCTGTTCGAGATCCAGATCTTCGACACCTACACGACGCCGCTGTATCCCGACGGCCAGGCGGCCTCGGTCTACGGCCAGACCCCGCCGCTGGTCAACGCCTGCCGCAAGCCGGGCCAGTGGCAGACCTACGACATCATCTTCTACGCCCCCGTCTTCCAAGACGGCCGGCTCGCCAGCCCCGCCCGCGTCACGGTCCTGCACAACGGCATCCTCGTCCACCACAACCAGGAAATCTACGGCCCCACCGGCCACCGCATCCTGGCGAAATACGACCAACCCATCGAGCCCAAGCGCCCCCTGACCCTCTCCGGCCACAACAACCCCGTCCGCTTCCGCAACCTCTGGCTGAGGCCGCTGTGAATGACAATCATATCGTGATCCAACGATTGCGCGGCTTACCTCTTCGTAGGGCGAGCGTCCCCGCTCGCTTCACTGGTATAGGCGTCGCATCACGCCGTTCCACTCCCAATAGAAGGCAGGCTTATCAACTCAAACAGGGAGGCCGCCAGGGCAGGCGGCGGATTGCCGATGGTTCCTGCATTTATCTCAATGCCATCGGCAAGCTCCGAAGACTGCGCTTGCCGCTGCCACCCGCCGTTGGGAGTTCCGCCTTTAGGCGGGTTAGACAGTCCGCCCCTCCTTTTCCCTTCCGCGTCTATCGAATGGAGCCGGCTGCGCCGGAAGACTCTTGGACCCGCCTGAAGGCGGAACTCCCAACGCGCGGAACTCCCAACGGGTCATCAGTTGTAGAGGACGGGGTTGGTGCGCCAGTCTTTGTCTTTATCGTGGGCGTAGTCGGTAACACGGGGGCGGCGCTCGCGCAGGCGGACGGATTCGAGACCCAGGTAGTGGCCGGTGGAGGCGGCGTTCTTGCCGACGCACTCGAGGCGCAGGGTGTACCGGCCGGGGTCGGGCCAGAAGTCCAGGAGGTGGTGCTCGCGGGTGGAGACCTCGGCACTGTAGAGGTCCAGGGGGCCGCGTAGTTTCACGCCGTTGAGGTACGCCTGATACTTGCCATAGTCGTAGGAATGCGTCAGGACCAGCAGCAGGCGCAGCGGCTCTTTCTTCTCGATCTCGAAAGGAATCTCGACCCAGGCGTTCTCCGGCTGCTGGGGTTTGTAGAAGAGGTGGCCGTTCGGATAGAGGCTTAGGTTCTGGGCGACGGCTTCGCCCGGGCCGTGGTGCTTCGCGGCGGTGAAGTCGCGGGCCGCGACGGTAATTCGCTCCAGGCTGGGCAGCGTGCGCTCGCGGGCGTGCGGGGCACGAGCGGTGAACGTCGGCTCGCCCGTCTGGTACCAGAAGGCCACGCTGGAGTAATCGTCCTGGCGCTCGTTCCAACTGTGGGAGCGGTACTGCGGGTTCTCGTCGGGCGAGATCCAGCCCCAGTGCTCGAAGGTGAACTTGATGCCCGTGCGGAAGACCAGCGGGTCGGTGACGTGCCAGCGGTAAGCGGAGGTGTGGCCGCCGACGATGCCCCACTGGTCGAAGTAGGGCACGCCGAAGTACGGGGTGCCGGTGGTCTTGAGGCCCCAGGCGGACAGGAAGTAGTCCTCCGTGCCGGTGCCCCAGATGGAGGCGTTCTCTTCGCCGTCGATGTAGATCTTCTCGTCGCCCTCGCCGAACCAGGAGGGGCTGCGGGTGCGGACGCTCAGGACCGTGCCGACGTAATGGCCCTTGCCCTCGGTTTCGAGCACGACGTAATCCTTGCCCTGCTGCACGGGGTATTCCTGGCGGTACTGGGCGTAGAAGTACGGCGTGTCCTCGGGGAGAGAGTCCTTCCGGATCCAATCGATGTTGTAGTAGAGCAGGCTGATCGGCTTTTCGCTTTCGTTGACGATCTCGATCCGGGCGGACCGGCGAAACGGCATGTGCCAGAAGCAGTTGTATGAGTCGGCGTCCTCGACGATCACCGGCAGGCTGACCACCTCGCTGCGTCTGCCGAAGCTATTGGCGAAGAAGTCGCCCACCGGGGCCTCGACAGCAGGCCGTGGATTGCCATCCCAGTACATCCGCAGGAGCATCTCCTGGTGATTGGCGGAACCGCTTTTGGCCCACGGGTGCGGCTCGGGACCGAGGAACGTCAGCCAGATGTGCGTGATGACGCCTGGTCCCTTCACATCCAGCAGGACCTTCCGTTGGCCCGGGGCGACGTTGCTGTTGTCGCGATTGCTGTTCGGGTCGGGCACGCCGTTGGGGTCGGGCTTGCCGTCCGGTCCGATCCTGGCCGTGGAGGTCGCCCGCATGCTGCGGCCCTCCTGCGGCTTGGCCAGATGCGCCAGGAAATCCGCCCAGCCGACTCCACCGCACAGCAGGACAACCACCAGCGCGGTCCAGAATCTCGAATGATGTACGCCACTCATAGCTCACCTCCCAAAAACGCTACAGCGCTGCCGTCGACCGTTCGTAGTGACGCCGCAAGGCGTTTCGTAGCATGGGCGTCCCGCCCATGAGTATCCACGGGCGTCTCGCCCATGCTACTATTACCGCATTTCGCAAGTCCTGAGACTATAGGGTAGAGATTGCTTCGTCGCTGAAGCTCCTCGCAATGACATACTTGGGCGCTCCATGTCATTGCGAGCGAGGCTCGCCGAGCGTGGCAATCATGTCATTGCGAGGAGCGCAGCGACGAAGCAACCTCACCATAGTCGCGGTACTATGCTCTTGCGAGCACACTGCAAACCACGGCACATGCGTTACGCACCGGGTCCTTCGCCGTCGGGCAGGGCCTTGCCGTTGAACAGGTCGCCCTCACCGAGAGCGGCCAGGCCCATGCCCTTGATCTCCGGCAGCGTGCTGCCGACGATGCCCTGGAGGTCGCCGTAGAGGCCGGAGGTGCTCAGGAGCACGCGTTCGAGCTGCTTCTCCCGCTTTCTCCAGCAGGTATTCAGGGCGCGTTTCTCCGCCTCCAGCTCGTTTTGCATCGTCATGAACGCCTCGACGACGCCGGAGACACGGTTATAGAAATCCTGTCCGATGAGATAGTTGTAGACCAGTTCCATCTTGGTGTGCTGCCCGTCCAGGGCGCGCCGGCTCTTGGCGATGCCGACCAGCCCTTCGCGCAGCATGGCGGCCACCGGGTGAATACAGGCCCAACTCGCCACCCAGACCTCGTCGACCCGGCCGAAGTGGCGGATGTGTTCGGGCAGTTGCTCGCTGACCAGCACGGAGCGCGCGGCCTTCACCGCCCGCAGGTCGTCGCGGAGCTTGGGCAGCCACTGGTTGCTCCAGTGCCGCGTCCGCTTGGCCTCCCACAGGATCACGCCGCAATCCATCCCGCTGTCGTCGAACACTCGCTGGATCACGTCCGCGCCCCGGATGCCTTTGGGCACCGGCTCGATGGAATCGGCCGGAAACAGGCTCTTGAGCAGTTCCTCCAGGGCGACCTCCAGGACCTCGCCCTGCATCTGCTGGGAGCCTTGCTCGGCGCTGCGCTTGAGGTCCTCGATCTGTCGGCGGAGGGCCTCAACCTGCTGCTCTTTTTCCAGAAGCTTGAGCCGGTGCTGCTCGTCCAACTCCTTCAGGGCCTGCTCCCGCACTTTCTTCAACTGGTCCTCGGTCCGCCGGGCCACCTCCAGCTCGACGCTACGGACCTTCTCCTCCAACTCGCGTTTCTCCTTGCGGAAGGCCAGCTCGTTCTGGTCCGCCTGCCGGACACGCGTCTGCAGCTCGGCCAGCGCCATCTCGCGGTCCTTCAACTCAACACCCAACTCCTGCCTGGCCTTCTCGCGCGTCTGCTGGATCAGTCCGGCCCGCTCGGCCTCCAGCTTCTTTTGCAGGTTCTGCTCGAGTTGCGTCCTTTCCTGGTCGAGCTGCTGCTGGAGTTGTTCGATCTGGCGTTCGCGTTTGCGGGCCGCCAATTCCTTTTCCTGGGCGCTCTTGAGCTGCTGCTTCAACTCGCCCAGTTGGTCGTCCCGGTCCTTGAGCTCGACGTGCATCTGCTCGCGAATCCGGCGTTCCAGCGCCTGGCGCTCCTGGCCGAGCTTGGCCCGAACCTGCTCCTCGATCGCCTCCGCTTTCTTGTGCAGCTCCTGCTGCTGGCGTCCGAGCTCGTCCTGCTGCTGCTTGAGCCGCAGCCGGACCGCGTTGAGCTCGGTCTCCAGCTCGCCGCGAATCGTCGCTCTCAGTTGGCTGGAGATGACTTCCGTGATCTCGATTTGCGACTGGCAACTGGGGCATGTGATGGAGCTGTTCACAGAGCCCTCCCGTAAGTCCTCATAGTTACGGCCTCATCGATGACGACGACAAGCGTACCCAAAGGTATCAGGGCAGGCGGGCGCTGTCAAGAAGAACCCTCGCAGAGGGCGTCTGGCGTCTGACTGTCCCTGCGCGGGCCGTGGCGAGGGCATCCTGCCTTGGTTCTTTCGTGCCGAGGGCGCGAGCGCCCTCGAATCGCGGGCAGGATGCCCGCAAGACACAAGGGCGAGACGCCCTCGCCACGGCCCGCTCCGCGACCTTTCGCCTGCATCATTCCTTGGGCGCGCCGCTCCTGGGCTTGATGACGTACTGATCGGTGAAGACCCCGCCGGCGAGGTAATCGGTGAAGGTGATTCGTACCGTCATCGGCTGGGCGAGGATTTGGGGCGTTGTGGGGGCATCGAACGTCAGGCGATAGCCGGGCGACGTGAGGGTATTGAACCAGAGCTGGGACATCTCCTGGGCCTGGACCTGCCACTGGCCGAGCAGGGCCTGGCCGTCCGGGCTTTCGAGGTTCCAGAGCTGGACGCTCACGCTTCCCACCGCCTTGACGGCGTCGCCCGTCCGATCGAGCGGCTGGAGATAGACGATCAGCTTCTCCCGCCGGCCGTCTTCGTCCTTGTCATAGAAGCCGGTGAACCGGCTGATCTTCACGGCACGGAGGGCGAACAGATCTCTCTTCTCACCCTGCGGCAGAGCGCTGAGGGCCTGGACCTGGGCCTTCACCTGCGCCAGCTCGACCTGGCACTGTTCGAGTTGCCCGGCCACCTGGGCCTTTTCGCGTTCGAGCTCGCGTGCTCGGATCTCGAACGGGCTTATCCGTTCACTGCCAATGCCGCACCCGGCCACGAACAGAAGCCCCAGCGCCAGCATCCCATAGATCGTATGGGTCCTGCGCGTCTTAGAGGGCGTGTGAGAAGCCAACATTCTCTGGGTGGCATCGTCAAGCGGAGTCTTCGGAGCTTGGCGGTGGCGACTCTCCCGTGCGCCAAACCATCGCCAAGGCCTACCGGCCTTGACGCTGCCACCCTTTTCACACACCCTCTCAGAGGATTGGCTCGATTCGTGCCTCATCCGCTGCACCATCCACTGGAGTACCTATTCCGGCTCTCGTCGGACGATCTCGGGGGCCTTTTGCAGGATCTGGTCGGCCAGCCCGTAGGTGACCGATTCCTCGGCGCTGAGCCAGAGGTTGCGGTCCGTATCTCTCTCGATCTTGGCGGGGTCCTGGCCGCTGTGGTGCGCCAGGATGTGATAGATCCGCTCGCGGAGCCGCAGGATCTCGCGGGCCTCGATATCGAGGTCGGTGGCGGGGCCTTCGAGAATCCCCATGACGTGCGGCTGATGGAGCAGGACCCGGCTGTTGGTCAGAACGAACCGCTTGTTGGCCGCCCCGCCGGCCAGCAGGACCGCGCCCATGCTGGCCGCCTGGCCGATGCAGTAGGTGGCCACGTCGCAACGGAGGAACTGCATCGTATCGTAAATCCCCAGGCCGGCCGTGATCACGCCCCCGGGCGAGTTGATGTAAAAATGAATGTCGCTCTTGCTGTCCTCGTTGCTCAGAAAGAGCATCTGGGCGATGATCAGGTTGGCGACGGCATCGTTGACCGCACCGCCGAGAAAGACGATCCGGTCTTTGAGCAGCCGCGAGTAGATGTCATAGGACCGCTCGCCCCGACCGGTCTTTTCCACGACGATGGGTACCAGAATCTCATCCATACTTGCCATGACCGATTCCTTGTAGGGTGGGGCTTGCCCCACCGATTCTTCCCGCCACACGGGTCCTGGTGGGGCAAGCCCCACCCTACCTACTTCTTATGTGCCCGGCTCCGCAGGCTTTTCTTCCGCCTGGGCCGCCTCTTTCTTTGACGCGTTGGCTTTCTGCTGGCCGTCCTCGTGGAGGACCTCGTCGATCAGGCCGTACTCCTTGGCCTCGTCGGCGGTCATGTACCGGTCCCGCTCGGTCTCCAGGATGATCTTCTCGATCGGCTGACCGGTGTGGTCGGCCAAGAGCCGGCTGATCGTCTGCTTGGCCTTAAGAATCTCCTCGGCCTGGATCTTGATGTCGGAGGCCTGGCCGGTGACGCCGCCCCACGGCTGGTGCAGCATGATCTTGGCATGCGGCAGGGCAAACCGGCTGCCTTTGGTGCCCGCCGCCAGGACCACGGCCCCGCCCGACTGGGCCCGGCCGATGCAGTAGGTGGCGATGGGCGAGCCGACGAACCGCATGGTGTCGTAAATCGCCAGCGTGTCGTCCACGGTGCCGCCCGGCGAGTTGATGTACAGGCTGATCTCCCGGCCCTTCTTGAGGTTGTCCAGGTACAGCATCTTCATGATGACTTCGGTGGCCCGGGCGTAGTTGATCTCGCCGATCAGGAAGATGATGCGGTTCTCCAGCAGCATGTCGTCCAGACTCATCTGGCGGAAACGCTGGTACTGGCCGTACTGATCGTAGGGGCCCGTGCCCCGGTCGATATGTCTCAGGTAATCGTCTCTTGCAGACATCACGCAATCCTTTTCACGAGAGGCGTAGGGTGGGGCTTGCCCCACCGGGTTCTCTCATCACGCGGATCTCGGTGGAGCAAGCCCCACCCTGCCGCCGTTCCCACTGCTACTTCTTGTCCTCGGATTTCTTTGCCGCTTTCTTATTTTTCTCCCGTTTTTCTTCGGGTGTCTACTCGGTGATGTTCGCCGATTCGAGCAGCTTGCCGATACATTTGCCCTGGCGCACATCCAGGCGGAACTGGGCGAGCGAGCCGTCGCGCTCCATCTGCTCGCGGAGCTTC
>Ga0194125_10006389_pt1 | contig 17408 bp, 13 predicted proteins | sample TA2KigC250mmetaG_FD_148626 | JGI IMG/M metagenome (GOLD analysis project Ga0194125, IMG submission 148626) | Freshwater microbial communities from Lake Tanganyika, Tanzania - TA2015034 Kigoma Deep Cast 250m | ecosystem: Environmental > Aquatic > Freshwater > Lake | place: Tanzania: Lake... | reverse complement strand
CCTTGGTCAGGCTCCTCCGGCGCCTGGCCACCTTCTGCGGCCTCGAGGTCATCACCTACTGCATCATGTCCAATCACTTCCATGTCCTGGTCCGCGTCCCGGCCGAGCAGAACCCGAGCGACGAGGAGCTGATCGAGCGCATGAAGGCCCTCTACGGGAAGGCCAAGCCCCGAGAGGCCGGGTTGCTCTACGAGGCCGAGAAGGGGTTGCACGAGCATGGTCGGGTGGACGCGGACATCCGGGAACGGATGCTGGCGCGGATGGGGGATGTGTCGGAGTTCATGAAGGAGTACAAGCAGCGGTTCAGCAAGTGGTACAACATACGGCACCAGCGGTTTGGGACGTTGTGGGCGGAACGGTTTCGGAGTGTGTTGGTCGAGGATGAGTCAGGGGTGCTGGAGACGGTGTCGGCGTACATCGACTTGAACGCGGTGCGAGCTGGGTTGGTGGAGGATCCGAAGGACTACCGGCACTGCGGGTACGCGGCGGCGGTGGGTGGGGATGCGAAGGCGCGGTCGGGGTTGTTGAGTATGTACGCGAGCGGGAGTGAGGGAGCGTTTCAGAGCGGGGTTGGGGCGGGAGGGGGCCAGGCGGCAAGGGCAGCGGCGGGGGCACCAGGGGAAGAGGAAGGGGCAGGAACAGGGACCCGCGGGCAAGATGCCCGCGCTCCGTTCTTGACCAGCGCACGGTCTGCCGAGGTTTCCGAGGAGTCGAGGAAGTTAGAGGTGCCGGTGCGGGAGTGGCGGGAGGTGGCAGCGGAGTATCGGAAGCGGCTGTTTGTGCGGGCAGGGGTGTCTGGGAGCAGTGGGAAGGTGGCGATGAGTCGGGAGCAGATTAAGCGGGTGTTGCAGAAGGGTGGGGAGTTGAGTGTGGGGGAGGTGTTACGGTTGCGGATTCGGCACATGACGGACGGGGTGGTCTTGGGATCCAAGGGGTTTGTGGATGAGGTGTGGTTGGCGCATCGGGAGCGGTTTGGGGCCAAACGGCGGAGTGGGGCACGGCCGATTCGGGGTGGGGGGGCGTCGCTGGCGGGGTTGAGTGCGTTACGGGACTTGAGAGTCGAGGCGATCTCGTGAGCGAGACAACCGTCCGGTGCGGAGCCTCACTGGATGGAAATCGGTCGTGGTTTCGTGTTGGGGTTTACGCTGGCGGGATCGCCATTCCATGAAGAGGCTGTTGCCCAGGCGCCGGAACATCCCCATGACCTAGATCCCGTTGGAGTTGCGGATCCGGCAGCGATCGTCGTTATGAGAGACATCCAACCGTTGATGGCTGCCGCTTTCGATTCCCCAGGCAAATCGGTTGCACTGGAGCCAGTCTTGAACGGGCAGTTTCTCAGGCTCCGCACTGCTCACCAAGGAAACCAGTTCGTCTTTGCGCCCTTGAACTTGGCGTAAGAGCAGGGCGCCTTGTTCAGCCAGGGGAAAGCCGATTTGCTCGGCCGTCAGCACGGCGGTACGGATGGACCGGCTCTCAGGCCGGCTTTTGTTGATCTCCCGGGTTCGAGCTCGGGTCGGCGTGGGCTCGAGAGGGGGGAAAATCGGCCTCGGGGGCCGAGATCAATTGCTCGATGTTTCGGTGAACAGTGGCCTGATTATCCTTCACCGTGAGCAGGTAATCGGCTCCGTATTCGATCACCAGCTCGCGCGCGGTCTCATCCTGCGTGTGCATCGCATCCAGTGAAACCAAGCGCCCTTCCGGTTTGAGACTTCCGAGATAATGGCGGCGGTGGAGCAGCCTGTGAGATCGAGGCAGCTCGACGGGCTCCATCACCCTGACCTGAAGCCCCTCCAGCAAAGTCTGTTCGTCGGGCGCGGGCAATCGATACTGGCTCATGCGCCCAACCCTAAACAGTCTGAGGGCGTTTGTTCTGCAAAAGGTGCTGACCGCCTAATCCTCAGCAGCTTGGCTCAGACGTTGCATTGGTCCTGGCCAACTCGGGGTTGGCCGCGGCGGCGCCTGGCTTGTCTTTCCGGCTAGCAGCTCGAATACTCTGCGCCGAGATGAAGACCAACGGTGGCAGAGTGGCGGAGCCGGGAAGCTGGCTTGGGATCGAAGCGGGCGGCACGCGCACGGTGGCGGTGGTGGCGGATGGGGCGGGTCGGCTGGGGCAGCGGCTCGAGGCTGGCCCGGCGAACCTCCGGTTGCTGAGCGACGATGAGCTCGACGACCATTTCCGGGCTTTGGCCAGGCGCCTACCGCCGGTGTGCGCCGTGGGGATCGGGATGGCGGGGGCGCGGGAGGAGAGCGACCGGCGTCGCATTCGGGCTGCGGCCGGGCGGGCGTGGCCCGGGGTGTCGTGCTGGGCGGGCAACGATCTCGAGTCGGCTTGGGCGGCGGCGGGCGATTTGGGGGCCATGCGCATGCGGGTGGTGGTGATCAGCGGGACCGGCTCGTGTTGTTACGGGCGAGACCTGGGGGGCGCGACCGTGAAGGTGGGCGGCTGGGGTCACGTGTTGGGGGACCGGGCGAGCGGCTATGACATCAGCGTGCAAGCGTTACGCACGCTGATTCACGAGTACGACCTGCACGGGCGCTGGCCGCGGCTGGGCGAGCGGGTCTTGAGGGCGATGACATTGAACGAGCCGAACGAGCTGATCACCTGGGTGCAGCAGGCCAGCAAAGCGGAGGTGGCGGCGTTGGCGGTGGAGGTGTTTGCCGCGTGGGCTGCGCGCGACCGGTTGGCGACGGGCGTCGTGGCGCAGGCGGCGGATACGCTCGCCCGGGACGCCGTGGCCTGCGCGCGGCGGTTGGCTGCACCCAAGCACCGGGTCGAGTTCATTTTGGTGGGTGGGGTGCTGCACCAGCAGCCGCGCCTGGTCCACTGGGTGACGCGGCGGATTCGGTCGCAGTGGCCTCGAGCGCGAGTGCGGCTCCTGGAGCGGGAAGGCGCCTGGGGCGCGTGGGCACAGGCGCGCGCGCTCGACTCGGACGCGCCCGGCCGGCCGCGGCAGGGTGAGGTCGGGAGCCAGGCCCGACCGACGGTGCGGCCTGGGCACGGCCGGGAGGGTGTGCCCGCGGAGCTTGTGCTGCCGGAGGCCACGGCGCTTTCGCCCACGGAACAACGGCATCCGCGCTCGCACGACTTGGACCGGCGCTCGTTGGGGTCGGCGGTGGAGCTGATGTTGAGCGAGGACGAGGGGATTCCGGCGGCGTTGCGCGCGCAGCGCGGGCCGATCGTGCGCGCGCTGCGTTTGATCGTGCGCGCGCTGCGCGGGGGCGGCCGGTTGTTCTACGTGGGCGCCGGCACGAGCGGGCGGTTGGGCGTCCTGGATGCGAGCGAGTGTCCGCCCACCTTCCGAGCCTCGCCCGACCAGGTGCAGGCGATCATTGCGGGCGGACACCGGGCGTTGTGGTCCTCGATCGAGGGTGCGGAGGACGATGGGATGGCCGGGGCGCAGGCGGTGAGTTATCGCGGGGTGCGGGCTGGGGACGTCGTCTTGGGGATCGCGGCGAGCGGGCGAACGCCGTTTGTATGGGGCGCCTTGATCGAGGCCCAACGGCAGGGGGCGACCACGTTGTTGTTGTGCTTCAATCCGCACCTCAAGCTGGCAGAAGGCACGCGACCTGCGGTGGTCATCGCGCCCGAGTTGGGGCCGGAAGTGCTCACGGGCTCGACTCGGCTGAAGGCGGGAACGGCGACCAAGCTGGTGTTAAACATCTTCAGCACCTTGGCCATGGTCAGGTTGGGCAAGGTGCTCAGCAACTTGATGGTGGATCTGAACCCTGCGAACGCCAAACTGCGCGAGCGCGCCGTGCGCATCGTGCGAGAACTAACCGCGGCGGACGCTGAGCGGGCGCGGGCGGCGCTCGAACGTTCGGGCTGGGCGGTGAAGGCGGCGGTTCAGTACTTGAGATTGCCCGTCAGAAAGGATACCGCCACGAAATGAGCGACGCCAGTGAACAGGAGCAAGATCATGGCGCAGAGTAGAAACAGGCCGAAGCCCGAGGCCCGATCGGGTTGCAGGACGGCCGCCACGCCGTTATAGAGCAGGTTAAGGCTCAGAAACACCCCCACAGCGTAGCAGACCCAGGTGGGGATGTGCGGGATCCCGTCCGCCATCCGGAGGAGCAACAGCGGTCCGATGCTGTAGGCCATCAGCAGTAGGGCTTGGAAGAAACGGCAGTTGAAATGGAGGCCGCGGGCGACCCAAAACACAAATTGTGCGCCTACCAGGACGACCGCCAAGTCGAGCGCCAGGCGCAACTGTTCGTAGCGCAGAACGGTGGCGAAGTCTTGGACGAGGGTGCGGCTGCCCTCCGAGCCGAGGCCGGACTTGAGGCCGAGCTTGTACAGGCCCAGACCCTCGATGGCGGAGCCGGCCGCGGCAAGCGTGAGCAAGTTGAACACCAAGAAGAACCCAGCTCCCCGGCGCGCCTCGGCCAGGCCACTCCAGGTGGTGAACGGGGCGAACAGGAGCTGGAACACCTTCATCATAGAGCGGCCAGTGTAGCTACGGGCGGCGCAGTGACAATGAAATAGCTGCCGACCCGGCGTTCGTCAGTTCGAGCCCCTGGGCGCATCTTGCATTTCACCGCAAGGTGTGCGCTTGGCGCTCGAGAAAGCGGTCCGGCGCGCCCGTAACCAGCCCAGACTCGCAAACGCGCGTCGGGCGGGTGGTCAGTCTTCTTTTTCGGCCGGGTCGATCCGGCGGCCTTCCCAGAACCACACGCCGTTGGTCTGGGTGAGGACGCGGTGGGCGCTGCCTGGGGCTGGGGAGGCGTCGAGTTTGGGGAGCCAGCGGGCGTGATCGCGCAGGACCGCGGCGTGCTGAGGATCGCGGGCCAGGTTGGTCCATTCGTGGGGATCGACGCGACGATCATACAGCTCCTCCGAACCGTCGGCATAACGAATGTAACGCCAATGTTCGGAACGGATCGCGTGGTTGCCGACATTATGGGTGGTGATGGCAGGCCAGGGCCGGGGCGTGCGGGGATCTTTGAGCTGGGGCACGAGACTGTGCCCCTCGAGGCCGGTGCGGGACGGCAGGCCGCACCACTCGACGAGTGTGGGGTACAGATCGAGTAGTTCGACCGGCTGCGCACAGCGGCCTTGGGCGACGCCGGGACCGGCAAAGATCAGGGGCACGCGGGTCGAGCGTTCCCAGAGGGTGTTCTTGCCGGTGATGGCCTTTTCGCCCAGATGCCAGCCGTGGTCTGACCAGAGCACGACCACCGTGCGGTCGCGGGCGGGCAGGGCATCGAGGGCGTCGAGGAGGCGACCGATTTGGCTGTCCATGAAGGTCGTGCTAGCCAGGTACGCGCGGACGAGCGGCCGCCATTGGTTGGCCTGCTCGAGCCAAGACAAGCGCGGCTCGGGCAGTTTCCAGTGCAAGTACCAGGCGAACTCGGGCACGTCCGCGCGGTCGTCGGCCAGGACCTGGGGCAGGACGATCTGGTCCTCGGGCGGATACAGATCGAACCATTTCTGGGACGCGAAACAAGGCACGTGCGGCAGGCGAAAGCCCACGGCGAGGAAGAAGGGTTGGTTGGGCGGAAGGGAGTTCAGTTGGGCGATGGCGGCCTCGGCGATCTTCCAATCCGCTTGGTCGCGATCGTCGGTGGGAAACACGCCCCAGTCCATGGCACGGATGGCGTCTGGGGTTTGGACGAATTTGGTGGGCGGCACGGGGATGCCTGGGGCGGGTCCCCAGACGTTGAACTCGTTGGTGTGCAGCCGTGGCGGGATCGAGCCGTCGTGGTGGACCTTGCCAAAACAAGCGGTGAAGTAGCCGTGTCGAGCGAAGTACTGGGGCAAGGTGACGGCGTGGCGAGTGGCCTCGACGTCGCGCAGACCTGGGCGCAGCCCGTAGATGCCGGTAGTCGAAGGGCGCAGGCCGGTGAGGACGCTGGCGCGGCAGGGGTTACAGAGTGGGGACTGGATATGGGCGTTGAGGAAAAGGGTGCCGCGGGCGGCGAGGCGGTCGAGGTGGGGCGTTTGCGCCTGCGGATGACCGCCTAAGCATCCCACCCAATCGTTCAGGTCGTCGATGGCGATGAAGAGGACGTTGGGTCGGGCCTGAGCCGCGCCGAGCATCGAGGCCGGCAGGGCGAGGAGACAGACGACGATGAGGAGCTGGAGTCGGAGGAGTGCCTTCATGGGTGGTACCAGGTGGGGAGCCACACCACCCGGGTTCAGGGTTCAATCGAGAGCCACGGCCACGGACTGGAGGTCAGCGGTAGGGCACGCAGTCCTCTGCGCGCCGCGGCTTCCTGTTGTCGACAGCGGTTTGCGGCGCGCAGAGGACTTCGCGCCCTGCCCGCGAACGGTAGCCTATCCAGAGCGCTCATCATTAGGGCTGGGACTCACGCCACCGTCGGGCCTGGCGTTCGAGGGCTTCACGGGACAAGAGCGCCGCATGCACGGTGATGAGGTAATTGAGTTGGAACCGGTCGCCGCTGCAATAGACCAAGGGCTCGCGGTCGAGGGCTTGGGTGGCGGACAGATAGGCGAAGGGGGTGCGCATGGTGAAGAAGTGGGCGTCGCCGCGCGCGTTGGAGGGATGGCCGAAGAGGGCGAGGGTGGCGGGTTGGCCGGGTCGATCGAAAGCGACGGCACCCCAGGGGTGGGGCGTGACGTCTTGTCGGTTGTTGCTCAGGTCGGGGGGGCCGCCGGCGTTGAGGTGCGCCGCCAGGGGATCGAGATCTTGGCGGAAGCGCAGGCCGAGGCCATGGTAGTTGGCGCCGGTGAGGGCGACTTGGTTGGTCTTCGAGCCGACTTGAAACTCCGATTTCCAGTGCAGGGCCACCTGTTGCTCGGGTTCATGGACCGTGAGCGTGAGGGTGCGCTGCTCGACGAGCAACGCGGCGCGGCTGGTGTCGGGCAGGAAAGCGTCTTCGGGGTCGAGCCAATGAACGAGCTGGCGCAGGCGGGCCTGCGGGAGGCCCTGCGGGCTGTGCCCAAGCTCGGGTGGCGAGGTGGCAATGGGCTTCTGCACGCCGCACCCGGCGGTTTCTTCCCAGAAATTGAGGCCATTGACCCGGATGCCGTACATGAGGGCGTGATGGTGGAGGTGGTCGTGGGGCGCGTCTCGCAGCAGGTTGACGCCGTGGACGGTACCCAACTCCTTAACGTAGGGCTTGAAGGTGCCCGGGGCGATGGCATAGACCAGGAGCGTCCGGTTCCCGAGGGCGATGGTCCACTCGGTGGGGTGCTGTGTGGGCTTGGCCGAGAGGGCCGAATCCGCGGCGAAGGCGACGTGCCCGGCAGTCGCGAGGAGAATGGCGATGGTTGGGGTGGCGAGTTTCATGGGGTTAAAGCACGTAGGGGTAGCGCTGCGGTTTGCCCAGGAGGAGGTTGGCCTGCGGATCGCCGACGACCTCTTGTTGGTCGCCGTCCCAGGTCAGTTTGCGGCCCAGGAGGTAGGCGAGGTTACCCAGGTTGCAGAGGGTGGCGGTGCGGTGGCCGATCTCGATGTCGACGGCCGGGCGGAGGTGTCCTTCGCGGATGGACTTCAACCAATCGGCTTTGTGGTTGAGGTTGAAGTCTTGGTATTCGTCGGTGCGATAGACTTCCTGGCCGCCGGGCGGCAGCTTGAAGTCGATCGCTTCCGGGTTGGCCGGCCGATAGCCGCCTTCCCATTCGAGGACCAGTCGCCCGGTTTCGCCCCAGAAGACGTTGCCGAATTCGGTCTGGCCGACCTTGTTCCCCGGTTGCCCCCACTCGAGCGTCCAGTCCGGATTCCGGAATTGGTAGACCACATCCATGGTCACGGGGCAATCCCAGAGGCCCTTGGCGGGCGGCGTGCCGGTGGCTTCAACGGTGAAGGAGGTTTGCGCGTCAGCGTTCATGCACCAGAGCACGGTGCTGAACTGGTGAGCGCCGCGGTCGCGAATTTGGCCGCCGCCGGATTCGAGCAGCCACCGGAAGTTGGCGGGTTGATAGCGGCGGTTGTAGGGGCGCCACGGCAACGGGCCGAGCCACAAATCCCAATCCAAGCCCTCGGGCGGTTCGCTGTCGGGCAGCGGCTTATCGTCGACGGGGTTGGCGTAATGCCAGCAGGTGACTTTGTTGACCTTGCCGACGATGCCGTTGCGGATCGCGCGGCAGGTGTACCACCCGCCCAGAGCGGTGCGCGCCTGGGCCCCGACCTGCACCGCGACCTTGTTCGCTCGGGCAGCGGCCACCATGGCCTGGCCTTCGCGAACGGTGACCGAGGCGGGTTTCTCGACGAAGACATGTTTGCCGGTTTGGCAGGCGTGGACGGTTTGGATGGCGTGCCAGTGATCGGGCGTGGCGATGACCACTGCATCGATGTCTCGACGCTCGACGATGTAGCGATAGTCGCGGTACGGAACCACCCCACCCTTAACGTTGTTCACGGCCGCCTCGAGGCGGTTCTCGTCGGCGTCGCACACGGCTGCGATCCGCACCTTGCCCTCCTTTTGGAGCCGGAGCATGTTGGCGACGTGGGTCATCCCCATGCCACCCACGCCGATGTGCGCGACCACGAAGCGGGCGTTGGCCCCTGGCTGACCGTTGGCGCCCCACACACGCGCTGGAATCAGCAACGGGAAGACGGTGGCGCCGGCCGCCCCACCCGTGGCGCGCAAGAAGGCGCGCCGATTCAGCTTCCGCACTCGGATCGACATGGCCATGACCTTTCGCAATGCGCGCGTCAGGCCCGGGCTGCGGGCCGACGCGGGCACGTGGTTGATGTCTGGAAATGTTGCCGGGGGCGGCCAGAGAAGCAAGCCCTGTCTCGTGCCGGACTGCGTCGAGCCGAGTAGCGGAGCGGAAACGGGAAATGGGGCTTGCTTTTGTGGAGGTCAGCCGCATAACTACCGGTTCAACGAACGATTTGGACTATGGCTGACATTGCGAACAAATACCCTGAAAACGTCGCCGGCAAGTATTACGTGGACAACCAGTGCATTGACTGCGATCTGTGCCGCGAGACCGCTCCCAACAACTTCAAACGCAACGAGGACGGCGGTTACTCGTACTTGTCGAAGCAGCCAGGGTCGCCCGACGAAGAGTCGCAGTGTAAAGAAGCCAAGGAAGGTTGCCCCGTCGAGGCCATTGGCGATGACGGGTCTTAGTCGCCCGTGGTTGCCGCCGACCAGGTCGAGCAGCAGATCCTGCACGGCACCCAACGGGGGCAGAAGGATTACCCTTTCGACGACGGCCACGATCCGTCGCGCCCGGCGGCCTTTTGGTTTCAGGAGTCGGAGGAAGGGCAGATTCTGTTTGTGGTGTTTTACTCGCAGGCCTGCCGGTGGTCGCAGTGCCTGGGCTGCAATCTGCCCGCCAAGACCTCGAAGAAACACGTCGGCTTCAGGTCGTTGATGGCTCAAGTCGACCGGGTGCTCGGCGATCCCGCCGTGACACAGCGCGCGGCGAGTCTGCGCAAGGTCATCGTCAGCAACAACGGCTCCGTGCTCGACCAGCAGACCTTTTCGTCGACGGCGTTGATCTACCTCATCGCCCGCCTCAACGAACGGTTTCCGCGCCTAGGTGTCGTCAGCCTCGAGACCCGAGTCGAGTACGTCGACGATGCCGAGCTAGAGTTCCTGGCGCGCGCGCTTGCGGAGGCCGACACCCCCACGCAGCTCGAGTTGGCGATCGGGTTCGAGGCGTTCGACGAACGGATTCGCAACGAGGTCTTTCTCAAAGGGCTCAAGCTCGAGCAGTTCGAAGATCTCTGTCGGCGCTTGGCCTTTTACGGGTTCCGCCTCAAATGCTATTTCATGCAGAAGCCCGTCCCCGACATGACCGACGAAGGGGCCGTGCAGGACATCCACCGGGCGATCGATTACCTGAGTGAGCGCGCCCAACGACATCGGTTGCGCATCAACCTCCACCTCAATCCCACCTACGTCGCCTATGGCACCCGGCTCGAGGCCGCGTTTGTGCAGGGCCGATACTGGCCGCCGGATCTGCGGGATGTCGCACGCGCCGCTCTGCGGGCGGAAGGCAAGTCGATCCGGGTCTTCCTCGGTCTTTCGGATGAGGGGTTAGCTTGTGCCGGCGGTTCGTTTCTGCGGCCGGGTGAGGCGGGCTTGGTGGCGCGCCTCGAGGCTTTCAACCGGACGCAGGACTTCAACCTGCTTCGAGAGGTGGCCGGGGCTTGAACGTTGCCGCCGGTCGATGTGGGCAGTGGTTTTTTCAATTCGCCGGGCCGACCGCGGAATGCTAGCTGTGGGCCGTTGAAAACCAGAGCGATGGCGAGCGGGGGCCAGACCGAAGCGGGCCGATCGGGGGTGGCGTGGCGGCGAGACTGGGCGGTGGTGCTTCCGGCCATGGTGCTGCCGACGGTGGGGGCCCTGTGCTACTTCGTGTGGTTCGCCGACTCGGGCGCCGCGCGGCTAGCCTATGGCGCGACGAAGGTTTTCACGTTGGGTTGGCCGGCGCTGGCGGTGTGGGGGCTATTGCGGGAGCCGTGGCCTCGACTCGACGGCTGGCACCGACACGGGCGCGCGTTGGTTTGGGGTGCGCTAGTCGGGCTCGGTCTACTGGTTGGGCTGGTGGTGTTGGCAGCCGGGCCGCTGGCGGGGGTCTTGGCGGCGGGGGAGCCGCAGATTCAAGCCAAGGCCGAGGCCTTCAAGGTGGCGGAGCACTACTGGTTGTTTGGCGGGCTGATGTCGACCTTCCACGCTGGGATCGAGGAGTACTACTGGCGATGGTTCGTTTACGGGCGGCTGCGGCGGTTGGCCCGTGGCGCGTGGGCGCACGGGTTAGCCGGGGCCGCCTTTGCGGGCCATCATGTGGTGGTGGCGAGCGTGTATGTCGGGTTGGGGTGGGGCGTGGTCTTTGGCGCGCTCGTGGGTCTTGCGGGCGTGCTTTGGAGCGTCATGTATCAACGTCAAGGCACGCTGGCCGGAGCCTGGCTGGCGCATCTCGGGGCCGATGCGGGGCTGATGTTCGTGGGACACCGCCTGTTGTTTGGGACGTGGTGCTGAGGGGCGGCAGAGCAAAAGCCCCCTCCGGCCGGGGCGCCGGAAGGGGCTGAGGGAGCAGAACCGTCGGACGAAAACCGCCGGGCGACTCTTGGGCCGCCGCTTGCCGAGGGTTCGCGGTCCGGCCTCTGAGCTTGGGGCGGTCGCAGTTCGCAGGTTAGAACTGATAGATCACGTTCAGCGCCAGCGAGAGGGCGTTCTTGTCGCTGCCGTCGTTGAAGATGCCGTGTCCGTGCAACTCCCGATCCCACCGGAATTCAGCGCGGGTGATCACGTTCGCCCACAGGGCGTAGTCGGCGGTGAAGGTGTAGCCGAACAGTTCGTTGTTCCGGCCGGGCCGGGCGGCGTACCAGATGCCGGCGGTGCCGGTGGCGTATTCGACACGGTTGTTGAGCCGGAGTCTCTCCGTGGCTTGGTAACTCAAATAGGCGCCGATCACATTCGCGTACGCGGAGGTGCCGGGGATGCCGTCATAGGTTTTGGTGCCGCGGTAGTCGTAGGCGACGCCGACCGTGAGGCCCTCGATGGGCGTGGGGAGCGTCCCGCCGACGTAGTAGTTGTACACGTCCGATGCGGCCGACAGACTGCCCTTCATGGCGCTCCCGTAAAGCGTGGCCCCTTGCAGGAACCCGGCGCTTTCCGGGGCGGTGAGGCTGACCTGCACCATGTAGCTCTTGAGCGACTCGATGCCCGTGCGCGCGTTGATGACGTTGATGTCCCCCCGGTTGGCAACCCCGGCGGACAACGCGAGGATGTCGTTGACCCTGTAACTGGCCAGGACGCCCGTATGGATGATGGGCTCGATCGAGTAGCCGTAGGAACGGCTGTAGTTCGGGTTGTTGCCCGCCTCGAGGACCTCATAGCCCATGATGGTGTCCCATACGCCCACCTTGAAATCGAGCCCGTTGCCCACCGGCGCCCGCAGGCTCACGTACGCGTTCTTAACCGCGAAATCCGACGTGGCCGCAAACGTCGACGTGCTGGCAAGGGCGTTCGCATCCGGTCCGAAGAGCAGGCCCACGTTGTACCCGGCCGACCATTGCCCTTCGTCTAGCGGCTTCTCGAGCTGGAGTTTGACGACGTTCAGGTTGAAACCGTCCTGCTTGGCCGGGCCGTCAAAGGAACGGCCCACCACCGCATTCCCGGAGCCAAACTGCCAGATCGCCGAGGTGTCCACATACCCGCTCAGCGTGGTGGATTGGAGCGTGGTCACGACCGGATGTTGTCCCTCCTCGGCCGAGACCACGATGGCACCGAGGCCGATGACCCCGCCGGTCAGCAGACCACGGGTCCACAACGGAAGCTGCTTCAGTTTTCTTTCGCTCATGTGTATGTCTGGTGATGGATTCAAAATGGCTCCAAGGTCCCCGCAGGTGGACCTTGGAGCGTCTCACGACCCGACGCCCCGGCAAAAGCTACACGGGCAGCTCCGGCGCACTGGATCGAGCCGCGACCGGAGACGCTAGCAACAGGCATGCCAGCCCCCCTTAAGTGCCCGTTTCCGTCGGTTTCGCCGCGCCCCTGCCGCGGCAGAGCCCCAAGCGGGTTCTCCTTGGGGAATCGCTTTGGCCACCGCGGACAAAACGGGCCACCCCCCTGTCGGTTATTGCCCCAGTCAGCAGGAAGGTGCGTGGGCTATCGAAAAAAACCCTTCCGGCCTCGTCGACCGGAAGGGTGGAGAGTAGGAACAGTCCGCTTAGAACTTATAGATCACGTTCAAAGCCAACGAAAGCGCGTTCTTGTCGCTGCCATCGTTGAAGATGCCGTTGCCATGCAACTCGCGATCCCAGCGGAACTCGCCGCGCGTAACGACATTCGCCCAGAGCGAATAGTCGGCCGTGACGGTGACGCCGAGCAGTTCGTTGTTGCTCCCGGCCGGGGAGGCATACCAGGTCCCGGTGCTGCCCGTAGCGTACTCGAGACGGCTGTTGAGGCGCAGCTTCTCGGTCGCCTGGTAGGACAGGTAGCCCGCGACGGCGTTCGCGTAATTGGAAGGAACAATGGCGCCCAGCCCGTTGTCGCCTTGGCTGCGACCACGATAGTCATACGCCGCCCCGACGGTGAGGCCCTCGACTGGCGTAGGCATCGTCCCGCCGACGTAATAGTTCATGACGTCGGAGTTCGAGCCGCCGAAGAGCACGGGATCGCGCGTGGTCATGCCGCTCTTGACCACACCCGCGTACAGGGTCGAGCCGGTGAGGAAACCGCTTCCCTCGGGCGCGGTGACGCTGATCAGGCCCATGTAACTCTTGACGGACTCGATGCCGCTACGCGCGTTGATGGTGTTGATGTCGCCGCGATTGGCCACCCCCGCCGCCACCGCGAGGATGTCATTGACTTTGTACGTGGCGAGGATGCCGGTATGGATCCACGGCTCGAGGCTAAAGCCGTATGAACGGCTGTAGTTGGGGTTGTTGCCCGCCTCGAACACTTCGTAACCGATGATCGAATCCCACACGCCCACCTTGAAGTCCAATCCATTGCCGACCGGCGCCCGAAGCGTGACGTAGGCGTTCTTGATCGCAAAGTCAGACGTCGCCGCCCAAAGACCCGGCGAGGTGCTGCTGAGCGAGTTGGCATCCGGTCCGAACAGCAGGCCCACGCTGTAGCCAGCCGACCATTGGCCTTCGTCCAGCGGCTTCTCGATCTGCAGCTTGACCACATTCAGGTTGAACCCATCCTGTTTAGTCATGCTGTCGAACGAGCGGCCGGGCACGATGTTGCCACTGCCAAACTGCCAAATGGCCGAGGTGTCGACATAGCCACTGATCGTCGTTGATTGTAAGGCCGTCATGACCGGGTGCTGCGCCTCTTCGGCGAGCGTCATCGACGGGAGACTGATCACGCCTACGGCTGCCAGTCCCAGTGTCCATTGATTGAACTTCATTTGAGTTCCTCCTGCGGTTTATTATGCTGTATGTAGTTGTCCGTTACGTTTTTATGCGCTCAGCCAGGTACAGACGGTTACCCGGTACCGCACCAAAAACGGTGCATTTGCGGCGGACATTAGCAAAAGGCACCCGCTTGACAACAAGTTTTTTCTTTTCTAAGCGCCTCACTGGACGGGTTCCCCCGGGCGGTCGAACACAATCGCTTGGGGCCTACGGGGGTGAACACCGCAGAATCCAGTACCCCGAATGGCTTCACGGCTGACTGCGTTCTCCAGCCAGGCCGGGTAAGGGCAACGGTTCCGGTTCGGCGCCCGCTTCTGGCGCGGGTTCACCGGTCAGGCGCACCACGCGATGGGCGTAGCGGTTGAGGTGACCGCTGGCGGTTTGATAGGCCTGTTGGGCGCGTTCGAGGCCTTTGCCCACCTCGTCGAACCGTTTCTGGAAGTGGCCGAAGCTCTCTTGGGCCAAGCGGATCTGGTCGAGCGTGCCCTCGACATTGCGCGCGAACTCGTACTGGCTGATGCTCATGGCGATGGTGCGGAGGGTGATGGCCAGCGTGTTGGGCGAGACCGGAAACACCTTGAGCCGGTGCATCGCTTCGCACAGCTCGGCGTTGCGCAGGACCTCGAAGTAGAGCGTCTCGCTGGGGAGAAACATCAGCGCCAGGTCCGTCGTGCCGTGGGCGGGTTGGACGTATTTCTCCGCGATCTCGCGCGCCTGCTGCTTCACCGCGGTGGCCAGTTGCTGCCGCGCCTTGTCGAGCTGTGCCGGATCGTTCGTCTCGAACAAGGGCAACACCTGCTCGCGGTTGAACTTGCTGTCGATCGGCAGCCGGAACTTCGGGAACTTGACCACCGCATCCACCCGCTCCCGCGCACCCTCGACCACCGTCGCTTGTTCCTCGAACGCGCTGGCCGGCAAGAAATCCGCCAGCAACCGCCCGAGCTCGGCCTCGCCGAACTTGCCGCGCAGATGGGGCAGCTTCAGCAGGGTGTTCAGTTCGTTGATCGATTGGCCCACCACCCCGACATTGCGCAACTGCTCCTCCGCCGCCCGGAGGTGTTCCTGGACCTTTTGGAAGTGGGCGAAGCCTTCCTGGATGTTCTTCTCGAGCTTGGCTTGGACCTGCTCGGAGAGCACCCCGAGCCGCTCGTCCACCCGAGCCCGGATCGCCTCGAGGTTCTGCGACGTCTTCTGCTCCAGACCCGCAAACCGCGCCTCGAGCGCCTTCGTCGAGTCCGCCAGGCTTTGGGCCAACTCGGCCCGCGCCTGACGAGCGGCCGCCCCCTGCGCATCGCTCATCTGATCGAACTTCGTCTGTAACCCTTGCGTCAGCCCCCCCAAACCCTGGCTCAGCTCCGTGCGCGACTCCTTCAGGGCAAGGGTCTGTTTCTCCGCGAATTGCTCGAGCCGCGTCTCCGTAGCCGCCCGCAGACGCTCGAACTTCCCCTCGAGTGCCGCTGCCGTTTCACCCAAGCGCCGGGACTGTTCGCCGCGCCCATCGGCGAGCTGGCGATCGATGGTCTCGCGCACGCCGTTGAGTCCCTGGGCGAGCCGCTCCGCGAGATCCGTCCGCAGGTCCCCCTTAACCTGCTCGAGGCGCGCCGCCGTGTCCGCCGCCGTCTTAACTAGGGCCGTCTCCAGTCCAGCTTCGAGGTCCCGGAGCCGCTCGAGGAGTTGTTGCTGCCGCGTGCCGGGGTCGCGCAGGCGCCATCCGAGAAACGCCAATGCGCCCAAACCCACCAGCCACAACGCCACCAGACCGATGAATTGCAGGGTGTCCATCGCGCGTCCCTCATCGTGCGCCAGTCGCCGCGTCAGAAGAAGGACAAAAAGTCGTCCGGCCACCGCTCCCGACCTCCGCGGCGCGTGCGGTGGGCGCCTCAGGGCGCCTGCTCGATGACAATCCGGCGCAGGTCGCTGACGCCAATCTCGACCAAGGTGGCGTTTTGATAGAGCGTAAGGTCAGTGCGCGTCTGGGGCACGTCGGCGAGCTGACGTTGGCGTTCGAGTTCCTGGATCGAGAGGACATCGAGAGCGACGGCGTCGGTGCTCAGTCGGAGCTCGTCCAGCACCACCGAGTAGTGCAACAAGCTGCGCTCCTCTCCGTAGTACTGGGCGATCAAGGCATCCACGATGTTGAGCACGACGCGGTCACCCAGCACGGGCAAGGCGTAGATCTCGGGAACCGCCACCGCAAAGGCGCCCGGGTTGCCCGCGAACCGCAGCGTGTTATCCACGCTCCCGAAGGCGAGGCTGAACAGGTTGCCGGATACGCCGGCCAGGTTGTGATTGAGCAGCGGAACAAGGTTGATGATCTTGGTCATCTCCTCCGTAACCAGCTTGCTCACATACGAGTGGCGCCCGATCCCAGGCCCTTCCCGTCCGAATTCGTGGTCGCCGGCAACCAGTTGGCCAATGAACGGGCTGGCATAATAATGGTTGGTGTCGTACCCAGCCTCGCGCGCCCCTGCCACGCGAACCCGGTACTTGTCTGCCAACTCGACAAACCGGGCCCGACGCAGATGGGCCAGTTCCCGGTCCCAAAGGATAAGCCGTTCGGCTGGCCAACCGGCAGCCAGGAGACTCTGGACGAGGGCTTCGGCCACCGCCGGCCGCGTGCCGCTGGTGGCCCCGGGGCCAGAGTAGACCTTGATCCCCACCACATCCTGAGTCGACATGAGGCTGCGCCATGCGGCCGTCGCGTCGGCCGTGGCGGTGAGGTGCGTCATTCCCCGCTCGATCGCTCGCCGCACCGGCTCCAGCTTGGGGCTGAAGGTTACGACCGCGCCGGGTTCGTCAACCACCACCGCCCGCGCGCTCGGCAGCGGGGCAACCGAGCCGGTGGGAGCTACCCCTGCATGGCTGGCGCCGGCCAGCCACGCCGCCCACACCAGCCCCAGCGAGGCGGCGGCGCACGGCAGACCGCGCGCCTGACCGCCCAGTTGGCGTCCATCGCGGTGACTCATGAGTCCGTCCAATGGGCTAATGCGAAAACTCACTTGGCCAATCCGTGCGTTTCTTGACGCGTCGGGCGGCGAATGCTACCACCGTCCATCATGCTGACCACAAAAAAGTGGGGCGCAACCCAGCGCCGGCGCGCGCTCCCTCGCGCGGGCGGCCCGGGGTGGGTGGCAGCGGCGGCGCTGGCCTGGCTCGCCCTGGGATTGGTGGGCTGCGGTCCGCGAGGCGCCACGGCCCTGTTGACGGGTGAACGGTTGATTCGCGAGGGCCGACCCGCGGAGGCCATCGAACCCCTCAAGCGCGCGGTCGAGTTGCTCGGCACCAACACCACGGCTTGCGCCCAGGCATGGAACCACCTCGGGCTCGCTTACCATCACGTCGGCGACTGGACCAACGCGGCTCGGGCCTACCAGAATGCCCTCAGCCGCGACTTCAACCTGATCGCCGCCCGCTACAACCGTGGCTGCTTGTTCCTCGAGCAGAACCAACTCGTCGGGGCCATCAACGAATTGACCACCTACACCGCCTACGACCCCAACCACACCGACGCCTGGCTGCGCCTCGGCACCGCTCAACTCCGTAGCCGCCAGTTGGACGATGCCGAACGGAGCTTCAGCCAGGTCCTGCGCCTCGACTCCTCGCCCGCCGAAAAGG
>Ga0194125_10006387_pt1 | contig 17410 bp, 12 predicted proteins | sample TA2KigC250mmetaG_FD_148626 | JGI IMG/M metagenome (GOLD analysis project Ga0194125, IMG submission 148626) | Freshwater microbial communities from Lake Tanganyika, Tanzania - TA2015034 Kigoma Deep Cast 250m | ecosystem: Environmental > Aquatic > Freshwater > Lake | place: Tanzania: Lake... | reverse complement strand
CCGGCGCGGTCGTGAACAATCGCGCGACCGAGGCATTGCGCGGGATGAGTGCCTCGCGCTGGCCGATCCCGCTGGCCCTGCGGCGCGGGTACGGCGTGGCCACGTTCTACTACGGCGAGATGGAGCCGGATCACATCGAAGGCTGGCGCGACGGCATCCGCGGGTATGCCTTGAAACGCGCGGGCCGCACGGAGCGGGCCCCGGATGAATGGGGCGCGCTCGGGGCCTGGGCCTGGGGACTCAGCCGGGCCTTGGACTACCTCGAGACCCAGCCCGCGGTGGACGCACGCCGGGTCGTGGTCTTCGGGCACTCGCGGCTCGGGAAGACCGCCCTCTGGGCCGGCGTTCAGGATGAGCGATTTGCCCTGGCGATCTCCAACAATAGCGGCGAGGGCGGCGCCTCCCTGGCCCGGCGAGACTTCGGCGAGAATATCGCCTACTCCATTGCCCACGCCTCGTGGCGCTACTGTGACCGTTTCCGCGATTATATCGGCCGTGCGAATGACCTGCCCTTCGACCAGCACATGCTGCTGGCGCTCCTGGCGCCGCGGCCGGTCTATATCGCCAGCGCGACCGAGGATCTCCTGTCCGATCCGAAAGGGGAGTTCCTGAGCGCGGTTCATGCGGAACCGATCTATCGGCTGTTCGGCCTCCGCGGCGTGGGCACGTCGCAATGGCCCCCGCCGGACACGCCCATCGGCGACCGCATCGGGTACCACCTGCGTACGGGCCAACACGATCTCACCGCCTACGACTGGAAGCAGTTCCTCGACTTCGCCGATCGTCATCTGCCGGACGAGACCCGCGACGGCAAGTCGCATCCGGGAGGGTGAACGGGGTCCGTCGTCTGTCTGTCTCCGTGACCTCGGTGCTCTCGGTGGTTCAAGAGTGGTGGTCGGTAGCCGGTTGACAGACAGTTCTCAGTTGACGGTCGGCCGTTCCCAGGTGAAAACTGGTAGATTGCTTCGTCGCCCTCGGCGCGAAGCGCCGCTGCGCGTCGGGCCTCGCAATGACATTTGTCACACTTCACACTCGGCCGCAGGCCGTCTATGCAGAATGGGCCCAATCGGCTCTGCGGGGAGAATGGTGGGCGGAGCCCACCCTACCATTATGTTGCGGAACGAAGCCACGTTTCGAGGTTCCGGCCGGAGCGGGCGGGCCTGGGGATTTCTCTTGCCTTTGGTCCGGCGTGGCGTAGCATACGATTCGTCGAACGGGTCCTTGTCCTTTTGGAGGTACGTGCCATGACGAAGTCAAAGTGTGCGGTGCTGGGTGTTGTGACGATTCTGATAGCCTTGGCTCCCGCGGCTCTGGGGCAGGGGCTGCCCAAGGCGTCGCCGAAGTCCGTGGGCCTGTCCCAGGAACGGCTCGATCGGATCGGGGCGCTGATGCAGCAGCACGTGGACGACGGCCTGCTGGCCGGGGCGGTCGCCCTGGTGGCCCGCGACGGCAAGGTGGCGTACCTGCGAAGCGTGGGCATGCAGGACAAAGAGAAGGGGATCGAGATGCGGCCGGACGCCATCTTCCGGATCGCCTCGATGAGCAAGCCCATCACCAGCGTGGCGGTGATGATGCTCTACGAGGAAGGACGGTTCCGCCTCAGCGATCCCGTGTCGAAGTACCTCCCCGAGTTCAGGGCCCCGAAGGTCCTGGTCATCACCCCGGCGGCCGACGGCGGCAAGGCGACCGAGCAGCTTGTGCCTGCCAAACGGGAGATTACGATCCGCCACCTGCTGACCCACACCTCCGGTCTGACCTATCACTGGGACGCCCGCGTCGGCGCCCAGTACTATGAGGCGGAGATCACACACGGTCTGGTCCAGGATCCCGACCGGCTGGCCGACGACATGAAGAAGCTCGCCCAACTGCCGCTGGTGCACCAGCCGGGCGAGGCGTACACCTACGGCCTGTCAACCGATGTGCTCGGCCGGCTGGTCGAAGTCGTTTCCGGCCTGCCCTTCGACGAGTTCCTGCGCAAGCGGATCTTCGAGCCGCTGCGGATGAACGACACCTGTTTCTACCTTCCCGACGGCAAGGTGTCCCGGCTGGCGGCGGTCTATGGGCCCGATGCTGGTGGGGCGGTGAAGCGGCTGGGGGACGGCGTTCTCGGCGACGGGCCCATGCGGATCTGCGTGACCTACCCGCACGAGGGGCCGAAGTGCTACTTCTCCGGCGGCGGCGGGCTGTGTGCCACGGTCTCGGACTACGCGCGGTTCTGCCAGATGCTGCTCAACGGGGGCGAATTGGACGGGGTCCGGCTGCTCGGCCGCAAGACGGTGGAGCTGATGACCGCCGACCACGTCGGGGATCTGAATCCCGATTCCGGGTTCGGCCTGGGCTTCGGCGTCACCCGCAGTCTGCGCGAGGCAGGCGAGCTGACCGGTGTCGGCGCCTACCGTTGGGGCGGGTTCTGGTACACGACCTTCTTCATCGATCCCGCGGAGAAGCTGATCGGTGTCTGCATGGCCCAACTGCACCCGACCGGCAAAGCGACGTTGAACAGCAAATTCGAGGCCCTCGCCCACCAGGCCCTCGTCCACTGAGGTCGCCGATACTCCGGCGGCTTCACGCGGCGGGAGAAGCAGAGAGGGTGGCGGGCTCCGGGTGCGTTTGCGGCTCCGGGCTGATGCGCGGACCGCCGACGATGACCAGGGATTTGGTCAGGCCGAGCAGGCGTTCGCGGATCAGCCGGCTCTGCGGAAACAGGGCCCGCAACTCGCGCGCATCGAGCAACCGCCACCACAGTCGATCGTAGTGGCCCCAGATCCGCCGGAGACACGGGAGCAACAGGCGCATCAGCGGCCGGGGCAGGAACTGGCCGAACGGCATGCGCGTGTGCGGCTCGATCACGAAGTACTTGTTCGGCGTTTGGACAAACCAGTTCTTCCCGATCCGCTGGATCTCGGATGCCAGCCGGGCCCGATCCTCCGGCACAAGCACGTGCTCGATGACGGAGTTGCAGTGCACGATATCGAAGTACCCGTCGGGGAAAGGCAACGTCCCGTCGGTGGGGATCAGCGCCGTCTGAAAGCCATGTTGTCGAGCCCGTTGCAGAACCTCTTCGCTGATCTCGGCCACCCAGACGTTTTCGCGGAACGGGACGACCGTGGCGATGTAGTCGCCGTAGCCGCCGCCGACATCCAGGATACGATCCTGCGGCGAAGGTCTCAGAGAACGGCGGAACAGCTCGGCCCGCTCTTCCCGGCAGCGCGTACCGACCTTGGAATGAAGGTACTGCAGCAGACGACCCATGCGATGACTCCTCCAACCTGGCTTTCACCACCCATATACCCCGGCCGTTCGGGCACTCCTATCTGTCAAAGTATACGAAGTAAACGTGGGCAGGTCAAACGCTGGCGGGCAGAACTTCGTGTGCGGCAGGCTGGAGCCTGAAGGCGGTACTGGCCCCACGAAGATGAGTTGTAGGGTGGGGCTTGCCCCACCGGGAACCCGAATCCAACGAAAAGGGGACATTCTGCTTTTCCGTCTCCGGGCAGGAAAAGCAGAATGTCCCCTTTTCCGGCGAAGGTCTGGAGGGGGCCGGGACGTCTGTGCAGGAACGGTCCGGCAGCCCGGGTACGACTTCCGCTTCTCGCCCGGGTTGAGCCCCTCCCCATGTCATTCAGAAGGGCCGCGGCCGAAACGGAGAAACAAGGTGGACGGCCGGGGCGGCGGGGGGATATACTCGCGACGCTGGAGAGACAAAGGTCTGTCCGAACAGGTGCCTGGGAGGATGAACATGCTGGCCGCGGTGCTGAAGGATTTCGACAAGCTGGTTCTGGAGGAGGTGCCGACCCCGGAGCCGGGGATGAACGAGGTGGTGGTTCGGGTCCGGGCGTGCGGCTTCTGTGCGACCGACTACAAGGCGATCAAGGGGATACGCCGGAACGTCACATTCCCGTTCATCGCGGGCCACGAGCCGGCCGGCGTGGTGGCGAAGGTCGGGATCGGGGTGTCGAACGTGAAGGAGGGGGATGAAGTGATCTGCCAGCCTTCCGGCTACTGCGGCCTGTGCATGCACTGCCGGGCCGGCAACACCCACTACTGCACGCACGCGTTCACGACCGGTGGCGATGGGCCCACCGACGTGCGGCCCGGGGCGTTTGCCGAGTACATGAAGACCGATGCCAAGTGCCTGCTGCCCAAGCCCGCCAGCCTGTCCTTCGACGCGGCGGCCCTGACCGAGCCGCTGTCCGGCGCCTGGAAGGGTGTCATTCAGTACAGCGAGATGAAGGTCGGCGACGATGTCGTGATTCTGGGCGTCGGTGGCATCGGGCTCCTGTGCCTGCTGGTGGCGAAAGCGGCGGGGGCCGGGCACCTGATCGCCGTGGACCCAAGCGCCCATGCGCGGGAGCACGCCCTGCGACTGGGAGCGACCGCGGCCGTCGACCCCGGCGAGGGGCGGACGAAAGAGAGGATCTACCGCATCCTGCCGCACGGGCCGGACCTGGTGGTCGAGGCGGCCGGTCCCATCGAGGCGGTGCGGCTCATGGCGGACCTGCGCCGCCGCGGCACGCGCTGGAACGTCTTCGGCATCACGACGCACGAAACCTTCAAGCTGGACGGCGGCCTGACACACTTTCTCGAAGCCCGCATGGATGCCAGCTTCGGCACCACGCCCCTGGCAATGCAGAAAGCCATCCGCCTGATGGAACGCGGCCTGGTCGATCCGGAGGCGATTGTCACGCACCGGTTTCCGCTCGCGGAGATCCACAACGCCGTGGTCGTGATGGGCCGGCCCGACCGCAACAAGGTTATCGTGAACCCATGACATCTTTGGAACGAGCCGATCAAAGGCCAGGGATTCGCCAGAAGTGAGACGGGGGGCAGCCTCAAGTCCTCCGAACTTGGGGAAGGCCGGACCGGCGTTTGTAGTGTGCTCGTAAGAGCATAAGATAGCGTCTGATGACGCCACTACCAACCAGGCCTTGCGGCCTTGTTGTCATCTGCGAGCTTCTTCTTGGCCCGTGGGGGGAGCGTTGTGTTTCTTGGGGGGGCTTCTTGGGGCCGGCTACCGGCCGCGGGCGGGGCGCGGGTTCTGTCCGGCGCGGCCGGACGTGCGGGGGGCTGCTGTGCCGGGGCCGCGGCCCAGGCTCCCGGCGTAGCCGCCCACAGGCATCATCGGACCGCCGTAGCCCGTGGCGAATCCCAGTGATGGGAGCGAATAGCGGGCCGGCGCGGCAACCAGGTCGCTGATATCATAGATTCGCGCCACCGGCCTGGAAACCGGCAGGGTATCCACGGTGGAGATCGTGATGACTCCGTCCCTCGCGGCGTAACCGAGCCTGGCCGATGCCCCGGCCGACAGCGAGAGCATCAGCACGTCCAGGAACTGGCCGGCGCGCAGACCGGCAACGCCGTCGAGGCCGATGGGGGTGTCCCGGTAGATTCCGGCCTCGCCGAGCGGTTTCCACAGCACGACGATGCGCAGCGGCGGCGTGGTCGCGTTCTGCAAGATGTCGATCGCCTCGCTGAGGGGTGTTTGCCGGGTGAGGGAGGCCGGCGGGCGCGGAGCCGGTGGTTTCGGCGGGTCCGGCCGCGCCGGCGCCACCGGTGCCTCGACTTCGGCCGGTTTCGCGGGCAGGTTGGGATCGGCGGCGCGTCCCACGACCGCCAGAAGGGCGGTAAGGCCCAAGGCGAGCGCCGCATTCCAGTTCGCGGTAAGTCGAATCCTTCCCATCTTGCACCTCTTCTGTCGGCGGACGAGTCGAGCCCACGTTACACAGTCGGGCAGGCGACTGCTCAGATGCTACATTCTCATTGTACCCGGCCTGGAGCCGGCGGGCAAGGCCGACCGACGTGCCGCCGGAGAATCCCGGACGCGCCGAGGCGCAGAGCATCCGATGGAGACCGATCGGAGGAAGACCATTCCGACCCGGATTCACGCGGAGGAACGCCGATTTTCCAACCGATTGACCAGCTACGGACTACCGCTCTTCCATCAACACCTTCTCCCCGCGACTTGTCATTTACTGCCCGCAAAATCGCTTTTCGGTACCTTCTTTCTTGCTTCGGCCCCCAATTTCTGCCAGAATACCTCTATCCGCCTGGATGAAGCGTTATTGGCATGGTTGTCGTGAAATGGCCGGCATGGGGCCGAGGCAGCGTGGGAAGGCGTGGAAAAAGGTACTGGATGCCTTTGAGTTTCTCTTCGTGGTTTCGCGCCTTCGGTTGCGGCCCAAGGCCGCCCGAAGCTCGCCATGACAGGGTTGTGGTTCAAGGGATGGAGGTGACTATGTGGCACGTAGAAATGGGGAGTGTGTGTCGGCGCGCGGTCTGGGCCGGGGGCCTGTGCCTGGTTCTGGCCGGGATGGCGGCCGCCCAAGTCGTGACCGTCAGTTTCCAGAACGGCGTCAACGGCTACAACGGCACGTTCGACCGCCAGATCGGCGAGAGGGACGTGGATCACAAGGACGGGAGCACCGTCCCGAACTATTTCCTGGACGGGTTCGCCCCGAATGGGAGCTCGCCCGACGCGCAGGGACTCGTGCGGTTCGATGACATCTTCGGGACCGAGCCGAACCGGATTCCGGCCGGGGCGACCATTCTGAGCGCCGAGCTGATCCTGACCACCAGTCGGGTGGGAAATGCCCAGACGGGCGGTCCCTACGGCGTCGCGGGCCTGCTTCAGCCGTTCGATTCCAAGACATCCTACTTCGTGAGCTTCGCCACGACCACCAACATGGGCAGCCGCGGTCCCTGGTGGCAGGACGGCTCGGCGACCCGGCCGGTGGGCGGCTACGGCGCCCAGGCCCAAGGCGCCACGGCCGGCGCCAATGTGGTCTCGATCGTGCAGTCCTGGGCGGACGGGGCGCCGGCGCATGGCTTTGCCATTCAAGCGGGCTTGGGCGACTCGACCAGCGTGCAGGTGAGCACCACGGACGGCTGGTCGATTGGCACGACGGGCGCGCCCCTGCCCGACGAGCGGCCCCGGCTGACGGTCGCGTATACGACCGTTCCCGTCGTGAGAAAGACCTTCCAGAACGGGCTCCAGGGCTATGCCGGCACGACGATGGCCATCGTCCGCAGCGGCGCGAATGCTCTGATCGAGGATACCACCGCTCCTTCCGACCCCGAACGAACCGAGGACGGTGCGGCCCTCAACCAGACGTTTCTCGATGGGGTCCAGTTCTCCGATGTCGCCGGCAACACCAGCTCGCCGGACGATCTGGCCCTCCTGAAGTTTGCCGACGTGTTCGGCTCGGAGCCGAATCAGGTTCCGCCGAATGTGCCCGTGACCAAGGCGTGGGTGGTGATCACCACCGGGGACACCAACGCGAATGCGCGCAGCGTGGGCCCCTATGCGGCGTATCCGATGCTGCGGCCCTGGGACGTAACCTCGCTGCATTCGTCTTTCGGAGCGGTCAACGGGTTGCAGGGCAGCGATGGCGACATTGGCCCAGTCCTCGCTTCCCTGTACGGCTTCATCCGCGGGGCCGAGGTCTGGTTCGACGTGACCGCCTATTTGGAAGGCGTTCGCACCGGGGCGGCCGACTACGGGGTCTCCCTCCAGGCCAACGGCACCGCCGATGGCTGGCAGATCCACACCACCGGCTCGACCACTCCGGACGCCCGTCCCCGGCTGGTCGTCTACTCGGCAGACCTCCGGACCCCGTGAGTCCGGGGTGACGGACGCGCACGGAGGACGGTGCCGACCGGATGCCAGCGCTCGCGCTCGTCCGGCACGGATTGGTGACCGGTTGCGGTTGCGCGGCTCGTTGCGTCCTGCGGTTGCGTCGAGCGTGACGTCGGACGTTCGACGTCCGACGAAACGAGCCGCGCCACCGCAACCGTCTCGGGTGCGGGGCTGTGTACCGGGGTCCCTACGTGCGCAGGGGCTTGCGGATGCGGGTGATCAGCCAGGGCTCTTTTTCCTGGATCATCTCGCACTGGATCGAGCAGGTGGGCCGGTACTTCTGTGTGATGTTGGTCTCGTCGGTCCTGGAGCGGATGACGAAATCCCCGGCCTCATTCATCGAGAAGTTCCATTGGTGCAGGCCGACATACTGGACGGTCTGGGCCTCGTTCGGATGGTGCTCCAGGAGCACGAAACAGCCCGGCCGTGTCACCGCGATCATCTCCGCGATGGCCTTCTCGGGATCGTACGAGTGGTCGATGCAGTTGCGGGCGTACACCAGGTCGAACGTGTTCGGGGCGAAGTGCCGGGTGAGCCTCTCTCCCTCGGCCTTCACCGTGCGCACCAGCGGCCGCACGACTTTCTTCATCTTCCGGAGCATCTCACGGTCACCGCTCGGCAAGCACAGGGGGTACGCCGGGGCGATCATTTCACGAGGGGCGGCAACGGCAACCTCTCCTCGGATCGTTGCAGAGACTCCACGTTGGCGGCGAGGACGTACTGGCCGCGCCGGATTTCTTCGAGCGTCCGGGCCGCCGCCGTCAACACCTTCTCGTTCTGCTCCTGGGCTATGATCCGCTCCAGCAACGCGACCGTCTGTTCCTCCGGGTAGTTCTTGAGCGCGTAGATGGCGGCCGTCCGACCGTATTCGGCGGAGACCTCCTTGTTGCCCGCGGCCGCATAGAGCAGAGCGGCGTGCGCCTCCGGGCTATCGATCTGGGTGATCGTATGGAACATCTGGGCGCTCTCGCCCGGCGGGCTGGCCTCGAGCCGCTGGAGCAGATGGCTGACGCACCGGGCGTCGCCGACCCGGGCCAGGGCCGCGATCGCCGCTTCCTGGAGGCTGTCCTGCGGGGGCGAGGTCACCGGCCCCGCCAGCGACAACAGGGACTCACTGGCCTGGGGCGAGCGGATCTGGCGGACGAACTGCGCGAGGCGCTCGATTTCGAGCTCGGTCGACGCCGCATCGTAGCGGGCAATGATCTCGTTGAGGACCGGGGCGTCCGCCATGCCGGACAGGGCGGCGCCGGCCGCACGCACCACAGCGGCATCGTTCGATTGCAGCGCGATTTCCAGCAGCAGCGACCAGCTATCATGGTTGCCGATCTCCGAGATCCGCTTGCACAATCGCTCCTTGTAGGACCCTTCGCCCGTTTGCGTGAGCCGGTCCAGCAGGGCGCCGGTGGCATGCAAGGTCCCGATCCGGGCCAGCGCGGTGGCCGCCCAGAGGGAGGCTTCACTCTGTTCCTGTGCGAGCAACCGGCTCAGAGGGGCGACGGCCTCGTCGCCCATTGCCACCAGTTCCGCCAAGCGTTGCTTGAGGCCCAGGTGGTCTTCCTCCTCGACCGCGATACACAGGAGGGCGACGATTCTGGCCGGACCCTCCAACTGGCTCAGATTGACGGCGTACCGCCCTTTGCCGACGACGGAAGACGCCTGGCCTGAGTTCCCCGCCGCTCCGCCGTTGTGAAGCGTGCGATTCCCCGCGCCGTCGGGCAGGGCCGAAGATGCCGGCAGGTGCCTGGCGAACTCCCCAGCGGATCGCACCAGGCTGTCCGTGACGCCGCTGCCGGCCGGATGGGGGTGTTCCCGCGTTGCCGGGGGCGGCGACTCCTCCTGAATGGAGCGGTTGACCACGTGAAGAATCGCCAGGGTCGCCAGGAACAGCGCGGGAAAGACCAGCAGCGGCCATTCGAAGCGCCTTGGGTCCTTGTGACCCTTGCCCCTCATCGTTCCGCGTGGTTTCTGCTTGCTTTGCGAATCGGTCTTTTTCATATCCGTCTCAGGAAGACCTCTCCGGCCGGCCCGGCGTGAACCGAGCCGACCGGAAGGTCATGGTGCGATCCCTCAGCGAAGGGACGCTTTTCGGGATCCAGGCCGCGCGCGCCGCGCGGGCTATTTGGATTTGCCATAGGTCCCGGTGCGGATCTGGGCCATCTCGTCCGGGGTGAGAACATCCTTGAAGATGACCATCTCATCGAGCAGGCCATCGAAGAACCGGGTGGCCGGGAGGCCCTGCCGTGTGCCGAGGTACACGTCTGCGTCACTGACCGTGATGTTGCTCTTCATCGTGCCCGTGTTGTTGGCCACGACGGTTCCGGACTCCTCGCTCCAGACGTTGAGGCGGTAACTCCTGTCACTGTCCTGGTAGGTGATGACCACATGGTACCACTTGCCCGTGACGACTGCCGGCGGGGTCCACACGTCCTCATACTTCTGGGAGGTGGGGGTCCCGATGAAGAAGCCGACACTGCCGCCGTCCCCGACCATGGTGGTGAAGGTGATGACCCCCTTCACGTCGTCCGCCTTCGAGATCGGATCGCGGGTTTGACCGGCCGGCGGCAGCGAGGACAGTTTCATCCAGAAGGCGATCGAGATCGTCTTGGGGGCCGTGGGGCCGCTGAACGGAAATGCCGGAGCGAGAGCCGCGTGCGGAATCCAGAGACAGCGTTTCTCACTGGCCTTGAACTGCGCCGAGCTGCCCCCTTCCTTCTTGTCGGCGGCGACCGTGGTCACGCCCTGATTCTGCAGGGTATGGGTGCCCACGCTGTCGGTGGTCACCTTGGTGGATTCGAAGCGCCACAGCGCCACGCAATCCGGATCGGAGGCGAAGTTGTTGCCCGACGGGGCCGGCGGCGCGCTGGTCCCGTACGTCGCCTTCAGGGTCACTCCCGCATACGCCAGATAACCGCGCAGCATGATGTACCAGGTGGCGGTGGCGGGCTTGGTCACGTCCACCCTCTCGGTGTTGCCGATGAGGAAGGGACGGTAATCCCAGCTCGTGATGGTCGGCTTGGAACCTCTCTTGACATACAGATCGACATCGCCGGTGCCGCCGGAGATCTCGATGGTGAGGAAGCTCTGACTCGCCGGAACGTCGATCTTATAGAATTTCTCGCTGCCGGCGGTGCCCGACAGGCCGGTAACCGCCACGCCGTTGGTCAGCGTCGTGATCTGCTCCGGTACCGGCGTGTAGGTCGCCTTCAGGGTGACGCCATCATAGGCGGCGTATGCTTTGAGCATGATATAGTAGGTCCCGGCCGCCGGATTCGTGATGCTGACCGTCTCATTGTTTCCGAGCAGGTAAGGCCGATAATCCCATTCGCTCTGCGTGGGTTTGGACCCTCGACGGACGTACAGATCGACGTCGCCCGTGCCGCCGGACACCACGATTTCGAGCTTCTGCTGTCCGGCGGGAACGTCGATCTTGTAGAACCTCTCGCTGCTCGTGGTGCTCTTGAGGCCGGTGACGGCGACACCGTTCTGCAGCGTGGTGATCGGGTCCGGGCCCGGCGTCGTGCCGCCGCCGTAGGTGGCCACCAGCGTGACGCCGGCGAAGGCCTGGTAACCCCGGATCATGATGTACCAGGTTCCGGCGGCCGGGTTGTCGACGGCGACGGTTTCATTGTTGCCGAGGAGATACGGGCGGTAATCATATTGCGAGGTCGTCGGCACCGAGCCTCTGCGGACGTACAGATCCGCGTCGCCCGTGCCGCCGGACATCTGGATCTCCAGCTTCTGCTGCCCGGCCGGAACATCGATCTTGTAGAACCTCTCGGTGCCCGCCGTCCCCGCGATGTTGGCGACCGGCACGCCATTCGAGAGCGTGACAATCCCAGGGGTGCTGCCGCCCTTGACGGCGTACTTGACGGAGAGGGTCACGCCCTCGTACGCTTTCGCGGCTTTGAGCAGGATGTACCAGGTTCCTGCCACACTGTCCCCGCTGAAGCCGACGCTCTCGGTGTTGCCGTTCCCGGGGTCCGAGGGCCGGTAATCGTAGCTGGACGTGGTGGGCTTGGATCCTTTCTTGAGGTACATATCGGCGTTGCCGGTGCCGCCGGAGATGGCAAACGAGATCTCGTCCGTCCCCGCGGGCGCGGTGATTTTGAAGAACTTCTCGCTGCCCGAGTCGCCGGCGAGGTTGGGGACTGGTACCCCATTCTGGAGGGTGACCACTTGGCCCCAGGAGGCTTGGAGCGTCACGTTGGCATAGTTGCTGTAGCCGCGAATCATGACAAACCAGGTCCCGGCGGCGGGGGCCTCGATGTTCACGCTTTCCTCGTTGCCGGCCAGGAACGGACGGTAGTCATAGGACGTCGTGGTCGGGGGCGTCTTGAGCTTGACGAACAGATCGGCGTCGCCGGTGCCGCCCGACATGCGGATCTCCAGGCTCGTCTGCCCGGGCGGCAGGTCGATCTGGAACAGCTTCTCGCTGGCGGCGGCGCCGGAGAGATTCGTGACGGGGACCCCGTCTTCCAGCGGCGTGACGCCGGGCGTGGTGCCGCCGCCGCCAAAACTGGCCAGCAGCGTGACGCCCGAGAAGAGGCTGTACCCTCGAATCATAATGTACCAGGTGCCCCCGTCGGGCGTCTCGACGCTCACCGTTTCATTGTTGCCCAGGAGGAACGGTCGATAGTCGTAGCTGGTGGTTGTCGGCAGCGAGCCTCTTTTCACGTACAGGTCGGCGTCGCCGGTGCCGCCCGACATGGCGATTTCGAGTTTCGCCTGGCCGGCGGGCACCTCGATGCTGTAGTACATCTCCCCGTTGGCGGGCCCTTCGATGCCGGTGGCGGGCACGCCGTTGGCCAGGGACTTGACCGAGACCGACGCCTCATAGGTGGCCTTGAGCGTCACACCGGAATAGCTGGTGTAGCCGCGCAGCATGATGTACCACGTCCCGGCGGCCGGGGTGTTCACGTCCACGGTCTCGTTGTTGCCGACCTTGAACGGCCGATGGTCGTAGCTCAGGGTCGTGGGCAGGGAGTTTCTGCGGACGTACAGATCGACGTCACCGGTGCCGCCGGAGGTGCTGATCGACAGCGTGTCCTGCCCGGCCGGAACGTCGATCTTGTAGAATTGTTCGGTCCCGGCCCCGCCGGAGAGCCCGGTGACGGCGACGCCGTTGCTCAGAGCCGTCGGTTCCGCCGCGTACGTCATCGAGGCGAGGACACCGAATGCCGCCACGAGGACCAGGAAACGCCTCTCGCTTGTTCTGTTTGCACTCTTCATGTCAGACTCCTGTCTACAAGGTTCAGTACAGACTATCGATGATTCGTAATCATCACAGTGAACATCGGATCGCTGGGACTGTTGCATAAGCATATACGCACGCCAAGCTAAATTGTGTCGTCCATGATCGTCCTCCTTTTCGAATTGACAACGGCCCGTCGGGCGGCTCTGTGCGCAGACCCATCGATTGGAAACGGGGGACAGTCCGAGAAAACACAGATGCCCTCAAGGGCCGAGGGTGGTGACTGATTGGATGTGGATGTAAACAACGCATCGTCGAACCCGCACACAAAGTGTGCCTAGGGCAAAGCCGCAAGTGGCGAAACTTGCAGCTTGTTGCTGCCCGAAAAATTCAACGCTGGTTGTTTGGCGGTTATTCTCATATTACCACCTTATCCCCGGCGTGTCAAGTCTCCTGTCGTCGATTCTGCGGAATTTTGCATTATTTTTGTTCTGCCCCGGCCGGTGGGAGCCCGATAACCCGCCACTTCTGTCGATCGCGCCGGTTTGTGGCATCCGGCGCCGGTCCTGCCAGGTTGACACCGGAAAACCGCAAAGGCGACAGCTTCTCCGTCCCCGCGGGGTCTGCCATCCAAGCTGCAAACGTGGGCCGCGGAAGGACTTACAGTGTCGCTGCTTTTCCTGGCACGCGGCTTGCTAATGACCCCGTAGGCACAAGATGAAGAACAGATGAGGTCATGTAACGATGTATGGCCATCAATCTCTATGAGCAGGGGACGCCGTGGTCCTGACGGCCGAAATCCCGGGCGTCAAGCCGGACGACCTGGAGCTGACGGTCCTGGGCGACTCCGTGCGGCTGCGGGGCCGGCGCCCGGAGGAGCCGTCCAACGGCAATCGCATGTATCGCCGGGAGCGTGCCGCCGGAGCGTTCGGCCGTACCGTGACGCTGCCCGAGAGCATCGATCCGGACTCCGTTCAAGCCGAGTATCGCGACGGCGTCCTGCGCGTCCGGATGGAGAAGGCCGAGAAGGCCAAGGCCAGGAAGATCGAGATCAAAGCGTAATCCCGGTGGGAGAAACTATTTCTGAATCAGGAGGTCTGGAATATGGCTGCGGAACTGAAACCCAGGACAGCAGAACAGACACAGGCGGTGCGCCGCGAGGAGCAACCGCGGTACTTTCAGCCGGCCGCCGACATTGCCGAGACGGCCGACGCGGTGATTCTGAAGCTCGACATGCCCGGCGTGGCGAAAGAAGACGTCGATATCACGATTGACAAGGATATGCTCAGCATTGTCGGCAAGGCTCAGCCCGAGGAAGCGGGCGAGCCGGTGTACCGGGAGACCTACGTCGGGGACTATCGCCGCCAGTTCACGCTCGCGAGCGATGTCAACCGCAACGACATCTCCGCCGCCATGAGCGACGGCGTCCTCACCGTCACCATCGGCAAGGCCGAGAAGATCAAGCCCAAGAAGATCAAGATCGCCGCGGCTTCATAGAACGCCTGGAGGTCCCATGCCGGGCGGCGCCCCAACCGGCGCCGCCCGGCATCTTTTCCACGATCCGCTCCAAGGCAAAGGAATCTGCCGGGTGGCTGCTGCAAGGCCTTGGTTTGTAGTCTGCTCGTAAGAGCATATCCGATAACGCCTTGCGGCGTCACTGCGAACGCACTGCAGGCAGCCACCAGGTTACGCCACGCCACGTCCCAGCCTTTGCGCGGATCGTCGTTATTTTTCAACGACCCGGCAGAAGCGAAGAAGCAGAGGAAGCCACAGAGGTCCCGGAGCACACAGAGAAGAAAGGCAAGACGGATCTCGGACGGTCTTCACGTCTTGTCCTCCTGACCAGCTTCCGGACGGCGCAGGCTGTAAGTCCCGAGACATAAAGGCGCTAAAGAAACCGCAGATTACGCAGATTTTCGCAGATTCAGGAAGAGAAGCGGCAGGGAGAAAGCAAGAAGGCGCCACGCGGTCCCTTGTCTCTTCCTTTTGGATTCTCCTTGAGAATCTGCGGACACCGCGCCTGCGGAGAGATCAATCTGCGCCATCTGCGGTTTCTTCGGATTCGGTTGCGGCCGAAGGCTGCTCTTTGACTCTCACGTACCCGTCCCGCCTTATGTTGCTTCTTTGCCCGTTGGCGCATTTGACCGAGGAGCCCTCATCTGGTACACTACAGGTCGAGATAAGACCGTGCCGGCACGCGACGGTACTCGATAATCGAATCGAAACGCGGGGGACGGAGGACAGAAAACGATGGCTCGGACATATCCGTCGGTTATACGGATGATCCCCTTCCTGGTCGCGCTGTCCCTCCTCAGTCCGCCTGTTCACGCCCAGTACAGCGGCGGCCGCGGCACGGCCCAGGACCCGTACCAGATCGCCACGGCGGCCGACCTGATCGCCTTGGGTGAGACTCCCGGAGATTACGCCGGGTACTTCGTCCTGACCGCCGACATCGATTTGGACCCGAAACTGCCCGGCGTCAAGGTCTTTGACATGGCGGTCATCGCTCCTATCGCGGTCACAGGCAAAGGCTACGTGGGAGTCCCTTTCCTGGGGGCCTTCGATGGCAACGGCCACACGATATCCCGTCTGACAATTCGGGGCGAGGGCTACCTGGGGTTCTTTGGGAGATTGGGGATAGGGGCCAAGATCAGCGACTTGGGGGTGGTCGATGCAAACGTCACAAGCAGTCGGGCCTACGTCGGCGGATTGGTCGGATACCACCTTGGGACTGTGAGCCAGTGCTACAGCACCGGCTCCATCAGCGGCACTGACTCCGTCGGCGGTCTGATTGGACGCAATGGAAGTCAGGGACGCAGAGATTATCCTGCGGATATTGACAGAAGTTACTCCCTCGCCCGCGTCAGCGGAGAGACTTTTGTCGGCGGACTTGTGGGCGAGTACTGGTGTGGTACGACCCGCCAGTGCTACAGCGCAGGTACGGTCAATGGCAGTGCGAAGGTCGGAGGACTGGTGGGCGGCGGAGGGGCGTGGTACGTAACCGAGTCCTTCTGGGATGTGGAGACAAGTGGATTGGCTGTCAGCAGCGCCGGCCAAGGCAAGACGACGGCGCAAATGCAGGCGGCTGGCACTTTCGACGGCAAGGGTCATACCGTCTCCCATCTTACGATGAGCGGTGGTGACAAATTGGGCTTCTTCGGTGGACTCGACGTCGGGGCTGAAATCAAGGACCTCGGGATCGTCGATGCCAATCTGAGCACTTCAGGGACGTACATCATCGGTGGCCTGCTGCGGTACAATAGGGGTTCCGTAACCCGCTGCTACATCAGCGGCACGGTCAATGGCGTTTTCCACGTCGGTGGGCTGGTAGGCTTCAACGAAGGCATCGTGAGTTGTTGCTACAGTGCGGCTGGGGTTAGCGGAGTCATGTGGATCGGCGGCTTGGTGGGCTACAACTCGGGCAAGGTAGGGGAGTGCTACAGTACGGGCGTGGTCTTGGGCAGTTCTTACACCGGCGGGCTGCTCGGTTACAATAAGCTCGGCGATGACAAGGTGACCGGCTGCTTTTGGGACACCGCCAGCTCGGGTACATTCATCAGTGCCGGTGGGACCGGCAAGTCCACCACCGAGATGCGGACGGCAAAGACCTTTCTGGATGCCGGCTGGGATTTTGTGGGCGAAACCGCCAACGGCATCGATGATATCTGGTGGATCAACGAAGGCAAGGACTATCCGCGTCTGTGGTGGGAAACCCCTGCGATTGGTGATCGATGATGGATGATTGATTGATGATCGGGAGGATGGGAGATCATGAGGACGGGCCTTGCGACTCTGACGGTGTGTCTGCTGGCTTCTGGTGCCGTCTCGATGCCGGCGCGGGCGGCGGGGTGGAAATGGTATGAGCCGGTGGGTGAGGTCGTGTTGCCTCCGGGCGATGCCAACGTCCCCCGGGCCGTCGAGGAGAAGGATGGGTACGTCTATCTGTTGGCCCGGGAGGGGGTCCTGTATACGTATGACCTCTTCGGCCTGCCGCGGCAGCGGTCCTATACCGCCTACAGGGCGCCGGTGGGCAAGCTGCCTTGCCACGGCAATGGCAACGGCGTCTTGAGACACGGAGACTATCTCTACGTCTTCGGCCGCAACGGAATTCAAACGGTAGATGTGCAGGAACCCAATCGGCCTGTGCTGCTCGGCTTGAAGAACGACCTGAACATCTTCAACTTGGTCCGCTACGAGAACTACCTCGTTGCGGCCGGATGGGAAAAAGTCGCGGTCTATTCCATCACCCAACCGTCGGACCCGAGCCTGCTGTCGGAATTGAACCTGGGCGCGGAACAGCGGGTCTGGTCCGCCGCCGTGAACGGCCGCACCCTGTACGTCTGCAACTGGACCACCGACGCGGAAGGCAGCTATACGAACTCTCTGACCGCAATCGACTTCTCCAATCCCGCGCAGCTTGCTGCGCTCAACGCCATCGGCCGGGACGATCAGGCTTAGTGATCGCGCAAAAATAATCTGAACAAATTATTGTTGATCGATGTGAAAGATTGTGGATAATACGTGCATGCAGGATGCACAGACTGTCGCACGGATTCAAAGCAAGTACCGGTCGTTGGAGCTGG
>Ga0194125_10006383_pt1 | contig 17418 bp, 10 predicted proteins | sample TA2KigC250mmetaG_FD_148626 | JGI IMG/M metagenome (GOLD analysis project Ga0194125, IMG submission 148626) | Freshwater microbial communities from Lake Tanganyika, Tanzania - TA2015034 Kigoma Deep Cast 250m | ecosystem: Environmental > Aquatic > Freshwater > Lake | place: Tanzania: Lake... | reverse complement strand
TCATCATGCGACACGGCACATCGGTGGCGGAAGATCTTGCGGAGTTGTGGCGAAGAATCGTCTTCAACATCTGCGTGAGCAACACCGACGACCATTTACGGAATCATGGCTTTCTGCTCGCGTCCCATGAGGGGTGGCGCCTGGCGCCCGCCTATGACATGAATCCAAACCCGCAAGGCACAGGCTTGACACTCAATGTTGCAGGGAACGACAACCGTCTCGACATGGACTTGGCTCTGGAGGCGGCCGAATCATTCCGCCAGCCCCTCTCGGATGCCAAAGCGCAGATGGCACGAATCCAGGACGCAGTAGGGCGATGGCGGCAGGTGGCGACGCAACATCGGCTCTCAAAGGCCGAGCAGGACGAGATGGCGCCGGCGTTCCAAAGGTCTGACAAGAAGGCCGGGAACAGGGAAATGACAGCATGACATCGAACAAGATGGGCTCAAAAAGTCTGTCCCTTGCGAGGCAGAGCGGTTGACGAGTGAGCAGGCACGAAAGGGGCTGGCATGACTGACAACAAGCATGAGAACCGACGCGGTGGCAACTGGAAACCGGCGTTTGCCGATGACGGCAGTGGCGACTGGCGGGCGAAGTGGTTCCTGGATGGCGACACGGCCACGGTCGAGAACACGCCGCAGGGGATGATTCTGCGCGCCGGGCCCGACATCAAGGACAACGGCGACAGCATGGTGCTCTGGACCCGCGACAGCTTTGCCGGGGATGTGAAGATCGAGTATGAGTTCACGCGCCACGACCGCGCCGTCGAGGGCGTGAACATCATCTACCTAAAGGCCACGGGCATCGGAACGCCGCCCTACGACAAGGATATCGCGGTCTGGTCAAACCTCCGCAATCGGGCGCGGATGCCGTTGTACTTCAACTACATGAACGCCCTGCACATCAGCTACTCGGTCGGGTTGCCCGACGTGGAGGGTGAATACATCCGCGCCCGGCGCTATCCGGCGCCGGTCAACGTCCCCTTCCAGAAGGTGACGGAAGTCGAGGGAACCCATTGGGGCACCGGCCTGTTCAAGCTGGACGTGCCGTATCGGCTCACGGTCGTCAGTGTGGGCAACGTCATGACTTTCGACGTGTGCGGCGACGGCAGGAATGAACACTTTGAGTGGGATGTCTCGAAGTTCCCGCCGCTCTCAGAAGGGCGCATCGGGTTGCGCGTAATGCCCTGCCGTGTATCAAGGGTTCGCAACTTCAAAGTCTATGTACGATAAGGCAGCATCAAGTCTGAAAAGGCCCTTCTGCCGGCGAAGCCACCACGGCGCCGACTACGCGACGCCTTACACGCCCATGTGGTCTTACCAACACAACAGGAGATGATTATGTTACCGTATCCGCGTTTTCCGAGCCGAATCGTGCATGACCTTTCCGGGGTCTGGAAGTTTGCATTCCTCGGTGATGTGGACCTGGACACGCTGGATCCTGCCACGGTCCGTTTTGACGACGAACTGTTTGTGCCCGGCGTCTTCGACGCTACGCCCGCCTACGCGGGAAAGCGTGGCGTGGCCTGTTTTCGAACGGTCGTCACGACTTCCGCCGGTGCTGCCGGATGGGTGCGGTTCGGAGGGTGCGGGTTCAACACGCGTGTCTTTGTTGATGGCGTCTTGAGGGGCGGTTGCGATCTCCCCTACAGCGGCTTTGCCGTCGAGATCCCTCCTTCGCCCCACACGGAACGGACATTGGTGGTGGCGGTGGACAATCGCTTCGATCGGGAGCGCCAAGTATTGCTGGAGCCGTGGTACGACTTCTACTGCTATGGGGGAATCTACCGGGATGTGGTCTGGACGGAAGTGGCCAGCGCCTGCTTCATTGACCGGGCGCGCGTCACGACGCTCGATTCGGCGCGCGGCGCCGTGCGACTGGATATTCTGTTGCGCGGATCTGTTCCGGCGTCCTGCGACCTCAACGTCATTTTCAATGGGAAGCATGCCACGCGGGTGAAGGGTGTCGGCGTGGTGAACGGTGTAGCCGGGGTCGAACTCGTTGTTCCGGAGGCTCGGGCCTGGTCGCCCGAAGAGCCCGTGCTTCATACGCTGACGGTTGAGACAGAGGGCGATGCCGTCACCGAGCGTTTCGGGTTGCGTACGATCAAGGTGGAGGGGCCGGCGATACTCCTCAACGAAACCCCGTTAAAACTCAAAGGTTACTGTCGCCATGAAGCGCACCCGCAATTCGGGCCTGCCTTGCCCGACATGCAACTGCTCCAGGATCTGCAATTGCTGCGTGATCTGGGTTGCAACTTCGTGCGCGGCTCGCACTATCCGCAGAGTCAGCGGTTTCTCGACCTGTGCGACGAGTTGGGATTCTTGGTGTGGGAGGAGGCACTGGGATGGGGGACCATGAAGGAACAGTGGGATCGTACCGCCTTCGCAGACGCGAATGTGGCCCAAATCGAGGCCATGATCGCAAACAGCTACAACCATCCGTGTGTCATTCTGTGGGGTTTCCTGAATGAAGGGCAGAGCAATCTCGCCGAGTACCGGCCGCTCTATGAGCGCTGTTTTGCGGCGGTACGGGGGCTGGACCGCACCCGGCCGGTAACCTACGCGAGCAATCGCACCGCCGAGACCAGCTTTGACCTGTTTCTCGATCTGGCCGATGTGGTAGCCTTTAACATCTATCCCGGCTGGTATGCGCACGACAAGGACGCCGTCCGCCCGTTACACGAGATCGTGCCCTGCATTCATAAATGCCAACAACTTGCGGCCGAACATGGCCAGGGCGATAAACCATTCATCCTCTCCGAAATCGGCGCCGCGGCATTGTATGGCTGGCGTGATCAACTGCACGCGCATTACAGCGAGGAGTACCAGGCGGAGTATCTGGAAACGGTTTGCCGTGAGGTAGTGGCCAACGACAGGATCACGGGTGTGTCCCTGTGGCAGTTTTGCGACTGCCGCACCTATGCCAATGCCCATGCCCTGGGCCGGCCGCGCACGTTCAACAACAAAGGAACCTTTGATGAATATCGCAGGCCTAAGCAGGCCGCGCAGGTCGTGAAACAGATCTTCATTAGAAGATACTCAGGATAGAACGGTGAAGAAGCAGAAGTGTTTCCTGGTGTGTAACGCCCATCTGGATCCCGTCTGGCTGTGGCCATGGGAAGAAGGATTGGCCGAGGCCATCTCCACCTTCCGCGTGGCCTCCGACTTCATCGACGAATACCCCGAATTCGTTTTCAACCACAACGAGGCGTTGTTGTACGAGTGGGTGGAACGTAACGATCCGGACCTTTTCGCCCGGATCCGACAGCAGGTGAAGGCCGGGCGCTGGCATATCGCCGGCGGCGCTTACCTGCAACCGGACCTGATTGCGGCATCCGGCGAGTCGCTGATCCGGCAGTTCCTGATCGGAAAGCGCTACTTTGCCGGGAAGTTCGGCGTCGAACCGCGGGTGGCCTACAACTTCGATTCCTTCGGGCACCCGCAAGGCATGATCCAGATTCTGGCCGGCTGCGGTTGTGAAGCCTATGTCTTTTGTCGCCCCTCAGCAGGCCAGCGACCGTTGCCCATCGGCAGCTTCCGCTGGCGGCACGCTTCCGGCGCCGAAATCATCGCCCGCCGCAGCGACGATCACTATCTGACCCAGGGGAATCTCAGGCGATGGATGATGGGAACGGCGATAGACGCAGAAGGAGACACGCCGAAGGATGACGCGCGGACCGGAAGCTGGCCGGCCCACTACCGGGAGGCGGAAGGGGACTTCATGTATCTCTGGGGGATCGGCAATCACGGCGGCGGCCCCTCGCGGAATGAATATGAGCAGATCCCGGGCATGCGCGCCGATTTCCCGAACGTCGAGTTCATCGAGTCCACCCCGGAGGCTTTCTTCGCGCATACGCTCAAGGCACGCGGTCGCGACAACCTGCCCGTGGTGACCGGTGATTTCAACATGGTCATGGAGGGTTGCTACAGCTCGATGCTGCGCGTCAAACAGCAGCATCGCCGCCTGGAGAACCTGGCGCATCTCACGGAAAAGATCTGCTCGCTCGCCTGGTGGCAGGGGCGAAGGGATTATCCAGCCAAAGACCTGGAGGTGGCCTGGAAGGACATTCTCTTTGCCGAGTTCCATGACATCCTGCCCGGATCCTGCACGCAGCAGGTGGAAGCCGACAGCCTGAAGCTTCTGGGGCATGCCGAGGAGATCCTGCGCCGCAAGAAGGTCGAGGGCATGATTGCCCTGCTGCGCGATGAACCGCTGACCGATCGTGAGGTGACGCCGTTCTTCATCTTCAACCCGCACAACTGGGAGGTTACCCGCGAGGTGGAAATGGAGTACGGCACGGCCCGCCAGGCCGGTACCGATGCGATCGTGCGCACCATCACCTGTGAAGGCAAGCCGGTGGAGGCCCAGTTCGAGAAGGGGGACCTGAATCTCGACAACCCGAGCTGGGGTGAATGGCGGCAAAAGGCTGTTTTCCTAACCACCATCCCGCCTCTGTCTTACAAACGGTTCGATGCCGAGTATCGGATTCTGCCCCCTGAAGATGTGGTCCGCTGGAAGTCGCCTGCGCTTCCATCCGGCGACCTGCTCACGGTGGCCGGCACGGCGATGCAGGTGACCGTAAACCAGCGGACCGGCCTGATCGACAGTCTAACGGTCGGGGGCCGGGAACAGGTGCGGCCGGGCTCGTTTTCACCCCGCATTTTTGACGACCTTCCGAATAGCTGGAATGCCGCCAAAGCATGGGTGCAGTCGCAGGAGAACTTCCGATTGGCCGCCCCGGCGGAAACCGCGCGGCTCCTGAACTCGCAATCCATCAATCCCGGCTACACGGAATCGCTCCCGCCGGTCCGCGTGCTGGAGGACGGCCCGATCCGCACGGTGGTGGAGGCGCTCTTCGTCTCGGGTCGCACCGCGCTGACGCAGCGCTACAAGATCAACAAGCAGAGCCCGGTGCTGCACGTGGAACTCGACGTCTTCTGGGCGGAGCGCGACAAGATGCTCAAGCTGGGCGTTGCGCCGAGCGCCGATCTGCCGCGCCTCTTCGCGGAGAAATGCTACAGCATCGATGACGAGACCAACGCCGTCGATCGCGCGGACCGCGAGCGCACCTTCCAGCATTTCCTGCGCCTCGCCAGCGGCGACAACGCGCACAGCCTGGGCATCATCAGCCATGGAACACACGGCTACCATCAGCAGGACGGTTCCACTTGGCTCAGCGTTCTGCGCAGTCCGGCGTACGCGTGCATGGGAGTGCCGCCTGAATGGCAACGCTACCGGCACCGTCACATACCGCACCACGAGCAGGGGGAACGTCAGGCCATGTTCACCTTCGTGTTTGGCGACCCTGCTTCCGCGGACGAGCGCCTGGCGCGCCTGGCCTACGAAGCGAATGTGGGGCTGGAGCAACTGGTCTATTACCCCACCCGGCGCACCGACCGGCCTGTGCGGCCCATGCCGTTTGTGCGGACCGATCGCGACAACGTCATCCTGGGCGCCATGAAGAAGGCGGAAGACGGAAACGCGCTGATTTTGCGTTTCTGGGAGACCGCCGGGCGGGAGACCGATTTCACACTGACCGTGGACGGGCGGGACTACAAGGTCTCGATCGGCGCCCGGCGGCTTCAGACTTTCCGTCTGGACCGACACACCCGGAAGCTTGCCATGGCCGACCTGCTGGAACGAGTGTCCGGCGACGGCGAAACTGCAGGAGAAGACGGAGTCCGACATGGATGAACTGTGCAGCGGTCTCCATGACTGGCGGAGGAACGACAAAAGCGAATGAATATCCAATATCCAACACGGAATATCCAACCGACCAAGGGAAGGGACAATAAGCAAGACAAGGCAATACGAGCTGCAAGATCTTGTTCACGAGCATCGGAACAGCGAACAAGAATGCGGAACGATGACGCCTTGCCTTGGATATTGGATATTCCGTGTTGGCTGTTGGATATTGAAATGGGTGTTGCAAGTGGTTGATCGCGCGTTGATTGGCCCAGCAACCGAGAGGGAATTCGGAGGAAGTCGTGGTGGAGGCGGATATCAAGGAGACGGGCAAGACCACACTGGACGCCTGGTTCGTTGATGCGGATGGCGGCGAGCGAGGCGCCTATTATGTGTATGCGAGCAAACTGGGGACACCCGACTGATCCATAGTCGATGAGAAATGACCTTGAGAATCAACTGAGGATAGCATGACGCAGAACAAGCCCAATATACTCTTCTTTCTGCCGGATCAGCACCGGCCCGACTGGCTGGGTGTAAACCCGGCGTTGCCACTGAAGACGCCGAACCTGGATCGCCTGTGCGCCGCCGGCGTTCGATTCACACGGGCCTTCACGCCCTCGCCGTTGTGCGCGCCGGCGCGCGCCTGCCTGGCCTCCGGCCTGGACTACGAACATTGCCGCGTACCGGGCAATCGCGAAAACTACCCGCCGGATTTACCGACCTACTATCAGCGCCTGCGCGACGCGGGCTACCGCGTCTGCGGCGTAGGCAAGTTCGATTTGCACAAGGACCTGGCTCGTCCGCACGCCGAACTCGACTGGCATCTCGACGGATCCCGCTCGCTCAGGGATTGGGGTTTTACCGAGGGCATTGATAACGAAGGGAAGTATGACGGCAGCGCTTCGTATCGCGCCGCCGGCAAACCCAAGGGCCCCTACATGAATTATCTGCACTCGCGCGGACTGGCCGCGGCCTATGTGCAGGAACACGCCGAAGTTGGCAAGCATCGCGGCGCTTACACGACAAAGCTCCCGGAAGAGGCTTACTGCGACAACTGGGTGGCGGAGAACGGACTGGCCTTCCTGCGCGATTTTCCCGCCGACCAACCATGGCATTTGGTCGTCAACTTCACAGGCCCACACGATCCGCGGGACGTGACGCAACGCATGCACGACGCTTGGGAAGGCGTGGATTTTCCTCTGCCGGTCAATAATCAGCAGAGGGATTTCTCGCCCGACGATCACCAACGCAACCGCCGTCATTATGCCGCCATGATCGAGAACATTGATCGCCAGGTGGGGCGCTTCCTCGATCTGGTCAAACAGCGTGGAGAACTTGACCGGACTCTCATGGTCTACTCCAGCGACCACGGAGAGATGCTGGGCGACCACGGCCGCTGGGGAAAAAACACCTGGCACAACCCGTCCGCCGGCATCCCGCTGATCATGGCCGGCCCGGGCATTTCCCGCGGGCGAACCAGCGATGCCCTGGTCTGCCTGCACGATCTGGCTGCCACGTTTCTGGATTATGCCGCCGCGCCGGCACTGCCGGGCATGGACGCACGCTCACTGCACGCCGTACTGGAAGGAAAGACTAGCGCGCACCGGTCACTTGTGCGCAACGGCCTGCACGACTGGCGCATGGTTTTCGACGGACGATTCAAGCGCATCACCCGCACGAATGCGCCACCGCTCCTTTTTGATCTGGAAACCGACCCGCACGAAATGAATGACCTGGCAGGCAAATCGGAGTATGCTGACAAACTCAAAGAACTGGTGGCGCTCGGGGCCTGGTTCCGATCCTGCCAAGATGAAACCAAATGAGCAAAGCACTGAACATTCTCACGGTTATCTGCCATGACTTGGGCCGGCACTTGGGTTGCTATGGACAGCCTGATGTTCGATCGACCAACATCGATGTTTTCGCTGAATCAGGGACTCGCTTTACGAACAGCTTCTGTACCGCGCCGCAATGCAGTCCGTCACGGGCGGCTTTGTGGACGGGGCGGTACCCACATGCCAACGGCGTAGTCGGACTTACCCACTCCGGTTTCGCCAATGACCTGCATCCTGACGAAAAACATTTTGCGCAGATTCTGAGAGCCGCCGGATATGAGACACATCTGTTCGGGATTCAGCACGAAGCGCGGACCGCCGAACGCTGTGGCCATGAATATGTCCATGGCGGTCACCTGGCCGCCGATGTCGCCACAAGGTTCGAGGAATGGATGGGCCACGGCAAGCGTGGAGGCAGGCCCTTCTTTGCTCAAGTGGAATTCGCCGAGCCGCACCGACCTTTCCCCCATGAAGCAGTCGCGGCGCTTCCGCCAAACGGGCTGACGGTCCCTCCATATCTGCCCGACATTCCGGAGGTAAGGGAAGATCTCGCTGATATCGAGGCCTCCATCGTCTGTGCCGACAGGGCGTTCGGGCGAATCGTCTCGGCGATTCGCCGTTCGGAGTCCGGGGCCAGTACGCTTGTTCTTTTCACCGCCGACCATGGCATCGCGTTCCCACGCGCGAAAATGACCCTGTACGACCCCGGAATCGAGGTGCCGCTCATTCTGGCCGGGCCGGGAATAACCCCGGGCGCAATTCATGATGAACTGATCAGCAACGTGGAGATCATGCCGACCTTGCTGGAACTTGCGAAACTGCCGGCGCCGTCCAACCTGCATGGCCGCAGCTTCGCCGGCCTTCTCGCAAGGGAACGTTACACCCCCAACGGCATGGTCTTCGCAGAGAAAACCTACCATACCTACTATGACCCGATGCGTGCGGCCCGTACCAGGAAGTGGAAGCTGATTGCCAATTTTGAATTCGCCCCATGGCAGGAGACGTCTCCGGACTACAAGAACAACGCAAAGTGCTATGTTGAAGTATCGAATGCCCTGAACGTGCCGTACGACATCCAGTACCACCCGCCATTCGAGTTGTATGATATTGAGAACGACCCATATGAAAAGCACAACCTGGCAGATGATCCGTCCCTGTCAACCACCCGAAACGAACTGATCCAGGCTCTCTACAACTGGATGCGGCGCACCGGTGATCCTCTCTTGGACGGCCCGATGGCACAAGGCGCTTATCGGGAGCGAATGAAGGCATTCGCAAGAATTGCAAGCTGTCATGCCGAAAGATAGGCCCAACATCATTCTGGTCATGTGCGACGATCTCGGTTACGGCGACACGGGATTCAACGGCAACGGGATCATTCGCACGCCGTGTCTTGACGCGATGCGTGGCGAGGGCGCGCGATTCACCCGTTTCTTCGCCGGCGGGCCGGTCTGTTCGCCCACACGCGGAACCTGCCTGACCGGTCGTCACTACTCCCGCTACGGGATCGCCCACGCCAACGTGGGCCGCTTGCCGACCGAGGAGATCACCCTGGCCCGCGTGTGCAAGGAGCAGGGCTACCGGACCGGGCATTTCGGCAAGTGGCATCTCGGCACCTTGACAACGGCCATCCGTGACAGCAACCGCGGCGGCCCGCATAACCTAAAGGAGTTCTCCCCGCCGTGGCTGCACGGATTCGAAACCTGCTTTTCGTGCGAGGCCCGGATGCCGACCTGGGATCCCATGGTGACCCCTGACGAGAAAGACGCCAAGGGAACCCACCGCTACGGCGAACCGGGCACATTCTTCGGGGCGCACTACTGGAATGAAAAGGGCGAGATCGTCCGGGACAATCTCGACGGCGACGATTCGCGGGTCATCATGGATCGGGCCGTGCCATTCATCGAAGCCTGCGCGGCGCGCCGCGCCCCCTTCTTCGCAACGATCTGGTTCCACACGCCGCACACACCCGTTGTGGCAGGCCCCGAATACCGGGCCATGTACTCCCAATTCAGCGAGGAAGAACAGCACTATTACGGTTGCATAACCGCCATGGATGAGCAGGTAGGACGGCTCAACCAGCGTCTCAAGGAACTGGGCATTGAGAAGGATACCATGGTTTGGTTCTGCTCCGACAACGGTCCGGAAGGCGGCGCGGATATTTCGCGGAACGGTCGCAACCGCGGCGTGACCGGCGGACTTCGCGGCCGCAAGCGGAGCCTCTTCAACGGCGGCATCGGGGTGCCGGCCCTGCTCAAGTGGCCGGGCCACGTGTCGCCCGGAAGCGACTACAACGTTCCGTGCAGCACGCTGGACTATTTTCCGACCGTCGCGGAACTTCTCGGGTACACCATGCCGGACAATCGGCCCATGGACGGGATCAGCCTGCTGCCGATGATCGCCGGCCAAATGCCGTTGCGGCCCAAGGCGATTCCCTACCGGTTCCTTGACAGCAAAGGCTGGATGGCCGGGGCCCCGACGATCGCCATGATCGATCACCAATGGAAGTTCCTGACCAATCTTTCGAAAGACGGCGACGAGGACATGCTGTTCGACATTGACGCGGACATGGCGGAAAGCGCCAATCTGGTGAAGTCGCACCCCGAGCTTGCCGCGCGGATGCGGGCTGAACTCGCGGATTTCATGGCCTCCTGCCGGCGCAGTCACCACGGCGCCGACTACCCGACGCCTTACACTCCCATCAATACGTTTCAGGAGATTACAGGAACATGGCTATGAACAAGAAACCGAACATCGTTCTGATCGTCTCCGACGATCACGGAAGAGAAGCGCTGGGGTGTTACGGCAATCCGGTGATACAGACACCGAACATGGATGCATTGGCGGCGGAAGGCGTTCGTTTCGTGAACAGCTTCTGTACGGCCGCAACGTGCGCGGCGAGCCGCGCCACAATCCTGACCGGGCTCCAGAATCACACCACGGGCACATACGGGCACACGCACGGTTTTCACCATTTTTCCTGCTTCGACAATATCCGCACACTGCCCGCAATGATAAAAGCATCCGGCTATCGTACCGGCCGTGCGGGGAAACGGCACTATGCGCCTGAATCGATCTATCCCTTCGACTGGAGCGCCGGCCCCGAAGACTGGCACAGAGACGACGTGAAGATGGCGGACAACTGTCGTGAGTTCATTGCCGGCAGCGAGCCGTTCTTCCTCCACTGGTGCTCGTTCAACCCCCATCGTTGGTCTCCCATCACAACTCATCCGCTCAAACCGGACAGTTTCGGAAATCCGGACGCATCGTTTCCGGGCGATCAGGAGCAGACCTATCCGGAAGACAAGGTGATCATCCCCTCGTTCTTGAACGATACGCCGGAGATGCGCGCCGAACTTGCGCAGTATTATCAATCCATTTCCCGTATGGACCGCGGAATCGGCCGGTTGATCTCCATACTGAAAGACACGGGCAAGTGGAACAACACAGTCATTATCTACATCTCGGATAATGGCGCGGCGTGGCCGCAGGCCAAGACGACGCTATACGAACCCGGCATGAACCTGCCCTGCATCGTTCGGAGCCCTCTGCACCGGAACCGCGGCGCCACCTGTGACGGACTGATTACATGGGCGGATATCACGCCGACGATTCTCGATTTTGCGGGCGCAACGCCGGATCCCGACAGCATGTTCGGGCGTTCGTTCCGCGGCATCATCGATGAGGAGACGCCGGAAAACTGGCGCGAGGAGATATTTGCGGCACATACCTTCCACGGAATCAGGAACTATTACCCGATGCGCGCGGTACGAACGAAACGTTACAAGTTCATTTACAACATCGCCTGGAAGCTCGATTATCCGTTCGCCAGCGATCTCTACTGGTCGAGTTCCTGGCAGGGCGCATTGCGGGACGGCGCCACTCATATCGGGCTGCGCACCATAGATGCCTATCACCACAGGCCGAGGTTCGAGCTGTACGACCTTTCGGCCGATCCGCACGAACTGAACAATCTGGCCGCCGCCCCGGAATACGCGGACCTGGTCGAACAGTTCTGCGGGAAACTCAAAGCGTTTCAGCAACAGACCCAAGATCCCTGGATCACCAAGTGGACCTATGAGTAGCACGTTTCGGAAAGACCTCTATCTGGCCTACGACAACAGCATCCGCGGCGTGAAGGATGCGGTCATGAATGTCATGGCGCGCTCTGGTCTCAAGGCGGTGATCGGCGAGCGCCGTTTCTACGCTACGGCGGAGCGCGCGTTGGTCGACCTCGAAGCGGGGGTGGCGCCATGAGGAGACAATTCGCTGCGACAGGCAGGCCCAACGTGGTCCTGATCATCACCGACCAGCAGCGGTTCGACACGATCCGGGCCGCCGGCGGGACAACGGTGCATACGCCGCACCTGGACTGGCTGGCAGAAGGCGGCACACTCTTCACACACGCCTACTGCACCAGCCCCATGTGTTCGCCGGCGCGGGCATCAATTCTGTCGGGACGCCTCCCTTCTTCGCACGGCATGGTGGCCAACCATAGCTCGGGACCGGGCGCCAACCGCTTCCACCTTTCCGAAGACGTGAAGGTGTTGGCAGACTACCTCGGTCCCGCCGGCTACCATACCGCCTACATCGGAAAGTGGCACCTGGGCACCGGCAGCGACCGCCGCGGCTTCAAGGACTGTGTCGTCCGCTACAGCGAGAGCGAGGGTGACACCAGCCGGCCCGAGGACAACGACTATGCCCGTTACGCGGAGAAGCAAGGAATAGATGTCGTCGGCAAGCGGAACGGGATCGAACCGGATCCGGGACTCTATGACACCTGGACGATCTGCGGGCCATCGCGGGTGCCGCTGGCGCATTTCGTCTCCACCTACCTCTGCAGCGAGGCCGAGACCTACATCCGGAGCCGCGCTGGCGCCGAGTCGCCCTTTCTCCTAACATGGTCCTGCATCCAGCCGCACGCACCGTTCGTCTGTCCCGAACCGTTCTTCTCGATGTATGACCCCGCAGACATGGTTTTGCCGGAAAACGGTGGCGATGAAAGCGGCCAGCGCTGGCTGCAGCGCGCCGACCGGCAGTTGCAGACCGCGCTCCAGTTCACCGAAATCGAACTGAAAACCATGTGGGCCCGGTATCTGGGCGCAGTCAGCTACATTGACCACCTCATGGGCCGGATGTTGGGCGTTCTGAACGACACCGGCCAACTGGACAACACGCTGTTCGTTTTTACATCCGACCACGGCGACTTGATGGGGAGTCACAGTCTGATCCTCAAAGGCGCGAGCCTGTACGAGGAGTTGATCCGCGTCCCCCTGATCATCCGTCCGCCAGCGGGAATGCGTGCGCGGGGCATTGTTCCGCGCGCCGACGGACTGGTCTCCCAGATTGATCTTGTGCCGACGATTCTTTCGATCTGCGGACTTCCGCCCGCACGGGGAGTCCAGGGCGTTGATCTAAGTCCGTTGATGACGGGCGCGACCGACAGCGTGCGCGATGCAGTTCAGGCGGAATTCCATTCCACGAGCTGGACCGATCTCATGAGTCCTTTGCGCATGTGGATGACGCGCGACTGGAAATACGTCGAATCGCGCGAGGGCGATCACGAGCTGTATCATCTGGCCGCCGATCCGTTGGAGACGCGCAACCTGGCGGAAGATCCGCAGTACGCCGAACAGCGGGCAAAGATGGCCGAAGCGCTGCATGACTGGTGCCGGCGCTCAGGTGACAAATGGCCCGAGGTGCCGACGCCTGCGCCGGAAATAATGAAGCCCGCTGGACCAAGACACCACTATTCCTGGTTCCACCGGCCGAAGAAGTGAAAGGAACACCAAAATGACCCGACGCCCCAACATTGTCTTCTTCCTGGCCGACGATCTCGGCTACGGCGATTTCAGCGCGTTCAATAATGGCCTGTCCAACACGCCGACTCTGGACGGACTGATCCGCGAAGGGACCTGTCTGACGCAGCACTACGCAGCATCGCCGGTGTGCAACCCGTCGCGCGCCTGCCTGCTGACCGGGCGCTATCCGCACCGCACCGGCTCGATTGACACGCTCGAGTGGTGGGGGCTCGACCGCCTGGCGCTCCGGGAACGGACGCTGGCGGACATGCTCAAGACCGGCGGTTATGCCACCGGCTTGATGGGTAAGTGGCACCTCGGATCGTTCGATTCCCGCTACCATCCGATGCAGCGGGGATTCGACGAGACCGTCTGCTTCTGCGCCGCGATGCAGGACTACTGGCAGTGGCGTGTCGAATGGGGCAACACGGCGCGACGCTGCGACGGACGCTACCTGACCGACGTCTGGGTTGAGGAGTCGGTCGGCTTTATCGAACGGCATCAACGCGAACCGTTCTATCTGCAACTGAACTTCAACGCGCCGCACACCCCCCTGCAGGTGCCGGAGGAAGAAGCGGCGCCATTCCGGGGCAAGACCGGTGTGCCGACTCCAGGCGTGGCAACCCTCTACGGCATGATCCACCGCATGGACAGCGGTGTGGCGCGTGTGCTGGACACGCTCAAGCGCCTCGGCCTGGAGGAGAACACCATCGTGCTCTTCTGCAGTGACAACGGCCCGCAATTCGGCGGCCAGGGCGAAAACTGCACCACGCGCTTCAACTGTCACTGGAACGGCAGCAAGGGCAACACCTACGAGGGCGGCATCCGCGTGCCCATGCTGATCCGCTGGCCCGCCGGATTGCCCGGCAAGCGTGAAGTGCATGAGATGGTGCACGCCGCCGACTGGGTGCCCACGATCCTCGCCATGGCTGGCGTTCCGCTCCCGTCCGACAACCTGCCGCTGGATGGAATGAATGTGCTGCCGGTATTGCGCGGCGAGTCCGGCAAGACCATCACGAAACGATGCTGGCAGTGGAACCGTTACGCGCCGGTGTGCGACTGCAATGCCGCCATCCGCGACGGCGACTGGAAGCTCGTCCGTCCCTGGCGCGACCGTTGCGGCGACGTGCCGGACAACCAGTGGAATCATATTTCCGTGTATGGGCCGGAGCACTTCATCCATAACGGCATTTTCCAGCCGCCCTACCCGAAGGTCGAGCTTGGCCCAACCAAGCCTCCGCTCTTGTTCAACATCCGGAATGATCCTTATGAACGCAACGACCTGGCCTCAGCCGATCCGGATCGCGTTGCCAAGCTCGGCCGCGAGTTGGACAATTGGTTTGAAGACGTGGAGCGCGACCGGCGCAGCATCGCAGATGAAGTGCCGCCACCGCGAACGCCCCGCCCGTGGAGTGGAACGTGATGTGGGGGAAGCGAAACGGTAAAGAAAGAAAACATGAACGGAAACCAACCGCCCAACATTCTGTTCGTCTTCTCCGATCAGCAGCATTGGGAAGCTGTCGGGTTTGCCGATGCGTCTTTTGAAACGCCGAATCAAACGCGACTGGCCTCCGAGGGAATCGTGTTCCGAAATGCTTTCTGTACAACACCCCAATGCTCCCCCAGCCGATCATCGATTATGACCGGGCTCTATCCCTCCAGGACCGGCGTCTGGGGCAATATCGGGTCTGCGGGAGGCAATCCGCTCCAGATGCGAACAATCGGTGCCAGGCTGCGGGAATCCGGTTACCGCACGGCGTACTTCGGCAAATGGCACCTGGGCAAAGACCCCGTCGGCACGGATGGGTGGGACGAGGATTTCGGGGTGACAGGTCCGGAGACAACCGATGACCGCGAAGTGACGCGCCGGGCCATCCGTTTTCTGCAGGCCACCGGCAAGACCGACCGACCCTTTGCCCTCTTTCTGTCTTACAACAATCCTCATGACATCTACCATTTCGACAGCGAATCCGATCCCACGCCCAAACGCGCCGTTGCCCTGCCACAGACTTGGCATGACAAGGACCTTGCAACGGTGCCATTCGTACAGCAGCAGTTCATGACAGAGGATCAAGGTCGTATCATGACCGGCGCTGGGGCTCCTGCATGGGAACGCTATCGCGAACTTTACCGGGAGAAGGTGAAGCTATACGACGAAGAACTCGGACGTGTGTTGGCAGCTCTTAAGGATCGAGACCTAGACGATTCCACCCTTGTAATCGCAACGTCGGACCATGGCGACATGGATGGACAGCATCGCCTTATCTACAAGGGGCCGTTTATGTACGAACACATGATGCGCGTGCCGCTCATTATCCGTCCGCCTGCCGCCAACCGATCGACGGGTTCTCGGACCGTTGACTTCCACACGGTCAATGTTGACCTTGTCCCCACCTTGGCGGAGTTCGCCGGAATCGAGATTCACGATACGGACGGCGTATCACTGAAGCCGTTCATCGAGCTTCAAGCGCCATTCCCTGAACGACCGTTCGTTGTTGGCCAGTACTACTCAAAACAGAAGTGGGTGAACCCGACTCGAATGGTCAGAACGGCGCATTACAAGTATAACCGCTACCAGAAACACGGTGAAGAGCTCTATGATCTGGCCAAGGACCCCATGGAACTACAAAACCGCGCACACGATCCCGGCTGCCACCACGTCAAGCAGGAATTGGCATCCATCCTGACGCATTGGATGGACGACAACGGTGATCCGTTTGACACCCAATTTCCGACAACACGGGAGGGTAATCGGTTGACGATAGCGGGCGACGATAGCGGTTTACGAGTAAAGCTCGTCCAAAATCGTCCACCGCTCTCGTCGCCCGCTCTCGTCCACCGGAATGCCGAACAGCAAAGCAAGACAGGAGCAAGTATGTCTAGGCGCATGAATGTACTGCACATCATAGCGGATCAGCACCACGCTGGCTGCCTCGGGCACGAGGGGCACCCGCAGGTTATCTCGCCGAACCTGGACAGGCTGGCTGCTTCGGGCCTGCGCTTTACGCGCTGCTACACGCAGAACACCATCTGCACACCGAGTCGCGTAAGCCTGATTTCCGGCCAGTACTGTCACAACCACGGTTTTTACGGTCTGTACGGGCCTCGCCCGGACTGGCTGCCAGGGTCGTTTTCGCACTTCAAGAAGCACGGCTACCGTACCGCCGGGATCGGCAAACTGCACCTGCCGATCACGCCGCGAATCTGGCTTGAAAACGATTTCGACACTTGCCTCGACTCCTACACCGGCAATGATGGGAAGCCCAAAGACACCCCGTGGTGCCGGGAAATTGTGGCCAAGGGGCTGCAGGACAAACATGAATTCTATCAGTCCAATCTCTGGGGCGAGCCCAAACAGCGGGCGTCGGTCATCCCGTTCGACATGTCGCAGGAGGGTTGGTCCGTGCGCGAGGCGATCCGGTTCATGGACGGTTGCGGCGAGGCCCCGTTCTGCATGCAGGTATCGTTCGAGCGTCCGCACGACCCGTGCGTCCCCGCCCGCGAATTCTGGGATATGTACCCAGATGACATCGAACTGCCGAAGACCTTTACATACCCCTGCGATCATCGGCCGCCGCATTTCCGGGAGATGCACGCAACCTGGCGGAAAGAGACCGGCGCCGATTACGTGGCGGCCGCGAAGCGCCGCTGGAAAGGGTATCTGGCCTGCATCACCCATACCGACCACGCCGTTGGGCGCCTGCTCGATTACCTCGATAAGAGCGGTCTGGCGGCTAACACGATTGTCATCTACAACGCCGACCATGGCGCGTACATGAGCCAGTATGGCATCTATGAAAAAGCTCCCGGCCTCTGCAGCGAAGCCGTATGCCGCGTGCCTTCACTCTGGCGTGTGCCTGGAGTGACGCCGGCCGGACAGGCTTGCACCCAGTTGACGGAAAACGTGGATATGGCGCCTACCTTTGCCGCGCTCTGCGGTCTGCCGGCCATGCCATGGGCGGATGGCCTCGATATCACGAGCCTGCTGTCCGGAGGGAACCAACCCGTCCGCGAACTCGCGGCGATAGAGTGCCCGCATTCCAAGGCCATCCGCTGGGGCAAGTGGCGCTTCGTTCACTACCAACCCGAGA
>Ga0194125_10006379_pt1 | contig 17422 bp, 13 predicted proteins | sample TA2KigC250mmetaG_FD_148626 | JGI IMG/M metagenome (GOLD analysis project Ga0194125, IMG submission 148626) | Freshwater microbial communities from Lake Tanganyika, Tanzania - TA2015034 Kigoma Deep Cast 250m | ecosystem: Environmental > Aquatic > Freshwater > Lake | place: Tanzania: Lake... | reverse complement strand
CTCTTTCATGGTGCGCGGTGCGCACCCTACGCGGGGACCAGAACATCGGAGGATTCTGTAGGGTGCGCACCGCGCACCATGATTTTTCGGAAATCGTAATGCTGTCCGTAAGTTTTGCAAGAAGCTCGGATACTTTTTTATCTGAAGACAGTTACTCATGAGCCTGGGGCTCACCCGCAAAGCATAAAAAGTTCTCCCCCTCACCCCGGCCCTCTCCCCCATCGGGGGAGAGGGGAATAAGGAACTTTTCATAGCAGCCCTCTCCCCCATCGGGGGAGAGGGGAATAAGGACCTTTTCCTAGCAGTTATCAAAGGTCGCCTTGCAGCTTTCAGGCAAAAGAAAATGTGGCGGCCTCGGCCCGCCGCCCATCCCCGGCCATAGTGCCCAAGACGCACCCTGCGAGACAACTTATCCAAGCAAAGTCCCGCAATACCTTCCAGTTATACCGTTTTCACATTGTCCGCAACGAACCTCGCAATCGGATAATAACCTGGGGGCGGTGCGCCAACCGCCCCTACATTAACGTTGGCGGCGCGTGAAACGGATAATGATTTCAGAGGCCTGGGCCTGCCTGTGAGCCTCGCCAAGGGGGCCCCGGCGGCCCCGGCGCCCTCCCCCAGGCTCCCGGCCCATTCCCTAACGCTTCAGGGACAAAACTTCCTCCAGCATACTGTCTGCCGTGGTGATGATGCGGGAGTTGGCCTGGAAGGCCCGCTGGTAGAGGATCATGTGCACGAATTCGTTGCCCAGGTCCACATTGGACTGCTCCAGGGCGTTGCTGTTGATCTTTCCCAGACCGTTGGTGCCCGGCGCGCCGGTGAGGGCCACGCCCGAGTCCTGGGTTTCGGTGTAGAGGTTGCTGCCCTCCCGATACAGTTTGCCCGGAGCGTTGAAGCGAGCCAGGGTGAGCTGGTAGTGAGGAATGACCTGGCCGTTGGAGTAGTGCCCGGTGATGATGCCCTCGTTGTTGATGGAGAGTCGCTGCAGAAAGCCGGGGCCGTAGCCGTCCTGGGAGGCGTAGTTGGTCACCGACGAGGCGGCGTACTGGGTGGTGCTGCCGCCCCCGGTGTTCTTCAGGTTGAGGGTGGTTACCCCCGTGGTGGGGTCGCCGATATTGAAGGCCGTCAGGTCCAGATGGTACTGCCCCAGGGAGGTCATGGTGCCGTTGTTGTCGAAGACGATATTGGAGGCCGGCGTGCCGTCGGGATTGGTCATGATCACCGCCATGCCGTCCAGGGTGGCCGTGGGAATCCAGGTGTTGGGCAGCGGGTTTACGCCGGGGGTGATTTCCGTGAAACTCCCCGCCCCCCAGCCGGTGGTGCCGTCGGTGGGGGCCGCCGCCACGCCGCTGGTCTCGTTGGTGATGGTGAGCACCGGGCCCGCGGCGGTGCAGGCAAAGTCAGCCCTGGCGTCCAGGACCGCCTGGGTGGCGGCCGCCACCTGGTCGGCGGTGGCCCCCGCGGCGATGTTCACCTGGATGCCGGTGCGACCGGCGATGGCCGGGTCCACGCCCGCGCCCCCCACGTTATACCAGACGTAGAAGTTGGTGGTGGGGCTGGACAGGTTCCAATAGGTGCTGTTGAGGCTGCCGGCCACGTCCGCGCCGCAGGTCACCTGGGAGACCTCCGCCGTGCCCGGGTCCTTGGTGTAGGTGAGCTGCAGGGTGTGGGTGTTGCCCTGGGAGTCATAGACGGCCAGGGAACTGATATAGTTCCCCCCGGCCAAGGTGTTGGAGTCCAGGTTCATGACCATATCCACGATACTGGTGGGCTGCGGCGCGGCGAAGTTCTGGGTGATGACGATGTCCGTGTCCACGCCCATGGGGGTGCGGGTGGCCTGGTTGATGACCTTGCCCTGCACCCGGTAGCCGTGGGCGTTGATGAGATAGCCGTTTTTGTCCAGGTGGAAATTGCCGTCCCGAGTGTAATAAATCCCCTGGGTCATGCTGTCTTTGACGATGAGGAAGCCGGTGCCGGTGATGGCCACGTCCACGTCGTCGGCGCTGGTCTCCAGGGCCCCCTGCTTCCAGCAGGTGGAAATCTCGGAGATCTGGGCGCCCCGTCCCACCTGGCCCGGCCCCGAGCCGGTGGAGATCATCTGGGCCATCAGGTCCTCGAAATGCACGGCGCTGTACTTGAAGCCCGTGGTGTTGAGGTTGGCGATGTTGTCCCCCACCACGGCCATGGCTTCGCCGTTGGATGAGAGCCCGCTCAAGCCGGTGTACATGGCGCTGGAAATGGACATGATCTACCCCTCATGCCGGGACGAAGGGGCGAAGCGGCCTGTTCGTCCCTTTTTGGTTAAGGTTGGATTATCTTGATTCTTGTTGCCATCCCCCTCAGGCACCGGATAACACCTCACCCGCACCTCCTACCCATGATAGCCTTCGCTTGTTTGCACCCCACATCCCCTTTCCTGTCAACTGGAGAGAAACTTGATGAAGCTGATCAGCAGCTTTTTGTCAAAGATGTTGCTTTCCTTACATTCCCTGGTCATGATCTGGAGGGCATGCGCCGGATTAAAAGCGGCGCGCCAATGGCGTTGTGAGATCATGGCCTCGAAACTGTCCACAATCCGCATGACCCTGGCCATAGGATGAATTTGAGTCAGTTTGAGACCCTCGGGATATCCTGAACCGTCACAATTCTCATGGTGCTGCAAGACAATGGACAGGACTCCGAGGGTCTCTGAAGCAAAGTTTTTCAGGATGCCATAGCCAGTGCTAGGGTGTCTCGTGATCAGGGCCCATTCCTCGTCGGACAACATGTCCATCTTGCTCAGGATTTCTTGCGGTACCCGGGTGAGGCCGATGTCATGCAGCAGAGCCCCCCCTCCCAAGTCCTTGATTTTATTTTCCGGCCACCCCAGGTATTGGGCAAAGGCCATGGACAGCAAACTGCAATTTAGACAATGGGCATAAATGTTGGGTTCGTGTTGATACAGATCCGTCAGAGCGGCGCGATGGAAGGAATCCCGGCATAAAAACCCAAATAAGTGGTCCACGTATTGGAAACCGATGCGTTGGTAGGCCTCTTGCTGCATCGAAGCATCGGTAAAAAAATGTCTCACCCAGAGGACTGTTACCCTGGCCACCGTCTGGGCTTTTTGGACCGGAGTCAAAGAATCCTCCTGCAACACCTCCCCCAGCCGATCATTCAGATAACTTAACACCTGGGTCAGGTCACGGCGGTGGAAATAGACCAGGCTGATGCCGGCCTGCTCTATTTTTTTCTTTAATTCGGCCGGAAGCGGCGTTTCCCGGGGACAAACGATGACCATCTCGGCCTCGTTGCCTCCAGCCATCCTGATCCTCATGAAGAGGTCAAAACCCAGGCTGACATCGCAGGTCAGGTCATCCACCTTCAGGGGTAGATAATCCTGCTCTCCCACCAGAGGAGCGGCGGTGGCCATGCTCCAGGTCCTGGTGAAGATTTCTTCCATCTTCGGAGGAATGGTGTTGTTCATGGGCATCCCTCAGGCACAAGTGAGGCTTTTTGCATACTCATTCCTGGGACAGCTCCGGAAACGAGACCTACCCCTGGTTGATGGCAACGATGTTGTCGATCAGGATGGGCCGGCCGTCCACCTTGACCCACACCCCCTTGGCGTCCATGTAGACCTCCTGGACCGTGCCGGTGAACTGGCTGGTCACACTGACGGCCTGCCCCTTGGCGGTCTTGGCGTTCACCGTGTAGGTGTAGGCCCCGTCCGGCAGGGGGACGCCCTGGTTGTTCTTGCCGTCCCAGGTGATGGGGCGGGTCCCGGCGGCCTGCCGGCCCAGGTTCAGGGTCCGCACGGCCTTGCCGCCGCCGTCGTAAATGGTCACCGTCACCTCCTGGGCCTCCTGGGGGAGCTGGTAGGTGGCGGGCGTGGACTTGCCGCCGGACATGGTGATGGAGTTGCCCACCCCGGTCACCGTCTTCCCCAGCATGGCCAAACCCTGGGACATGGCGTTGCCGTTCTTCACCGATTGCAGGAGGATGCCCATAGCCTTGAGGTTGGCGTTGGTGTTGATCTGCTGCTCCAGGGCGCTGAATTGTGAGAGCTGGGCGACGAAATCCTTGGGGTCCTGGGGCGCCATGGGATCCTGGAAGCGGAGCTGGGTGACCAGCAGCTTCAAGAAATCCTCCTTGCCCATGGTCTTGGAGGCGGCGCCCGCCAGCGACGCATCGCCGGCGCTTGCCGCCGAGTTCGCCCCGCTCCCGGAGGAGGACGACAGGGCGCCCCCCGCGGTCAGGGTGGAGGGCAGATTGTTGACGGTGGGTGTGGTGGGCATGGCCGTATCTCCGGAGGTTTTAGGTTTTAGGTTTTAGGTTTGATGGAATCGTAAAAAGTAAAAATGGCCGTACTATCTCCAAAAGGTGGCTCTCGCTGCCATTGATAACTGATTGATTTGCCTCATTAACCCCCTCTCCCCCTTGGGGGAGAGGGCTGGGGTGAGGGGGTGAATGGACTTTTTAAGAGGTCATCAGGTTTTAGGTTTTGGGTTTTGGGTTCTGAGTTCTGGGTTCTGGGTTCTTATTTTTCCAGCGCGTTCCTCATCTTCCCCCTCCCCCGGTGGGAGGGGGTCAGGGGGAGGGGGACTGTTTTCTGGGAACCCGCTGAACCGAAGGCCCATGATGAATTTCCCCTTGCTCAACTCCCACTTCCTGCTGCTGACCGCCCTCTGCTCACACAAAAAAATCCACCTTCCCGGCCCGGCGGCGGGAGGAGGACGGGCCTCGGTCGTCGGACGCGGCTTCGCGCCGGCCCTGGTCCCGGTGGCCCGATGCGGACAGCACCGTGGTGCGGCCCGGGGCCTCCTGGACCTGCACCTGGAACTGGCTGAGGATAAGGCCCTGCTGATTCAGGGCCTGGACCAGCTGATGCACTTCGGCGGCGGCCAGTTGGGCCACTTCCGGCCGGGCGGCGACGGCCACCACCTCCACAAACCGGCCCTTGAGGTTGAGGGTCAACTGCAGGCTGCCCAGTTCCGGAGGGTTCAGATTAAGACTCACCTGGTTTTCTCCGGGGCGCAGGTTGTGCACCACCCCGGCCTGGATCTGGGACCACAGGCCTTCCCGGACCTCGGCGGTCAGGTACGGCGGTGGCGCCGGACCGGCCGACCAGCCGTCCCCTTGCGGCCCCCCCGCCGGCAGGGGGGTGGCTGCCGCCGGGCTTGGGGCCAGGGCGGCCGTGGGCGGCAGGAAAGAGGCCGTCTCCGGAGCGGGGGCAGACATCCCGCCGGTTTGCGCCCCCGGTCCCGGCTTGGAGGGCTCGCCCTGCTCCCCCCCCTTCAAGAAACGGCGGGCCCAGCCGTTGCCCTCGCCCTGGGGAAAACCCGCCCGCAGGCGCAGGTCCGGCGTGAGATAGAGAGGTTTGGGGGCCTCCAGGGCCGGAGGCGGGGCGGCAGGCGGCTCCAACGCCGCCAGGCGGGCCTTCAGATCCTCCCCCTGACCAGAGCCCGTCCGGCCCAGTAGCGTCTGCGCCACCGGCGGCGGCAGGCCGGCGGCGGCCAGCAGCTTCAGCCAGGCGTCCACCCCTGGGGCGTCGGGAGGGCTCTGGCCGAGATTTCCGGCAGTCTCCGGGGGGACCCCGGCCGAAGCCGGAGACGGACCGGCGGAATCCGCTTGCCGCAGCAGCTTGACAATGTGGCTGAGGGGAATGGGTCCGTTCTGGGCCTGTTCCTCCAGCCCCGCCAGGGCCTGGGGAGACAATCCCAGACCCTGGAGAGCCCCTCGCAGGTCTTGCAGGGACGCCTGGGGAACCGCCAGCCGGTCCCAGCACCGGCGATAGGCCGGGTGGCTGGTGAGGGCCGCCAGACCGGGGTCCGAAACCGCAGCAGGCGCCTGGACGTCCGACTTCCCGCCCAGGGCCGCCGGGTTGCCGCCGCTTCTGCTCCAGGCCGCCTTCACCGTCTGGACCGTGAGCCCCTGCTCCTGGACCGTGGGAGAGCTCAGGAGTCGCTCCACCTGATTCCTGGACAATCCGGCCGCCAACAGCAGGGCCGCCACCTCAGGACGCCGGGAAGGGGGAATCTTCAGGGTCTGTCCCGGCGCTTGCTCGATCAGGTTCAGAAAATCCTGCAGGAGAGCCGGCAGCGGCCGGGTCTCGGCCCCGCCCCCAGGGGCTCCGGCTCCGGCAGCGGACCCCAGCCACCTCCGGGCCTGCTCCGGCGGCACCCCCAGGAGCATGAGACAGGAGAGGATTTCCGCATATTGCTCCGGGGGGAGCGGCCGGCCGGCAGCGGGCGCCCCCTTGGCCCCCCGGAGGGCAGAAGCCTCGGACGAAACCGCCCCGGCCGTGCCGTCGCCCTGCGGTGAACCCAGAGAAGTCAACAGCCGACCCTGCAGATGGGCCTGGAAATTATCCTGGCCGGGGATAGCCCGGCCCCGGCCGGAATTCAGGCCGGCACTGGACGGCAGGGGCGGCCCGGGACCGAACGCCTGCATGGCGGTTCCTTTCAGGGGGAATTGTCTCGCCCTTCCCTTGAGCAAGCCCCGTGCCAATCGCTCCTTTGAATATTTTTCAAGGAATTTCAACAGCAAGCTCAAGCAGCCCGGAAAAAGAGGAAGCAGGTGGGCAGGATTGTCCGGCAATTCTTTCCCGCAGAGGCTGCTGCCTGCCTGGAAAGTCTGTGGGGGGCAGGTGCCAGGTGCCAGGTGCCAGGTGTCAGGTGCCAGGTGTCAGGTGCCAGGTGCCAGGGTGAGGTTTTGGGTTTTGGGTTCCGGGTTCCGGATGGACCCCAGGGCCGGGAAAGACGTTGGTGGCACCGGCGTCCCGCCGGTGGGCGCCTCAGGAGAAGCTGGGTAGCGCCCTCGTCCAACGGGCCGACGGCCTTCTTTATGAGAGCAAGAGGCAGGGGCGCAATCGCCTCACCCTGGCCTGAGCGGCGCGGAAAAGTTTGCCGGGCCCAGGCCCCCCACCCCCTCCCCTGTTCTTGCCCGGTTGCCTGCCGGCGGAATTTTTTCTATAATAAAAAAAAGATCTTGAAGATGCGCCCGGTTTCGCCCGGCAGGCTCTTTTCTCCCGGCGAGGTCTGGGGCTCAGTTTCCTCCAGGTCATGTATCATCAAAGGTTAGAGATTATCGAGGAGCAATACCGCCAGTTGGAGGAGCGCCTGGCCGACCCCGAGGTCCTGCGCCGCCAGGACGAGTACCAGAAGCTCCGGAAAGAACACCGGGACCTGACGCCCCTGGTGCAGGCCTTCCGCCGCTTCCGCCAACTGGAGCAGGAACTGGCGGACAGCCAGGCCCTGCTCCGAGACGAAGCCGACGAGGAAATGCGGGAGTTGGCCCGGGAAGAGGTGCAGCGTCTCAAAGAGGAGCTGGCGGCCCTGGACGACGAGCTCCGTTTACTCCTGCTTCCCACGGACCCCAACGACGACAAGAATGTGCTTTTGGAGATCCGGGCCGGCACCGGCGGGGAGGAGGCGGCCCTGTTCGCCGGGGATTTGTACCGCATGTACAGCCGCCTGGCCGAACGGCGGGGCTGGAAGGTGGAGGTCCTGAGCCATTCCGCCACCGGCCTGGGGGGCGTCAAGGAAATCATCGCCCTGGTGTCCGGCGACCGGGTGTACAGCCGCCTCAAATACGAGAGCGGCACCCACCGGGTCCAAAGGGTGCCCGTCACCGAATCCCAGGGCCGCATCCACACCTCCGCGGTCACCGTGGCCGTGCTTCCGGAAGCCGAAGAGGTGGACGTGCAGATTCACCCGGAGGAGCTGCGCATCGACGTGTTCCGCTCCTCGGGGCCGGGGGGCCAGTCCGTCAACACCACGGATTCCGCGGTGCGGGTGACGCACCTGCCCACCGGCCTGGTGGTCTCCTGCCAGGACGAGAAATCGCAGCACAAGAACAAGGCCAAGGCCCTGAAGGTGCTCCGGGCCCGGCTTTTCGATCTCAAGCAGCAGGAGCAGCAGTCCAAGATGGCCCAGGAGCGCCGGAGCCAGGTGGGCAGCGGCGACCGCAGCGAACGCATCCGCACCTACAATTTCCCCCAGGGGCGCGTCACCGACCACCGCATCGGTCTCACCCTCTATCGCCTGGAGGCCGTGTTGGACGGCGACCTGGAAGAACTGCTGAACGCCCTGGCGGCCCACGCCCGCACCCAGGCCCTGGGCCACGCCTAAATGAACGCCACGCCGCCGGAAAACTGGACCATTCTCAAGATCCTCATCTGGACCACCGACTATTTCCGGGCCAAAGGTGCGTCCGAACCCCGGGCTTCGGCCGAAGTGCTTCTGGCCCATACCCTGGGCCTCACCCGCCTGGACCTTTACCTCCGCCACGACCAGCCCCTGAGCGAGGCGGAGCGGAGCCGCTTCCGGGACCTGGTGCGCCGCCGGGCCGCGGGCGCGCCGGTGGCCTACCTCACCGGCCACAAGGAATTCTATTCCCTGGATTTTCTGGTCACGCCCGCCACCCTTATCCCCCGCCCGGAAACGGAATTCCTCGTGGACGCGGCGGTGGAGGCGGGGAAAAGGATGTCCGGAGATGTGGCCCGCAAGGCCCGGCCGCTGGCCCCCTCCCCTCCCCTTCCTCCCCCCGCCCTGGCGGAGCCGGGGGAAGGTTTTTCCGTGCGGGAGGGAGGCGGTAATGGCCACCGGCCGGAGAGCCCGAGCCCCCGGCCCCTGCCCTCTTCGTCAACCTCCTTCTCTCCATCGCAGGATGGGGGTGTTTTGATGGGGATGGAAATAGGCGTGGGCTCCGGCGCGGTGGTGGCGGCGTTGGCCAAAGAATTGCCGCAGTTCCGCTGGGTGGGGATCGACGTGTCGGCCGAGGCCCTCGGGGTGGCCCGAACGAATATCCGGCGCCACGGACTGGAGGACCGGATCCACCTGATACGGGGAAATCTGTTGACCGCACTCCGGCCGGGGCCGCGCACCGCCATCATGGTCGCCAATCTCCCCTATGTGCCGGACCGCGAATGGGAGCAGTTGCCCCGGGAGATCCGGGATTTTGAACCGGCCCGGGCCCTGAAGGGCGGCCCCGACGGCCTGGACCTGATCCGGCCCCTGATCCGCCAGGCCCCGGAATTCCTGGCACCCGGAGGCCGGCTGGTCCTGGAGGTGGGCGCCGGACAGGCCGGGCCGGTGCGGGAAATGCTCCGGGGAGTCGGGTCTTATGATGAAATTTCCACCATCCGCGACTATGGGCGCATTGAGAGGGTGGTGCAGGCGAGACGCATCTGAGAATCAGAAGCGACGGGAGCGGGTTTTAAACCTGCCCAACGCCAAGACATATCTCAAAATTTAGAACTTTTTCCTGGTGCGCGGTGCGCACCAGGATGCTCCAGACCGGATTCACTATCTCATCTTCTTATACTCATTGTAAGCTTCCTGCCAGCGCTGCCTGAGGATGCTCGGGTCTCCCCCCGGATTGAGCCGCATGAAATTGGTGATGGTTTTGATGGCGTAATTGCATTTGACCACCACCAACCGGGCATTCTTCGCTTCCCCCTCTTTCTTCATCCTCTCCAGATCGGCGATGACCGCGGACGGGTTGTTGAAGTCCGGTTCGTGGGCCGGCCGGCCGGGCCTCGGGACGGTGATGACGGTCCTGATGCCGGTGGGCGTGAACACGTATACATCGCCGTTAAAAACCGACAGCCGGCCGATTTCGCGTTTGTGCCGGTCGTCGGTATACCAGAATTTCACTTCGGTGGGGGCCTTGGGATTGTATGCCTGGGCCAGCCGCTTGCCTTCCACAATCCTCATATGTTGCACCTGGCCCACTATGGTCAGGGAGATGGACCTGGGCGTTTCGTTGTAAAAGGTGACTTTGCCGGGAACGGCGGGATAGTTCCCCTGGGCTTCGGCGTTCACGGTCAGAGAAGACAAAAGAGCCAGTCCCAATACCGCTGCGATCCACTTTTTCATGCCCGACCTCCTTTGGGTTTGGAGAACAATTCGTTGCACTCCTTTCCCGGCTTCCCCACCTTGAGTGTTATGCCGACCACGGCGGGTCCCTCAGGCAGGGGGGCGGTTCACACCTTCTCAGGGTGTGCGATGCGCCCGGCCGCCGCCGAGGCCGCGGTGACCCACGCTGGTTCCCAAGCTCCTGCTTGGGAACCGGATTGCCCGCAAAGCTCTGCTTTGCTCCTCTGCTCCGGTGTATCTTCAGTTAAAACCGTCAAGGCGCCAAGCGGAGCTTGGCGTGCAAGTGCGTTCCCAAGCAGGAGCTTGGGAACGAGTGGAAAACCTTGCGCCACCCTAAATAGTTATCATCCGGAAACTCCCCCTCCCCTGGTGGGAGGGGGTTGGGGGGAGGGGGATCAACAGGGCAACTAGTCTGTATTGCTAACTTATTTCACCCCCACCTAACCCTCCCCCATCAAGGGGGAGGGAACAAAACGACTTTCCGGATGAACACTAAATAAGGGTTGGGGGAGGGAGTTTGAGGGAAGGGGGGGGCCTCGGTTTTTTGCCCCCTCCCTCAATTTCTTTAACTTCTCACAGCGCCTGCGGCCCGCAGATGCGGCCGGCCACCGCGGAGGCCGCGGTCACCGCGGGGTTGGCCAGGTAGACGAAGGACTGGGGATGCCCCATGCGGCCCACGAAGTTGCGGTTGGTGGTGGCGATGGCCACTTCGCCGGGGGCCAAAATCCCCATGTGGCCGCCCAGGCAGGGGCCGCAGGTGGGCGGGCTGACGATGCCGCCGGCCTCCAGGAAGATCTTCAGCAGGCCCTCCTCCATGGCCTGGGAATAGACCAGGGGCGTGGCCGGGATGACGATGAGGCGCACGCCTCTGGCCACCTTGCGGCCCCGGAGCACCCCGGCCGCCTGGCGCAGGTCCTCGAGGCGGCCGTTGGTGCAGGAGCCGATGACCGCCTGGTCGATGGGCACCTCCCCCACCTGGGACAGGGGCCGCACGTTTTCGGGCAGGGGCGGGAAGGCGATCTGGGGCTCCAGGTTACTCACATCGTAAATTTTTTCGAAGGCGTATTCGGCGCCGGGGTCGCTCTCGTATAGCGTATAGGGCCTGAGCGTCCGCCCCTGGACATAGGATATGGTGGTCTCGTCCGGCGCCATGATGCCGTTTTTGGCCCCGGCCTCCACCGCCATGTTGGCCATGGAGAGCCGACCCGCCATGTCCAGACCTTTCAGCGCCGGCCCGGTGAACTCCATGGCCATGTACCGCGCCCCGTCCACGCCGATGTCGCCGATGGTGTGCAGGATCAGATCCTTGCCCGTCACCCACGGCGGGCAGACGCCGTTATAGACGAAGCGGATGGACTCCGGCGCCTTGAACCAGCACTCGCCGGTGACCATGACCGCGGCCAGGTCGGTGGAGCCCACGCCGGTGGCGAAGGCCCCCAGCGCGCCGTAGGTGCAGGTGTGGCTGTCCGCGCCGATGATGACGTCGCCGGGGCCGACGATGCCCTTTTCGGGCAGCAGGGCATGCTCCACCCCCATGTCGCCGCCGTCGTAGAAGTGCGTGAGATTCTGCTCTCTGGCGAAATCGCGCAGAATCTTGCACTGGATGGCCGACGCGATGTCCTTGTTGGGCGCGAAATGGTCCGCCACCAACACCACCCGCTCCCGGTCGAACACCTGCTTGGCCCCGGACTCCTTAAACTCCTTGATGGCCAGGGGCGCAGTGATGTCGTTGCCCAGGGCGATGTCCACCCTGGCCAGGATCAACTCCCCGGGCTCCACATAATCCTTGCCGCAATGCGCGGCCAGTATCTTCTCGGTTATTGTCTGAGCTTTCATCATTTCCATCCTTAGCCTAAATTAAAAATTTTATTGACATAAATTTTTAATTTAAAACAATAATATACACAATGGAAGGGCAACTTATCATCCATGTATCTCTTCATATTATTAAAAAATTCCATCTTCAATTTAGAAGTTGGAGAAATATTGATATATTCATTGATGTTGGCAATAATTTTATCTTCGACAATCTCTCTTAAGCCCCATTCCATGGGGATTATAATATTAGGTATTATTTCTAAATCCTTTATAGAAAAAAGCCTACTAATAAACTTCTTAGGAACCATCCAATTTTCAGAAATTATGGCTAAGTAATCATAATATTGTGAAACCAACCGTCTATTATTATTTATTGCATTTTCTTGTATCTCATACATTTCGATATTATTTTTAAATGCTATTTTTAAATCATATGGCTGAAGTAACTCCAATGATTGTTTCTTCCTTGAAAAATCGTATAAATTTTTTACAGCCTTATGCATTTCAGGCAACCGATATTCCTTAATCAAGTTAAGAACCGCCTCATGGTTAACTGTCTTCTTTTGAATATAAAAAAGTGCAAAATATGCGATTATTAATAGGATAATATGGTCCATACAATTATTCTCCCTATTAATAGAAATATTGCTATCCAAATATCCAAAGTCCCTCCCCCAATCCCGTATCGTTTTTAGGCCGCGGGGAAGTCGGGGCGGAAAGCCCCGCCTTTCCCGGCCCGCTACAGGGGGTGGGGAGGGGAGTTTGAGGGGAGGGTGGGGGAACCGCGTTCCCCCAGCCCTCCCCTCAAGTCCTGCTATCCCTCCATCTCCTCCGGCTTCTTCCCCTTGGGGCCGCCCTGTTTGAGGAAGTGGAGGCGGTTGAGGCCGTTGATGTAGGCCCGGGCGCTGGCGGTCACCACGTCCGGGTCCACGCCCTGGCCGGTGACGATGTGGCCCTCGTCTTCCAGGCGCACGGCCACCTCGCCCAGGGCCTCGGTGCCGCCGGTGATGGAGGACACCGAGAATTTCAGCAGCTTGCACTTGGATTGGGCCAGGTGCGTGATGGCCTTGTAGGTGGCGTCGATGGGCCCGTCGCCGAAGGAGGAGGTGGTTTTTTCCTCCCTGCCCAGGCGCATCTTCACGGTGGCGTTGGGTTTGACCATGGTGCCGGTGAGGACCACCAGTTCCTCCAGCCGGAAGTGTTCAGGCACGGATTTGTAGATGACTTCCGTTTCCACCAGGCTCACCAGGTCTTCGTCGAACACGGTCTTTTTCTTGTCCGCCAGGTCCTTGAAGCGGGTGAAGACCCGGTTCAGTTCGTCGTCGGTGATATAAAAGCCCATTTCCTGGAGCTTTTTCTGGAAGGCGTGCCGGCCCGAGAGTTTCCCCAGGGGCAGCAGGCTCTTTTTGATGCCCACCGCGGCCGGGGTCATGATTTCGTAGGTGCTGGCCTCCTTGAGCACCCCGTCCTGGTGGATGCCCGACTCGTGCGCGAAGGCGTTGGCCCCCACGATGGCCTTGTTGGGCTGCACCACCACGCCCGTCAGTTTGCTCACCAGGCGGCTGGTGGGGTAGATGTACTGGGTGACGATGTCGGTATCGTAGTGGAACAGGTCCTGCCGGGTGGCCAGGGCCATGACCACCTCTTCCAGCGAGGCGTTGCCCGCCCGTTCGCCCAGGCCGTTGATGGTCACTTCGGCCTGCCGGGCGCCGTTGACGATGGCGGCCAGGGTGTTGGCCACGGCCAGGCCCAGGTCGTTGTGGCAGTGCACCGAGATCACGGCCTTGTGGATGTTGGGGATGTGCTCCACCAGGTACTTGATCTTGGCCCCGAACTCGTGGGGGATGGTGTAGCCTACGGTGTCCGGGAAATTGACGGTGGTGGCCCCCGCGTCGATGACCGCGGTGAAGACTTTACAGACATAGTCCAGGTCGCTGCGGCCCGCGTCCATGGCGGAGAACTCCACGTTGCCGGTGTAGCGGGCGGCGTGCTTCACCGCGGCCACGGCCTGCTCCAGCACCTCCTCCCGGGACTTCCGCAGTTGATACTGGAGGTGGATGTCCGAGGTGGAGATAAAGGTGTGGATGCGGGGGGCGGTGGCGTCTTTCAGGGCCTCCCAGGCCTCGTTGATGTCGTCGAAGTTGGCCCGGGCCAGGCCGGCGATCTGGCAGCCCCGGATCTCCCGGGCCACGGCCTTGACCGCGGCGAAATCGCCCTTGGAGGCCCGGGGGAACCCCGCTTCGATGATGTCCACGTTGAGCAGTTCCAGATGCCGTGCAATCTGCAGTTTTTCGTCGATATTGAGACTGGCCCCGGGGGTCTGTTCCCCGTCCCGGAGGGTGGTGTCGAATATAAAAACTTTATCAGGCATGGTCGTTCGCCTCCTCTTGGTGCGGATGGGTAGGGACAAAAATTACGGGGAAAAAGACCGGGGTGGGTGAGAAGGTCACAAGAGGAGGGTGCCCCGGGAGAGGCTGCGCCAGGGAGCGCGGCCGGCCGGCGCCGACCCTCTTCGTGAGCGCGGCCGGGGACATCCCATGACTGTGGCGGAAGAGACTCTCATGTTTTTACAACAACCTGCGCCGCTTGGCGGGTGCAGAGGCCCCATCCCTCGGCGGCTCAAAAGTCTTAGAGATTATTTTATCCGGATAGTTGGAAAAACGAAAGAGTTATTCCGGCTTGGGCGGGAAACCGAGGTTCTCCCCGGTCATCCCAGCAGCCAGGCCACCCAGGTGAAACTCAGATCTGCCGGGAGCTCGGGATGGCGGAAGTCCCACACCAGCCGTCGTTGCAGGGAGCGCCCCCCCTTCCGGTAGAGCTCCCGGAGCATCTGCTCCTGGTTGTCCCGGAATCCCGAGAGGATGAGGCGTCCCGCCGCCGCCGTCAGGCGTTCCACCTCCGCCGCTAGCTCCATCTGCACCTCAAAGGGGAGATTGGCCGCCACCAGGTCGAAGGGTCCCCTGACGCATTCAGTGGAGCCCTGCACCACCCGGAGGGAGTCGTCCAAACCGTTTCCTTGGGCATTCGCCCACGCGGCCCGCACCGCCTGGGGAGCAATGTCCAGCGCCACCACCCGGGGGGTTCCCAGGGCGGCCGCGGCCAGACCCAGCACGCCGGCGCCGCAGCCCAGATCGAGGAGGGAACGCACCGGCCGGGACGCCAGGGCCTCCCCCAGCAGGTCCAGGCAGAGGCGGGTGGTGGGATGTCCCAGGGGGAAGGCCCCGCCGCTGTTGACCCGGATGACCTGCTCCGCCCCGTCCCCCGGTGGGGGCTGAAGGTGGAAACCGACCCACAGGCCCTGCCTGAGACGATGGCGCCAACCCGTCGGTTGCCTTGGTGTCAAGGGAAAACCGCCTTAAATGATGCACACCGGCGAGGCGGCGGCGAGATCGACCGGGGTGGCCCGGGGTCTATTGCCGCGCCCGGAATCCCGCCCCCCGGTCCTACGGGAACCTCCCGACGGTTAACCCGTCTTCCCGTCCAGGTGCGACCAAGCCGGGCCCCCGGGGGACCCGGACCGCCGGGGCCGAGGCGAACAACACGGCGAACCCTTGCCGGACACCGTAGCGGGCCGTTACAATGGAGCCGGAAATGATGACGGCAGCCGGCCCCGCCTTCGAGCCGGCTTCCCCGAAAAGACGGACGATGCCGCCTGAACCCGAATACCCGGCGCTTTACGTGCATGTCCCTTTTTGTGGAGGCAGGTGCGCCTATTGCGATTTCTATTCCGTCGCCGAACCCGGCCTGGCCCCGGCCTGGCTGGCGGCGCTGGCGGTGGAAATCGGCCATTACCGGGGTCTGGTCCCCGGCTTTGCCAGCCTCTACCTGGGGGGCGGCACCCCAAGTCTGTTGGCCCCCGGAGAGGCAACCCGCCTCATGGAACTGCTGCGGGAGGCCTTTGTCTTCTTGCCGGACGCAGAAATCACCCTGGAGGTGAATCCCGAGGACGCCGTCCCGGAGAAGCTGGCCTGCTGGCGGGGGTTGGGCGTCAACCGCCTCAGTCTGGGGGTGCAGTCCCTCCATGACCCCGACCTGGGCTTTTTGGGCCGGCGGCACACGGCCCGCCGGGCGCGGGAGGCCCTGGCCGCCTGTCGGCGGGCCGGGTTCGCCAACCTGGGCGTGGACCTCATCTACGCCCTGCCCGGACAAACCGAAGCCGCCTGGGCCCGGACTCTGGAGGAAATCCTGGGCCACGCCCCGGAGCACCTCTCCTGCTACCAGTTGACGGTGGAGCCGGGCACGCCTCTGGCGGCGCGACAGGCCCGGGGAGAGTTTCGCCCCGCCGGAGAAGCCGCGGAAGCGGAGCTGTTCCGTTTCACCTCCCGGTTCTTGGAGGACCGGGGCTATCTCCACTATGAGATTTCCAGCTTCGCCCGGGGAGAAGGGCTGACCTGCCGCCACAACCAGGCCTATTGGCGGCACGTCCCGTATCTGGGTCTGGGCCCCTCGGCCCATTCCTTCGCCTGGACCCCGGCGGCGCCGGAAGATTTTCTGCGGGGGGCGTCCTCCCCTCCCCTTTCCTGGACCCGCCCCGCCTCCCCTTTAGGCGACCCGGCCTGGCGCGGGCGGCGCTGGTGGAACCACCGCTCTCTGGCAGATTATGTCAGGGAGGCAGGCCGGGGACCGCCCCCCGTGGCCGGAGGGGAGACCCTCTCTGTCGAACAGCTCCGCCTGGAGGCCCTGATGTTGGGCCTGCGCACCAGGCTCGGGGTCCCTTTGAGTCTGATTCCTCCTCAATCCCCGGAGAAAAGCCCCTTGGCCGACCTGATCGCCGCCGGATGGCTCACGCTCCAGGGGGACCGCGTCATTCCCACCCTGAAAGGCTGGCTGCTGGCCGACCGCCTGCCCGGCTGGCTGTGCCCGGAAAATGAAGGGGACGACCTGCCGGGCTTCTGAGGCCCCCCACCGGGAGCCCGCCCCCCCGGGCGCGGGTTTGCTCCAGGGGGGCGGATCTTTCAAGAAAGACAGACAGGAGCTTCGGACCAGACTGCGTTCCCAAAGCGGCGGCTCGGGCATGAGCGGTCAAGAACCTCCTCTACATTCGGGCCCCGGCCCGCACCCTCCGATGCCGCCCTAAAGCCCCGAAAGCGCCCCCTAGCCCCGGACCTCCGGCGTGAACAGGAAGGGAAAGTATAGAAAAATAAGCGCCAGGAACAGAAAAACCCAGAGGACCACCTTCCTGGTGCGGGCATGGGGGACCGCCCGCGCGAACAATCTTGGGAGGAGGTGCCAGTGCAGGACGATATGCGTTGCCAGGAGAACGAGAAAAGTCAGGGCCAGGTAATAGTGCAGCGCCCCCCAGTCGTGGCGGTCCCAGCCGAAGAGGCGGAGGTCCACGTTGCGGCCGTATTTGAGCCACCGCTCCCGCCCGGTCAGCAGGACAAAGTGCATGAGAAAACCGATGCCCGCCATGAGGGAGAGAACCAGGAACATGAGGGCGTCCAGGATGAAGTTGACTTGTTGGCGGTCAGCCATGGCACACCTCAATGAAAGGGGACCGGGGGAGCAGGCGAGCCCCGACGGCCGGGGGTCGGCTCCCCTTTGCCTTGTTGTTAATCTCTGCTTGAAAGTTCTTGGTGGCGCCGGCATCTTGCCGGTGCGGCGCACAGGCTGGAAGCCTGTGCTACTGAATCCGAGTTTTTATTTTTTTGAGAAAGATTTTTCTTTCATGCTGCTAATTTAATTAAAGAATCGGTGTCGGCGTGCAGGGCGGCAATGATGGCTGAGATGGCCTTGGACCCACC
>Ga0194125_10006378_pt1 | contig 17426 bp, 12 predicted proteins | sample TA2KigC250mmetaG_FD_148626 | JGI IMG/M metagenome (GOLD analysis project Ga0194125, IMG submission 148626) | Freshwater microbial communities from Lake Tanganyika, Tanzania - TA2015034 Kigoma Deep Cast 250m | ecosystem: Environmental > Aquatic > Freshwater > Lake | place: Tanzania: Lake... | reverse complement strand
TCCGTCAGTCTGCGCACATCCACCCTGGCGGCCAGCTTGATCTTCTCCATCAGGCTGCCTGCGGGCAGCGAGATCCTCCCCGAGCTGGCCAGTGGAGATTTGGGCACAAAATCGATCGCCCCCGCCTCGAGGGCGTGTATGGTTGTCTCGGCATCCTCCGTGGTCAGCCTGCTGAGAACGATCACCGGGGTGGGGCACTCCGCCATGACCTTCTTCAGGGTGCTCAGGCCGTCCATCCTGGGCATCTCGATGTCCAGGGTGACCACATCAGGCCTGATGCTCTTGATCTTCTCCACCGCGTCGATCCCGTCCACCGCCGTGCCGACAACCTCAACCTCCGGGTCCGAGCTGATCTCTCTTGAGATCACCACCCGGGCGAAGGCCGAGTCATCGACCACGAGCACTCGTATGCGGCGAGTCATCTCACACAGCCCCCAGATCAGAACGCGCTACGCCACTTCAGGCACTAGCTCATCAGCTTCTGCACCGCCTGCAGCAGCCGGCCGGTGTCGAAGGGTTTCATTACGAAATCCCGCGCCCCCAGCTCCAGGGCCTCCATGACCATGGCCCTCTGGCCCATGGCGGAAACCATGGCTACCTTGGCGTTGGGGTCGATCTCAATGATCTCCTTCAGCGCTGCCAGACCATCCATGTCAGGCATGGTGATGTCCAGCAGCACCACGTCAGGCCGGTGCGTCCTGTACATCTCGATTGCCTCAGCGCCGTTCTTGGCCTCATCCACGCTGAAGCCCTTCTCCGCGAGCAACCGGACGCACTTCATCCGAGCGAAGACGGCATCATCTACCACCAGTACTCTTGCCATGTTTCACGCTCCTCCAGAAACTACAATTGGATAGTGACGTTCTTCGCGGTGCGAACCATCACTTTCCCTGATCTCACCCAGAACCACACAGATCGACCGTGGTGGCCTCCGGTGTCATAGGCCACCACGGGAATGGCCTCACGCTCCAGGGCGGTCTGCACCGCCAGCACGTTCTTGTTGCCCACGTCGAAGAGATTCTCTGGCATGGTGCCGCGGGTGACCGCGGCTCCGCCGGCGATCTTGGCCATCATGCGTGATCTGACCGCGCCCTGGCCTTCCAGCCACCGGACCAGGTGGGTGGTTCCGCTGTCGGCATACTTGCCGGGGTAGGTGGAGCTCACCGGGCGGTTGCCGCTGGAAGGCAGGACCACATGGGTCATCCCTCCCACATGTGTCAGCGGGTCGAAGACGCAGACCACAACGCACGAGCCCAATCCGAACGAGGCCAGCACCACATCAGGGTCCCGGGTCACCTGCACCTCGCCCAAGCCGACAACCATGACGGCGCCGTGGCCGCCGAGACTGATCATACTATCGATGGTAGTGCATTCCGCTAGCATGTCTGCCTCACTCCAGAATGCTCCAGGATGATCCTCAGGAAGCTGACCGAAGGAATCACCAGGAAGGTGCCACTGGCCTGGCGATCGTCCGTGCCGAAGGTAGTCTCCGATACGAACACATCATCGCTCTCCTGGACGATCTCCACGACAGCGACATCCATAATGGCCCCCGCCATGTCCAGAATCACATCGGGGGGAGAAGGACGCAGAGACATATTGAGGCTGTCGGCAATGGCGTTCAGATAGCATGATCCGATGACGTTGCCTAGCTCCGCCAATGCTGATTGCTCCATCTCCTCGAGACTCTGCGTCTTTCCCGGGGGATTGCCCAGGAGCATATCGATGATGGCGAAGGCAACCTCCGGCTGATGAACCAGCAGGATGTGTCCGGTGGCGTCGCCGGTGAATGTAAGGTAGATCCCGATGACCAGCTTCTCGGGCCCGCCCACCAGCTGCGGCGCTTCTCTGGCCGGGACCTGCCGCAGGCTGAGGGATTTGATCCTGACTTGCTGGTTCACCATCGTGGCCAGGCCGGCCATGGCGTTGTCGATGCCTTTCAGGGCCAGGTTGCTCCAGACCCTCATCTCGTCCTTGTACAGTGTCATGTCTTCGCGCATGCCTTCCCTTCCTTCCGGCCGGTTGCGGCCGTGTTCTTCGAGATTGCTGTTGCCCGGTCTGTTCACAATGCTCCTCAGTTCCGGCTGGTCGAAGCCCTGATCAACGTCGGCATGTCCACTACCAGCCCCACCCTGCCGTCACCGAGGATGGTGGCTCCGGCCAGAGCCCGGGCGTTGGCCAGGTACTTGTTCAGAGGTTTGACCACGAACTCCTGCTGATCCACCAGTCCATCGACGACAACTCCGACCGCCTTTCGCTCGTCGCCCGCCACCACGATGATCCGGGCCGCCTCGTCACTGGACGCCGGCCCTTCGATGCACCGCACCGTCTCTATCCTGACCAGCGGGATGATCCTGTCCCTCAATCTGATCACCTCTCTGCCCTTGATGGTCTTGATGTCACCGGGCCCCATTCGCAGGATCTCCAGTACGCCGGACAGGGGCATGATGTAGGTCGTCCTCCCGGATGAGACCATCAGTCCCTGAATCACCGCCACGGTGAGCGGCAGAACGATGGTGAATCTGGCACCCTGGCCCACCTTGCTCTCCACCCTGACGGAACCACCGAGGGCCTCGATGTTCGCCTTGACCACATCCAGTCCCACCCCTCTGCCTGATATCTCATTGGCCGTCTCGGTGGTGGAGACGCCGGACAGAAAGATAAGGCTCATGGCATCAGGATCGGCAAGCCTGGCGGCATCGTCAGCCGCTATCAGCCCCTTCTCAACCGAGGCCTCCCGGACCCTGGCGGTGTCAATCCCCCTGCCGTCATCCTCCAGAATGATGACGATATGTCCCTCTTCCTGATAGGCACAGAGGCGGACTATGGCCGTCTCCGACTTGCCGGCCGCCCTGCGCTCTTCCGGGGATTCCACTCCGTGGTCCACGGCATTCCTCAACAGATGTACCAGTGGATCGCGTATCTTCTCGATAATGGTGCGGTCAAGCTCAGTCTCCTCACCTTCAACCACGAAGCTGAGGGCCTTGTTCTCCTGTCGGGCCAGGTCCCTCACCAAGCGGGGGAAGCTCCCGAAGAGCGTGCCCACAGGAACCATCCTCACCCGCATGACATCCTGCTGAAGCTCGTTGATGACCTTGACGATGTGGTGCGACGTCTGGCTCAGGTCACGGATCAACCGGTCGTCGCCATACTTGGACTCCAGGACCCTGTTGATCTGAACCATCCGGGAGCGGTCGATGACCAGTTCCTCCACCATGTTCATCAGATTGTCCAGGACCCGGACGTCGACGCGCACGCTCTGAGAGGTAATCCGATCATCATGTCGGGGCATAGCGGGGCTCGCCTGTCTGCTCCCTTCGCCGTCGCCCGGCACGGAACGCTGTGCCGCCTGTGACACCGTGGCCCCCGCAGCACTGCCAGTCTCCCCGCCGGCCGCACTGGGAACTCTCTCCCGGTTTGGTACCCTACTGCCGGTGACGGAGCGACGCCCGGGCGTGGAGGCCTTGGCGATCACCTTCTTCAACTGCATTACAGCAGGGGCAACATCGACGGTGCACTCCCGGCCTGAAGCCAGCTCGTCCTTGAGTGCCTTCAGGGTGTCCAGTGCCCCCAGCAGGCAGTCCGTCACCTCCCCGCTTGTCTTCACCTTGTCCTTCCTGAGCATGTCCAGAAGGCCCTCCATGGCATGGGTCAATTCCGCCATTGGCTCATGGCCGATCATGGCCGAGGATCCCTTTATGGTATGGGCCGCCCGGAATATCTCCTGCAGCAACTGCGGGTCGCTGCCGTTCTTCTCCAAGTCAACAATGGTCCGGTCCAGCAGGGCGATCTGCTCTTCGGTTTCCTCCAGGAAGACCTGCAGCTCTGCTGCAGTGACGTCGATAGACGGATTCATCTGCCGCTCTCACTCATCCAAGTTGTGTTCCGCGGACTGAGCGTCCGCCCCCGTCTTCGTCGGGGAATCACCCGCCGACACCGGTAGCCTCCAGTTGGCCGTCGTATGCCGCTGAGACGCTCTGCTTCTCGTCCAGGGACAGCAGGCTGTCCGCATCAAGGAGGATGACCAGCTTCGAGTCCAGTTTGGCAATGCCCAGGATGTAGTCGGCATCCGGACCGTGGACCACCGTTGACGGGGGTTCGATCAGTGCATACGGTATGCGCAACACCTCGCTCACACCGTCGACTATCAGACCGACGTACTCGCCGCCCACTTCCAGCACCATGATCCGCATGTCCTTGGTTTCCTCACCGGCGGGCAGGTCCAGACGCTTCCTCAGGTCGATCACCGGAACCACCTTGCCCCGGAGGTTGGTCACCCCCTCCACAAACGGCAGCGCGCCGGGTACGCGGGTGATGTTCTGCATTCGAATGATCTCCCGGACACACTGGCTGCTCACCGCGTAGTGCTCGGATGCCAGATCGAAGAGCACCAGTTGCAGTTCCGCTGTCGACTTGTCCTCTCTGTGCATCAGTCCTCCACGTTCTCCTGCCGAATCAGCGTCCTGACCGACTTCGCAACGCCCTGCACAGCCTCAAAGCAGGTCACTCGCTGCCAGCCTCCGTCTTGAACACCGTGACCGATCTCTCCAGTTCCCCGGACATGTCAGCCAGCGACTGGGCGGAGGCAAGCACCTCTTCCACCTGCGCCGACATCTCCTCGGCCGAAGCTGAGACCTCCTGAGCGGCCGCGCTGTTCTCTTCGGCTACAGCACTGGTGGTCTCAACCGAATTGGACATATTGCCCGAGCTGGCCGACATCTGTTCGGTGGCGGCCACGTTCTGCTCCACGATCTTGTTGATCCGGTCAATCACCTTGACCATGTCCGCGCTCAGAGCATCCAGTTCCTGAGCGGCACTGGATATCTGGTCGACCTGCCTGCCCACATCCCGCGCTCGCTCCAGGATGTCGTCAAGCGCTCCTCCGGCATCCGCGGCAAGCTTGTAGCCGTCCTCAACCTCCCTGCCGCCCTGCTGCATGGCGCCTACCGCCTCCCTCACTCCGCTCTGGATGCCGCCGATGAGGACGGCGATCTCCTTGGTCGCTGTCGATGACCGCTCGGCCAGCTTCCTCACTTCGTCAGCGACCACGGCGAAGCCGCGTCCCTGGTCGCCGGCTCTGGCCGCCTCGATGGCTGCATTCAGAGCCAGGAGGTTGGTCTGCGCCGCTATGTCGTCGATAGTGGCCACTATCTTGCCGATCTCATCCGAGCGCTGACCGAGGTCCGCCACCCTCTTGGACACAACGTCCATGGCCTTCTTGATCCGCTCCATCCCGGCGATGGTCTCGTGGGTCTTCAGGGCCCCCTTCTCTGCGGAGACCGCAGTGCTCTTCCAGGCGTCAGACCCGGCGCGGGCGTTGGCCGAGACCTGCCCCGCAGCCGTCGATACCTGGCCAACCATGTGGCTGGCCTCCTCCACGCCCCGGCTCTGCTCTTGAGCGCCCCGGGAGATCTGTTCGATGGTGTCCGAGAGTTGCTCCATGTTGCGCCGGCTGTCCTGAAGGGTCACCGACTGCTCTCCGGCTCCCCTGGCGATCATCTGGATGGTGCTGGCAATTTGCTGGGTGGCCTGAGCCGTCTGCTCGGAGGCCCTGGAGAGTTGCCTCCCGGCTTCGGAGACGCTGGCCGCCGTGGCTTTCACCTTGCCGATCAACTCCCGCTGACTGGCCACCATCTGCGAGAAAGCGCCGGCCAGGACATCCTTCTCCGACTTCGGCTGGATCTCCAGCGCCAGATCACCGGCGGCTATCCTCTTGGTGACTCCGGCCATCTCCTTCATATAGTCCACCACCCGGCGATAGGCGTCAGCCAGATCGCCGACTTCATCCCTGGATCGGATGGAGATCTCCTGCTCCACGTCGCCTTCAGCCAGGGCCTGAGAGGTCGCTACCAGCGACTTCAGCGGCCTGCCTATTGTCAGGCGGGTGATCAGCCAGAAGGCGAAGAGGCAGAAGACGGCCGTTCCGGCACCGATCCACGCCATCAGGCTCCTCTGCGAGTTTATCGGGGCCATGACGTCTTCCGTGTATATCCCGGTGCCAACGATCCATCCCCAGGGGTCAAAGGACTTGACATAGGCCAGCTTGGGGACCACCCGCCCCGACTGGTCCTTGTACTGCCACATATAGCTGTAGAATCCCTCACCCTGGGCACTGCAGATGTTGGCCATGTCCACGAATATGGCATTGCCCGCGGCGTCTCTGAAGTCGCTCACGTTCGTGTTGACGATGTCAGTCCTGAAGGGATCGGCCAGCAGCACGGGCTGGTAGTCGTTCACCCAGAAGTAGCCTTCGTCATCATCGCCGTAGCGCAGTCCGCCAATGGCGGCCAGCGCATACCGCTGCGCCTCCGCGCGGGTGACCAGTCCCGACGACTCCAGGGTGTAGCAGTAGTTCAGCATGCCCCAGGCGACCTGAACCTCTTCCCTGGTCTTGGTCTCCTTCTCATGAAAGAGGCTGTTCCTCATCTGGGGCAGCACATACACCGACATGTAGACCACCAGTATGCTCACCACAAGCAGAGCCGCCAGGGACATCTTCCACATGATGCCCATTCGAATACGCTTCAGCAGCCTTGACATCCTATCTCCTCCTTGCCCCTCTTCTCCGTCCCCGGGGACTCCGCCATCATCAGGACAGCTTGGTCAGGTCCGCGGCCGTGACCAGTCTCATCAGGCGCAGCGCCAGGATGTTCCCGCTCCCGTCCCTCTCCACCGCACCGGCCACGTCCGACATCAGGAAGAGCTGGGACTCCATCTGCTCGAATGTGCCTTCATGGTCCGGATCGTCGGCTCCCTCGATGAAAGCCCAGCTGAACCGCAGCGGCACAACCGTCAGTCGGACGGACGTGCCCACGCTTACGCTGGGCAGAGGTGGCGATATGCACTCTCCGGTATAGACAACCACTGTTCCGGTGGCATCGGACACCTTCATTCCCCCGGCGCCTTCCTCCGCCAGAGGCGGGCCGAACATGGCCACAAGGGCCGTCCCCTCAATGGTGACCCGCCAGCCCTGGAAGGTCTCGAAATGCTGGAGAAGGTCGCCGATGGGCACTGTCTGACTCGGGCTGACCTTGACACTGACCTCCCTGGTGAAGGTCTCTTTGCCATCGTTGGCGCTGAAAGTGATAGTGTAGAAGCCTTGGGCCAATCCGGCCGTGTCCCACACTGCGCTGGCGGTGGACCACGGCGTTCCGGCTCCGACCGTCATGGGAACGACCGACCCTGCGTCAATACAATAGCCGGCTTCCACAGTCGAGCCATGCTCGCTGTACAACTGGGCCTTCAGTTCCACCTGGCCACTGACAACCGGCCCGGGCAACCGGGGCTGTATCTTCCTGGTGACGCCGGTCTCCTTGAAAAGGCTGCTGATGGTATCCCCGTTGACCGAGACCAGCCGGTAGCCGGGCCCGTTCCCATCCATACTGGGGCCGAACCACCACTCGCCGGAGAAGGCCCCAGTCACCTGTTCAGGGATTCCCCCGGCTTGGGTCAACAGATCGTGATGTCCGTGTCCGGCGAATATGGACACCTGGCTGGCCGATCGGCCGGAGAGGAGCAGATTCAGAACCTCGCTCTGGCTCGCCCAGCTGGTGGTCGGCTCATGGAAGAACACCAGGAGGGGGATTCCCGCCCGGTGACTCAGGTCCTGCTGCAGCCACTGAAGCTGCGCACCCGTGATGCGGTAGACGTGCTGGGCGCCGTTGAGCTCGTTGGGGTCCAGCACCAGGCAGTGATAGTCCCCCCAGTCGAAGGAGTGGTAAGTCGGCCCGAAGCTCCGCCGGAAGGCGTTCTTGCTGCTGCCGGTCTGGGCCCCCGGACCCGTCTCCTGGGTTATGTCAGCCAGATCATGGTTGCCCAGCGCGGAGTAGACCGGCATGTCCAGTCCTGATACTGCCGTCTTGAAAGCGCCGAACCACTGGTTGGCCTGGGCTTCGGATATGGTCAGCTTGTCGCCCACATTGACGAAGTCCCCGGTAGCCACAACAAAGGCAGGGGAGATGCCCTGGATCTCCGCCACGGCCTGGTTCAGGGTTGCCAGGCTGTCTCCGTCCAAATGGACGTCCGTCATGTGGACGAAGGTGAACTGAGCGGTCTTCTTCTCCGGTGTGTGCGTCAGCCCGAAGTTGAACTGGCTGTCCGATATGCTGCGATACCACGCCCCGGACGGAGTGCAGTCGCCTGGCGTAGTCACGAAGATGAACGAACCGGTCTTGGGCAGGGTGTAGTTGCCGTCCTGGTCGGTTTCCATCGAAGCTGAACCGTTGGAGACCAGGACGCCGGCGATGCCCTGCTCGTCAGCGCCCTTGACGCCGTTGCCGTCGGCATCATTGAACACGATTCCGTTGATGTCCGTCGGCGGGGGAGGAGGCGGCTCAGGCGGCCCTCCAGAGCTGGACGAGCAGCCGATCAGTCCCACAATGATCGAGAAAGCGGCAATCACCATGAGCCCGGAAAGGAAGTATCTGCGAACCATACCAGTAGTCCTCCTCGCTTGCAGCCTGCTGGCCAGAGTCATCATTGCACAAAGCTCCGCAGGCGCCACGGCCTTCGAGGCCTTGGCACTCCGCATCGATCGAGGGAAGTCTACCATCGGCAAGTCACTCCAATATCTCAGCCAACTGGGGTCATCTAACAAATTCCTATCATGGGGAGGCGTGCGTGAAGGCCAGAGGCGCAGATTGGCAGAGGCCCACTGTTGCACAGTGGTCAGCTCAGCAGAGGAGCACCGCAGTCATGCCGGGGTGGACCGGTGCGGTAACCAGATGAATGAGTGCCGAATCAGCAAGCGGGGAATCGGCGGCATCGGACTATGATCATTCTCTGGGCCAAACCGCCGAGGGGACTTCCGGGGGTCTTCACAAGAACCGCCGCTGTGACACCTACGTGTCTCCCACCGCCCTCCATCTGTCGGGCTCGGTGGAGGTATCCCAGACGATGCCACTGCCCCAGGTTCCGGGGGCGCCGCTGTAGATGCTGCCGTTCAGAGCTACGTCATAGGTGGCCTTGAAGGGCTTCCTAGCGAGGTAGTCTGCAGCGTCCTTGGTGCCGCCGCCCGCCGTGACTTTGCCGGAACTGCCGTCCCAGGCCAAGACCGCGGCATCAAGCTTGGCAACGCCGGCCTTGGTCAGGCATTCCGTCACAGCCTGCCGGGCCTGGTTCAGCTCATTATTGGCAGCCTCGGAGATAGTGAGAATGTTCACAAAGAAGGTCTTCACGGCGGAATCTGCCTTGTCCGGGCCTTCTACGGTCAGCTGAACGGTGAACCTGCCTTCCCTGGTATACCTATGCGATGGGTTCTGTTCATAGACGGTAGGGCTGCCATCGCCGAAACCCCAGCGCCACGTCTTGATCTCCCCGGTGGATCTGTCGGTGAAGGCGATAGTGAGCGGGGCAAGGCCGGCAATGGGATTGTTGGTGATCAGATCACCCGCGGTGACTTCAGCGGTGAAAGCCGCTATTGGGGCCGGTGTACTGCCGCAGGACACGCCGGCAACAGAGGCCAGCAGCATCAGAATCGCGACGGCTATCGTCGAACCCCATCGGACCGCCTTCCCAGTGAAGTAGCTGTACATGATCCTCACACCTCCCCGTCATTCCACGCATGCGGACTGCACCCTTTCCTCTCACGAGCCCACATGTCGCTGATATGCCGCCGGTTCAACTCGCCCCCGAATGTAGCACCGAGTACATGGCTTGTCAACCCTTCGGACGTGTGCTATACAATAGCGTGGCAGTCCGTTCAGCAAACCCTACCGGGAGGTCACGCAGATGGGAACTGAAGCCAGCCGATCGCAGACCAGTGACGTATTTCTGGAAGACTGGGTGACCCTGGCCAATGACTACAACCTCCAGATAGCCGTCACCCTGATGATGAACGGCATACTGGTGTCGGGGACGATAACCAGCGGCGCTGAGTTCCTGCAGCACATCGGCCGCTCGGTTTCAGCGGCCGCGGGGAGCGACCAGAAATCGCTGGGGCAAACCATTGAGAAGCACTACCAGGTGGTGGCCAAGAAGCTCTATCCGCAGACCCCCGCCGCTCCCGACAAGGAGCCCGCCGAGGCGCTTGAGGCGGCGGCGCCCCGCAAGTCCTACTTCATTCATCTGAAGGATGTGAACATGCTGGGCCCGCGTCCTCTGCCCGCCGTGCCCTACTGGAGAGGCCGCCTGGACCGGGTCGATGGCTGGTTCATCGGGGGGCTGAAAGAGGCGCCCTCGAAGTAGGGCGGACCGGCAACTGCGCCACGAGCTGTCCTGCCAGCAAACCCCATCCCCACCAGCCCCGGTGCCGATGAGGCCAGGCCGGGCCAGCCCATCCCACACCGCTGCTAGTCGCCGCACCAGTCTCCCGCCCAGACAGCAGACAACCGCAGCCCGACCGGAGGTGAGTCCATGGCAAGGAAGCTGAAGCGGATCGCCATCCTTACCGGCGGAGGCGACTGCCCGGGGATCAACGCCGTGATACGGGCCGTGGCCAAGAAGGCCATCGTGGAGCATGACGCCACGGTCATTGGCATCGAAGACGGCTATGAAGGCCTGGTGAAGGGCCGGCACCGGAGACTGCACTACGATGACGTCTCAGGCATACTGACGCTGGGCGGGACCATCCTGGGCACGTCAAACACGGCCAACCCCTACCGGTACCCCGTCCGCACCCGGCGCGGGCTGCAGTTCAGAGACATGTCGGCTGTGGCTCTGGACAACGCCAGGCAGCTGGACATGGACTGCCTGGTCTGCATCGGAGGTGACGGCACGCTGGACACAGCCAGCAGGTTGTCCAGGGAGGGCGTGGCCATCGTCGGGATACCGAAGACCATCGACAACGATCTCAGAGGCACCGATGTCACCTTCGGCTTCGACTCAGCCGTTCACATAGCCACTGAGGGGATCGACCGCCTTCATTCCACAGCGCAATCACACCACCGGGTGATGGTAGTCGAGGTCATGGGCCGCAACGCCGGGTGGATCGCGCTGCATTCGGGCGTGGCCGGGGGAGGGGACATCATCCTCATACCGGAGATCCCCTACGATGCAGATGTTGTCGCCGACAAGGTGAAGGAGCGGAACCGGAGGGGCAAACGATTCAGCATCGTCGTGGTTGCCGAGGGGGCCAAGCCCCGGGGCGGGGATGTGGTCATACAGAGGATCGTGAAGAAGAGCACTGACCCCGTCCGACTCGGGGGGATCGGATTCGTTCTGGCGGCTCAGATCGAGAAGATCACCTTCATCGAGACCCGCGCGGTGGTAATGGGACACCTCCAGAGAGGCGGCTCCCCCACACCGTACGACCGAATACTGGCCACCAGGCTGGGCACCACGGCGGTGGACATGGTCAGGGACAGGCAGTTGGGACAGATGGTCGGTGTCAAGGGCGACTCCCTGGTGGGGGTCCCTCTGGAGGAGGTGGCCCGGGGACCCAGAACCGTGCCTCCGGACCACCCCCTGATACGGGCGGCCCGGGCCATAGGCACCTGCTTCGGCGATTGACCGACGCCGTTCCTTCCGCGCGCGCACAGTGCCGCTGGCATGGCTCATCCGGCTGGTTCACGGGTCCACGGGCGGGGATTGTTAGCTTCCTGATAACTCCCCGGGCCTTCTGTGACGTCCAGGTGAGGTGGTCGTGGCACACTATGCCCCGGGCCAACCGGCCACAGGCCCGGACGACTCCCCGCTGTGAACGAAGATAACGGAGGCAATGCGTTGGATAGTGCCGAAGGCCAGTCATGCTCGGAAGCCAGCACCATCAAGGAACTGATCGACGGATTGATCGACACCACGGCGGAAGAGGAGTCAACGGCTGCAGCGGATGCGGAAGCCGAAGCCTCGGCGGATGAGATCGATGATATCGAGGAACTGATGAACCTCATGGTGGGCCGGGGCGCCTCGGACCTGCACCTCACCGTGGGCAGCCCTCCGGTATTCCGCATCGACGGCGCGCTGGTCCCTCTGCAGAACCTGTCGCCGCTGACTCCGAAGAAGCTCGAGGCCTTCTTCAAACAGCTGACCAGCACCAAGCAGAGGACAGCCTTCAAGAAGGACAAGGAGCTTGACTTCGCCTACAGCGTCTCCGAAGTGGCCCGTTTCCGAGTCAATGCCCTGTGGCAGCGCGGAGCGATCAGCCTGGCACTGCGCCGCGTGGCCGTGGACATACCCTCCATCGAGGCACTAGGGTTGCCGGCCATATGCCGGGACCTGATCATCAAACCAAGGGGCCTTATCCTGGTCACCGGCCCGGCCAACAGCGGCAAGTCGACCACCCTGGCGGCCATGCTCAATCACCTCAACAACAGCGTCAGTCGGAACGTAATCACCATCGAGGACCCCATTGAGTACCTCTTCCAGAACAACAGGTGCATCATCCGGCAGCGCGATCTGGGGGACGACACCCTGTCCTTTCACGCCGCCCTGATGCACGCCCTCCGCCATGATCCCGACGTGGTGGTCATTGGAGAGATGCGCGACATCGACACCATCAGCACCGCCATGACCGCGGCGGAGACCGGGCATCTGGTCATCGGCACGCTGCACACCATCGACGCGGCGCAGTCCATCGACCGCATCATCGACATGTACCACTACGGACAGCAGCAGCAGGTCAGACTGCAGCTCTCCCAGGTGATCGAGGCCGTCGTGTCACAGACCCTCCTGCCCCGCATCGGCGGGGGCCGGGTGGCCGCCGTGGAGATCATGCTGGCCAACAACGTCATCAGGAGACACATCCGCGACCACAAAATCTTCGAGATACCACCCAACATCGAGTTGGGCAGCCGCGAGGGCATGCAAACCCTGGATATGGCCATGGCCGAACTGGTCCGGAGCGGCGCGGTTTCCCGAGAGGACGCCACCCTCAAGAGCAGCAATCCGGCCAGGCTGAACGAACTGCTCTCACGTCACGAAAGGCAGGCCCCCAGGGTCCACGCCTTCTAGAAGACGGATCATAGTTGGGGCTTCTTCGGGGATGGGGCTTCGGAGGGGGAGGATAACTGCGGGGCCGGCACGGGAGCATCGCCGGGATTCCATCTCCCGCACCACGCTTGAGCCTATACAAGGCACTGCTGTCCTGCACCTCTGCCAGGTCGGATTGGACGAGCGATTGTCACCTTGGAGTTCCAGGGCGTCTTGTCTTCAGATCCTGAGACTCAATACAGCCAGATTCAGTGCAGGACAGCCCACCCTGTGACTTGTGGCCTCCACCGTCCCGCACGTGAGGGGGCATCGGCCACCAGCCGTCGGCAATCCTCTGCTACTTCTTCTTGGCCTTGGCCTTCGTCGTCGTCTTGGCCTTTGTCTTCGGCTTCGCCTTCGACGTCTTGGCAGCGCACTTCGCCATCAGATCACCTCCTTTCCACGCCTGGCGCGGTCGCTTTCGCTTGCCAGTTCGATCCATGACGAGTCTACCACCCGAGCGCTCGATGTCAATAGGTTCTGAGGCTTGACCCCGCCGTTCGGGTCAAGGACAATAGGAGTCGCCGGAACGAGTGCCAGATGATACTCCAGAGATTTCGCAGGTCAATCCTCTCCCATCCCGAAGAAGACCAGCTTGCCCGGAGGCTGCGGAGCATCGTCCCAGAACTCGCAGCCGTCATACTGGAGTACTGCTTCTACGTTGAGGTGGCCACGCCCCTCCAGCCTGAGCAGTCGGCCCTCCTCGACTGGCTGCTGTCCGAGACCTTCGAGCCGGGGAGCTACGGCCACCGGAGCAGCCTCAGCGGCACCGTTCTTGAGGTCGGCCCCAGGGTGGAGATCGTTACCCCCTGGTCCACCAACGCCACCAAGATCTGCCATGCCTGCGGACTGAACCCGGTCATCCGCATGGAGCGATCCCGCCGCTACCAGGTCACGGCCAAGTCAGGCATGGTTCTGAGCAGCGAGCACCTGCGGCAGGTCTATCCTCTCTTGTACGACCGCATGACCGAAGCCCCCTATCTCCAGCCGCTGCTCACCTTCGAGTCCGACAAGCGGCCCGATCCGGTGCGGCTGGTTCCCCTGCTCGAGGAAGGGCTGGAAGCCCTGCAGCGACTGGGCCTGGCCTTCGATCGGCCCGTCATGGAGCACAACTACCACTACTTCGCCGAGGTGCTCCGGGCCAACCCCACCGACGTGGTGCTCACCCACCTGGATCAGACCCAGTCCGATCACAGCCGCCACCGCCGCTTCAACGCCCTGTGGCGCATCGACGGGGCCAGCCGGGAAGAGACCCTCATGGGCATGATCCGGGCCAACCACGCCCGGCACCCCAATCACACCCTGGTCGCCTTCGAGGACAACGCTTCGGTGGTCCGCGGAGCCCGGGCCACCGCGCTGGCCAGCGCCGACCCCTCGGCGCCGTCGCCGATGGGCCTGACCACCATCGACATGGAGGAGACGGCCAAGGGGGAATCGCACAACCATCCCACGGCCATCGTCTCCCCAGCCGGGGCGGGAACGGGGACGGGGGGCCGCATCCGGGACAACCAGACCGTCGGCCGGGGCGGCACGGCCATCGCCGGCTCCACCCTCTACCTGGTGGGCAACCTATTCATACCGGGCTATGGACTGCCCTGGGAGGAGCAGAACTGGCAGCATCCCTACCAGCTTGAGACGCCGCTGCAGATCATCCTGGGTGCACCCCGGGGGGCCTATCGCTACGGCAACGAGTTCGGGGAGCCCACCCTGAGCGGCTCCACGACATCCTTCGAATACATCCACCGCGAAGGCCAGGACCCGGAACTGTTCGGCTACACCAAGTGCGGCATGTGGACCATCGGCCTGGGCTGGATGGACAGGCGGCACCTGAAGAAGCACCCGCCCGAGCCGGGACTCCAGATCGTCCAGCTCGGCGGCGATGCCTACTGCATCGGCCTCGGCGGGGCCTCCGGGTCCAGCAAGACAGCCGGGGCCCAGGAGGCGGAGCTGGACTGGAACTCGGTGCAGCGGGCCAACGCCGAGATGGAGAAGGTCTTCGACAGGGTGATCCAGGCCTGCATCATGATGGGCGACCGGAACCCCATCAGGTCCATCCACGACCTCGGCGCCGGCGGCGACTCCAACGCCGTCAGTGAGCTGGTCTTCCCCGCCGGGGGCCGGGTCTACCTGCGCCGCATCCCCTCGGGGGACAAAACCATGTCAGTGCTGGAGCTGTGGTGCAACGAGTCCCAGGAAAGGGTGGTCCTGCTCACCGCCAGGGAGGACCTGCCCCTGCTCCGGAAGATCGCCGCGCGCGAGAAATGCCCCCTGGTGGTCATCGGGGAGATCACCGGCCACGGCCGGCTGGTGGTCGTCGATGAAGACGCCCCCCCCGACGCCCCTCCCCACCAGAGGGAGCCCGTCGACCTCGACCTGGGCTTCGCCCTGGGCAAGCTGCCCCAGCTGGTGCTGGACGACCGGGACATCCGCCGCCCCCTGGAGCCCGTCAGGCTCCCCGGGACGCTCACTGTCCGAGAGGCCCTGGACCGCGTGCTCCGGCTGCTCAAGGTCTGCTCCAAGAGCTTCCTGGTCAATCACGTTGACCGCTCGGTCACCGGACTCGTGGCCCGGCAGCAATGCTCCGGGGTCCTGCAGCTGCCTGTGGCCGACGTGGCGGTGACGGCCGACAGCTACTTCGGCACCACCGGCCGCTGCTGGGGCATCGGCGACCAGCCCGTCAAGTGGATCGTCAGCCCCGAGGCCTCCGTCCGCCTAGCCTTGGCCGAGGCACTGACCAATCTGGTCTGGGCGCCCGTCGCGGACTTCGATGCCATCAGCGTTCTGGCCAACTGGGGCATCGCCGCCTCCGAACCGGGAGAGGGGGCCAGTCTGTATCGGGCCGTCACGGCCCTCAACGCCCTCCTGGATGAGCTGGGCATCTCCGTCAACGGCGGCAAGGACTCTATGAGCATGGCCGCCCGGGTGGACCGCGAGGGCCAGAGGCAGCTGGTCAAAGCCCCGGGCACCCTGGTGGTCACCGCCTACGCCGCCTGCACGGACATCACGAGCACCATCACCCCCGACATCAAACAACCCGGCGTCAGCCGGCTCATGTTCATCGACCTCTCCGGGGGCAGAAGCCGCATCGGCGGCTCCGCCCTGTCGCAGGTATTCAATCAGATGGGCCATGAAGCCCCGGACGTCGACGACCCCCGGCTCCTCCGGGCCGGTTTCCAGGCTGTCCAGGCCCTCAATCGAGAGGGCCTCATCCTGGCCGGCCACGACAGATCCGACGGGGGGATGATCACCTGCCTCCTGGAGATGGCCTTCGCCGGGGACTGCGGCCTGGACATCCGGCTTGAGGAGGAGCAGCCGGCCGGCGGGGATGCACTCCACTATCTCTTCAGCGAAGAGCCCGGCCTGGCCATCGAGTACCTCCCCCGGGACGAGTCGGCCATCCGCCGCATCCTCAAAGAGCACGGCGTAGAGGCCTGCTGCCACCCCATCGGCAACACCTCGGCTGAGAAGAAGGTCACCGTCCGCTGCGCCCGGCAGCTCCTCCTCTCGGAGGACATGCCCGCCCTGAGAGACGTCTGGCAGGAGACCTCCTTCCAGTTGGAGCGGCTCCAGTCCAACCCCGACTGTGCCGTGGCGGAGCGCCGGGCCATCCGGGAGGGGGCCGGACTGCGCCTCCACCTCAGCTTCCAACCCGCCGCCACGCCGGAAGATGTGATCAGCGCCGGGGACAAACCCAGGGTGGCCATCCTCCGCGAGGAGGGCACCAACGGCGACCGGGAGATGGCGGCGGCCTTCTACCTGGCCGGATTCGAGCCCTGGGACGTCACCATGACCGACCTGGCCGAGGGGCGGATCGGCCTGGAGGGGTTCCGCGGGGTGGCCTTCTGCGGCGGCTTCAGCTACGGCGACGTCCTCGATGCCGGCAAAGGGTGGGCCGGGGTCATCCGCTTCAACCCCCGCATCCGCCAGGAGTTCGAGGCCTTCTACAGCCGGCGGGACACCTTCTCGCTGGGCGTCTGCAACGGCTGTCAGGTGATGGCCATTCTGGGCTGGGTCCCCTGGCAGGGCATCGAGGCGGTGCGGCAGCCGCGCTTCGTGGCCAACCGGTCGGCCATGTTTGAATCCCGCTTCGTGGCCGTCAAGGTCCTCCCCGGTCCCGCCATCCTCCTCCGGGGCATGGAGGACTCGGTCCTGGGGGTCTGGGTGGCCCACGGCGAGGGCCGCTTCATCTGCACCGACGATTCCATGGTCCGGGAGATCCAGGAGCGCCGCCTGGCCCCCCTCCGTTTCGTCGATGCCGCCGGCGGCATCACGGAGCAGTACCCCGCCAACCCCAACGGCTCGGCCCTGGGCATCACCGCCCTCTGCTCCGCCGATGGCCGCCACCTGGCCCTCATGCCCCACCCGGAACGGGTCTTCCTCCCCTGGCAGTGGCCCTGCTGGCCGAAGGAATGGGCGGGCATCAAGGCCTCGCCCTGGCTCCGCCTCTTCCAGAACGCCAGGACCTGGTGCGACGCCGGCCGCTGATCCCCACCGCCCGCCCCCGACAGTCCGCCACCCCG
>Ga0194125_10006376_pt1 | contig 17427 bp, 17 predicted proteins | sample TA2KigC250mmetaG_FD_148626 | JGI IMG/M metagenome (GOLD analysis project Ga0194125, IMG submission 148626) | Freshwater microbial communities from Lake Tanganyika, Tanzania - TA2015034 Kigoma Deep Cast 250m | ecosystem: Environmental > Aquatic > Freshwater > Lake | place: Tanzania: Lake... | reverse complement strand
GGGGGGAGGGGGCAGGGGTCCTCGGCCCCTGGCCCCCTCCCCCACATCATCTCTCTCTCGCCGCCCCCCAAATCCTCATCGTCGCCGGGGAGGCTTCGGGGGATAGCCACGCGGCCCGGTTGGTGGCGGCTATCCGGGAGTTATTGCCGGACGCGGAATTCGTGGGGATCGGCGGCGACGCCCTGGCCGCCCAGGGAGTCAGGCTCCTGTACCATGCCGAAGACCTGGCGGTGGTGGGGCTTTCGGAAGTCTTAGAACACCTCCCCACGGTTTTCAAGGCGCTTCGGGATGTGGGACGGGTGCTTAAAAGGCAGCGCCCGGCCCTGACCATCCTGGTGGACTTTCCCGATTTCAACTTCTGGGTGGGTCGGCTGGCTAAATTCTACCGCGTCCCGGTGATGTATTACATCAGTCCCCAGGTCTGGGCCTGGCGCACCTACCGGGTGCGCACCATGGCCCGGTTGGCGGACCGCATCGCCGTAATTTTTCCTTTTGAGGCGGATTTTTACCGGCAGCGGGGAGTGTCGGCGGAATACGTGGGTCATCCGTTACGCGAGACTTTGCCGGAGGTTCCGAACCGCCAGGTCTTACTGAAGGGATGGGGCCTGGAACCGGCGCGCCTCACCGTGGCCCTGCTGCCCGGCAGCCGGGCCAGCGAAGTCCGGTTGCTGCTGCCCATTATGCTGGAGGCGGCCAAAATTCTCCAAAAGGCCATCCCCCAATGCCAGTTTGTGCTGCCCCGGGCGTCCACGGTGCCGGTTAAGTTGGTGGAAGAAATTTTGGGGGAAGAAACCGGAGACCGAAGACTGGAGACCGAAGACCGAGGACCGAAGACCGAAAACCTGGACCTCCCCGGCCTTCCCCCCAAAATCATCCCCGGCCAATCCTACCAGGCCCTGGCCGCGGCCCACCTGGGGTTGGTGGCTTCCGGCACCGCCACGGTGGAAGCGGCGTTGGCGGGGACTCCCACGGTCATCGTGTACCGGGTGTCGCCTATAACCTTTGCGGCGGCGCGGCTCCTCGTGCGGGTGCCCCACGCCGGAATGGCCAACCTGTTGGCCGGGGAGCGCATGTTTCCCGAACTGCTCCAGCATTTCTGCACCCCGGAGTTTCTGGCCCGGGAGGCCCTGGCCTGGATCCGCAACCCGGAGCGGCTGGAAAAACTGCGCCGGGGGTTGATTCGGGTCATCACCCGCCTGGGCGGGCCCGGCGCCTCCCGCCGCGCGGCCCGGGTGGCGGTGGAGTTGATACTTGGGGGAGGGGGGTAAGGGCGCCCGCCCTTGCCCCCTCCCCTCAAAATAAACTTTCCTGACGCATTCGAAAAACGGAGGTGGCCCGTGATCAAGAAAATCGAATCCTTGCTGGGATCCGAAGCCCAGGACATGCTGACTTATATCTGCCAGGGAATCCTCAAGGAGAGCCTGCATCTGCCGGGGCCGGATTTCATCGACCGGGTCTGGGTGGGGAGCGACCGGCCCACCGGGGTGCTCCGGTCCTTGGCGGAGCTGTTCCACCACGGCCGCCTGGCGGGCACGGGTTATATCTCCATCTTGCCGGTGGACCAGGGGGTAGAGCACTCTGCGGGCGCGTCTTTTGCTCCCAACCCTATCTATTTCGACCCGGAGAACATCGTCAAACTGGCCATAGAGGGCGGCTGCAGTGCGGTGGCTTCCACCTTGGGGACCCTGGGGGCGGTGGCCCGGAAGTACGCCCACAAAATTCCCTTTATCGTCAAAATCAACCACAACGAACTCCTCACTTATCCGGCGGTGCACGACCAGACCTTGTTCGCCTCGGTGGAGCAGGCGTTTGACATGGGCGCGGTGGCCGTGGGGGCCACCGTCTATTTCGGCTCTCCCGAATCCCGGCGGCAGATCCAGGAAATCAGCGAAGCTTTCCGGCTGACCCATGAATTGGGGATGGCCGCCATCCTCTGGTGTTATCTGCGCAACCCGGCCTTTCAGACCACGGCCAAGGACTTTCATACCGCCGCGGATCTGACGGGCCAGGCCAATTACCTGGGGGTCAACATTGAGGCGGACTTGATTAAGCAGAAGCAGCCCACGGTGAACGGCGGCTTTACCATGCTCAACTTCGGGAAGACCCACCCCTTGGTTTATTCCCAGCTTTCCGGGACCCATCCCATCGACATGACCCGCTACCAGGTGGCCAACTGCTTCATGGGGCGCGCCGGGCTGATCAATTCCGGCGGAGCCGCGGGGGAAGACGACCTGGCCCAGGCGGTGCGCACCGCGGTGATCAACAAGCGGGCCGGGGGCATGGGACTCATCGCCGGGCGCAAAGCCTTCCAGCATACTATGGAAGAGGGGGTGCAGCTCCTGCACACCATCCAGGAGGTCTATTTATGTGAGGAGGTGACGGTGGCCTGAGGGGCCGGGATTATCAGGATACTCCGGATTGCCGGGCATATAAAAAGGCAGGGTCAAGGCCCTGCCTTTCTTGCCCAAAAGGGAATTAACTTCGCTTACCGGTTGAAAAACTTACGCCCGCGGAGTACCCCCAACCCCATTAATCCCGTGCCCAGCAACCATACGGCACCGGGGAGAGGGAGGGGAGTAGCGTCCAATCTCATGATACCGGAAACCTCGTAATTTTGGGGTCCGGTCATATTGTAATCGTCGTTGTATCCACCGAAGAACACGCGAAGCTTTCCATCCGGATCGAAAGCAGTTTCAGGGTTGGAAATCAGCACCTGAAACGCGAACCTGAAATCTGGATCATCCATGTTGGCCAGACCAAGGGTGCTGCCTGTTTCCGAGCGCCATACCGGGAAAGCATGAGTGGCGTCCGCAGACCAGGGGTCGCCACCCTCAACGATTCCAGAAGTCCAACCTGTAGGGGCCTGAATCAGTTTCCAGGAGCTTTCGCCTGGTTCAGGTTCAGTGGTGCCTACCGAAATATACTTCTCGCCCCATGCCAGAGCGCCCGCTCCTCCAGCGCCCCACAGGTTGATGAGGTCGAAGGCGAAACCGCTGGTAGGCGCCCACGTATTGAAGCCGGTCGTGGGCAATCCCCCGTTCAAGCCGTAGGTCGTATAACGCACCTCTTGACCTGCTGGTTGGGTCCAGTCGCGATATCGCCGCGGCGCCACCTGATCCGTCCGTGCTTGGCCCGCATTGTCAGCAGAATACGTCCAGACATCTACTCCGGTGAAGCTAACCTCGTACCACGCCGGGAAAGACGAGGCGAAAACCGGACCAGCCATAGCCAGGACTACTATCATGCTAAGACAAATGATAGTTTTCTTCATAATAATCTCCTTTAGTCCCTCAGCACCCTCCTGGTTCGGACTCTTCCGGCATCCTGCTCTGATTTGATTACTTTAGAAAAACCGATTATTAAAAGGTTTCCACTCTCTTAATCAGGTTTGACTCTTCTTCCCTGCTAAATTTTGCACAATTTTAGGAATATGGCAAATATTTTTAAAAATTTATAATATTTTCCTAAATATGATGTTAACTATCCGGATTAAACTGGCTTGGCTCCATTTTCCGAAACCGGCCTAGCCTGGTCCCTAACCCTTCCCGGTTTCCAGACTCCGTTGGCAAACCGGATGAATTAGCATCAATTCTTGACGGATTCGGCGGGCGGAGTTCTTGGCGGACGCCGCTTTTTTATGTCTCTTGACTATTTCTTCTTTTCACCTAATCATATAAAATTAAACAGATAATTTTTCTATAAGGATACCCCATGTTCACCGGCCTCGTGGAAGGAGTAGGAGAAATCGTCAATCTGGCCCGTTTGGCGGAGGGGCTGCGGGTAGGCGTCCGCCCGCCTTTTCCCGTGGCCGAACTCACCCTGGGCGAGTCGGTGGCGGTGGCCGGGGCCTGTCTTACGGTGGTGGCCTTAAGCTCCAACTCCTTCAGCGCCGAGGTCTCCCCGGAGACCCTGGCCCGCACCACTTTCCCGGCTAAAAAGGCCGGCGATAAGGTAAACCTGGAACGGGCCCTGCGCCTGGGAGACCGGTTGGGGGGCCACCTGGTCACGGGGCATATTGATGGGACCGGCGCGCTCAAAGAGCGCCGGGAGGGTCCGGCCCACCTGCAACTCCGCTTTGAGCTGCCCGGGGCCTTGAGCCGCTACGTCATTGAGAAGGGCTCCATCGCGGTGGACGGGGTGAGCCTCACCGTGAACGCGGTGCAAGGCCATACTTTTACCGTGAACATCATCCCCCACACCGCCCGGATGACCACCCTGGGGGACTTGCGGGTAGGGGATAAGGTCAACCTGGAGACGGATATTATCGGCAAATACGTGGAGCGGTTGCTGGGCGGCAAGGGCACCCAAGAGAAGACAATAACCGCGGAATTCCTGTCCCGACAGGGTTTTTTATAAATTATCTCCAGTTTTCCAGGTGGGGATTTTAAGGTCGCTGAAAAACTAACACTAACTAATTTCAGCAAACTTCTCTGGTCTCAGACTCCCCTCCCATGGAACCACTTTCATGTGTATATTCCATGCCTTCCCATCTCTTGGAGATGGTAGCGCTTTGGATTTATTAAAATTAATGGCCTATTGACTCTGATCAGCAAATTATGGTAACTATGTTGAATGCCAAAGCTTTTAAACAAGCCGGTTTACGAGGACATGAATCTCCTGGTTTTTCAGGAAGAATTTCGAACCGAGAATGACTGTCGGAATTGGTTATTTTCGACACGTTGGCCTCAAGGTTTTCGTTGCCCCCGCTGTAATGGGGAAGAATACACCCTGCTCGAACGCAGGAATCTCTATCTTTGCAAAGCATGTCGATATCAATCGTCACCCATTGCTGGAACGATATTCCACAAGACCAAGACCCCGCTGTTGAAATGGTTTTGGTTGATCTATCGCATGGCTACTTCCAAGACTGGGGTATCCATTGCCGAGATGCAGCGGGAATTGGAGATCAAGGATTACAAAACTATCTGGGTAATGGCTCACAAAATCCGTAAAGGCATGTCGGACCGGGATGCTCATTATCGGCTGGCCGGTTTGGTGGAGATGGATGAGTCGTTCTTTGGGCCGACAGTTACTGGCAAACGAGGACGCGGGGCCGAAGGGAAAGCCCTGGTGATCGTTGCGGTTTCCACTTGGATAGATGGTACGGGAAAAGAAAGACCAGGGTTTGCTCATGCCTTTGTCGCCGATGATGCAACCGCGGACACCATAGAGAATTTGTTGCGCAGGCTGAGTGTGCCGGAAGATGAGATTACTCCATTGGTCTCCCAGATAAGAACGGATGGCTGGAGAAGTTATCAGGTGGCTGCCAAGGAGTTGGAGATCGCACATCATCGGGCTATTCTCAGAGATCCGAAAGATTCCATGAAGCTGTTGCCGTGGACGCACCGTTTGATTGCCAATGCCAAGGCAGTGATATCCGGCCCACACCGTGGGGTATCGGAAAAACATCTCCAACGATACCTGACCGAAGTGTGCTACCGATTTAATCGCCGTTTTTGGGAGCGTCAATCTTTCCATCGGTTACTCAATGCCTGTGCATCAACCACCACTATTACCAGAAATGAACTGATGGCAAAAACCGCTGAGCAGAGTCAATAGGCCAAAACTAAAAATTAAAAACTGAAAACTAATAACCGGAGACCAACCATGCCCAGATTTTTTAGAGACCGCACTCTGCCGGCCCGCTGCCCCTTCTGCCGGGGGGAAATTTCCCCGCCGGCCCCCGTCGAGGGAGGGCTCTGGTATGAGTTTGACGGCGGCTTCTGCCGGTGCGGGGCCGTGTACGCCCTTGACCCAACCGCCCGAAACGGCGGCGCGGTGCTGCTCCAGGCCATGCTCATGGCCTGCGGCGGGGACATGGATAAAGTCCTGAGCCTGTCCCCGGACACCGACTACGACGAAGGCCACGTCCATCGGTACGACGGCTTGAACCACCGGCTGGAACCCCAGGCCTTCGGCACTCTGTACTTTATTCGCCTGCGGGAGGAGTCGGGTTCTGGTCATTCTGATATGTAAACAATAGCACAACAAAGAGGAAAGGGTTGATAATGGCAAGCACTTTTGAATTTATACATCCAGAGACATGAACTGCTCATGGCCCTCAGCCTTTTCCCTGGAGCACCATTACCGGACTGTGCTAAGATCGGGTTTATAGGTGACCCATGATCAACGCACCACCAAGAATCTCCGAACCCAGGGTGGGCGGTATGTTCAAAATCTGCGAAAAAAGATTGATTTTGATGGAAATTTGTGCTATCTGGAATGCAACATGGATTAAAATAACTTTTTTAACCGTGGTGGTCAAGGTTGCCACATAATCTCGGTTTTCATTTTTGAAACCGGGAAGAGGAGGTATTATGAAAGACGTTGTCAAAAAACAGGTGGATGAGATTGTCGCCGCCATAGACGGCGGGAAAAAAGCTGAAGATTTTGCAGATGCAGCCCACATTGACCCCTATGTGTTCATTATGGAAGCCGACGGAAAACTACTGGTTCATCCGACGCTTGTGGGCGCAAGCCTGAAGGAAAAAGCCGGACCTGTCTACGATGAAGTCGCCAAGGGGACGCCGGAGGGCGACTATGTGAGGTATGAATGGGGGGGTGCAAAAAAATGCACCTATGCCCGGAAAACTAAAAGCGGCCTAATTGTCGGTTGCGGATACAACGAATAACCCCTCACATCAGCGTTTTTTTATGTTGTTTTAAGGGCGGTCAGAGATTTGCCGCCCTTTTTTTTTGCACGGGTTGGCTTGTTGTTATGCGGCTAGGCAAGTCCCTTGGTTCCTCACTGAGGTTGGCTTCCTGGGGCTTTTTCCTCGCTTCGGCCAATTTGCAGATCCCCGCCGATAAAAGGCGGATAGTGGTCTGGTTACCCGTCTTCACCTGCAAGAGTTCTGCTCTTTATAGGAACATTGCAAGAGCCTAAAAGGTGTAGTTATTTATAGTTTTTCTAAAGCCTTGTGGCATCCCTAGGCAGAAGAACCTCTACGGAGGGCGAAGAAAACTGTTGACAGCCGAAGCATTCCTCCATATATATTGGCTCAGAGCTATGTCATAGGCGAAAGCCACCCAGGCTCCGTGGGTGGCTTTTCTTATTTTGGGGGTGGGGCCGTGCGCCTGGTAATGATCGACAATTACGATTCCTTTACTTATAACTTGGTCCAGCTTTTCTACGAGTTCGACCTGGAAGTCCTGGTTTTTCGCCACGACGAGGTGACCCTGGAGGAGATCGAGGCTCTGAAACCCCGCTGGCTCTGCATCTCCCCCGGACCCAGGGCTCCGGCCCAGGCGGGCATCAGCAAAGAGGTCATCTCCCGCTTTTACCGGCAAATTCCTATCCTGGGAGTCTGTCTGGGCCACCAGGCCATCAACGAAGTTTTCGGCGGCGCCACCATCCAGGCGCCGGTGCCGGTGCACGGCAAACGCCACCAGGTCTTCCACCACGGGCAGGGCATCTTCCAGGGCCTGCCCTCTCCCCTGGGGGTCGCGCGCTACCACTCCCTCATGGCTGACCGCGTCCCGCCGGCCCTGGAAATCACCGCCTGGACCGCGGATGGCGTGGTCATGGGTTTAAGCCACCGCCGCTACCCCCTCCACGGGGTTCAGTTTCACCCCGAGTCCTTCCTCACCAGCCACGGCCGGGAACTGGCGGCGAATTTTTTGGCCGTGGGGAAGGAAGTTAATTGGGGGGAAGGGGCCTATTATCAGTTGCCAGTTGCCAGTTGCCAGTGGTCAGCTATCAAGAACCATCAATAACCAATAACCGAAAACCGAAAACCGAAGACCCATGTACGGCCGCGTTGCGGATATTCAGATAAAACCCTATCAGCCGCCCCAGGGGGCCGTTAATCTTGCGGACCTTTTCACCCCCCTGCGCCGCCAGCCCCATGCCATGCTGCTCTTGAGCGGCGGGGACCTGGATTGCGCCGGCTATTCCCTTATGGGCTGGGACCCTTTCCTGGTGATTAAGGCAAAGGGGAGGCAGGTTTCGATTTCCGGCCCGGCAAACGACCAATTATACGCCGACGCCGACCCCTTCCAGGCGCTGGAGGAGGCGCTGGAATCCCTGGCCTTGCCCGGGCCTTCGCCTCTCGCTCCCTTCAGCGCCGGGGCCATGGGCTTTCTGGCCTACGACCTGAAGAACCACCTGGAACGCCTCCCCACCGACGCGGTGGACGATCTGGGCCTGCCGGAACTGGTCATGGCCTTTCCAAGGCGCCTTGTGGTCCATGACCGCCGGCAGGGGGATTTCTGGGAAATCCGGGTGCTCTATGAAGATCGCCAAGGGAGGCTCCATTCCAGCGCGGGAGATTGGCCCGCGGCTACCCCGGATAATCTGGGGACTTATCAGGTGGGCCCCCTGCATAGTAATTTCACCCGGGAGGCTTATATCCAGGCGGTGGCCCGCATCAGGGAGTATATCAAAAACGGCGACGTGTACCAGGTCAACCTGTCCCAGCGCTTTTCCTTTCCTCTCAACGGCGAAGCCTACCGCCTGTTCTTGAACCTCTTCGGCCTGAATCCGGCCCCCTTTTACGCCTACCTGAACTGCGGCGATTTTCAGATTCTGTCCACCAGCATGGAGCGGTTTCTCTTCCAACAGGGAGACTACCTGGAAACCCGGCCCATCAAGGGCACCCGGCCCCGGGGCCGCACTCCCGAAGAAGACCTGGTCCTGCGCCGGGAACTGGTCGGCAGCCTCAAGGACGACGCGGAACTATCCATGATCGTGGACCTGCTGCGCAACGACCTGGGCAAAGTCTGCCAGGGCCGCACTGTTCAGGTCAAAGAGCACAAGAGGTTGGAGGCTTACCAGAACGTCTATCATCTGGTGTCCATCGTCACCGGAAAATTGCGGCCGGAGGCCACTCAGGTGGACATCCTCCGGGCCACCTTCCCCGGCGGCTCCATCACCGGCTGTCCCAAGATCCGGGCCATGGAAATTATCGACGAACTGGAGCCTCAAGAGCGCCACGTTTACTGCGGGGCCATGGGCTACCTGGGACTGCACCGCAACCTGGATCTGAACGTGGCCATTCGCACCGCGGTCATCAGCCGGGGCCGGGCCCATTTCTCCGTGGGGGGCGGCGTGGTCTATGATTCCGATGAGGCGGATGAGTACGAGGAGACCCTGCACAAAGGCCGCACCCTGTTCCGGGTGATCGAGGACGCGGGCCGGGAGATTTTGGGGGAGGGGGCTAAGGGCGGGGGACTTGCCGTCCCCCGGCCCTCCCCCCAAATTCACATTTCCAACAACACTTATGGCACCGGAAGAATTCGTCTGGCTCAATGACGATCTGATTCCCCTCTCCCTGGCCCGGGTTTCGGTTCAGGACCGGGGTTTCCTTTATGGAGACGGCTTCTTTGAAACTTTGCGGGCCGAGGGAGGGAAAGTCTTTTTCCTGAGAGAGCACCTGGAGAGGCTTAAGGCTTCAGCCGCGGCCTTCCGCCTGGCCTTTCCGACCCTTCCCTGGGAGATGCGGCTTCGCCAACTGCTGGCCGCCAACGGTATGGACCGGGGTGTGGCCCGGGTCAAGATTCTCCTTACCAGGGGGGCCGTGGAGGGTTTGGGGCTGCCCCCGGCCGCTTCGCCCACCCTGGTCATCTGGGCCCGACCTTACATCCCGCCGTCCCCGGAGGAGTATGCCGCCGGCTGGCCGGTGGCGACTTTTCCTGAGGGTCGCGCCACCTTCCTGGGCCGTCATAAGAGCTTGAATTACCTGTTTTACCTGGCGGCCCGGCAGTTTGCCCTGGACCGGGGGGCCAAGGAGGCCCTCATCCTGGAAGCCGACGGCCGGATATCGGAAGGCGCGGCCACCAGCCTGGTCTATTTGTCGGCAGGAAGGTATTATACCCCCGAGGCGGCCAGCGCCTTGCCCGGAGTAACTTTGGCACTCTTATCCCGGGCTTTGAAAAAACAGGGGCTGGGGTTGGAATGGACCCCTACCCACGTTTCTCAACTTAAAGAGGCCCAGGGCATCTGGCTGGCCAATTCCCTCATGGGACTCATGCCGGTGGCCTCTCTGGACGGGGAGCCTGTGACCCGTTCTGACCGCAGCTCTTTTCTCCAGCAAATCCTTGGGGCCGAAGCCCAGGCATCCGACTTCTGATATTTTTACCACCAAGACACCGAGACACAAAAGATCACACCAAGGAAAAGCTTAGGTGGTGGCGCCAAAGACGCCACCACCTAAACAATCTTAAGGGATTGGGGGTGGGGGTTTGGGGGAGGGGGCAGGGGCACATGGCCCCTGCCTCCTCCCCCAATAACCCATTCCTCAATACTGCGACAGGGTCCCCAGGCGCTTGGCCTGGCGCACGGCCCAGGCGAAAAATGCCAGGCTGAGGGGCATAAGCACTGCGGCCAGGATGCACAGGACGGCCGCGGGGGTCTTCAACTCCAGCAGTCCCTTGCCGTTGATCACCGCCTGGCGCAAGCCTTCCAGGGCGTGGGTGAAGGGGATAAAAAAAGATAGGCTCTGGAGCCAGCCGGGGAGCACCTGCACCGGAAAATAGACCCCGCCCAAGAGGGCGGAGAAATGCCCGAATAAGACCGTGATGGGACTGCCCCGTTTGAAGATCAGCAGGAAACCGGCGGAGATAATCCCCAGGGGGAGATGGGCTAACAGGGCTAGCAGAAGAAAGGCCGCGGTGGCCGGGATATTGGCCTGGGCCAGGGACAGGTTGAAGAACCAGGCGCCGAAGGCCAAATATAACAGGATTTCCAGGGCCGCAATGGAGAACTGATACAGCACCGAAGAAAACACAATGGTGGAAAGAGAGGTGGGAGTGGCCAGCATGATTTCCAGGGTGCCGGTATGCATGCCGTAGCTGATGCTCTCGGAAACGGAGGTCAGCGCCACTTCCTGGAAGCTGGCCAGGGCCAGGCCCAGAACAACAAAGGGGAAGTAGTAGCCGCCATAGGGAGCCAGATAGGAAGAGGCCCCGGGGGAAATCAGAACCCCCAGGAAATAAAACGTCACCAGGCGAAATACGATGCCGCCCCACCGCCAGAGAGGGACCAGGGGATAGCTGAGCTCCCACAGAAAGTCCCGGACGAAAAAGGCCCAGACTTTACCCAAGGGCGCCCCCTTCCTCTTGCACCGTTCTGCGGTACAGGTCTTCCAGGCTTTCCTGGGGAGACGGCCTGATTTCATGGAGGCGGCCCGCGGTCATGACCGCCAGGCGGTCCCCCAACTTCTGGGCCTCTCCCAGCCGATGGGTCACCAGGATTACCGTCTTTCCCTCCTCCCGTAAACGCCCGATGAGGTCCCGCACCTCTCCCGCGGCTATGGGGTCCAGATTGGTGGTAGGCTCATCCATCAGGAGGAGATCCGGCTGGTGCAGCATTCCCCGGGCCAGATCGAAGCGGCGCTTGATGCCGGTGGAATAGGAAAAGAACCGACGGTCCAGGTAGGGAGCCAATTTGAGGAGCCTGGCCACTGGCGGAATCGCGGTCCGGGGGTCGAGGCCGTGAAGGCGGGCGAAAAAGGCCAGATTCTGCCAGCCGCTTAAGGGGCCGTAAAAACTCCATTCATTGCAGGTGATAAATCCCAGGCGGCGCTTGGCTAACATGGGCCGCCGGATCGTATCCTGGCCGTGAATGAAAATCCGCCCTTCGGTGGGAATTAGCAAAGTGGCAATGAGCTTGATGAGGGTGGTCTTGCCGGAGCCGTTGGGCCCCAGGATGCAGAGAATCTCCCCTGGATTGAGTTCGAAGGCCACCTGCCGCAAGGCCCAAACCCCCTCCGGACGTCGGAACGTGAGAAGATGGCGCAGCTCCAACTGGGGGAAATATTTGCTGAGACCTTGTACTGCTACCGCAGGCGCACTCAAGAGCTCACCTCATGGAAAGGATGAAGTTTTGTGGGGGAGGGGGCAAAGGGCGCCAGCCCTTCCCCCCTCCCCGCACCCCCTCCCCCAATCCCTTGAGGGGAGATAATTGACCAGGGAAGGCGGGGCAATGCCCCGCCTTCCCTGGTCCCCTTATAGGGGGTTGGGATGGGGGTGTGGGGGGAGGGCGGGGGACTTGTTGTCCCCCGGCCCCCCCACCTCACCCCAACTGCCGCCAGCGGCGGATGGACAGGGGGAGAAAGGCCGTGGTTTCTTCCGCGGACGGGAGGGAGGCGAAGAAGGCCTGGGCCACGGCCCGGCCTTTGGCGTCCTGGGCCGCCTGCCACTGGCCGTAGGTCAAAGCCCCCACCTTGCAGGCCTCCACGCAGGCCGGGACCCGGCCCACTTGCTCCCGGGCCGGGCACTGGTCACATTTGAGGGCTACCGCGCGCTTTTCCGGAGCCTGGAATAAGGGGGCGTACGTCAGCACCCCGAAGGGGCAGGCCATGGCGCACATGGCGCAGTTGATGCACCGGTGGGGGTCGATGTCCACCGCGCCCCGGTCCTCATCCCGGTAGATGGCCCCGGCAATGCATACCTGCTGGCAGGGCGCCGGGGCGCAATGGCGGCACTTGCTGGGGAAGGCCAGGCGCTGGCGGCCGGGGTAAACCCGGAGGCGGGGCCGGGGGCGCAGGTCTTCATGAATTGCCGCGGCCAGGGACTTGGTCCGGGAATGTTCCACCGCGCAGGCCAGGCGGCACTGAAGACAGCCCACGCAGCGCTCGGGGCGGACGATGACGGTGTTCATGAACCCTTTCTCCTCAAGAAATACGTATGAGTCGCGGCCAGAGACCGCTTACATTTTTTATTTCACCGGAAACCGAAAACATTTAGGCATATTCATAAACGGGGGTTTCGATCACTCTAACTGGTTTCTTTCCCCATTTGATCAAAGCCTGGATGTGTTCAACAGTCTCAGGGGGAAACGCCCGAGGGTCTGCGGCTAACTGGTCCACCGGGAGATGATTGGCCATGATGGCGAAATAGATGCCTGCGTCCCCGATATCCCCGACTAAAGTGACCCCCACCAGGCGGCCTTGTTTGAAAGCCAGACGGCGGTACTGGCCCCGAGCTTCATCCAGCTCCTCCGACACTTCGCAGTCCCCGGTTTCCTGGGGGCCCAAGCCGCCGGTGATGAGGTGGAAGTCCCGCAACGAGATGCTGTTTTGGGGGAGGAGGCCGCGGTAGCGCACCCGGGCCCCGGTAAGGTTGGCCCCGGCAATGCGCCCCTGTTCCACCGCGGCGGGCCAGATCTGGTAGGCGCCGCGCCGGCCGGTGAGAAGGTGGTGGGGGAAAACGCAGTCGCCGGCGGCGTAAATGAGGGGGTCCGCGGTCTGGAGGTAATCGTCCACCACCACTCCCCCAGATTCCGTCAGGCCGGCGCCGGCCAGGAATTCCACGTTGGGTTCCACTCCCACGGCGAAGATGACCGCGTCCGTGGGGATTTCCCGGTTGTCATCAAGAGCCAGCCCCCGCACCCGGCCCCGGTCGGCGATCACCGCCAGGGGCCGGGTATGGCAATGGAGCCGGATGCCCCAGCCGGCGAGGGCATCCTGAAGAAGTCGAGCGGAGAAGGGGTCCAGTAGCTGGGGCAGGGGATGGGGCCCCATTTCCAGCAGGTTGACCGTGAGGCCCCGGCGGGTCAAGGCCTCCGCGGCCTTGAGGCCCACCGCGCCCGCGCCCACCACCGTCACCACTCCCGCTTCCGGCAGGCAGGCGTCCAGGCGCCGCCAGTCCGCCAGGGTGCGCAGGGTGAAAACCATGGGCAGGTCTTCTCCGGGAATCCCCGGCAAACGGGGACGGGCCCCGGAGGCGATGAGCAGCCCATCGTAGGGAGCGACCCGGCCCGAAGCCAGGCGCACTTCCCGAGCGCCTGCGTCCACCTGGACCACCTTATCTCCCAGGATGGTTTCCAAACCCCACTTTTGAAAGTAGTCGGGGGCCCGCAGCCAGACCTTTTCCGGCTGGACTTCGCCGCTCAGCAGGTAAGTGAGCAAGGGGCGGCTGTATGGCCGGTAGGCCTCGTCGCTGATGAGGGTGACCGAACTTTTGGGGTCCCGGGGCCGGATGACTTCCGCGGCGCCCAGGCCCGCGGCGCTGGCCCCGATGATCACATAGCGGCTCATGTTTATATGATACCGCGGGAAGCCTTTTAGGAAAAGAAAAAGCTGCGGGGCCGGCTGAAGCCTGTTGCCGATGCTTTTGGGGGAAGGGGGTCAGGGGCGGACGCCCCTGGCCCTTCCAAAACCCCCATCTCCAACCCCTTATAGGAACGCAAGTTATTGCGCCCGACTCTAGCGGGCGTGATAAATCACGCCCCTGCAGGGGGCAGAGGCTTTGCGGCCTGTGCGGTAAGAACTTGTGCAACCAGTTGAATAAACACCCGGGTTTTTTGTCTTAAGATGTTTTCAGAGGTCTTCTAAACGAACTGGCGCAGGTTTGGGCTGGAACTGTTGGCACAAGGCGTAACGGGCCCGGTTGGCCTTGGCGCCGTTGTGCTCCAGGATGCCGGCCTCCAGGAACAGATGCAAACAGCTCCAAGCCGTCTTTTTGTTCACCTGGAATTGGCGCTCCAGGTCCAGGACCCGGAACCAGCGTCCTTGAGTGGCCAGGAGAAAGTCTTCCAACTTGTCCCGGGTGAGCTTCCGGCCCTTGGGGGGCAGTTCCACCCGGGCCAGGGCCTGGCGCAAGGCCTCGGCCTGGGGGGCTCTTGGGATGTCGGGTAGTTGACGTTTTTCCCCCGGCGCCATTTCCGAGCCCAGCCAGTCAGCCTTCTGCCGCTGAAAATAATGGAGCACGTTTTCTTCGATGAGGTTGAGCAGGCGGTAGAACTGGGACAGGGTGATCTGCCCGGACAGGTGCTTTACCAGGTAGTTCTTGGCTTCCTTGCGCACGAAGGAGACCCGTTCGGGGAGGCTAACGGGCAGCCGCGAGGCGTCCATGAGGACCCGGAAAAACATGCCGGCCACCAGGGTGGTGTCCAGGCCTTCTTCCCGGGGGCGCAGGGCGCCTTCCGCGGCCAGGGGCGCCCCGGCCCCTGAGGCCCAGTGGGAAAAGTCGTCAGCGAAAAGGTCCAGATGGGCGGGGCGGAATTGGGCCACCACCTCCCGGGTCAAGGTGCGCACCAATTCTATTGCCGCGTCATGGTTCATTATTACGCCCTCCCTGGCGCGTTTTTAAGACGGGAGACGGGGGACGGGAGACGGGTTTTTAAGACGGGAGACGGGAGACGGGTGACGGGGGGATTTTCCCCAGTCCCCGGTCCCCGGTCTGATCCCCGTCCCCCGTCCCCGGTCTGATCTTATCTAATCGAAATACTTCCCCTGGTAAATATAAGCCAGTATTAACCGGTCACTTACCAGGGCCGGGATGATGATGCGCTGGTATTCCTCCCCTTCGAAGTCGTCCAGCTCTGGGAACTTCGGCGGCAGGAGGGGGGAGGAAAAGAGCCAGGCCGGGTAGGTTTCCCCCTGGGGGTCGTACTTAAAGACCTTGAACCCCTTATACCGGCCCATGTGCCCCTGGATGACGCAGCGCTCCCAGTCTCCCTCCAGCCCGGCCAGCACAAAGTTATTTACCTCCCCCGGCGCCAGGCTGCCGTAAACGATGAGCCGGTGCTCGGGGGGTTCAAAGAAGTCCAGGGCCAATGTAGCAACCTACTAAACGAGATATCGGCTTAAGCCGTCTTTAAAGGAAACCGGTATCAAGCCAACGTCTTGGTAAAAAGCCTCTGAGTCGCAGATGTTGCCTTCCAGCAGCATCCTGATCTGCCCGTGGGTCACGGGGAACCAGGAAAAGCCCCCTAACAGGGTTGCCGCCAGGCGCATGGGCCATACGGGCAGGTGGAGTTTAAACACCTTTTTCCCCAGAGTTTCCGCCAGGGTATCGATGATTTGATTAAAAGTCAAAGGCTCAGGGCCGCCCACCTCATAGATGCGGTTCAGGGCCGCGGGCAGTTCCAGGGCCTGGACAAATGCCTGGGCCACGGTCTCCACCGGCACCGGCTGCATTTGGTAGTTGCCGTCGCCGATAATTGGGTAAATTGGCGAAGACTTGATGATTTGGGCAAAGAGGTTGATGGATTGATCCCCCGGCCCATAAATCACCGAGGGCCGGAAGATGGTCCAGGCCAGCCCCGAGGCCATGACGTAACGGTCAGCCCGGTAGTTGCTGGTATGGTAAGGGTCCGCCGGCTCCGGGCGGGCGCCCAGAGCGCTCATCTGGAGGTAGCGCCGGGCCCCCGCGGCCCGGGCGGCGTCCACGGCATTATGAGTGGCTTCCACATGGAGGCGCTCAAAGGTGACGCCTTTGCCGGGAAATTCCCGGATGATGCCCACCAGGTGGATGACCGCGTCGCAGCTCTGGGCCGCCTGGAAGACCGCCTGGCGGTCCAGGACGTCGCCGAAAAACTCCCCCACCCGGTCCCGCACCTGGAGCTTGGCTTCCGATCCGGGCCGCACTAAGGCCCGGACCCGGTGGCCCCGGGCCAGCAGTTCCTTCACCACTTCGTTGCCCACGAACCCCGTGGCGCCGGTAACGAGAATGCGCATAGCAGTTAGCAGTAAGCAGTGAGCAGTGAGCAGTTAGAAGACAGCCGGGGGCGATCAGACCGGGGACCGGGGACGGGGGACTGGGGAAAATCCCCCCGTCTCCGGTCTCCCGTCCCCCGTCTCATTTTTCCAGCACCACCACCGCGATGACGTGGTTGTCTTCATCGGTCAGAGTCAGGTGCATACCGATAATTCCCGCCTCCGTACAGAGTTGGGCGGCTCGGCCGCTGACAAAAATTTCCGGTTTGCCCATGGAGTTGGGGACCACTTCCACTTCCCGCCAGCGGATGCCCCCCTGGCGCAGCCCCACCCCCAGGGCCTTGGAGAAGGCTTCTTTGGCCGCGAAGCGCATGGCGAAGCCGGACGCGGCCCAGACCCTTCCCGAGCAATAGTCGATTTCCCGGGAGGTGAAAATGCGCCGCAGAAACCGGTCCCCATAGCGCTTGAGCGCCTTGTCAATGCGGTCCACCCGCACCAGGTCCACCCCCAGGCCGTAAATCATTAAATAACCGCCGATGAACGCAGATTAACACCGATAGGCGGGCTGCGCCCGCCAAACATTATTTTCCCTTTTTAGGTGGAACAGGGGCTTCCTTACACATGCAGTCCGCTTCCCCGCAGGCGGGGCATTTTTTGGGTTTGCAGCGGGTATCCACCTGGCCGCCGCATTTTTCGCAAGTAAAAACAGCCATATAACATCTCCTGTCATGTTTTTAACTGAAAACTGATGGATTCGTAAAAAGTCGCTTATTGTTAATTATCTGAAATAATTTAAGATTATGGTATTTTTTTCTTGTCGGGCGTCGCTTTTTATGGCATAATTCGGTGAAAAATCAACGGGTTAATGGCAAAAAGATGATTCGTACACGCGATCCCCGACAAGCCTCATTAATTGATCCCTGGGGGGATTTAGGTCCTAAGCGCCGCCAGTTGTTGGAGAACTCCTGGGCCGGGTTGTTCCGCCAAGAAATCCTCTCGGAGCTGCCGGTCGAGCAACTGGCCCCCCGGTTCCGGGTGGATTTTG
>Ga0194125_10006374_pt1 | contig 17431 bp, 6 predicted proteins | sample TA2KigC250mmetaG_FD_148626 | JGI IMG/M metagenome (GOLD analysis project Ga0194125, IMG submission 148626) | Freshwater microbial communities from Lake Tanganyika, Tanzania - TA2015034 Kigoma Deep Cast 250m | ecosystem: Environmental > Aquatic > Freshwater > Lake | place: Tanzania: Lake... | reverse complement strand
TTTTGCGCCAGGACTTCGTTCAGCCACACCTCCGGAAACGGCTCCAGGCTCGCCCGCACCGAGTTGGCCCGCCCCGGGGTAGCCGACTCGCGGCGCACTTCGATCGCCTCGGCGCTCAGACCAAAAGCAATGTCGCTGCTGCCCGGATTGGTCTGGTGCACCTCGACCGCCAACACGTTCTCGCCTACCAGCAAGTTGTCCACCGGCACGACCAACGGCCCTTCCGCGATCGCGTTGTTGACGGTGCGGTTGGCGGGGGTGCTGCGCTCGACAGTAACGCCCTGAGCCATCCCCAACCGCAGGGGCAGTTCCTTGCCGTTGAGGTAGAACACCGCCCCATCGTCAATGACCGTGAGGAGCTGTAGCGAGGCGCCCTCTGGATTGCCCGCAAATTGGAAGCGCGTCCGGAAATAGTAGCTCATCTGGCCGAGCGTCAGCGGTGTGGTCTTGGGCCAAGGCAGCGCCGCGTCTTCCACGTACAACAGCGCTCCGCCACTGGGCCAGGCCGAATCGTCATAACCCAGGTTCGTCCAGCCCGACGCCGGATTGGCGGCCTCCTGCCAATACCGCCAGACCGCGCTGGCCGGGATCACGTTGCGCGGCGCGTTGGTGCTCACTCCGCTCACAGCGGCCCAGTTGGCCACCCGGGCATTGTCCTGGCTCGGATCCAGCAACTGGAGCGACGGACCACCCCCGTTGGCCGCAGCCGGCCAGGGCGCCCGCGCACTGAAGCTGACCCAGTCTACCAACTCTTCACCGCCCGTCGCCGGCCGCCACAGGCCCAGCCACCCTCCCAGCGACCCCAAGCGGTCGACATAGTCACCAACCACCGGCACCGCTGTGCCATAGACCGTCCGGAACCGCACCACGTTTTTCGCCACCGCCAAGTACGCGCCAGGCGCGAGCACCGTTCCCGCCGGGAATGCAAAGTCGTAGCCAGCTAGCCGCCAACCCTCGAGCGACCAGGCCGTGCTCGCCGACCCGTTGTGCAGTTCGACGAACTCCGCCCCGCTGGCGTCTGGGCGGTACATGATCTCGTTAATCACAATTCGCACCTGGGCAACCACCACCACCGTGAACGTCTGGCTTGCGCTCCGCGCCTCGATCGCATCGTCGGTGACCCGAATCGTGATGCGGTTGGTGCTCGGCGGAACATCCACGCCGATGGGCCAGTTGAACACCCCGCTTTGCGGGTCCACACTCGCCCCCGGCGGCGCGCCAGGCTCGAGGCTGAAACTGAGCTGTTGAGCCGGTCGGTCGGCATCCGTCGCCACACTCGTGAAGGTCAAGACCGCCCCCTCGCCGACCGTGACATCCGGTATGGGCGCCAACTGCGGCGGTTCGTTCTTCTCACTGACCACGATCGAAAACGCGAACGAGGTCGATAAACCGCCCCCGCCGCTCTCGGTGGCGCGCACGACCACGTTGTACGAGTTGGGCCCCTGATCCTCCGTCGGCGTCCAGGTCACCAAACCCGTCAGCGCGTCGACCGCCAGCCCGGAAGGCCCAGCCTCGATCGTGTACCGCACCGACCGCGGCGGCGTGTCGGGGTCCCGCGCCTGCAACGCCAAGCTGAAGAGCGCCAACTCCTCGACCGTCTGGAGGTCCACAGCCCCAAACTCCGGCGGGTCGTCGACCTCGGTCACTGTCACGCGGAACGCTTGGCTCGCACTCAACGCCGGCGCGCCGTCGTCCGTCACGATCGCCGTCAGCGTGTACTCGCCCGGCCCTTGCTCCTCCGTCGGCCTCCAAGCGAACTCGCCGCTGAGCGGGTGGATGGCCGCCCCGGCCGGACCGCCGGCAGCTAGACTGAACTGCAACTGCTGGCGCGGCAGATCCGGGTCCGACGCACGGACGGTGAAGACCAGCAACGTTCGCTCGTCGACCACGCGGTCGACGATGGACTCGAGCACGGGGGCCTGGTTGACTTCGCGAACCGTGATGGTGACGCTCTGGGCGGCCCACCGCGGCGGGCTGCCGTTGTCCGTCGCCCGCACCGTAAAAGTGTGCTCGCCGGGCCCATCGGCCTCGGCGGTGGACCAGCTAAACACCCCGGTGACCGGATCGATCGCCGCCCCCGCGGGCGCGCCCGCCAAGGAGAACGTCAGGGTCTGGCCCGCATCCGGATCGGTCGCGCCGGCGGTGAAGGTCACCCGTTGCCCCTCATCGACGAGGCGGTTGCCGATGGGCGCAAGCACCGGCGGTTGGTTAGCCGCGGCGAAAACGTTCGGCCGGCCCGGACTCGGCACGTCCATAAACCAGAACGGCTCGGCGGAACCGTCCGGAAAGCGGCCTTGGCTGATGTTGTCGGCCTGCGGACCGAAGGTGACTTGGTCCACCGGTGTGCCGTCGGGGGCGAAGAGGCCGATCGCTTCGCCTGCGGCGGCCAACCTGAAGTTGACATGGAGCTGAGTGGCGGTCGTTTGTCCGGTCTCTTCATCGGCCCAAACCAAGAGGAAACCGCCCGGCGGAATGACCGTGCCATTCGGGATGACCGACTTGGTTCGGTCCGTCAGCGTGTCGGTTAGCGTGTAGGCTGACAGATCCACCGGCGCCGTTCCGGCATTGTACAACTCGAACCAATCGTCGGGGTCTTGATCCGCGGGGTCGAGGATCACGCCCGTGTTGCTGGCCAGCCATTCGTTCACGAACACCTGGACCTGAGGTGCGGCCGGATTGTTGGCCGCCCCAGGCGTCGGCAGGTGAAACAAGCGCCGCTCCCGCGGTTGGCCATCCGGGTAAGAACCGAACGAAAGTCCGTCAGGCAACGACTTGTAATTGAGATAATCGAACACGACCGGCGCGCCCCGCTGCAGGCGCACCAGGGCAATCGCCCCGCTCCCCGGTGCCAGCCGAAAGCTCGTGTGCAGTTCGCTCGGCACGGATTCCGCCGGTTCGCCGTCCACCCAGAGCCGCAGGAATTCGCCCGAGCCGATGGTCGTGCCCGCAGGGAAGGCCCACTGCGTCAGATGGTTGTAGTCTGACGTGAGGTAGAGCCCACCCAAGTCGACCGCCGTCGCGCCCGGGTTGTGCAGCTCGAGCCAAGGATCCCGATCGCCCCACCGATCGCGCGGGCCATTGACGTTCACTGCCTGGACCTCGTTGAGGTAAACCAGGGGAAACGCCGGCAGCGAATTGGCCACTGAATTGGCCCGGCCGGGCGTGGCCTGCACCGTGTCATTCGTGCGGGCGGCTGCCCAGTTGCCCACCGACCAGTTGTCCACCAGCGGATCGATCAGTTGCAGCGAGGGCCCACCCCCATTGGCCTGCGCCGGCCACGGCGCCTCGCTGTCGTAACGCACCTCGTCCACCATCAAGTCCTCGCTCGGGCTCGCCCCGGGTCGGACCAAGCGCAACCGTTCGCCATCGTTCTGCAGGGCCCCAGGAAACTCGCCCATGGGGAGCACAGCGAACCCATGCGCCGCCGCAAAGGCGTCGCGGTTCTGGGTGATGACCGCATAGGCCCCAGGACCTAAGACCGCCCCGGGTGGGAAGGTGAAGCCCGCGCCCTCGAGCCGCCAATTCGCCAGGTCAAACGTCGCCGTCGTCGAGGTGTTCCACAGCTCGATGAACTCCGCGTCCCGCACTGCCGGATGATACATGATCTCGTTGATGACAATCTGCCCCGCGGGCGAAGGCAGTTGGGCGCCCGTGTAGTCGATCGTAATGCGGGCCGCCATCCCCGGAATCGGCCGCCCCCAAGTGTCGAGTCCACCCACATTCAACACGTTCTGCCGACTCGCCAGCGCCAGCGGGAGCGTCCAGTTCACCGTCGTGCTCCACGTCACCGGCACCGGCACGCCGTTCACCGTGAGTGTCCGAAGCGCAATCGGCGCGCGACCGGTGAGGTTGACGACCGCCTGACTGGTGCTGAAGTTGTTGCCGTTGTTGCTGGTTATGGCTAGCGCCGGCGTGTCGAACGATGCCACCCGGTTCGCTAAGTAATTCCGCCGCTGCGCCACCCAACTCTTGATCGGGTTCGGCTGCGCCACACTCACCCCGTTGGCCCTCAGCGCCGCATATCGCCCCTCCACAATGGGATCGAAATTCGCGTTTTGCAGCGGCCCAGCAATCGCGTCTAGATACGCCCGCAAATACACCCGCTGGAAAGCCGGCGTGTTCCACAGCCGCGAAACCGTCGGATCGTTCGCCCCAAAGATGTCCGTGCTCGGCCCGTCGCTGCCCGATCCCAACACAAAATCGATGTCCCAAGGAATCATCTGGAACCGGCCGTTGATGGGCCTGTAAATGTACGCGTTCTTGCCCCGATTATACCCGTAGGCGTCCCAGTTGCCCACCGAGTGCTGCAGCGCAAAGTTCCGCATCCACACCTCGACATCCACCAGGTTCTCCACCTGCGCCACCAGATTCGCCGCGCTCTGATTGACCGCCGTCACCAGGTTGAAGAAATGGGTGTAGTCGTTCGCCGAATACACCACCGCCCGCTTCCGCCATGCCCACCGATAGCGCGCCAGTTTGTACGCCCCACCCGTCGTCGTGAACGACTGCAACGTGGCGTCCCGGCTAAACGTAAACCGCCCCCGCGGATCGTCCGGGAACTCGAACCAGTCCTCGATCTTGTACAAGTCCCCGTCGGGACCCTCCGGCCACCAACGGTCCGCGTAGTAGCCGTTCGGCTCCTCCGCATCCTCGTACACCTTCTGCTTCTGCGCGCCGTTCTCGAAGAAAAACACGTGCCGCCGGTTCAGCGTCGGTATCCCCATCTGACGCCCAATCCAAAACGCCGCCTGCTCCCGCTGCGCGCTGTCGTCGTTGCCCAAGTTCCCTACCGTCACCAACGCCAAGTCGCGCGCCCCGAGAAACCGGTCATCGTCGGGAAAAGCGAACACGTAGTCGGACCCCACACTGCCGCTGTGCCAAGGACTGCCCTTGGCGCGCATCTCGAAGTTGTAGATGACCCGAGCATCGTTGTAGACGAACGTCGCGTCCAAGTTGTCGTTGGCCAACGGCTCCCGCTGGCGTAGCCAGTCGTAATCCGCCCGCCGTTGCCACAACCGATACACCCCGAGGTTCCCCACCGGCTGGCTCTCCCCCCAGCGCACCAGGCACTCGCGCGTCGGCGCCTCAGCCGGAAATCGCGCGGTCGCCGCCCCGCTCACCGGCGCGTCGGTGGCTTCGACATGAAAAGCGACCAGCGTGCCTGCCGATTGACCCGGAATCCGCGCCGAGTACACACCGTCCCCAGCCACATCGTCCCCGCTGGTCCCGTCGTCCCGCAGCAGCACCGTCGCCAAACTGCTCCCGGGGTCCACCCGGTACCGCAACCGCGCGCTGCCCACCCCGTCCGGGTCGGTCAACCGCGCGGTGACCAGCACCGCCTGCCCGCTCGCCGGCAACACCGGCGCATGCGTCACGTCGAATATGGCCGGACCCGCGTTGAGCACCGCCCGACTGTTGCGAGCGCCCGGCGTGCCGAGATCCGCAGGCACCAGCATCCGGTCGGCCGCCTCGAGATAGCTGCCCCGGATCCGCAACATGAACTCAGGCCAACCCTTGAGCCAACGCACCCGCGCGCGGAGCGTCGCCGTCGAGTTGTTGGCCAACGCAGGATTGATCGCCGTGAAAATGCGGTTCACGGCGGTATCCCCGCGGCCCGTCGCCCGCACGTGCAAGCAGGCGGTCCCCCCCACGCCCGTGCCCGCCTCGAGCGCGCTCGCGCGGTGGTTGCCCTGGATCGTCCAACCCGCCGCCCCCGACTCGAAGGCCGAATTGCTCAGCCGATTCGCGCCCCCGCTAGGGATGACCTCAACATCGTCCACCAGACACTCCCCCGGCCCCTGCAGCATGATCTGCAACCGGTTCGCGGACCCGCCATCGCCGTGGTCGAGCCGGCCCGTGAACTCGATCGTGCTCCAAGGCGCCTTGGCGCTTTCGTCCGAGTCCGCCCAATTCGACGCCTGGCGATGATCGCTGTGCGGATCGATCAGTTCCAGACTGCTCCCTAACCCATCGCTCCACCGCCCCCATCGGCCTCCCGTGCCATACGTCACTTCGTCCACTTCGATCGCAATGCGGTTGGTCCGCACCACACCAAACTCGTTCGTCGATAAGATGACGTCCGGCTTCGCCAAAGCCAAACGCTCGCCCCCGTTGGCCAGCGTGCCGCCGAAGTCGCCAAAAACCGCGGTGCTGCTCACCGTCGGGTGATTCGCCAAAAGCCGCACCCGATCCCGAGCCACCACCGCATAACCGCCCGGCCCAAGGACTGCCCCGGCCGAAAACCGGTAGCTGATGCCGTCCGTGAACTCCCAACCCGCCAGGTCGATCGCCTGCGCCGTCCGGTTGTACAGCTCCACGTACTCATCGGCGTTGTCCCCCGACAGCGGATGGTACATGATCTCGTTGATCGCCACCTCGCTCACCCGCCACGGAGCGTTCTCCGCCGCGGGCGTTGGCCAACCTAACCGGCGTGTCTCCGGCGTCCCGTCCGGCGAACGGCCGCTCGCAACCCCGTTCTCCTGCGCGCCAAACCGCACCGCATCCACCACCCGCGTCCGGCTCGGATCGAACAAGTAGATCGTCTCGCCCGCCGCGTTCAGGCGAAATCCCAGTTGCACCTCGTCGAACGCCACAAAACCGCGCGGTGTCAGCACCGTTCCCGCCGGAATCCGGAAGCGATTGGTGCCCGGGTCATCCGTCAACACGCAATCGGCCAGGTCCACAGGCTCGTTGCTGCGATTATACAACTCGACAAAATCCAGTTGCGGCAAGTCCGTGTGGGCCAGCCACTCGTTGATCAGCACCGCCCCGAACGGATTCGCCCTCACACTCTCCATCCGACCCGGCGAACCACCCATCCGGTCGCTCGCCCCCCACGCCCGCACGTCCCCCTCGCCATACGATGGCCGCGCCAGCACTAACGAATGCCCCGTCCCATCCGCCGCCACCGGCCAGGGCGCCCGCGACCCGTACTCGACCTCGAGCAAGACCGCTCCCTGCGGATTCCGCAGCCGGATCGTGCCCTGATCGTTGGGTAGGTTATTCGTACTGGCAAACGGACCCAACACGCCCGTCAGTCCGTAAATGGCCCCCAAATCCGCCGGATCCCGCGCCACCACCGCAAAACCGCCCGCCGGCAGACGGTACCCGTCCGGAAACCCGAAATCCACACTCCCGCTCAGGCGATGCCCCGTCAGGTCCTGCGCAATCAGGTCCGCGTTGTACAACTCGATGAACTCGCCTTTGCGCCCGTCCATCCGTTCCGCCGGATGATACATCACCTCACTGATGACCAGCGGCGTCAGCCGACTCGACGGCCCCAGCGTCTCCCCGCGCGGCGTATAAGCCACCACGCTCCCACCGGTCACCCGCCCAACCTCCCGAATCGACACCGTCGCCCGCCGGGCGTTGTCCCGGCTCCCCACTGCCCACCCCAAGTACACCGTGCTCGGCATGCTCAACGCCGCACTGCCAAGCTGCGTCCACCGTTGACCATCGTAGCTGGCGTAGCCGGTGAATTGGTTACCCACCCGCCGCAAGCGCAGCCAGGTATCCGGATAGTTTGCCGGGAAAAAACCCGCCCGGTTCGCGGTCGCACCAGGGTTCGACCGGCTCAGCAGATAACATCCCACCGTCGCCGGCGTCGCCAGGGCAGCCGCAAACCGCGCATTCGCCTCCAGCGTCTCCCGCACCATCAGCCCACCCTGCGCAAACGGATCCGTCGGGTCGAAAGCAGCCAACCGGCCCCGCTCGTCAAAATCCCCACTCACACGCTTCCACGCGAATGCACCCGTGTCCGCCGTGCCGCCTAACTCGCCGCTCCCAGCAAGGTCCATCCCGCCCACCACCGGCGTGGTCACCCCCGCCAAGGGCGGGTTGCCCAAGTCCACTGTCGCGTACTCGACCGCGACGAAACTCACGGTGCTTCCAGGCGCGATCGGGTTCCCCACCTGGGCCTGGTCCAGCACCCCGTCCACCGTGAGCGTATAGAGCGTCCCCAATGACAAGGTCGACGTCGTCAGAATCACCACCGCCGCGCTGCCACCGTACGCCGCCCCTGTCACCCCCACGCCTCCATCCAGACGGTAATTGGCCGCGGTCGTCGCGCTCGGGGCCGACACCGGCTCCGAAAACGTAACCTCGACCTGGTTCAACCCGAGATTACGCGCCTCGACCAAGCGCGGCCGCACCGTGTCCGGAGTCACCGTGAGCACCGCCTCGCGACTCGTCACCGTCCCCAGGTTGTTGGTGATGTAACAGCTAAACCTCGCCCCCTGATCGCTCATCCGCACCGGACCGTACTCGTAGTCCGGACCCGTAGCGCCCGACAACGGCGCCCCGTTGCGCCGCCACTGGAAGCCGTACACCCCCACCGAGGCAAGCCTCACACTGAACCGCGCACTGCCGCCCTCCACCGCGGTGGTGTCTGCCGGTTCTTCCGCGATCGCCGGCGGGGTGAAACTCACCCCGTAAGGCAGCAGATTGGTCGCCACCATCGGCGCTTGATCCGTGCCATCGGGCATCAACCAGCGCACCGCCAAGTTGTCCCCACCGCCGTGCTCCTTCATCAACGCCGCAACATAGTACGGCCGTCCCGCCTGCAGAAAGATCGCATCCGAACGCTGTCCCGCCTCCCGCTCCCATTGCCGTGACGGCGTCCAACCCGTCACCTGGGCGATGAGCCGCGCGTTGGCCGGGTTCTCGTCGGTACTCAAATAAAGCTGGCCCCCGTCATCGCTCGCAACCCAGAAGGTGTAATTGCCCGTCAACGGCGCGATCACATAGCCGTGCAGCCGCTGCCCGTACTGGTCGAGCACATCCACCGGCGCCTCGAACAGCTCGGTAATGTAGTCGCTGCTCGTCGGCCGATCCGGGTAATCCGGCGAGTTCGTCAGGTCCGTCACCGCCGTGCCCGGTATCCCCAGCCATACCTCGCGCAACAAGCCGCCCCCGGCCGGCAACTGCGCCTCAAGCCCCGCCACCGCGAGTCCCCATCCGCACAGCAACGCTAACCCCACCCATCCCGAAATGCGGTCGTAAAACCCCCAACCCCGACTCCGAGTCCACCCAAAAGCTGACCTCTGCTTCGCCCGCTGGAAAACCGACTGCTCAGACCTAACCGCAGCCGGGCGACCCCACCCGCCCCCTCGCGCTCTCACTCTCACTTCAGCCGCTCGGCAAGTCCCCCGCCCTGCCGCCCGCAGGATCCGCGACAACGGCTTCACCCCGACTCCGACTCGAGGCCCAACCCTTCTCAATTCTGCGTCTCTCATGTCGTTGAGCCCACGTAAATAGCACATCGCAAGCCAATCCCACAACCGAACTCGACTTCAACTCGCCGGCACCCCACAGACTCTTTCCGTTCATTCTGCCAGGCATAAAGACATTGACACACATTCTCGGACCCCGCTGCAGCCTGCAGACCGGTCAAGAACGGAGCGCGGGCATCTTGCCCGCGGGCCCTCCCCTTCCCCTCCCTTCCCCGTTCCCCGACCGCCCCCGCCACCTCCGCCTCACTCTGGGGATCCCTCACTCCCGCCCGTGCACAAACTCAACATACCCGACCGCGCCTTCCCATCCCCAGCCACCGCAGCCCCGTACCCGCAGTGCCGGTAATCCTTCGGATCCTCCACCAATCCCGCCCGCACCGCGTTCAAGTCGGTGTACGCCGACACCGTCTTAATCACCCCCGTCAGATCCACGACCAACACACTCCGGCCCCGTTCCGCCCAATACGTCCCAAACCGCTGGTGCCGTGTGTTCTACCCCTTGCTGAACCGTTGCTTGGGCTCTTTCATGAACTCCGACTCATCCCTCATCGACGCCAGCATCCGTTTCCGGAGATCCGCGTCCACCCGACCATGGTCGTGCACCCCTTCTCGGCCTCATAGGGCAGCCCGGCCTCTCGGGGCTTGGCCTTCCCGTAGAGGGCCTTCATGCGTTTGAACAATCAGGCCCGCCGAACGGCGGGCCTGAGCGTGGGAGAGCGGCGCGAGGAACGCGGTAGGGGGCGTCGGCTAGATCGCCACGTCCTTGCCGGGCACCGAGATCTTATACCACCCGTCCTTGTCGGGCAAGCTCTTAGGCGGAGCGTCCCAGGCGAGCTTGCTCGGCATGGTGTCGATGTCGGATTCGAGGACGTCCTCGGCCAATACCACTTGGCCGGTGTAAGTGGCGACGCGTCCCATAACGCCGGTAAGGGTGCTGCGCGCGCCGTTTTCGGCGTCGTTAAGCGGCTTATTGTTGCGGATGGCGTCGAAGAGGTCGTCGTGCTCCTTCTGGTAGGGATCGACCGGTTGGGTGGTGCGGTAGCGCCAAACGATCTTGTTGTTGGCGCTGGGATCGCGGATGACATGGCCGCTGAGGTCGGCCAGGTACTTCGAGCCGATCGCGTGTTCGCTGACACTGTTCCAGCAGCCGCGGATGTGGCGGCACTGGCTGAACATCCGGGCGCCGTCTTCGTACTCGAACTCGACGGCGTGATGATCGTAAATCTCGCCGTACTCCTTGCCGGTCCGAACTTGGCGACCGCCCATGCCGACGCACTTGGTCGGGTAAGCCTGTTTGACCCAGTTGCAGACGTCGAGGTTGTGGACGTGCTGCTCGACGATGTGATCGCCGGAGAGCCAAACGAAGTAGTACCAGTTGCGCATCTGGTACTCCATTTCGGACTGGCCCGCCTCGCGCTCCTTGACCCAAACCCCTTGGTCGTTCCAGTAACAGCGCAGGGCGTAGACATCGCCGATCATGCCGTCGTGGATGCGCTTCATGATCTCGAGGTAGCCGGGTTGATAATGGCGTTGCAGGCCGACCACGACTTTGAGGTTTTTCTGTTTCGATTCCGCCGCGGCAGCCAACACGCGCTTGACGCCCGGGCCATCGACGGCCACGGGTTTCTCCATGAACACGTGTTTGCCTTGGTTGACGGCTTCGGCGAAGTGCAGGGGCCGGAAGCCCGGGGGCGCCGCTAGCACGACCACATCGGCCAGGGCGATGGCCTGCTTGTAGCCTTCGAAGCCGACAAACCGGCGCTCGGGCGGCACATCGATCTTGGTGGGATGCTGCTGGCGGAGGTTCCCCAGGCTGCTCTCGAGTCGATCTTGGAAGGCGTCGGCCATGGCCACAAGCTTGACTTTGCCCGCGGTCTTGAGCGCCTGATTGGCGGCACCGGAGCCGCGGCCGCCGCAACCGATGAGCGCCAGTTTGAGCTCGTCGTCGCCTGCGGCGTGGACGCCGCGTTCGAGGCTCAAGCTGCCTAAGAAGGCGGTGCTGGCCATAGCGGTCGAGGTGGTCTTGAGGAAATGACGGCGCGACAGTGGAGCCGTGGGGGATGGGGTAGTGAACTGAGGGATCCTCGGATTCATGTTGAGTTGATGATGGCTGGTTGGTGGAGGTATGGACGCCTGGTTTTTCCGGGTCATTCAATGGCGTTGTGCCTGAGGCTGATCCGCGACGGCGCGCCTAATCGCGTTCCACACCGCTGCTCCAGTACTTCTGGAGTTCGGCGGCCGACGGCACTTTCAAGGGCCGGACGATGCGGAAGCCAACGAACTGGGCATCGGTCAACCACCAAACGCTCTTGGGCAACTGGGGGTCGCGCATCTTCCAGGCGCGGTCCGAGGGCCGGCGTGCGGCGCTGCGGAGGAAGCCCGCGGGGTCGTCATAGGAGCCGCCGCGGGTCACATGGGGGTAAGGCTTGGTGGCGCGGTTCCAAGGTTCGCTCTGGAGTTGGCCAGCCCAGGCCTGGTAGGAATCGGCGTACTGATCCAGGCACCACTCCCAGACATTGCCGTGCATATCGTGCAGGCCCCAGGGGTTGGGTTTCTTCTTGCCGATCTTCTGGTAGCGCAGGTCGCTGTTGTCTTCGAACCAACCGTACTCGTGGAGCTTGCCGGCGTCGGCGCCGAACGAATAGGGGGCGGTGGTGCCCGCGCGACAGGCGTACTCCCACTCCGCCTCGGTGGGCAGGCGATAGAAGTGGCCGGTCTTGGCGCTGAGCCAGTGGCAGAACTTGTTCGCCGCGTGCTGGCTCATCGAGATGGCCGGGTAACCGTCTTTACCCCAGCCGAAGCTCATGTCCGTATACGGTTTGGAGGGCCGGGTGACCGCATCGGAGACCTGGTTGACGTAGTCCTCGGTGGGCATCTCCGAACGCAACTTCTTCTCGTCGTCGGGATACATGAAGACCTCGTACTCGTTCCAGCCGACTTCGTACTTGCCCATCCAGAAGGGCTCAATCTTGACGCGCACCTGCGGTCCTTCGTCGTCCTGGCGCTCGGCCTCCTGGGTTGGGCTACCCATCAGATACTCGCCCCCGGGTATGGGGACCATGAGGTAACTGGACTTGGTACCCGGGATCGCATTGGTGTAGGGCCGCATCTCCGCCGCCGCCTTGACGCCTTCCTGGCCGAGCACCTCGACGATGCGCTTGTGGATGTCTGGCACGGTGAAATTGTCGTTGTCGGCCATCGAGGCGAGGGCGCCATAGAAGCGGACCTCGTTGGTGGTGCCGGTAAACTGGTAGGTCTGCTGGTAGGTCGAGAACTTCTCGTAGTCCGCGGCGGAACAGAGGACGAAGGTCTGCTCGAGACCGACCGCTCCGAAGAACAGGTCGCCGGTGCGGGGCGCGAGTTTCTGAAAGGAGACTGGCGGGTTGACGCCGTCGAGGCGATAGGCCTCCGCCGTTTCGCCTTTGCCGAACAGCACCAGCAACTGTGGCGCTTGCCCGCGCGGCGCGGTGACGACCTGTTTGATCGGTTGGCCTAGGTCGAAGGACTTGGCGGCTGCGAAGCGCAGCGTCCCGGCCGAGGGTTCTTCGAGGGCGTTGACGTGCAGGCTGTTGTCACCCGGCACGTAGAAGAGCACCTCGGCGAGCGGTTGGCCGCGGAAGCGGCCGACCACGTACTGCGAGCCCGGGGCGAGGCCGGGGCGCTCAGCGAGCAGCCTGGCGGCGCCATTCTGCACGTCGTGCACGCGGAACGCCATCCCCGTGTCCGTGAGCCACATGCCCACCACCCACTCCGGTCCGCCCGCCTTCAACGCCACCCGGTTCACCTGCACCAGTTCGGCGTCGGTGTCGACCTCGGCGATGGGGGTTTCGATCGTGCCGGCCTGGTTGCGGATCAGACTTAGTTTGTTCGGGCTGGGGGCGTTGTAAATGCTCGCGACGAGCAGGTCGTGCAGCGGGGTATTCCCTGCGCCGCCGATGTCCACCGCCAGCGCCGTCTTGGGTCCCAGGACGGTCAACATGACCGGCGTCGGTTTGGGCGCCACGCCTCGGTTCGAGGCATCTACGAAACTGACCAGGTTGGCGTCTGCGGCCGCAAACACAAGGGCGTCCCGTTGCGGGTCGAGCAACTTGCCCACGGACAGCCCACTGACATCCTTGACCTCGGCCAACCGGTGATCGACCCAGTAGATCGCTCCCTCGGCGGTTCCGTACCCGAGGCGGTACTTGCCGCTGGTCCGGTCGAGAATCACCACGTCCTGACGGCCGTCGCCGTCGAAATCGCCCGTACCGAAGTACTCCCGTCCGGTTTCTCCCACAAACCCGCAGGCGGTGGCGGCTCCCCACAAACCCAGCGCGGCCACCCAGACTCGCCCGCTCGGACTGTTTCGCATCTTTCTCATGGTCAATGATGTCATAGTTAGGTCCACTTTTTCCGGCCCGCCGCATTTTGTCAATCTGCGGCCCGGGCTAACCCGGGCCGGCGGCAGGGGTTCGACGTGCGAGCCGAATGCTGACTTCACTCTCGGAACTTGGGAGCGGGGGTGCGACCGTTTTGAGCGGCGCAGTGGCCTCTTGCCCACGCGGGCAAGACGGTGATCTGGAATGATTTAGCCAGGCGGGGCACCGCACTCTGGTCTTGACCTCGGCGGCGTAGAGGTTTATACGAGGCATTGCGTGAATGATGGTTTGCCCGACAACCCCGAACCTCACCGCTTATGACCAAACGCGACTTGGTGGTCCGTATCAGCGAGGAGACCGAACTGATCCAACAACAGGTACTCGATGTGGTGCAGCGCACGCTCGACTTGATCTCCGAAGCCCTCGCTCGGGGAGAAACCGTCGAACTGCGCAACTTCGGCGTCTTCGAAGTCAAAATCCGCCGAGCTCGAATCGGCCGGAACCCGAACGCACCCGCCAACGATGTCCGGATTCCGCCTCGTGCGGTGGTGAAGTTCAAGCCGGGCAAGGAAATGCGGGACGAGGTCCTCAAGTTGACCCCGCCCGAGGATTCGCCGCCATAGCCTCCATGCGGCTCCGGCACGCTCTAGAGGTGGCCCGTATCTCGAAGGACCGCCGACTGTGGGGATCACGCCTCCGCTGGTCCGAAAGGACGGCGGTGAGTATGGTTCTCGCCCCCGCCCCAAATTACTCGAGGCTCCCCAACCCGTGCGCCAGGCCCTAAACGCGTGCGGTGCTTGCGGTTGGTCTTGTGAACGTCATGGATCGATTACCCGGCTTCCGCGATTTCTACCCCGAACCGTTGCCCACACCCGAGGGTTGGAGTGCCGACCTGCGGCGTCATCTCTTCACCCGCTGGCGCGCCGTGGCCGAGCGCTACGGGTTTCGCGAGTACGACGGCCCGCCGCTCGAACCCCTGGAGCTTTACACCGCCAAGAGCGGCGCCGAGATCGTCGGCCAACTCTACAACTTCACCGACAAAGGCGGGCGGGAGGTGGCCTTGCGTCCGGAGATGACCCCCACCCTGGCACGCCTGGCCGCCGCCCACGAGCGGCACTACAAAAAGCCGCTCAAGTGGTTCGCCATGCCCCAACTCTTCCGTTACGAACGCCAGCAAAAGGGCCGGCTGCGCGAGCATTTCCAGTTCAACGCGGACATCCTCGGCGAACCGGATCGCGCGGCGGATGCGGAGTTGATCGCGTTGCTGATCGATTCGCTGCGGGCCCTCGGGTTGAGCGCGGAGGATTTTGTGGTGCGCCTGAGCAGTCGCCAGGCCTGGCAGGATTTTTTTGCCCGCCATACCACGCGCCCCGACCAGGCCTACGAGTTCTATCAAATCGTCGATAAGCTGGAGCGCGAACCGGCTGAGGTCAGCGCCCCGAAGCTCGAGGCGCTCGGGCTCACGCTCGAACAGGTGCGCCATTTCATTGCCGCCGGCGAACCCACGGACGAACTGCGCGCCATCCTCGCCAACCTCGAAGCCCGCGGCCTGGGCGATTTCGTCCGGATCGACTACAACGTCATTCGCGGCCTGGCCTACTACACCGGTCCGGTCTACGAAGCCTTCGACCGAAAAGGCCAGTTTCGCGCGATCGCCGGCGGCGGCCGGTACGATCACCTGGTGCGGTTGGTCTCCGGCGGCAAAGTGGACCTGCCCGCCCTCGGCTTTGGGATGGGCGATGTGGTCCTGGCCGAGCTATTGAAAGCGCGCCAACTTGTGCCCCGCTGGGAAGGGCGGCTGGACGCCTTTTGCCTGGTGGAAGACGAGAGTCTAAGGCCCGCGACCTTGCGCTTCATCCAACAGTTGCGTAACGCCGGCCTCACGGTGGACTACTCGCTGACACCCGCCAAGTCCGACCGCCAGTTCAAGCGCGCCCTCGAGTTGGCCGCAAGTCACACCGCCCGACTCGAACGGTCGACGGACGGTGAGCTCCGCGCGCGCCTCAAGCACCTGGCCACCCGCGAGGAGCGCACGGTCAGTTTGACCGACGCGCCCGCCGCACTGCGGCAGGCTTGAGCCCCGCGTTCGGGGCTTGATCGATCCCCGCGAACCCCCAGGTTCTTCCCCCCAAGCCCTTCCGAGGGTCGATCGAGCCGAGCGTTCCGTCACCGACGTTGAGCGTGTGGTCACTCGCTTGCAGCGTTTGATCACATCGCGGTTGGGCCAGGCCTCGAGTTGGGCTAAGGAGAGGCCGCAACAAGCGATGTCTATGCACCGACTGCCACAACACCGCGGCACGCCCGGCGTGGATCTGGTAATCCACCTCGCGCTGGCCACCGCCGCGCTACTTGCCGTGTTCAACTTCACGGTCGCCCTCGACCGACTTACGGCCCGCGCAGAGTTCTTGGCCGAAATCTTCTTCCCGCGTCCGGCGGCCGTCGCGGCGGGCGAGCCGCCTGAGGCGGGGCCGCCGTTGGCCACGAACTTCAACCTGGGCCAAATTCTGCGCGACAATCAGAGTGGGCTTCGCTATTAGGTGAACTCCGTGACTGGGTTCCTAAGCAAGTACGGCCGCACGCCCTGGGCGCAGGTGGTTTGGATCTTCGCGCTGTTCACCGGCCTTGCGCTCCTGTGCGCGGTCCAGGAGTACGTGGCCTACAGCATCAAGATGAACCCCATTCCGTGGAGCTTGGCGCTGCGCCGCTCGATCGAGCAATGGTACCTTTGGGCCGCGCTGACGGCCCCGGTGCTCTGGCTGGCCACCCGGTTCCCGTTCGAGCCGGGTCAACTCCGACGATCGCTCCTGGTCCACGCGGCCGCCGCGGGGGTGGTCACGCTCACCGTCAGCGCCCTGCACGCAGCGTTGCTGCACGGTCAAACATCCATTGAAGGGGCGGTGTTCCGGTTCCCGGACGTGCTGCGGAAGCTGCTCTGGCTGGGCGGGATCATGAACCTCTCGATCTATACGCTGATTGTTCTGGTCCACCACGGCTGGCGCTTTTACCGCCGCTACCAACAGCGCGAACGACAGGCGGCGGCGCTGGCAACCGAGTTGGTCCAGGCCCGCCTCGATGCCCTGCGAATGCAGCTCAACCCGCATTTCCTGTTCAACACCCTTCATGCCATCGCCGCCCTGATACACGAAGACCCGCCCGCCGCCGACCGCATGGTGGTCCGGCTCAGCGAACTGCTGCGCCAAACCCTCGACCACGCCGGCGAGCAGGAGGTGCCATTGCGGCAGGAACTGGCCCTGCTCGACCGCTACCTCGAGATCGAACGGGCCCGTTTCCAAGACCGCTTGAGCGTGCGCGTGGCGGTCGAACCGGGCCTCGAAGAGGTGCGAGTTCCGTTTCTGATTCTGCAGCCGCTGGTCGAGAACGCTATCCGCCACGGCATCGAACCGCGCGAGGACATGGGCCACATCGACATCGCAGCCCGGCGCGTCGACGATCAACTCGAGCTGTCTGTGGCCGACGACGGCCCGGGGCTGCCCGAACCCGCCCGCCCCCCCGCCCGTGAGGGCATCGGTTGGGCCAACACCCGTTCCCGGCTCGCCCACCTTTACGGCCCCCACCACCGCTTCGAACTCGTCTGCCCGCCCAGCGGCGGTTTGGCGGCGCGGCTGCTCCTGCCGTGCCGGACCCAGGCTGGCCAGCCGGACCGGCGCGTGGTCATCATGACCTGTACCCCGGAGGGGTGTACCACCCTTGAACCCGGCGTCCCAACGCATCGGCCGGCGGAGGCCTAGGTGAACCTACGCGTGTTCATCGCGGATGACGAGGCGCCAGCGCGCGCCCGGTTGCGTCAGTTCCTCAAAGCGGAACCGACTGTCTCGCTCATCA
>Ga0194125_10006368_pt1 | contig 17439 bp, 16 predicted proteins | sample TA2KigC250mmetaG_FD_148626 | JGI IMG/M metagenome (GOLD analysis project Ga0194125, IMG submission 148626) | Freshwater microbial communities from Lake Tanganyika, Tanzania - TA2015034 Kigoma Deep Cast 250m | ecosystem: Environmental > Aquatic > Freshwater > Lake | place: Tanzania: Lake... | reverse complement strand
GGACGGCTCGCTAATAACCAGGCCCAGCCCCTCTTTTTTGGCCAGGCTATAAAGCGCTTCTTCCTTGTCAGCAGGCGCAAATCCGGTCAAATAGGCCAGGCCCCCGGAATGCCCCATCCCGCTTAATGCCTGCTGAAATTTTAATTCGTTCTCAAGCGCTTTTTTCACTTCTAAAAGCCGCCACCGGTAGCAAAAACGCATCCGCAAATCGTCGATCAGGGACTCTATCACCCTCCTGTCTTCGATAAGGCGATTATGCATCGAGGTAATGCTCATTTTCGGAAGCTCGAGTTCCTTAAATGGGCATTCGAAGGGGCTCCGGGAAATTGCCGCGAAAAAGACGGTATTTCCTTTAGCGCGCAACTTTTCTGTAATCACGCCTTCGGGAAAGCCGTGCATCTCTTTAGCCGGCACTTTATATAGTTTAATGAAAACGCCCCTGTCTGCCAGGCGCCTGAGCTCCTGCGGGTCGAAATCACCCCATTCTTCCCATTCGGCAATGTTTAAAGAAAGAGCGCGTGAATATTCCTGAAGCTGGTCAAGGCGCCTCCAGACATTGACAATATGCTGGCAAATTTTCTTCCAGTCAGTAACATCGCGGTAGACAAGCGTGCCTTCACAGCCGGTTGAAAACTCCGCCTTCGAGATCACTTCAAGAGCCTGATCCAAAAGATTGAGGTCATCGCGGATAAGGCTGACTTCCCTGCCCGCGGGAGGCTGGACGTGCTCTACATGCACGACGCCGAGGGACCTGAGCGCCCCGACAGTCCCAGCTGCATCCTTGCCCTGAGCGATCACCGTTATCTTTTTCATCGCTACGATCAAGATGCCACCTCCGCCAGAGACATCTCCTCGATCTTACGCTTGGCGATCTTGCTTCTTCCGACGGCATTAGCCATCTGGTCGCCGATATAGATCTTGATCAGCCGGATCGCCTCGCGCGACTCGGGGATCTTCACCTTTTCAAATAAGTTCACCCGCTGAGTGGTGATGCGCAATTCCTGCTTAAGTATCCTCATCGCCTCTTCGATGACGGCGACTTCCTTTTCTAAAGAAAGGAGCGCCTGCAGCTCTTCCAGGGCAAAATCCACCCACAAAGGCACGGTAAAGAGGTCATATTCTATGGTGGGAAAAGTCGTGTGCTCATAAACCGGGATGTCCACTCCGGCGATATTCCTGGTAGTGGCGACTACCTGAGAAGGAATAAGCCAGGGCTTAAGGTCTACTCCGGGTTCGCTTAAGAGCCCGGCCCAATGATTGACTGCCTCAAGTTTCCTGTCGCGTAATTGTTTTTTTGCGGCGAGCAGATTATAATGAGCGAGGATCTCTATCTGCAGCTGCTGTTTTTTCAGCAGCAGGGTAGGCAGGTAACGTTCGTATTGGCGCAGGCTGTCGCGCTGCCTCTTTAATTCTCCCTTAGTCAGCTTTACCTTTACCATCTCCCTGCCTACTAATTATTACCTGCTATCTACTGCTTTTTGCCCAGTATTTTTCGACCATCGACTTCTTGATGCCGGTCTCTTCGGGGAGGAAGGATTCTGCGAGTATCTGCCAGCCCAGGTCAAGCGCCTTTTCCAGGGGGATATTCACTTTTAAGGACATGATCTTGTCTTCAAAAATCTTTCCGTAATGCAGCAGCTTCTTGTCCCAGGCGCTCATCTGAAAACCCATGGCCAGTTTTTCGCGCGTTTCGCGGTAGCTGGCGAAAAGCTGGATCATGGTGTTCATGATCGTGCGGTGGTCGTCGCGGGTCTTGCCGTTGACCTGCTGTCTGAGCCGGCTCAAAGAACCGAAAGGCTCGATCGAGCCGCCCTTTAAATAGAACTGGCCTTCGGTGATGTATCCGGTATTATCCGGAACAGGATGGGTGACATCGTCTCCGGGCATAGTGGTCACTGCCAGGATAGTTATGGAGCCTGCGCCTTCAAAATCTACAGCTTTTTCATAGCGCACAGCCATCTGGCTGTAAAGGTCTCCGGGGTAGCCGCGGTTAGAAGGGACCTGCTCCATGGTGATGGAGACCTCTTTGAGCGCGTCGCAGAAGTTAGTCATATCGCTAAGCAAAACCAGTACGCGCTTGCCCCGCAGGGCAAACTGTTCCGCTACCGCAAGGCCTATATCCGGCACAAGCAGGCATTCGACGATCGGATCAGAGGCGGTGTGGATAAAGAAGATGGAACGGGAAATCGCGCCATACTCTTCCAGGGTATTCCTGAACAACAGATAATCGTCGTGCTTCAGGCCCATGCCCCCCAGGATGATGATATCCACTTCTGCCTGAATGGCGATGCGCGCCAGGAGCTCATTATACGGCTCTCCGGCAATGGAGAAGATCGGCAGCTTCTGGGATTCGACCAGCGAATTAAAGACATCGATCATGGGGATGCCGGTACGGATCATCTTAGCCGGGATGATCCTTTTGGCGGGATTCACCGGAGGGCCGGCGATCTCAACGGGATTATCCCAAAGTTCCGGCCCCTTATCCAGGGGGGAGCCGCTTCCGTTAAATATGCGGCCAAGCAGATTATCGCCGCTTGCGATACGCATGGCATGGCCCAGGAACCTTACCCGGTCGCCGGTAGATACGCCTTTGCTCCCGGCAAAGACCTCTAGCGATACCTTTTTTCCGTCGATACGGATGACCTGCGCAAGCGACGTGCCGCGGCGGGTTGCGACGTGGGCGATCTCGGAATAGCCGATGCCTTCTGCTTCGACGGTGATCACATCCCCCGCGATAGAAACGATATGAGTGTAGACCTTATACATTTGCCCGTTCTTTTTTGCTGACTGACTTGGTCTGAAGCAGCCCCCTTATCTCTTCTTCGGTCCTTGCGAACTCGGCTGACTGCCAGGGGCTGGAATTCCAACCCCGGAAGAGCTGGCGCAGCTGCTGGAAGAAACGCAGCGCCTCTTCTTTATGCGCAAAGAAAAAAGCCGCATTCAGGATATTATAGATGAAGTTAAAGACGTAGGCCTGCCTTTCGGCAGAAGTCGCCTCATCAACAGGATCAAAGGCATCCTGCTGCAGATAAACAAAGTCAAAGAACTCGCCCTTGAGGTAATCAACGTAGTCGGCCAGGGATGTCCCTTCTTCTCCCACCACCTTCATCATCTGGACGACCTCATTTGCTTTGCGCAGGGCCTCATGCCCGCGCTCTTCCTCTTTCTCATCGATGAAGCTCCTGTATTTGCTCCAGCTGATCAGAGGGTCGATCGCCGGATACCTCCTTGCGTCGGAGCGCTCGCGCGATAACCCGTGAAAGGCGCCGACGACTTTCAGGGTAGCCTGCGTGACCGGCTCTTCGAAGTTTCCTCCGGCAGGGCTCACCGCACCCCCGATAGTCACCGAACCCGTGCTTCCGTCATAAAGCCGCACCACCCCCGCGCGTTCGTAGAAGGAGGCGATGCGCGATTCAAGATAAGCCGGAAACGCCTCTTCCCCGGGAATCTCTTCAAGCCTGCCGGACATCTCGCGCATGGCCTGAGCCCAGCGGGATGTGGAATCTGCAAGCAACAATACATTTAATCCCATCTGGCGGTAATATTCCGCGATGGTCACGGCAGTATAGACGCTGGATTCGCGCGCGGCAACCGGCATGGAACTGGTATTGCAGATGATCACCGTGCGCTCCATCAAGGGTTTATGGGTGCGCGGGTCGATCAGGTCAGGAAAAGTCTTTAAGGTCTCAACCACCTCTCCAGCGCGTTCGCCGCAGGCGGCGATGATCACTACATCTGCCTCTGCGTGCCGGCTGGTCAGCTGCTGTAGAACCGTTTTTCCCGAACCAAATGGGCCGGGGATGCAGTATGTCCCTCCGCGGGCAACCGGAAAGAGCGAATCGATCAGCCGCATCTTGGTCACCAGCGGCTGGGAAGGCATCAATTTCTCTAGATAGGTAGAAATGGGGATCTTCACCGGCCAGGCTTGCGCCAGAAATACCTCGGCCTCCCTGCCCTCCTCGTCTCTTAAGCGGGCAACCGGATGCCTTAAATTATACCTGCCTCCTCCGGCGATATTGATGACCTCCTGGATCCCCCGCAGACCAAAAGGCGCCATAATATAGTGGCGGAGGATCTTTTCGGGGACGAAACCTACGCGTTCACCCGGCCGTAACTTATCGCCGGTTTTAACCAGGGGAGTGAAATCCCATTCTTTCTCGTCGGAAAGTGCCTTAAGGTAAACTCCGCGCTTAAGAAAATAGCCGCATTTTTCTGCAAGCAGGGGCAGGGGGTTTTGCAGGCCGTCAAAGATCTGCCCCAACAGCCCGGGGCCAAGCTCTACGGAGAGGAGCTCTTCGCTAAACTCAACTTCTTCTCCCACCTTAAGGCCGCTGGTGTTTTCAAAGACCTGCATCTCCGCGCTATTGCCGCGGATGCGGATCACCTCTGCCTTAAGGCGTTCATCGCCGTGAAGGATATAGGCTACCTCATTCTGGACGGCAAAGGGCGCGAAACTGGCGCTGACCATATTACCGCTGATCTTGATGATCCTGCCTTTTCTTTTGGGGGCCATTTTATCCGGCATAAAGGACTTCTTTCAAAAGTGTCTCCTTATCCGCGCTATGGATCCTCTGCCAGCGCTCAAGGATCAGAAGCTTAAACATATAGACGATCAGAAAATCGAGGTCAAAATAATGCCCGAAAGACAATTCTTCCAGGTAATTCCACCTTGCCTCATCCAGCAGGCGCTCTCCCTCAAGAGGCGAAGGATTCCTGTGCGCAGCCAGGGCAATGTGGTAAATCGCAGGCCCGGCATAGCCGTCCGGGCGCAGGTATTTCTGAGCTGCGGCCTTTTTGCGGCCGGCGCGGATCCTCACCAGTTCGTTACGCAAAGCCGTATCAAAATCAAGCCAGGCCCTGATCACCGGCCTGTCTGCGAATGCTTCCGGGCAGGTCAGAAGACTTCTTAATACTTGTACATCTTCCTCGGGGATGAGCTGGCTGCATCTTGACAGAAGTTCCTGCGCGGAAAAGGGAGGCGACTGGCTGAAACGCAACATCGGCAGGCTTGCAATAAAATAAACGTAGAGATCAGGCATCCGGCGTCCCTAATATTTCTTTTAGCTTGGGCTTTAAGAAGGTCCCGATATACTCGGCAAGGGCCTTGTCGCTAAAGTCGAACTGCGACCTTCCGGCGTCGTAACTGATGATAAAACCGGCACGGATGTCCTCTGCCGGCCTTAAGGCTATCTGCTTTTTAGTCTCTTCTTTGAGTTTGACTAAAAAGCTCTCTTCTATTCTCCTGGCATCCTCTTTATTCAGAAGAATGACTATTTCATCCCTGTCCCTGGCGCAGACATGCTGAATCAGGGAGCTTAAAATCTTAAACATTGCTTCGGGGGTGAGGGCATGGCGCACGTCCTGGATAATGAGGCGCTCAAGCATGGCGTTGATTTCTTTGCGCAAGACCAGCAGCAGGTCTCTGCCTGCCTGGGCAAGCAACGCCTTTTCCCTCTCCTCCATTACCGAGATCTTATTCCTTGCTTCATTGACCAGCGCCTCTGCCTCGGCTTGAGCCTTTTCAATGATCCTGTGCGCCTCAAGCCTGGCCTCTTCTTCTATCCTGCGGGCCTTTTCTTCCGCCGCGGCTATCCCTTCGCGGTTTATTTTCTCTATCAAACCCTGTATATCTTCAGCCATTGGCCTATTCTCCTATTTTATCCCGGCTAATTCTCTGGCAACAGCCAGGGGGTCGGGCGCCTGCAATATCGGCCGTCCGATCACCAGATAATCGCTGCCGGCCCTGATCGCCTCGCTGACCGTGGCTGTCCTCTTCTGGTCGAACTTTGCCGCCGCTGCCTGGCGGATCCCGGGAGTGACGATGATAAACTTTCTCTTAATCTTGCGGCGCAGGAGCTTTGCCTCCCGGGCGGAACAGACCACGCCATCAAGTCCGCTCTCTATGCCGATCTTAGCCAGAGTGAGGACATCGCTGGAGGCAGTCTCCTTGCTGGTCAATACCGTCACCCCGATCAATAAGGGGCGTTTTACTTTAAGCCTGGCTGCTTCTTCTTTTGCCGCCTCTAAAGCCGCCTTTAACATCTCTTCATCGCCCAGGATGTGCAAAGTGAGCATCTTCACCCTCATGCGTACCGCAGAGCGCACCGCGTGAGCCACGGTATTGGGGATATCAAAGAATTTCAGGTCAAGGAAAACCTCAGCACCCTTTTTGCGTATGAACTCAACTACCTTTGGGCCGCAGGCAGTGAAAAGCTGGGCGCCCACCTTAAAGATCTTTACCGTCGGAGAAAGCCTCCTGACCAGCGCCCTCGCATTATCGAAGGTATCGACATCTAAAGCCAGAATGATCTCTGCAGTACGTTTCATATTTTAAGGCCACCGGTCAGGTTTTTTACGCCTTTTAGCTTATCCCTGATCAGGTATCTCTTTATCCCGTCGATAATCTCAACGCTTGCCCCGGGATTGATAAAATTCGCTGTCCCAATACTGACTGCGCTTGCCCCGGCAAGGAAAAACTCAAGGGCTGAAGCGGTATCTATTATACCACCCATACCGATAATCGGGATATTAACTTTTTGATATGCCTCCCAGACCATGCGTAGCGCCACCGGCCGGATAGCCGGGCCGCTCAGGCCTGCAGTCACTGCAGCGATCCTGGGCCTTCGGGCATCTACGTCAATGCTCATACCGGTAAGGGTGTTTATCAGGGCCAGGGCGTCGCTGCCTGCGCCCTCGGCAGCCAGAGCGATTTCGCAGATATCCGTGACGTTGGGGGTAAGCTTAGTAATCAGGGTTTTTTGGGTAGCCTTGCGCACTTTTTTCACGAGATTATAAGTGGCGCGGGGGTCTTGAGAAATAAGCTGTGAGTTTTGGGTTGTGTGTTGTGTATGCTTGATATTGGGGCAGGAGATATTCAGCTCCACGGCGGCTACGGCTTTGATTTTATCCAGCTTACGCGCCAAAAGGACGAATTCGTCAGGGTCGTCGATCGAAGAGATGCTCACGATTACCGGCGGGCCGGCCTTGGCCAGCACGGGCAGTTTTTTTTCAATAAAGGCGTCGATCCCGGGATTCTCAAGCCCGATAGAATTAAGCATGCCTGCCGGGGCCTCGCAGGTGCGCGGTGAGGGATTGCCCCGGCGCGGGCTTACCGTCACGGTCTTGCTGACGATTGCGCCTAACTTCCTTAAGTCTATGAAGTCCTTAAACTCTTCCGCATAGCCAAAAGTGCCAGATGAGACCATTACCGGATTCCTGAGTTTAAGTTTTCCGACTTTTACCGAAAGATTGGGCATCTTATTTGCTAAAGATCATCTGCAGGGAGACGACGAGGAGGTATGCTCCGAACAGGCGCTTAAGCATGGGGTCAGATACGCCCTGGATCAGATGCGCGCCGATCAGTCCGCCGACGAAAAACCCCACGCAGATAAAAGCCGCCATACCCAGTTTGACGTTGCCCGACTGCCAGTAGCGCCAGGCAGCCAGAAGGCCGATGGGCGGCACCATGATCGCCAGGGTCGTGCCTTGCGCCTGATGCTGGGTTAGGCCGAAGAGAAAGACCAGCGCCGGGATGAGGATCGTCCCGCCGCCGATACCAAATACCCCGCCTGCGATCCCCGCGATAAAACCCAACAGAATATATAATAACTGATTCATTATTACCCCCCCCCCAGAATATTGTTGTGGGGATGGGTTTACCCGAACCCACACTCACAACCAGCCTCTAGAAGCTCGGCTCAATGCAGAGCACCTTGAACTTCTTAAAGTCCTTGAGCCCCCCCTGGATGAAACTCAGGTTAGTCAGGTATTTGTATTTGCACCAGGTCCAGAATGCGCTTCTGGGCTCCATATCGTAGTTCCATTTCACAAACTGATAGGCATAATAGAGCATAAGAAGCGCGGAAGCGGCAGCTAAACCAAGCATCGCCCAGTTGACCAGGATCAGGTTCAGGATGGCGAAGGCCGCAAAGAGCAGGGCGAAGAAATGCATCAGGTGGAAGTTCCCGATATAGACAAACCCTCTGATCGGAAAGGGGAGCATAAACGACGGGCCCCCGGGGACAAACTGCAGCAGGACTTCAAGGCCCTTTCTTTTGATATATTTATCGATCAGGGGCAGGTGCGCCTGTCCGTAGGTGACCCAGACCTTGCGCAGGGCCTTCAGGTCTGCGCGGTGCATATGGTCCACCTTGGCCTTGGGCGCGAAGTAAAATTTGTATCCGGATCTTCTGGTCTCATAGCTTAAGTTCATGTCCTCGCCTGTCGGCCGGTCCCAGAACCTCATCCCTAATTCATCCAGGGTTTTTTTGCGGTAGGCCACATTGCAGGTGCCGAAGAAATAACCCTTGTGCCCGGCGATATCCGAAGGCCTGGGATCCTTGGGAAAATCCGGATAATACCCTTCCTTGATAAAACCGTAGCGCGGGGCGACCATGTTGAAACGGAAATGCTGACACCAGCCCTCGACCATGTTATCGGGGTCCACCTTCAGAGTGAAGACCTCTCCCCCCACTGCGGCGATCTTGGGGTCGCGCTCAAAATGCTTGAGCATCTCGGTGATCCACTCTTTGTTCGGCGCGCAATCCGCGTCGGTAAAGAAAAGGTAATCCCCCCTGACCACTTCCAGGGCCTTGTTGCGGGCGAACCCCGGGGAGGGGCAGTTGGGGATCTCGACTAATTTTATAAAGGGGTATTTTTTCTGCCAGTTCTTGATGATCTCGATTGTCTTATCGTTGGATCCGCCGTCGGCGATGACCCATTCCCAGGAGTCGCGGGGATAATCTACGTTCAATAAATACTCAAAGGTCTTTTCAATGGTGCGCTCAAAATTCTTTACCGGGATGATGATGGAAACAAAAGGCTTATCCGCCATTCTTCCTCCTTTTCTACTTCTGCCAAACTATCCTGTCTGCCGCAAAGACCGGGCCCTCCTGGCAGACCCGCTGGTAACCGTCTATAGTCTTGACCGCGCAGCCGAGGCAGGCTCCGATGCCGCAGGCCATATGCTCTTCCAGGGAGAGCTGCGCCGGGATGCGATATTTTTTGGCTAAGCCTGCTACTTCCTTAAGCATGGGCTTTGGGCCGCAGGCGTAAATTCCGTTCTCTTGTTCTCTTGTTCTCTTGTTCTCTTGTAAAATCTTTTTAAGTAAATCTGAAACGTAACCCTTAAAGCCGGCTGAGCCGTCATCAGTGGCTATTTTAACACTGCAGCCGCACTTTTGGAATTCTTTTTCGCAGAGGATCTGAGATTTTGTCTTGGCGCCGATTAATGCTATTGGGATTTGGGATTTGGACATTGGGATTTGCGCGAGTTTTTCTGCAAGAAAAACGAGCGGAGCAACTCCCATGCCACCGGCTACTAAAATAGGTAACTGGTAATTCGTAACTGGTAATTCGTAATTAAAACCGTTCCCTAGGGGGCCAATGATGTCTAAACGCTCCCCGGGTTTTCTTTGGGAGAGGAGCCGGGTGCCTTCGCCTACGACCTCAAAAAAGAGCTCTATCTCAGCGCCCCTGATCCGGTGGATGCTTAGCGGCCTTCTTAAAAGCGGCTCTGGTCCGCTACTTACCTTTATATTCACAAACTGTCCGGGCAGAGCGCTGCCGGCAACCTGCGGCGCCTGCAGCAGGCAGTGGAAATAATTATCCCTGACCTTGGCGTTAGCAAGGATTTTAGCTTTTATCTGATAAATGCGCTTATGCATCGTTATTTCTGGCATTTGGGGCAGAAATATGTACCGCGGCCGCCTAAGCTTGTCCTTTTTATCGGCGCCTTACATACTAAACAAGGCTTGCCTTCGCGGTCATAAACTTTGTGATATTTGACATAGTCGCCGGGTTCACCCGACAGCTGCACATACTGGTCGACTGATGAGCCCTTGTGCTGAATTGCCTCATGCAGGGTCTCTCTGACCTGCTTAAAAAGAAGCCCTTTTTCCTTATCCGAGAGTGAGTTCGCCGGACGCTCAGGATGGATCATGGCCCGGAAGAGCGCTTCGGCAGCATAGAGGTTTCCTACTCCGGAGATAAAGGTCTGGTCCATTAATAGCGGCTTGATTTTGCCCTTCTTACGGCTAAGCATCTCTTTAAATTGCTCAAAACTCAACTCATCCGGCTCAGGGCCGAGGCCCCGGATGAACTTCAGCGAGCGCCAGTCATCCATGAGCCTCAACTCCGCAAAAAGGCGCTGGTCATTAAAATCAAGCCAGCTGCCGTCGGAGAACTTAAAGCTGACGCGGCCGGTCCTGCCATTGCCAGGATAGATCAATTGCCCGGTCATCTTTAGATGAATCACTAAAGACTTTCCGTTAGATAATTCCAGGATCAAAACCTTTGCCTGGCGCAGGATATTCCTGATGGTCGCGCCTTCTATGCCCTCTTTGAATTTTTCTAATCCAGGTTCGCGGATCACCTTAGAGTGATGCACAATGACCCCGGTAATCTTCTTACCCAGGACCGCCCTAGCCAGTTCTCGCTTTATGGTTTCAACTTCCGGAAGCTCAGGCATTGAGTATCCTTTTGACTTATTTACCAATCAACACACATCTCGCTTAGTAGGGACAGTCCCCTTGGCTCTTCAAGTAAGCTACCTGGTGGGGACAGTCCCTACTGTAGCACTTTTATCCATATCTCGCGGCTGCGCGGGCCATCACCCTCACAAAAATATATCCCCTGCCAGGTGCCCAGGGCTAACTTCCCGCCTTCCACAAAAATATTTAGCGACGAGCCTAAGAGCGAGGACTTGACGTGGCTGTCGGCGTTACCCTCGCTGTGGGCATAGCCGGCATTAGCAGGGATCAGTTTATTCAGGGTATTCACGATGTCGCTTTGCACCGACGGATCGGCGTTCTCGTTGATAGTCAGGCCTGCGGTAGTGTGCGGACAGAAGATGCAACAGATCCCCTCTTTAACCCTGCTCTTGGCAACGGCGGCCTGGACCCTGTCTGTAATATCGACCAGTTCAATGCGCCTGTTTGTCTTGATATTTATTTTTTCCATCTCTTTCTTGTGACCTTTCTATGGTATTTCTGTAGCGGCTTGACGCTGATCTTATGCCTTACCAGTGCTTCAATCGCTCTTACGCAGGCGGTTGCTCCGGGAAGGGTGGTGACTGTGGGCACGCCGAAACTCACTGCCCGGGAGCGGATGCGTACCTCATCCTGCCGCGGGACTTTTCCCGAGACAGTATTGACGATGAGGTGGATCTTGCGCTCCTGGATGAGGTCTAAGAGATTCGGCCTGCCTTCGCTCACCCTCTGAATCGTCGTCACATATACGCCGTGGTCCGCCAGGAACTTGGCGGTCCCCGTGGTAGAAATGATATTGAACTTTAAATCCAGGAGTTTTCGCGCCACAGAGACGATAGTCTGTTTTTTATCCTGGTCCTTGACGCTGATAAAACATGCTCCCTTCACAGGCAGGTTCTGATAGGCGGCAAGCTGGCTCTTGGCAAAGGAGCGGCCGAAATCCGTATCAATGCCCATGACCTCGCCGGTAGATTTCATCTCCGGCCCAAGAGCAATATCCACACCGGCAAACTTGGCAAAAGGCAGGACCGACTCCTTGATGCAGATGTATCGAGGCACGATCTCCCTGGTAAACCTTAAGTCCTTTAATTTTGCTCCGGCCATGACTTTGGCCGCAAGCTTTGCCAGGGGTACGCCGATCGCCTTAGAGACAAAAGGCACGGTGCGCGAAGCGCGCGGATTCACCTCTAATATGTAGACTGTAGTATCTTTTACTGCGTACTGGACATTCATCAGGCCGACTACCTTCAATTCTCTGGCCAGGGCATAAGTATACTGCCGGATCTTCTCAATCACCTCTTTGGGAAGAGTATGCGGCGGAAGGACCATAGCCGCATCACCCGAATGCACCCCGGCCTCTTCGATATGCTCAAGGATCCCGCCGATACAGAAGGTTTCTCCGTCTGCGATCATATCCACATCCACTTCGATGGCGTCCTCGATGAACTTATCCACCAGCACCGGCCGCTCCGGAGAAGCCCAGACTGCCTGCTGCATATAATGCTGCAGGGATTTATTGTCATAAACGATCTCCATCGCCCTTCCGCCCAGGACATACGAAGGCCGCACCAGGACCGGATAGCCGATTTTTTTGGCTGCAGCAATGGCCTCTTCTACAGTTACTGCTGTACCGTTGGGTGGCTGGATAAGCCTGAGTTTTTCGACCAGCTCGGAAAATCTTTTTCTGTCCTCTGCGCGGTCTATGGAGTCAGGAGAAGTGCCGACGATCTTGACCCCTGCCTTCTCAAGCGGAACGGCAAGATTCAGCGGCGTCTGTCCGCCGAGCTGCACGATCACCCCTTCCGGCTTTTCTTTATCGATGATATTTAAGACGTCTTCTTTAGTCAGCGGCTCGAAATAGAGTTTATCCGAAGTGTCATAGTCAGTGGAGACGGTCTCAGGATTGGAATTGACCATGATCGTCTCATAACCCATCTCTTTAAGGGCGAAAGAGGCGTGCACGCAGCAGTAATCAAACTCGATGCCCTGTCCGATGCGGTTCGGCCCGCCGCCTAAGATCATCATCTTCTTTTTGGCAGATCCGCGCATCTCATCGTCGGTAAATGTGTCCTTCTTATCATTCCGGCTGTTCCGGAAGGGGGTCTCGTAGGTAGAATAATAATACGGGGTGAAGGCTTCGAACTCCGCGGCGCAGGTGTCTACTAATTTATAGACCGGCTCGATATTATCTTCTTTGCGCAGCCGCCGGATGCTGTCTTCGTCGCTCTTTAACCTGGCGGCGATCTGGCGGTCGCTAAAACCTAATTGTTTCGCCTCTAAGAGGTTCTCTTTATTGATCCTGGCCTCAAACTCCACGATCTCCCTGATATTCTCAAGGAACCAGGGGTCGATCTTGGTCAGGGCATAGAGCTTTTCTACGGAATAGCGCTCCTTAAAGGCTATATAAAGGTAAAAGAGCCTCTCGGCATTAGGGGTTTTAAGCCTCTCCTCAAGCGCCGCAGCATCTTTATAGGCTATGCCGGATAAACCGTCGCGCTTTATCTCTAATCCGCGGATGCCTTTTTGCAGGGCCTCTTTAAAGGTCCTGCCGATGGCCATGACCTCGCCCACGGACTTCATCTGCACGGTAAGCGTCGGGTCAGCAGCGGGGAACTTCTCAAAGGCAAAACGCGGGATCTTCACCACACAATAATCGATAGCCGGCTCAAAAGAGGCCGGGGTTTCTTTAGTGATGTCATTAGGGATCTCATCCAGGGTATAGCCGACGGCAAGTTTTGCCGCGATCTTGGCGATGGGAAAGCCTGTGGCCTTGGAGGCCAGGGCCGAGGAGCGCGAGACGCGCGGGTTCATCTCGATGATCACCATCCTGCCGGTCTCGGGATGGAGGGCAAACTGGATATTGGAACCGCCGGTCTCAACCCCGATCTCGCGGATGCAGCGGATTGCGGCGTCGCGCATGCGCTGATACTCCATGTCGGTAAGCGTCTGCGCCGGAGCCACGGTGATCGAATCGCCGGTGTGCACGCCCATGGGGTCGAGGTTCTCAATGGAACAGATGATCACCACATTGTCTAATTTGTCCCGCATGACCTCAAGCTCGAATTCCTTCCAGCCGATCACCGATTCCTCAATCAGGATCTCGGAGATCATGCTCGCCTCAAGGCCCTTTTGCGCCAGCTCCTCGAACTGTCCGGCATTGTAGGCAGTGCCGCCGCCAGTGCCTCCGAGCGTAAACGAGGGCCGGATGATCACTGGAAAACCTATCCGCCTGGCAGCTTTGCGTGCCTCCTGCATATTATAGGCCAGGCCGCTTTTAGGCAGGTCAATGCCGATCCTCTTCATCGCCTCTTTAAAGAGCTTGCGGTCCTCTGCCTTTTTTATGGCATGTTTATCCGCACCGATCATCTGCACCTTGTATTTATTTAAGATGCCTTTTCCGGCAAGCTGCATGCTCACATTTAAGCCGGTCTGGCCGCCCAGCGTCGGAAGCAGGGCATCGGGGCGCTCTTTTTTGATGATCTGCTCCAGCATATCCACGGTTATCGGCTCGATGTAAGTAGCGTCGGCCGTCTCCGGGTCGGTCATGATGGTAGCGGGGTTTGAATTGACCAAAACCACCTTAAAACCCTCTTCCCTGAGCGCCTTGCAGGCCTGGGTCCCGGAATAATCGAACTCGCAGGCCTGGCCGATGACGATCGGGCCTGAACCGATGATGAGTATTTTCTTGATGTCTTTACGTTTAGGCATTTCCCTTCAATTTTAAGCTGCAAGTTTCGTTTACCGCGTAGCGTGTAGCGTGACCGGCTAAATTTATTTCATCATCCGGGCAAACTTCTCAAATAAATATCCCGCGTCGTGAGGGCCGGGGCCTGCCTCAGGGTGATACTGGACACTAAAGAACTTAAGTTTCTTATTCTCCAGTCCTTCGGCAGTATGATCGTAAAGATTGACATGGGTCATCAGCGTATCTTTTCCGGGGAGAGATTTTATATCCACATTAAAGCCGTGATTCTGACTGGTGATCGCCACTTTACCGGTCTTTATCTCCTTGACCGGGTGATTCCCGCCGTGATGTCCGAACTTCAGTTTAAAGGTCTCACCGCCAAGAGCAAGCCCGAGCATCTGATGGCCGAGGCAGATGCCGAAGATCGGCACCCTGCCGAGGAGTTCTCTTACCGTTTCTACGACATAAGTCACTGCTGCCGGGTCTCCCGGGCCGTTAGAAAGCAGGATTCCGTCGGGTTTAAGTTTAAGGATTTCGCTAGACGAAGTATTCGCCGGCACCACCTTCACCCTGCAGCCGACCCGGCTGAGGTGACGTAAAATATTGTATTTTACTCCGCAGTCAAGCACTACTACATCATACTTTGGCCTGACGCCGGGCGCCTTCTCTTTCCAGACATAAGGCTCCTGGCAGATGACTTCTTTTACCAGGTCTATGCCCACCAGTGACGGAGAGGCTCTTACCTTTTCTAAAAGCGCATTGGTATTTTCATTGCGGGTAGAGATGACTCCGCGCATTGCACCCTGCAGGCGGATGTGGCGCGTCAAAGCCCGGGTATCAATGCCTTCGATACCCGGGATATTATTTTTTTCCAGATACTCATCCAGGCTCTGGGTAGAACGCCAGTTGGAGCGGATAGCGCTTAATTCTTTCACGACGAATCCCTCAAGCCAGGGCTTACGCGATTCTATATCTTCGGGATTCACCCCATAATTGCCGATCAGAGGATAAGTCATGTTTACGATCTGGCCCTTATAAGAAGGGTCGGTGATTATCTCCTGGTAGCCGGTAATAGAAGTATTAAAGACGACCTCGCCAAAGGCTTCGCCCTGCTTGCCGAAGCTCTTGCCTTCAAAAACCGTGCCGTCTTCCAGGACTAAAAGCGCCTTCATGCTTTAAGTAGCTCCCTTACCTTATTCACTGCCTCTTCCACGGTCTCTGCCTTGATCACTCCCGGTATATCCCAACTCTTTAAACTGATCACCGGAATACCGAATTGCAGGCAATAGGCGATCTCGGAAAGCGTACCTGCTTCACCGGGAAGCGCCACTACCACTTCAGCACTCTTGACTACCAGCACATTCCTCGCCAGCCCAAGGCCTGTAGGAATCACAATATCCGCGTGCTCATTAGCTTCTTTTTTGTCATAACCCGGTGTAATACCTATAGTTAAGCCACCCACAGCCTTAAAACCCTGAAAAACCGCCTCCATTGTCCCACCTAAGCCGCCAGAAACGAGAATTTCAGCCACTTTTGCCAAATTTTTGCCTAAATTGTGGGCTAATTGTTCCACTTCCTTCGTGCACCTCCGCCCACCGATTACGGCTACAATCTTCTTTCGCATTCTGTTAGTTAGGGGACACTCTTTGAAGCAATGGAATCTACCCAAAGAGTGTCCCCTTTTTTAGTGCGCCTGGACAGAATCTCCCGCCCTGCTATTAATTCTCGGGCGGGATCCCGTCCTCGTACCGAATGTGCTTGACGGGAGAACTGCCGAGGCGATTCTGTCTTGCAATTTAGTGCGCCTGGACAGAATCGAACTGTCACACCCAGCTCCGGAGGCTGGTGCCCTGTCCATTGGGCCACAGGCGCGTCGTTCGCTACAGCTAATACAATACTACAGCACCAAATAATACTCTCAGGTTTATTTAGCGCTCTTCTTGTAATCTATTGACGCTCGCTCCTTAGGAGGGGGCAAGCCCCCTCCTAACGCTTACAAATCTTTTAGTTCTGTGGGTCGCTGTTCTCCCCCAAACGTGGGGGACATCTCTTTTCCCCCACACCCCCTTATGTTTTTATCAGCATTCTCCTTTGTCGCGTAGCTACCATATCCGCTTTCAGCGGATAGCTGATAAAAACATACGGCCCAATAACTCTTAAAGCAAAGTTTCCTTAATCTTCGCAAGGACAAATTCTTTATCTTTGGTCTTAAGCTGCTGAATAGAAAACTCTTTAAAGCTTTTCGCTCCCTTTTTGGCTAATTCCTGCTGCATGATTTTCAGGCAGCGGCCATTGCCTGTTCCTGAACCATAGGTGCTGAATAAAACTATGTCTTTGCCTTCTACGCCCAAACACCGGTCAAGAAAGGTATTTATCGCCGGCACCGGCGCAAAGGCCCAGACCGGAGTCCCGAGGCAAACCAGCTCAAACCCGGATAGATCCAGTTCCGCCTCCCGGATCTTGGCCCTCACCCGGCCAAAGGCGCGGCGGCCCTGACCAAAAAATGATTTCGCTTCATCGAGGGCGATTAGTTCTATCTCCTGCGTTTCGCCCTTCTCTTTAAGGTATCCCGATAAAATACTGGCGACCCTTTTGGTATTTCCGCTAAAGGAATAATAGATGACCGCGTTTTTCATTAGAATAAGCTCAGCTGTTCTTCGTTCTTATCTTTCTTCTCGTCGTCGCCGAAGATAGAGATTATACCATATTCTCCGTCAAAGCCGGCTTTAATGTTCACCCTGCCTTCGCGCACACGTATTACCCCTTCCGCGACCTTGGGAGGCAGGCCTTTAAGCAGCTCTTCTTTGGAGGCCCTTAAGAGGATCTCAAATTCCGTGCCGAATTTAGCCAGGAGGCTGTGGTATTCCCGCTCGACGGAAACAGCGGTCTTGGCTACGCCTTTACTATCCGCGATGATCTCATCCAGCGGAATCAGGCTCTTAAAGGGTATGGCGTTCTCCGGCTTAAAGCCTTCCGGCCGGTCAGCCAGCTGCTCCACGCGGTTCATCACGCCCACGGTAACGGATTTTCCGCACTTGGGGCATTTGCCTCCATGCTCTTTGGTCTCTTTGGGCGACCACCTGATGCCGCAGAGCCGGTGGCCGTCAAAATGGTATTTGCCTTCTTCCGGAAAAAATTCTATGGTGTATAAAAACCGCTTCTTGTCCTTGGTGCGTAAGACCTCGCGGATCGTCTTGTAATCCAGGTCGCAATTAAAGACATTCGCCTCGCGGCCGATCTTGGACGGAGAATGACTATCGGAATTAC
>Ga0194125_10006365_pt1 | contig 17445 bp, 15 predicted proteins | sample TA2KigC250mmetaG_FD_148626 | JGI IMG/M metagenome (GOLD analysis project Ga0194125, IMG submission 148626) | Freshwater microbial communities from Lake Tanganyika, Tanzania - TA2015034 Kigoma Deep Cast 250m | ecosystem: Environmental > Aquatic > Freshwater > Lake | place: Tanzania: Lake... | reverse complement strand
TGCCTGCATCCTCTTCGTCTTCCTCATCGGCATCTTCCTCTTGTTCGTCTTGCAGGCTGGAAGCCTGCGCTACAGCCGTACTCTGCAGAGTCCAAAGGAACAACGCCGTCAGCCGGGCGTCCTCTTCCACCGCCCCCGCCGCGCCGTTCCGCGCCTTCGCCTCCGCCGTGCCCAGAATCTGCTCCAGCGCCGTCCGGCCCACCACTTCCCAGACCTTTTCCAGGAACCTTGGCAGTTCGACCGCGTCGCCCTCGGCCGTCTCGACCCTCGCGTATCGGCTGAAAATCTCCAGCGCCGGGCCGATGCAGGCAAACACCAGGTCCGCGCCGCGAATGCCCTCGGCCTGAAGCCGCTCCATCCAGTCCCCAACGCGCTTGGGCAGTTCGCGCAGGACATCGCCCCAGTCGCCAACCGGCGCGTCGCCGGGACGCGGGCGGCAGACGAGATGGACGCTGGTGGCCAATGCAGCGGAATCGCGAGCGCGAAGCCGCGAACCCATCTCCGTGGCAATTGGCCACGAACCCGTGATGACCCAGCCGCCGCGGATCATTCCCGACAACAGCGCCTCCCAGCCTTCAGTAGTCTTGTGGGCGAACACAACGCAGCCCACGCCGTCGTCCATCAGCACGCGGCGACCTTCGGCGAACGCTTTGCCCATCGTGTCCTCAAAGAACGCCCGGTCCTTTGGGCGGCCACTGACCAGTTTCACTTCGTCCTGCACCGCTTCGCGCAGCTTCGGCGTCAGCGGGTTCTTAGGGTCGAACGGGTCGCGCAACAGGGGATGGTTCGGCAGCGTGCGCTTGATCCAGACGAAGAAGAAATCCGACAAGTCCGAGTATGGCACGGCGTCGTAATACGGCGGGTCGGTGAACCACACGCCAGCGGAATCATCTGGCAATCCACAGGAGCACGCATCGGCAAGGTGCACGGTGTCGCCATGCCGTGTGGTCACAAGATTGGGGAATGCTTCTGTTGTGCGCTTGATGGCGCTGTCCAGCGTGCCACTCGATTCGGAGATTGGAACAGCTTCGGCAAAGTCCCACTTCATGGGGATGGCGAACCGGGTCAACATGTGGGCGGGGATTTCTGCATGGGCCTGCCACGTTGCCAGACTGTTATTCATGTCGACCATCTTGCTCAGGCAGAGCGCCGTCAACCTGCGTGCATCAGCGCATTCGCCCAAGGCTGCGATCTCCTGAACAAACGCGGCTAAGGCAACTTTCTGCCGCGCTGTGAACAGGTCGCCCCACTGCAACATGCCGTACCGCTGAACCCGGAACCCGAGGGTGCCAACCGGCGGCAATGGCTCATCGGGCATAGCGCCTTTGGGTAGCTTAACCGCGGCTTGCTGGGCGGCGTGGACGGCGGCGTAATCGCGGTCGGTAGGCAGCCGGTACTGCCGCCCTGTGGCGTTCTCCTTCAGCGTCACCACGGCCAAGATCGTTGCGCCGCCCGCACGATGGCCATTAAGATCAAACACGACATCCGCCCCGCCACGCTGCGCGGCCAGTTGAGCGCAAACACGTGATGCGGGAAGCACCGTGTTACAGCAAGGACACGTCGCCTTGGCCCCTGTCACCGTTCCAACCGGCACGTGCTGATCGGACTTCGGCTCGAAGATCTCCAGCTTCACGAATGGCGGCTTGCCTCTGGGCCGCTCCACCGAGTACCGTAGCGCCCGGCGTCGGTTGGCCTTCTTGACGAGCCAGAATGACCGCACGAGTGGAATCTCCGCCCCACAGTTGGGTGACTCGCAACGGAGAGCACGCGCCCACAGGTAGGTGATTGGTTGCGCACCATCAGGATCGGGAGGATAGAGCTTCGCCAGTTCTTTCTGGCTCGCTTTCTTCACCTGAGTGCCGACGCTTCTCAACGCATCAACCAGTTTGAGGCCGTGGCCTGGAATGTCTTCCAGTACCGCCTTCATGACCAAGCAGGCGACGGGGTTGAGGTCGCTGGCGAACGCCTCACAACCCAACCGCAGGGCCTCCAGCGGGATCGAGCCGCCGCCGGCGAACGGGTCCACGACGAGCGGCGTCTCCTCCGGGTGGGCGGCCTTGACCAGTCCCCGCGCGGCCTTGAGGTACTGGGCATCGGACGACAAATCCCAGTTCGCAAAGTCGCCGATGAACTTGAGGAGGGCCTTCCGCAGTTCCTCGTCGGTCGCGCCGAGCTTCCCCGGAAAGCGGCAGAGCAGTTCGCGGGCCTTCTGTTTGAAGTCCGCCGGACAGAGCGTAGCGCATGGGTCGGGCAGCAGCAGTGCCATGAGCATCGCGCGGCAAGCACTGGTGGGCCGGGCCGCAGGCCAAATATGGACCTTTGGTACATGCCCGCACCGCGCCTCTTTCTCGGCAGCGGAGTGCTTGGAGACCACGGCAATCGGGAAGTCCACCTCCGCGAGGCGCTTGCAGTCCTTGGGGATCATGGACACCTCATCTCACCGCCGAGGCGCAGAGGACGCAGAGAAAGGGCGACTTGTGGGATCATTTCGCATCCTTCCCGCGTTCCTTCAGCGCCGCTTCCCCGACCGCAGTCAGGCGGTACTTCTGGAGGCGGCTTCGCGGCTTATCGGGGATGGTCCGTTCGATCCAGCCCGTTTCGAGAAGTGGGTGCAGGTAATTGTTGATAAAGGTTTCCCGATGGCGAAGCCCCAGCAATTCCTGGATTTCGCTGGCCTTCCGTGGCGTTCGGCAGAACTCGAGGACTTGTTCGGCGACTTGTCCGGTGACTTGTGCGGTTTCATGTGGGGTCGCGCCCCCCGCCACCATTTCCGCCTTGAACGTCACGACGACGAAGCCCTGATGCTCCTCAAAGATCGGCGGCGGGGCTTCGCGCACCGTCATCGGCCTGGGAGTCGCGTTTACCTCCAGCCAGTAGCGCTCAACCTCGGAAACCGCGCCGATCGGGGAGTCCAGTTCAGCAAGGCGCTTGCAGTCCTTGGGGAGCAACAACACACCACGCTGAGTGCGCAAAAAACGTCTCACCATGGTCTTCCTTGCCATAGGCAACCCCCTCGGCCGCAGGCGGTTACAGCCGAACCATATCACCAGATCATCTCGTGATCCCATTAACAGCTTCATGATCCTATTCGCTCCCAGTAAGCGTCGCGGCCCTTGCCGAGGCATCGGATTCGTCTCGCCTCTCTGAGTTCGACCAAGGCACGCTTGAGCGTGGGGTAGCTGACTCCGGGACATAGATGTTGAAGGTCGCTGAGCCGAAACCGAGATGGGAGGCGACGGACTGCATTCTGAACCATCTCGCGCTTGGCGCCACGGGCGGTCGTGACGGATCCAATCCGATCCTCGAACTCCTTGTAGGCCGCCACCAGGGTTCCCAGGAAGTAGTCCCACCACGGGCGCAGATCATGGCGGGCTTCATGCCATCCCTGAGAACTGCGCTGAAGGGCTTCGTAGTAGGTCTCCTTAGTTTCCTCGATGATCCGCTCCAAGCTGATGTAGCGGCCGACTTCATAGCCCACTTGGTAGAGAAGCAGGAGCGTCAGAAGCCGCCCCATACGGTCGTTCCCATCCCAGAACGGGTGAATGCACTCGAAATCCAGCACGAACGATGCGACGAGCAAGAGCGGTTCGGCCTGCCGTTCGTCAAGCGCGCGCTGGTAGAGGACACAGAGTTTCCCTGTGAACTCCGGCGCGGCTAGGGCGGACACGGGCTGAAATCGAACGACTTGGCGACCGTCAGGCCGCACTTCAAGGATGGCATTATCCCTTTCCTTCCAGCGTCCGCCTTCTTCTTTCGTCAGTGCGTACATGCGACGATGGAAATCCAAGATCAGGTCTGGCGACAACTTCAGACGATTCGCTCTGGTGTGGATTTCGGCGAGCACATCACGGTATCCCGCGATCTCGCTCTCGGATCGGTCTCTAGGTGTCGTCTTCTCTTGAACCAGCGGCGCCAGGCGGCCAGCGGCAACGGTCACGCCTTCGATGCGGTTGGACGATTCCACGCTCTGGATCATGGCGGCCCGTCGGAGTGTCTCCAGAACTTCAGGGGACTGACGCTGGGACATGCCCTGGCGACCCTTGAACTCGCCGAGCGTCCTGACCGTCATCAGGAGATGATGGGAAACGGGCTGTTCCAGCAGGTACCCATGTTCAAACGATCTCATATCAAACGGTCTCCTCCATATTTCACTTCTTCTTCTCGCACCATCATCGGCTTGGTCATGGCGTCCACTTCGAGCCAGTAGTGCTCAACTTTGGTGACTTCGTGCCACGGGAAGCGGGCGGGGTCTCTGACTGGCTCCTGCAACGTGGGTTTGGCACCGCAGTTCGTGACGACATAGAGCCAATAGCAGTCGCGGCGGTCTTCGGCCACGCGGCGCTCGTTGGGCGTCAAGAGAATCGTCCCCGTGGCGTCGGCCAGGCCCTTGACCTCGATGAGGCGCAGCTCGCCGGAGCTGAGGTCGAGGCTGGTGACATCGTAGCCGAGGTTCTTCTCATGAATATCGTACACTTGGCGGCCCTGAGCCTTCTCGTATTCCATGACCACCAGCATGGCCGTGGCCTCGGTCTCCGGGTTCGACTGGAGCCGCCGCACTTCCGGGGTCTCGCGCGCCGGGTGGGGCAGGACGAGAACGCTCGTGAGGCGCTCGACGGCCTGGAGGGAGAGGGCGCGTTGCCGCTCCAGTTCCTGCCTGCGGCGGTCGCGGCGGGCGAGAAGCTCGGCGTGACGGGTCTCGGCCTGGGCGAGACGGCCCTCCGCGCCGGGGAGTCTTCTCTCCACGTCCGAGGCGGCCTTGCCGATTTCCTCGTCGGCCTTCTGGAGAAGCTCAGTCAGAGAGAGTTCCACGTGCGAGGCGATGCGCTCGACCTCGGACAAGCGTTCCTTGCGGGTCTCGTCCAGGAACGGCTGAAAGGCCTTCTCTTGCAGCCAGGCTGTGGCCTCGGGCAGAAGGGCCACGGGCGGCGTGTCCGCGCAGGATTCAGCCGGCGTGAAGTTGCCCACTATCCCAGGCTCTCGGAGGACGGGTTCCTTGCCCTCGGCCACTTCCACGGCAAAGAGACGTTCGTGGATGACCTGTCCCAGCCCGTCCACGACGCGGGCGCGATAGAAGTCAATCCGCGACGGACGGTCATGCTGGAGCGAGAAGAAGCAGGCCCCTTTGCCGAAGGCGTCCACGCCCGCGGACAGCGTGTGCCGCCGAAGGGCCTCGAAGAGCGGATGACCCGGCGTGACCCACTCCAGGGCATTCTTCTCCGCGACCTCGCGGTCGGTGGAGCAGCGCGGATACTTGGTGACCAGCGCGGGAAGCCGCCAGTCTGGCTCGCGTTCGTATCGGCGCAAAGCGGGCGGGGTCCGACCCGGCTCAAAGGTGTGCGGCAGGGCGGGCACGGCTTTCAGCTCCAGCCGGGCATAGTCCGCGGCCTCACGGATGAAGCGCGCGATGGTTTCCGGCACGACGCGGCGCTCTTGGGCCAACGCGCGGCGTTCGACCAGCATGGCGAGGTTGAGCTTCTTGGATGCCAGGCCTTCGAGCGCGTTCTGGCAGATGGCCCGGAACTGGCGCTCGTCCACGTTCCTGAGCAGACGGTCTTCCAGGTCCGCGTCGCCGAGCTTGCCCGCGTAGTAGTCGCGCAAGACGCGCTCCACGTGGGCCGCGGGCAGCACCTCGCCCACCACGTTGAAGACCGCGTCGTCGTCGAGGGCGTCGCGGATTTCCTGGAGCTTCTCCAGGAGGCGCTGGAGCACGCGGCCCTCAATGGTGTTCGTGGCCACAAAGTTGAAGATGAAGCAGTTCTTGCGCTGGCCGTACCGGTGAATGCGGCCCATGCGCTGCTCAAGGCGGTTCGGATTCCAGGGGATGTCGTAGTTGAAGAGGATGTGGCAGACCTGGAGGTTGATGCCCTCGCCCGCGGCTTCCGTGGCGACGAGCACTTGGATCGCCCCCTCCTTGAACTGCTGCTCGGCGTGCAGCCGCGAGCCCGGCTCGTCGCGTGAGCCGGGCTTCATGCCGCCGTGGATGTAGCTCACCTTGAAGCCCCAGTCCTTGAGCTTCGCCACAAGGTAGTCCAGCGTGTCCTTGAACTCGGTGAAGATGAGCAGGCGCTTGTCCGGATCGTCGAAGAAGCCCTCTTTGTGGAGAAGCTCTTTCAGGCGGGATAGCTTCGCCTCGGCCCCGGAGTTCTCCACGGCCTGGGCTTGCGACGCGAGTTCGCGGGGCTCGGTGACTTCCTCGCGGACCTGGTCGGCGTTGCCTGCGAGAGTGATCGCCTCCAGCATCTCCTCCAGACGCTCACGCTCGGCTTCCTCCATTTCCTCGACTTCGTCCGGAGACGGAATGTCCGGCGGGGCTTGTCGGGCGAGTTCCTGAGCGCGCTTCAGGCCCTCTTCCAGTCGCCGGGCGCGGTTCTGAAGGCTGTGGCGCATGGCGTAGGTGCTGGAGGCGAGCCGTCGCTGGTACAGGGACATCAGGAATCCGACCGCACGGGCGCGGGGATCATCGCCCTGGGCCGCGGCCTTGGCGCTCTGCTGCTTAACGAAGCGCGTGACTTCCTGGTAGAGCTTGAACTCCGGCCCGTCCATCTGGAAGTCCACGGTGTGGGGTACGCGCTTCGTGAAGATAGGCTTGGCCGTCCAAGAACCGTCCGACTGGCGCTCAGGGAAGTGGATCATGGCCTCCTTGGTGCGGCGGAGGTAGAACGGCGCGCGGCGACGGTCCATAGCCTGTCGGATGGACTTCACATCGGCGTATGCGTCCGCGTCCAGCAGTTGCAGGAAGAGGCTGAAGTTATCCGGGTCGCCCTTGTGCGGCGTCGCGGTCAGGAGAAGCAGGTGGTCCGTCGTGTCGCGGAGAAGCTCGCCGAGCCTGTACCGAAGGCTCTTGTGGGTCTCGTCGGCCGCGGACATGCGATGGGCCTCATCCACAATGACCAGGTCCCAGTGAACCTGCCGCAGGCCGGGCAGGATGTCCTGCCGCTTAGCGAGGTCCAGGGAGGTGATGACCCGTTTCTTCTCCTGCCACTGGTTGAAGCCAAACTGCTCGCGGATGTCGGCCCCCTTCATCACCTCGAATTTGGCCTCGAACTTCTCCTTAAGCTCGCGTTGCCACTGGAAGGCGAGGTTAGCCGGGCAGACGACGAGGACGCGTTCGGCCAGGCCCCGGAGTTCCAGTTCGCGGATGAGCAGGCCGGCCATGATGGTCTTGCCCGCGCCCGCGTCGTCGGCCAGCAGGAACCGGACGCGCGCCAGCTTCAGCAGGTAGTCATAGATGGCCTCAAGCTGGTGCGGCAGGGGATCCACGCGCGAGATCGAGAGCCCAAAGTACGGGTCGAACTCATAGGCGATGCCCAGCGAGTACGCCTGAAGGCCCAGGCGAAGGAGACGGCCGTCGCCATCATAGCTGAAACCGGCGTCGAGCGCAGTGAGCCGTTCAAGGTCGGGGGGAGTGAGCGTGACCCGGCGGAATCGCTCGGACTGCGTGCCCACAAGGCCGACGGTCCAAGTTCCGTGGCCGCTGGGGCGAACCGTCTCCACGCGCATGGGTTCATTAAACAGGGCGCCCGTCAGAATCTGCCCTTCACGAATAGGCGGTTGGCCGCTCATTCGCCACGCTTCCTCAGGTTAGTGTCGTCGTGTCCCTCGCGTCTTGTGTCTACCCGTGAACCTGCCACGCTCCGTCCCAGGCCCACACGGTCACCCTTGAAGCGAGATAGTCCTGCATTATGCAGAGGAGTCTACAGGGCAACCGACCGGAAGTCAAGAGGCCAAAGGAAGGAACGGCGAGAGGCGGTTCATTGCTGCGGACACCGCGCTCAGGTACGAGATCATCAGCGCATCCTGCGCAGGTCCTTGTTGGGCTTCCGTGGCAGGCGTTGGGCGCACTACATGGGAAACGTCCAGAACTACCGCTCGGCTCTCTTGGTCATGCTTCTCTGCCTGCTCCTCCCGAGACATTCGTGCATCCTTCCTGGTGAATGCAATTCGATACGGTGGGCGGCTCTTCAGCTTCTCGATGTCTATCGTCACTGTGGCACCCGACGACTCACCGTATTTTGGGAGGCAACGTCTCAATTGATTGACCTTTCTGCGCACGTACCCCTCATTGAAATCGGGTTTCCTCTCTGCCGTGGCCGGCGGATCCTTCTCAGAGAGCGCAGCGAGCTGTCCGGCTATCTCCTTCGCAGAAAGCCGATGCCGTCTGCCGAACGTCTGCTCAAAGAGGATCCTCAGGGTCTCGTACATTGCCCATGTGCTCCACCTCTTCGTCTCGTCGAATCCCTCCCAATACTCATAGAGCCACTCCTTGAAAGCGTCCAGTGCTGCTTCGGCATCCCTCTTGGCCAGCTCTTGCTTCTCGTGATCAGCGTCGGACGACATTTTCCGCTCCTCACTCACGATTCCCTGGGTGCTATGAAGCGCCGCAGACCACCAAAGCCACGGAGAAACGTGCGCCGAACGTTTGCCAGACGTTCGCGTTTTTGACAGACCGCGAATCCAGAGGTATTACTCCCCCAGAACACAAATGCATTATACGTCGCGGCCTGAGCGTGTTCAAGGTCGATCAGTTCCTTGCTATTCCTTCGAAGCGCCCTGATAGAGAACAGGGCAACGGACCCTTGACTTCAGTCCCCCATAGGAGGTGTGAAGTGATGAAATTCGCGACAGAAGCGCAGAAAGCGTGTTACGAGCGGATCGCGTCTTGGATGAAGGAGGGGTTTACGGAGTTCGTGATGTTCGATCGCAACCAACCTGCTTGGGGTATCAGCATCGGCGAAGGCATTCTGGGCGAGATAATAGTCGCCCCCTGGGGTGATGACGAAGCCATCGTCCGCATCCGAGCGCATGTCGTGGTCGGCGCCAGACTCTCACCGGACTTGATGCGTTATCTGCTGACGAAGAACCACAAGCTGCGCCTGGGCGCGTTCACGATAGATGACGACGGCGATATCCTCATCGAACGTACGGTCCTGGGGCCCGCTTGCAGCAAGCGCGACTTCGGGCTGTCAGTGGCTTCCGTCATACAGGCCGCACTTGAGTATCACGGAGAGATCATCCGGCGCTGGGGCGGCCAGATTGCTCTGCGGGGCCTGTTCGAGCGGTTTCGGAAGGAGGGCAGGAAAGCAAAGTCCGGGCCCCGCTCCCGCAAGAGGGCGGCCGTGGTCTCATGATTGAGCCTCCTGCCATGAAGATTCCTCGCGTCTTCGCCATCTGACGAGGCTGCTCGATATGGGAAACGTGATCATCGAAACCGACCTGTGCGTTGATTCTCGGATGCACAGACGCAATACGGATCACTTTCTGAATGTCGAGGGAATCAGCTATTGCGCCCGACGATGGTATGGTCCCACTTGCGCCAAGGCGGAGGCTTTCTAGCTGGACTGGGACTTCGCGAGGAAAACGCGAGAACTTGGATGAAGAAAACGAGAAGGACAGGACGCTATCCTCTCTGAGAGAAAACACGGCATCGTGTCATGGGATTGAAGGAACGTATCGATTCCAGCCATAGTTGTCGCACCGCTCAAGTCCTCGCGCGGTGCATTCTGCCAGAAGCGATGACGATACGGCATGTCGGCAAAGGCCGCCTCTGATGGCTTCGCCCGCGAAGAGCACAGCGTTCCAGTCCTCTCTGCCGTCCATGGACGGTGCGCGAACTCGGTTTTTCCCTGTTGTGCTCACCGAGCTGCTGCGGAAGGAGCTCAAACGGAAGAGGGGGCCTCTCATGGAGCTCCTCGGTCCAAATTTGACCCAACACGAACGTCTGGCTCTCCTGCGCGGCGAACTGGAGGCGGGTGCAGCAATCGCAATCTACCAGAAGGGGAAGCGCCCCTTGTCGTCCGCAGAGGATGTGATGGAATTGGACAACTCCCTATTCAAGATAGCCGAGTCACCACCTGTCGCTGCCCCAGCGGTGCGCTTCGACTTTGGCAAGGGCGAGGTGTATGTCAATGGATCACGCCGCGCGCTCACCGCCAGCGAGCGCAAGAAACAGGGATGGTTGCTGCTTGCCCCTCTGGTGATTGACGGCGTTGTGAGGGTCTTTGAGGGCCTCATGATCTTCAAAAACTGGCGAGGCCTTGAGGTAAAGGACATTGCACACCAAGCAAGGAGCATCGCCGGAAGGACCACTCAATGGCTGGCCAACAGGTTCGGCAGCCATATCAGCATTCTGTGGAATGGCCCCAGGAGCCGGGATCCATTCTCCTGGACTCTAAGCGATCCTCACGGGGAATTGATGACCTCTGATGTCGCTCGATACGCCCAACTGCTGCACAAGGCCCAGCGTCTTCGCAAAGCGGATGATCCTGTAGGGGCGCGCAGGTCCTTGCGCGAAGCCCTCGCGACCTACGCGGGGGATTTCCGTGCGAAGATGACGCTCTGGCGCTGGTGCCTTGAAGACGAAGCCCCCATCGAGAACCCTTTGGGTGCCTATCTGGATCTGGCCGAGCGTCTGCGTCTGTGGCAGAGCGTCAGAAGACACCTTGAGACATGGGGGACCATGCTGGAAGGACCTGTCGGTGCCGCGGCCAACTCCTTCTCAGGAGACCTGTTGGAGCGAATGGACACCGCGGAGGACCTGATGGCCGAGCTTGGTCCCCAAGCGATGCAGGAGGCCGCAACGTGTAAGGATGAGTGCCTGAGATTGCGCTTCATGGCCTGGAATCTTCACTCCACGCTGGAACCGGGACATGAGAAGGAAAGGGACCGTATCTTCGACGAGATACTGCGCCTTCCGGTCGTCAGGGAGGCCGTCGAAGGCACGGTTGCCAGAGCGATGGGGGAGCACCACATGCGAGACCCTGACGAGGCGCTAAGACGAGTCCACAGGCAACTTTTCACGATCTTGGCTGAGACACCGGATTGCACGGGATGGAGAAACTCGCAGGAGGCGAAGTACCGACTCAAGAGTCTCCTCTGGTCCGCACTCACCGCCGAGCTGAGACAGGAGGGCGTTTCCGTTGAGGGCCGCAGACGTAAGCCTGTGGAAGACATATCCGCCCTTTCGGAGCCGGCAGACGTCGATGATGAACAAGAGGATAAATAGACGACCTCGCAGTTTGTGCTTGCGAGAGAACATTACTCGGTGGCTTCTTTCATTCTACGGGCGAGAGTAGCGGGGCCAAGAGTCACGCCGTATCTGGCGGCAATCCGGCGGGAAAGCGCATCGAGATCAGGAGACGCGGCTGAATCTCCTGGCGAACTTCCGACGCCACGGATCTCCTCATCCACTGCTCCCATGGCTTGCCGGTACACGCGCCGGTAATGCCTGTACCGTTCCCTTCCCTCCGGCGTGCTCCGGGCACGACGCGAGTAGTCCGTGCTCACTTCCGGATGAAGCCTCCGATACTCGCGCTGCTGGCGGCGCTCCCTCTCGACATAGCCCTCGGTGCACCATCGGTACACCGTCCTCAGTGCCACGCCATAGCGTCGGCTGATCTCTTCCTGCGCTGCACGACGGGTGTAACCGGCATTCACGAACATCCGTTCAACCTGACGCCATTCGTCGGCGAATCTCTCGTAGCTTGGCCGAGGCATATGAGACTATTTGGAGCCACCGCCATATAAGCGTTCTCAGGCGATTGCAGAGACGTGGGGGCCATTCGTCCGTAGGAAGAGTCGCTCTCGACTATTCGAGAAACGTCCGTAAGTCCTTATCAGCATGCGGGTTGCCATCCAATTGGCCTTGCCGTGCGAGGGGCGTCGGAGACCACGGAGCCGACTCCGGAGACGGCCCCCGCAACCAGCTTATAGAAGGATTCGTTGCGTTTGTGCTGTGATCCGGATGTGCCCGGCGATGGCGCGGTGCGCGTTTGGCAACGACCGCCCAGAGAGGATTCTGATTGGCTCAGGAAGCTTCGGACTTCACACATACGGTCGTTGAGCGTCTGACCCGATCCGCCGTGGACGTCTGGACACTCGTCCTCGATCGCCCAGTCCCGTGCTCAAAGAACCAGCCCAGTAACGTTGTGTGGAATACGGCAATGTCCGTTTGGCTCTTTTTCAAGAAGAGGAGGAAGGAAGCGATGGCTACTCAGCAGAGCGCAAGTGTTGGCGACAAGCAGGCGATGGTGCAGGAGGAGGTGACCAAGATTCTCGAGGATCTCAAGCGCGGTCTTGAGGCCATGGCGCGCGCCGCGGCCGAATGCGACAACGTGGTCGCGGTCGTGAAGCAGTATGGGCCTCTGCTCGAGGTTGAGGATGGCGGCTATGTCGGGGTCGAGAACCGTCCGGCCGCTCGGCCGGGGTCTGACCCCCACTTCACGCGCGCCAAGAAGGACGTCCTCGCCGTGGGCCGGACGTACGAGGAGAAGGCCTTCCAGGCCCTGGAAGGCGAGAGGCCGCCCCGTGCCGTGTTGGTGCTTTGCCGGTACGGATTCACGCGCGCCGTCCAAGTCTGTCACCGCTGCAAGGCGTTGGAGTCCAACGGCGATGTGCCCTGCGCCGCGATCCAGTGCCTGGATCAGTTGCGCGCGGAACTGGCGGCCAGCCAGGCAGCCAACGCCGTCCCCGTCGCGGCCCCGCCCGCGGCGAAGTCATGAATACGCATGCGCCGCGACATCGGAGGATGCGCCACGCGCACAGCGTGTGATGGTTCTTCTGTTCGCCTAAGAGGTCGTCACCGCCGTGGTGACGGCGAATACGCTGACGGCCTGGGGTCCCGCCCAAGGACCGCGGGCCCTCAGGCTACGTTCCATGAGAGGAAGGAGGTTGCATCCTATGGTTGGCAAGGACAGTTTCATGAATGGCGGCTCGCGCGCCTCGGCTTTGGGACCGATGCCTTCGCTTGGGGATCTCCAGGGCATGTTGGCCACGCTGACGGCCGCGGATCAGAACATGCGTAGGCTGCTGTCGAACGTCGGCGCTCAGCCTCAGGCCCACGCGGATTCCGCGCCTCGCCCGCAGGCGCGAATCACCGACGACGAACGGCGTCGCCATGGCGGCCTGGACGGAAAGGTGCTGGACCTGAACCAGAATCTGAATGAGGTGATGCAAACAACCTGGTGGCGCTCGACGGCGATGAGCCGTGATCTAGCCTGCGGATGACGCCGCGCAGGGCTTCGGAGACGCCCCTATGCGTCGCGTGACGCGCCCCGACAGACTTGTCTTGGAGGACTGAGGCATGGAGCAGGCATGGTATGAGAAGAAGCCATTGCGGTTCCAGCTCGAAATCGAACTCATCCGGCGGCACCATCCAGACGCCGTTGTGTTCATCTGCAGAAAGACCGGACGGTTGATGGTTCTCAAGAAGGTGCAGGGCCGTCGCGGGAGCTATCTGGCGAAGGTCGTGTTTTCCCAGGACCACCCGCTGCAACCCCCGGAGAGCTTCTCCGTGGAACCCGAGATTAGGGGCACCCGGCATTCGCTGCCTGAAGAGAGTAACCGTCTTTGCCTGTTCCCCCCGGAGCTTGCCACGCCGTCGCTGACGGGCAAGACCATACTTGACCTCACATGCGACTGGTTCCGTTGTTACGAGATGTGGCTGGACACCGGCGACTGGCCCCCCAACAACACGAGCGTTCGAGGAATCGCGGCCGATGGAAGAGTTCCTGATCGCTGAAAGCGCCTGGCGGTCCATCGAATCCGCGGCCCTGGCTGTCCGCGGGGCCGTGGAAACGGGCGGACTGTTGGTCGGCGCCCGATCGCGGCCGTCCATCGTAGCGGCCACGAAGCCGGGGCCGCGGGCAGAGAGAGAAGCCTGTCGTTACACCGGAGACCACTCCCACGACCAAGCGGCATTGAACGCGCTTCGTTCGCAATTCGACGGCCAAGTCGGCTGGGTTGGGGGCTGGCATCTGCACTCCAACGCGCTCCTGCAGCATTGCAGTCACGGGGACCTCCGCCAGGCTCGTGAGGTGGTGGCCCACCTTGGCCGCCCATTCCTGGTGGTCATCGCCGTGGTGCAACGCAGCGGTTTCGAGGGTTCTCCTTCCGTCACGCTGAACGCCTTCGAGCTTCGGCCCGGCGACGAGGACTTCCGGGCCGTCACGCTCCGGCGCGTGCTCGACGACAGCCCCGAGGTGCGTGAAGCGCTTGACCAGGAGCCGGCGTCGGCGCCCGTGGCTCAGATGGACTATTGGAATGACATGAATTTCAACTTCTACCTGACCCCGCGCGGCCGAGCCCGAATCCAGGCCGAGATTGAGGACCTGAGCGCGGCCGGGTTCCATGTCACGCCGCTCCGCCGAGAGCGCGATGGCCGGCTGATGCTCGAGATCGAATCCCGACTCGGAGGGCTTCTCTGTATTCTCGGCCCCGAGTATCCTCTCAATCCCCCGCGGCTCTATTGGCCAGGCCGTAAGAAGCCGATCTGGCTGTTCGACAGCGTCCGGGCCTGGAACTCGGACTCCCAAATCCTTGACGCAGTAAACGAGGCTCTTTCCCTGTTCCGCCTCAATGTGGACGTGTTCGACATTCCGCGGTTGATCTGGCGCCGACTTCCGCGGCTTCGGCCAAGGCTCTGAGGTCGGAGCCGCGCCCAGGCCCAGATTCCTTGAACAAGGCCCATGGCCTGAAAGGAGTGCCCTGATGCAAGCGATCCTGTTGGATGGATTCCATGAGCAACTCAAGGCTGCCCTCCGGGAGCATACTCCTCTGTACGGCGTGATCCGCGAGCCCGAGGGCCTGGCGAACCTGTTCGGCCCGGAAGGCGCCGCGATGGGCTTGCCGAAGGTCGGCGAGGTCTGGGCCAGCCCGCCCGGCCCTGACGTAAAGCCGGAACACGACCTCCGGGTGATCGCCACGGGCGGCCTCAATCCTTCCCTCTCGGTTTGGCTCGATGAGTGGAAGAAGACGGAGATCCGTGTGGTTCGACAGGAAGACACTTACCGTCGGATGCCCTTCAACCCGACGGTCAGGGAAAGGCTACGCAATTCGCGTGTTCTCCTTTTCGGGGCAGGCTCCGGCGGCGGCAGCCTGGCCTTGCACCTGGCCAGAGCGGGCATTGGCCATCTCAGGCTGGCTGACCCGGGCCGATTCGACATCGAGAATGTGCTGAGGCATGAAGCCGACCTGACGGACGTAGAACGGCTCAAGGCGCACATCATGGCGGAGCGGATGCGCAGGATCAACCCCACGATCGAGGTCCAAACTTACACGGTCGACCTCTTCGCGGAGGGGAATGAGACCCTCCGAGACCAAGCCTTTGAAGGGGTGGATCTCGTGATCGGCGGCACGGACCGCTTGCGCGTGCAATTGCGCATCAACGAAGAGGCGTACCGGCGGGGCCTGTCCGCCCTCTATGCGGGCTGCTACGAATTGGCGAAGGGCGGCGAAATTCTCGTCGTGGCTCCTGGCCGGACCTCTTTCTGCCTGGAATGCCTGCGCGGCGGATTCCGGGAGCCAGAACGGCAAAGACCGACAGACTATTCTGGCGTCACGAGCGTGGCCGACTACCGTGGGGAACCGGGTCTCGCCGCGGCCGTGGACTTCATTGTCAACATCGCGGCGCCCTATGCCTTGGGGCTCCTGCTTCAGGGCACCGACACCGAGCTCGCCCGTCTGATCGATTTCCAGCGGAACTACGTGCTCATCGGCGGGGCCGCGGCCAAGGATTTCTATCTCTTCACCCAGCCCTTCCAGGTCTTCTGGCCGGAGGTCAAGGGGCCCCGAAAGGGCTGCACCACGTGCAGCGAGCCGTCCGCCGCGCCGGAAGACGTGGCTCGGACCAAGGCCGAGATCGAGAAGCTCCAGAACGTGCCCCCTGAATTCGCGTCGTTCGTGGAAGACAAGGAGGATACCAGCGATGTCCAGTGAGAGATACTTGATCGACCCGTCGGGCCGCATCTTTGAGCTGCCCGAATCTCTCGAGGTAGCGACTCCGAGCGAACCCGCCCCGGCCCAACCGACCCCAGAACCCCGTGCGAGCGTCCCGGCTCCGCGGCCGGCCGCCGTGAGTCCACCGTCGCCGCAGTCGGGCTGCGCCGTGGCGTTGGCCTTGCTGGCCTCGGGCGCAGCGCTTCTGGTCTTGGGCCTCATCCTGATGCTGGGCTGAAAGGGACATGCCTCATGAACGGTCATGGAATGGACGGCTCGGAACACGGGACGACGCGCGAGGACGCCTCGGTGCGGACGCAGGACGTGGACCTCGTTCGCACCGCGGCTGAAGCGGCAAGGAACAGCCAACAGGATTTGCCAGGCTCTCTGCCGCGATGCTCTGTGGACTGCGGGTGCCTTCCGGGTCTGTCTGCGGTCTGCGGGAAGAACGAGAGAAGGTTGAGGAGGAAGACGAGAACATCGGGCGTTACCCTTCACTGCAGAAAGGCCGGCAATGTGCTGGCCTGCAGGACGAAGGATTGTGTCATGGCCAAAAAAGGAGAAAAACCATGAACGGCCAGGGAATGGAAATGACAGATTCCAGCTTGATTCGCCGGGAGATGCACGATGCCGCGGCCGTCCGTGCGCATGACGTCGAGCTGGTTCGGATCGGCGTTGAGAGCGCGAAGAACACCAAACCGGACGTGCCCAAGACAGTTACCGCGATGGGCGAGGGCCTGTGCCAGATGATGCAGCAGGCTTCGTCGGGCTATGCGGACGAGCAGAGGCGGTTTGAGGCCGACCTCCCCTGGGCCAAAGAGGCCCTGGAGCGGAAGCCCGGGCTGATCGCGTTGCTGTTCGGACCCGGGCGAGCCGAAAGGCAGGCCATCTTCGAATCGAGGCTGGCCACGGCGGCCCAGATCCATGAGAAGGAACTGGAGCATCAGCGCGATAGGGTCATCCTGCTGTGCACCATCATGCAAGCCACGGTGGTTCAGATCTGGCTCACCTTGATCCAAACGGCCCTCGCTGGGAACGGGCTCATCCCCACGGCGGGATTGCTGGGCCAAGGGAACGGCGAGCAGAACGCCGGACCGATCATCCTGAACCGTCCCAACCAGGCGGCCGCCGTCTGAGCGCAGCGGAGGTTGTCATGTCGTCTGATCGGCAGAATGCGCCGGACAAGAGACCGGCGCGCGATTCGTCGGAGCCGTCCGCGTGGGGTTCCTACGCGGTGTCCACCGCGGTGGTCCGCGAGCTTCTTCGACAGGCCAAGGATGTAGGTCTGAACCGCGAGGCCCAAATTCTCCGGCGCATCGACTTGTACGCGAAAACTGGCGAGGCGGATTTGCTGGAGACGCTGAAGCGCCAGTTCGCCCGCGCGCGGCCCAAGGCCCACGTGCTGGCGGATCCTTTCTTGAACTTGAAACTCAGACCAGACTGCCTGGACCCCGAGGGCGTGCCCATGGGAGAAGCGGAGCTGCCGCAGGAGAATGGACAGAAGCTCCGGATTCTCTGGCCGCGAAAACTCATCATGCTCGCGGCCGTCGCCCTCGGGGACATTGGCAGCGGCAAGACCAACGCCGGACTTCTCCTGGCCATGAAGCTCGTGGAGTGCGGCTATAGCGTTGTGATCTTCGATGTCCGCTTTGACTGGATCGGGCTGATAAATTGCCTTCCCCAGGCGGTCCTGATCACGCCTAAGACTGACCGCTTCAACCTGATCGGCCCGCT
>Ga0194125_10006364_pt1 | contig 17445 bp, 18 predicted proteins | sample TA2KigC250mmetaG_FD_148626 | JGI IMG/M metagenome (GOLD analysis project Ga0194125, IMG submission 148626) | Freshwater microbial communities from Lake Tanganyika, Tanzania - TA2015034 Kigoma Deep Cast 250m | ecosystem: Environmental > Aquatic > Freshwater > Lake | place: Tanzania: Lake... | reverse complement strand
CACACTGATCTCCGCATGCTCCGACTCCACCAGCCGCCGCCGCTCTTCAGTCGAGCAGGCCAACTTTTTTTTTCAGCCAATCCAGCTCCACCTTCAGCCGGCCGATCTCCCCGTACAGGGCGTCTTTCTCCACGTCCCCGTCCGAGCGCTTGGCCTTGCGGCCGTCCACGAACAGATCCGCCAACTGCTCCAGCGCCGTCTTCCGCCAATGCCCGATCTGCACCGGGTGCACGTGGAACTGGGAAGCCAACTGGTTCAGTGTCCGCTCGCTGCGGATCGACTCCAGGGCCACCCGGGCCTTGAACTTCGGGCTGTATTGCTTTCGCGTCGTCGTCATCGCCTCTCCTTGCGTCCACGACTCCGCCGAATCTTAACTTGTTCCCTGGTCTGAAATCTGGGGTCCACTATAAAGGGCCCCTGGCGCCAGAGGGGGTTTCTGCCTTCTGGTAGGCCGCCTGGCGGCGGAGTTGACGTTGCGTGCGGGCTTCTTCGAGTTTGCGATCGCGCGCGGCGAAGATCTGCGGTTCGCGGCTCTGCAGCTTGTCCAGCGGGGTCACGTAGCCGAGGGCAGCTTCGGCTCGAACGGAACGCTTCTGAACGGGCAGCACCGCCTTCGGGCCTGCACTGAAAGCGAAATCGCGATCGATACAGACGTGATCTTCGGGTTGAACCCGGAGGTCATGAACACGATCGATATCGGCAAGGTCAGGACGGCCGCCAATATCGCCCATCTGGAAGGCGTCGAGAACGCCTCGGCGGCCTGCGCGGCAGCACACCTGATTCTGCTCCATGAAACCGGTGGTATTCAGCAACTCGGGAACAAGCAGGCCGAGCCGAGCAAGACGAAGATCAACGAGCGGGTCCGCACGGACCGCAGGATCGGGGAGGTCGCGGGCCGCGCATCCAACATGGGCCGCGGGCTTGCATCTCCGCGCGTGCTGACCTTTTGCTACTACCTGTTCAGCGCGCAGAAACAGGAACTGGCCGACCGCTTCTTCGGCCAGTTTGAGTGGACTTTGCCAGGATCATGGAGGTGCTGGACAAGCACGGCGCGACGTTCGTGTCGGTGACCCAGTAGTTCAACACGACCAGTTCTTTGGGGCGGCTGACGCTGAACATCCTGCTGTCCTTCGCGCAGTTCGAGCGGGAAATGATCGCCGAGCGCACCCGCGACAAGATGGGCGCCGCGCGGCGCAAGGGCAAGTGGGTGGGCGGCAACCTGGTGCTGGGCTATGACGTGGCGTCCCGTGGTGGAGCCTTGGTGGTGAACGAACCGGAAGCGCACCGGGTCCGCGCGATCTTCGCGCTCTACCTGGAGTACGGTTCCCTGATGCCAGTGGTCGAGGAACTCGACCGGCGCGGGTGGCGCATGAAGGCCTGGACCACACGCGAGGGGCGTCACGTCGGCGGGAAGCCGTTCACGAAGAACCGGCTCTACAATTTGCTCACCAATGTGATCTACCTCGGCAAGGTCGACTACGGCGGCCGAGTTTACGAAGGCGAACACGATCGGATTGTCGATGAGCAGACCTGGAACCGGGTTCAGGAACTGCTGAACCGCAATGGCCGGCGTGGCGGCCGGAACGTGGGCAACCGGCACGGCGCGCTGCTCAAGGGCATCGCTCGCTGTGCCAGTTGCGACGTGGGCATGGTCCACACGTACACCAACAAGGGCAATCGGCTGTACCGCTACTACGTCTGCGTGAAAGCCCACCAGCGGGGTTGGAACCATTGCGCAACGCGCTCGGTCTCAGCGCCCGCCCTGGAAAACGCGGTGGTGGAGCAGATCCGAAGCATCGGCCGGCATCCCGCTACGTTCGGCGAGGTGATGCGGCAGCTTGGGGAGCAGCAGCAGCTCCAGGCCGCTGCCCTTCAGACAGAGCGGGCAGCCATCGAGCGGGAGCTGACGAAGGTGGCCAGTGAAATCTCGGGCGCGGTATCGCTGGTCGGCGGCAATGGAGGGGGAGCACGCTCCGCGACGGACTGCCTCGCCGAGCTTCACGAACGCGTTGCGGGCTTTGACCGCCGGCTGGCGGAGATCCGCCGCGAGGCTGCCGACCTCGAAGCCCAGCAGGTCGATCCCGCAGAGGTGGAGCCCTTCGGCACTCGCGAGAAATGACCCGGGTCTGCTCGCCAAGAGTGACCCACCCCAGTACTCTTGACGCTCCTTTGGCGCGCGCCAAATCGCCGTGCACTGCATCCGAGAGGCATTCCCGATCTTCCGATCGGCAGCAGCAGCGCTCCCCTTTCCCTCGTGGGGGAGGCTGGGCCGGCTGTCCTCGCCGTCAAGGGTTCGCTGCGCCGCGCCCGACCCGCCAAAGCCGCGGGTGCCCCGGCGCGCCCTTGACTGCTGCGGGCAGCCGGCCGAAAACCATCTCATACGAGGGAAAGGGGAGCTACGGAATCCCACTCCCACCGGTTCTCGATCCTGTTCCCCGTCTGGGTCACTCTAACCGAGCACAAGTGGGTCATTCTTGCCCAGCGCCGAGGGTGGAGCCGGCGCTTCGGGACTTCGATCCGTTGTGGGAGCACATGAGCACCTGGGAGAAGGAGAAGTTCATTCGCACGCTGGTGGAGCAGGTTCGCTACGACGGCAAGACTGGCACCGTGACGCTCGGCTTCCGCTCGAGCGGCGTCAGGAACCTCTGCCTCTGGACGCTACCGGCAAACGAGAAAGGCCATGCAGAACTCCAACACCGTTGAAATCCAGTTCCGACTTCATCCCGTCCCTGGGCGGCGCGTGCAAGCTGACGGAGCGCTCGCCGAGAGGGTGGCAGGTCCCGGGCGGTTGCCGCGGGTCACGCAGGTGCTCGCCCTGGCGATTCAGTTTCAGGAGATGATTCGCCGCGGGGAGGTCCGCGACTACGCCGATCTGGCGAGGCTGGGCTGCCTGACGCGGGAGAGGATCAGCCAGATCATGAAGCTGATCTGGCTGGCGCCCGACATCCAGATCGAGGTGCTCTATCTGCCCCCGACGCACGGCGGGCGCTATCCGATCAGCGAGGTTTCCCTGCGCCCGATCGCGCAGGAACTGGACTGGGCCCGGCAGCGGGAATTGTGGAGTAACCTCAAGCAGTCCAAGCACTTGGAGTGAAGCCGCGGCGATCCGGAATCTCCACAGCCATCCAGAGCCAACCCGCCGTCAAGAAGAAAATCCAGAGCAGAATCAAGCGCTTGGGGGGAGAGCGCCCGTTCGTCTTTTATTCGCCATGCTACTCTGGGTGGTTCGTTGCGTTTGTAGTCGCAATCAGGGGCTCTCAGCCACTCGCGAGCACGCGGTTGTCGGGAGTCACGCCCGTGGCCGCCGGAAGCACGACCATGCACGGAGCCCCCGCCAGAAAGGAGGGCCTCTGTGCCGATCATCTTCAATCCTCTATCTTTCTTCCGTCACGTCCCAAATGCTTCACTGGAGCAGTTCTTTTCCTCGGTTCCCGCCTTCGAGGGCTTCGACTGGAGTTCGGTGAGCGAGCGGCGGGTTGAGCCGATCTACGAGCGATGCAATCTGATCCCGCCGGCGGAATGCGCCAGGATCTTCAACGTCTTCCGGACGGTCGAATCGCTGTCCACGCCCATCGGCACGCAGGTGCTGATCGAGGCTGCCCGCGACATTGACATCGAGGTCGCCACAGGGATTGCGGGGAGGATGAACGCCCATGAGCGCGCCCTCTGGTGCTACATGCGGGACAAGCGTATCTTCCGGACTGCCCGCATGCTCGGGCACATCGACACGTTGCCGAAGCGGTCCTGGGAGACGCTGAAGAACCTGCCGGTGAGAGCTATCGAGGTCACGCCGGAGATGCTGGCGGAACTGGGGCGGCAATTCTCCGAGTTCTTCTGGGCCACGCAGAAGCGCGGTGAACGATGCATCGTGGAGCACCGGCGCCGCGAGGGCGATGTAGACTGCTTCTTTGCCTATCCGGCTGATTACCTCGAGGAACGCCCCGGCTATGATGACGACGGTCAGTTTGAGCTCCAGCGGTGGCGACCGGCATTCGACGTCGTCTTTGGATATCACCGCCGGGACGGCACCACGGACGCCTATGTCCAGGGCGGCCAGAAAGTCCGGCAGGCGTTGGCGGAGATCTTCGCGCGGGCGATTTTCGGGATGGAACACCTGCCGGAGCCGCTCGCCGAGGATCCCTTCGACCTGGAGATCTTCAAGAACCCCAACGTCACGTTTCCTACGAATCGCGCCGACAACATCAGCCTGGTCCGCGTGCAAGCCATGCGGTTGCAATTTCATGGGCACCGCGCCGGGCGAATCACGGTCGCGATCGACGGCAGGTCGAAGGAAGGGTCGGTATATGACGTCATCGCCGACAAGCTGGCCGAACGGCATGCCCGGCTGACGAGTGCCACGATCCTCGGCGTCACGCTGCAGGCGTTCCTGCGCGATGCCGACGGGAAAGAGAGGAGCCTGGCATTCAAGATTTCCGCGCCAGCATTCTGCGACCTCGAGGACAGCCCAGAAGAGCAGCGGTTGCGGCGATATCTGAGCGACTGGAAGATTGAAAAGCATGCCGACGATCTGGCCACGGCTGCTTGAGCGGCTGGCATCGGGCGATCCTGTCGTCGGTGTCGAGGAGCGTCGCCGGTGGGGCCGGCGGGAATTCGAGCATGCCATCGGAATGGGAATCTTCCGAGAGACCGAACCCGCCACGTGCATCCTGTGCGACGCCTGCCCGGAGCGGCACTGGGCGGAAGTGCACGTGATAGGCGGCAGTCCGCGCATGTTCTATTCGTGCCCGGAGGAAGGCACGCAGAATGTGGATGCGGAGCGACTGCGGCAGTGGCGGATCGATGCTGGGCGCGTGGCCGAACTTACGGCCGGGGCGCTGGGGATTTCGACGACGATTGAGGTGCTGCTGCTACAGCACCTCTGGCGGCTCGGCCGGCGGCGGCTGGGCGGCCGCTACCGCGATATCTTCCTGGGTGTGGGCGGCGGTCCGCCGCTTGCGGAAATGTCGGCGGCGATTCGACGATCGATCGGCCAGGGCTCGGCACTGCTGCTGAGCGTGGGATGTGATGGGAATCCGGCCGAGATCCCAGCCGGCCACCAGGTGGTCGACTTCAAGGCAGCCTCGCGGCTGGATGGCTCGCAGGTAATTGTCGATCTCGAATACCTCGAGGACAGGTGTGCTGAGAGTGCGCCGCCGTCGCGAAAACCCCCGCTGAGCATCCCTGCTCCCGCGGGAGCGAGGTGGCGAGATGTGTCCGTGACCGTGTTTGACGAGTTTCTCAGGATCACGATAGGCGGGAAAGCGCAGGAGGTGGACTTCGCCGAACTCGGCGTGGACCAGCAATCTCAGACCATCCAGTTGCTAAAGCTGTTCGCCGCAGCGGGGGGGACGCTGGACGCCGCCAAGGTCGGGGATCTGGGTGCCGGAGACACAGGGGCCAGAATGCGGGTCCGGCGGCTTCGCCGGGTCTTGCAGGATGTAGTGGGGGTGGATGGCGATCCGATTGAGAATCACCGCAAGGCTAAAGCCTACGCCTGTCAGTTTGAGATTCGTCTGGCCGGAGATGAAGGATTCCGCGCACTAGCCGGCGTGACGTGGCTCGATTTGGCATTCCATGAGCGGAGCGACGGTCGAATTCTCGTGACAGCTCCGGAGAGGCGCCAGTTCCGGGCCCGCGGGGCGCAGAACCCCCGCGGCGAAAGCACCGGCGAGGTAGCCGAGGAGCGTCGAACTGCAACCCGGACATTCTGTCTGGAGGAGATGGGCCTGCGAACCCAGGCCAGCCGACTCACTCCAGAAGGTGCCGCCTTCGTCGGCTTGCTGCGCGCCGGGGGCATGCTCCCGCGCCGTGGCAACGACGTGGTCGTGCTCAAACTGGCCCAGCAACTCCGGGAATGGACCGGGCTCGAAGGTGAACCTCTCCGCCTCGTGGAAGCCTCCCGGTCGTGGACAGCGGTATTCGCGTGCTCGAGCGAGATCAAGACGTCATAGGAGTGCAGCGATGGCAACGGAAGAGGGGCCAATGCGGACGATGGCGGACACGGCAGGTTGGCGATTCCAGGAGTTTCAGTTTGACAGCGACCTGGATCCGGAGTGGCTGCGCTCGCGCAAGGCCCAACAACGAATCGGCGGACGCGCCGCACGCGAAATCCGTGATTTGTGGGAGGAGGCGGTACTGGCGCGGGTCGAACTGATCCAGGAGCCGAAGCGAATGGAACCTCCGCTTCTCAGCGGGGCCAGTCCGGCGCCCGTGCTCCGCAAGTTGACGCTTGCCCTGGTGCGCGGATGTTACGCTGTCGAGGTTCATGTCAGGGTCTGGGCTCGGATCTGGGAAACGGTGATGATTGGCAGCCTCTCCTACCAGCAGGCCGTGCCGTTTCTCGAACGCGGCAGACTCCGGGCCAAGAACTATGGCAAGGTGCTCCCCGTCGTGATCCGCCACTGCGTGTATGCCAACGCATGCCTTCTCGCAAGGCCCGAGTTGAGATGCCTTCTGGCAGGCGAGTTGCCCGAGTTGCGGCTGGTATAAGGCAGGGGCGCGGTCGCCGGGGGAGGCCAAGCCGTCGGCGGCCAAGATTTCCCGTAGTACCCCGACCATCGGTCGACCGTGCCTGTTCCGGGGCGGGCGTTCACGTCACCTTGTTGGGTGGTGCAACTGAGACGTCTCGCCCAGCCGGTCCCGGAACGGGCTCCCACTCCTCGCGAAAGTAACGTGTTACGGTCGGCGGTGGCCGTCGCGGAATTAATTTCCAGGAAACATTTGCTTTGATTTCAACCACATAGAGCCGCGCGGGCCTTGGAGGTGCCCCGTTTCGTAACGTGTTACCCAACCCGTAGCAGAGGACTCGATGAACACAACGCCCTCCGCTACGGCAGGAACGAAACACGAATCACCGGACCCGGTGATCCTCCCTCCGCTTCCGGCTGAATCGCTGGTTCGAGCCGCCATGGATGACATTGCCCTGGTCGTTGGCGGCGCGGCCGCCTTGCACCACCTGAGTGACGACCTGGTCTGGACCCTCATGAAGCGGCTGGACCGAATACGAGTACGTCTTCTCAGGGATCTCCGGGGTCTGGCCCCGCGGCAGGAACGCGAGCCGACCGCCGTAGAGCCACCCCGTGTGCATGCCGCCGTCGAGGAATTCCTGATTCGCAACCGCGCCGGGATGGGGGAGTGAGGCCGGCCATGGAGCGCGCAACCCGTTTCTCACAGGTCTCCCCGCCACGGCAGGCGTTGATCCGGCTTTTCCAGTCGATCGACTTCGGCTACCTCGAAGGCCTCGAGGTTCGCGGCGGCGAGCCGGTGTTCAACCCCGCCCCGATAGTGTTGGTGGAGGTAAAGCTGGACGCCGGGCCCCAACCTCGGCCGGAGGCAGATCTGGCGGACTTCGAGCTGCGGAGTGAAGTCGTCCGGCTGATGGATCAGTTCGACCGACTGGGCGACGGTTCGATCGAGCGGATCGACGTCCGCCATGGCGTACCGAGGCGCGTGTTGATCGAGCGCCCGATCCGGGGGGTGCGGCGATGATGCCATCGGCCGAGTTCACCCCTTATCTGCTCCAGCAGACCGCGCTGCGGGCCAGCCTACTGCAATCGAGCTTCGGATTCGCTGCGGACGATTGGGATGACCTGCGCCAGGACCTGGCCCTCGACTGCCTCCGGCGCCTGCCCAGGTTCGACGGATCGCGCGGGGATTGGAGAGGGTTTGTGCGCGGCGTGGTTCGCAACCAAGCGTGCGTTCTGGCATCGCGACAATTTCACCGTCGTCAGTTCCAGCCGCTGGAGAGCAACTGCGGTTCCGAGCCCCTGGACGGCAAAGTTAGTGAACCGTGCGCCGAGGACTTCCGCCCGGTCCTGGAGCTTGGCCTCGACACGGAGCGTGTCCTTGCCGGCTTGCCGGAAGACCTGCGGAGCATCGCCCCGTATCTGGCTGAACTGCCTATCGCGGCCGTGTGCCGGAAGACTGGGCTCACACTGTCACAGATGAACCGGCGGATCAGGCAGATTCGCGCAATCTTCACGGCAGCGGGACTCGCACCGGCGAGCCGGGGAGAGGCCCGATGACACGCCTGCCAATCTCCAGGATCCGGCTCGATGGCGGCACCCAGCCGCGCGCCGCCATCCACCTCCAGACCGTATCCGACTACATGAACGATATGGCCAACGGCGCGGAGTTCCCGCCCGTGGACGTCTTCTATGACGGCAGCAGCTACTGGCTTGCCGATGGCTTCCACCGTATCAAGGCAGCGGAGAAGTCCGGCCGCAATGAAATCGCCTGCGAACTGCATCAGGGGACACAGCAGGATGCCCAGTGGTACAGCTTCGGCGCCAACAAGGGGAATGGACTCCGCCGCACGAATCAGGACAAGCAGCGCGTGGTGAAAGCAGCCCTCCAGCATCCCGATGGCGCCGGCCTGAGCGACGGTCAGATCGCCGCTCATGTCGGCGTGAGCGACCAGATGGTCCGCAACTACCGGCGACGGTTGGAAGCCACTCCAAAAGTTTTGAAGTCGTCCCAGCGCAAGGGACGCGACGGACGGACCATCAATGTGGCCAGGATCGGAAAGACGTCGGTGGGGGCCCCGGAGAGTCCAGCACCGCCTCCTCCCGCGGAAACGCCGGTGAGCCGCGCCGATGCGGATAACGATGCGCCAGCTTTGCGCACCTCTGGCCGGAGCAGGCGGGCCCAAAAGGTCGACCGGTTAGCCCGACTGACCCTGTCCTTCATCGAAGCCACAAAGCATCTCGCCCTGCTGGCCGGCTGGCTGGGTGAAACGGCCGGCGAATTCGATGAGGCTGAAAGACTGCTGGCGAACGCCAATAGCGCCATCGTGGCGGTGATCCTGCAAATCGAACGGAAGGCAGTTGTAGCCGATCCGCTGAACGCATTCCGCTTGGGAATCAAGGAGAAGAACTCATGACGCAACTGAAAATCCTGTCCGGAGCACTGGACGAATTGACGGAAGGCCAGATTGTGCTGCGCGGGGTGATTGCCCCCACTTCGCTGGGTGGCTTGCTGCAGCCAGCCTATCAACGCGAAACACTCCGAAAGGCGAAAACAGAGGAACTGATGGAGGCGTTCCGCAGCGGCACGGGGCGCGTTCCCGACGTGGAGCTTGCAGTCCGCGGCGAGCGCTATGGATGCACCGACTCCAACGGAACTTACACCATCACGGGCGACGTGTACATTATCGACGGCCTACAGCGGATCAGTGCGGCCAGACACTTCGTGTCCGAAGGCGGCAAGCCGCTAGTCGGCGCCATGATCCACTTTGAGACGACCGAGGAGTGGGAAAGGGAGCGCTTCGACATCTTGAACATGCGCCGGACGCGCCTCTCCCCGAATATCCTGCTTCGCAACCGCGCGGCCCAGTGTCCTTGGCTCGGCCGCCTGTACGAGCTCTGCTCTGATGAATCGTTCGTTCTTCACCAGCGGGTCTCGTGGTCGCAGTACATGCGGCGCGAGGAATTGCTGACGGCACTGTCTTTTCTGAAGACGGTGATGCGTCTGCATTCCAAGTTCGGCGCGGGCCGCTACGTCTCCGTGGCGGGGCTGTGGCAAGCGCTCCCGCCCATGATGTCGAGCGTCGGACACGCCACGATGATCGGGAACGTCAAAGCGTTCTTTCAGTTGCTCGACAGCGCCTGGGGTATCCGCGGCATCCTTTACAAAGATCGCGCCACCCACCTGAGGTCCGGCTTCCTGTTCGCCCTCGCCGACGTGGTCTCCGCCTATCCTGCGTTCTGGTCCGGGAGGAGTCTTCGCATCGACCGTGACCTCCAGAAGAAGATCAGCCAGTTCGGACTGAACGACCCCAACGTCCGGGCCATGGCATGCAGCACGTCGAGCGTCGCCCTGCTGGGCAGGCTCATTGTGGATCACATCAACTCCGGCAAGCGGACTCGGCGGCTGGTGGCGTCTGATCCCTTTCAGGGCGGCACCCGGCGCGAAGTGTAGGACCGCGGGGACGATCACGTATGACCGCGGCTCCGATGGTCTCAACCTATTCGATGTGGTCGCTGTTCCGGAACTGCCGGAAGGCCGTCGAATGGCGCCACCTCCGGGAATTGGTTCCGCTAGAGCGTGATTGGAATCTGCACTTCGGTTCCTTGATCCACGAGTGCTTGCAGAGCTGGCACCTCCGGCGAGATCTCAGCGAGGTGCTGACGCGCATCGACCGGCTCTGTCCCCGCCGGCTCCAGGACGAAGGCGAGCGCCGGGACTGGCACCTGGCCACGGCCATGATGAAGGGCTACGCCGCCAGCTACCCAAGTGAGGGATTCGAGGTCATCGGTCTGGAGAAGGCTTTCCAGGGCCCCATCATCAACCCGGCGACGGGCGCCGCCTCACGCAGCTTCGTGCTGGCCGGCAAGGTCGATGGCGTGGTGCGCATCGGCAGCGACCACTTTCTGCTGGAAAACAAAACCGCTTCGCAGCTCGACGCCGATTACCTCGAGCGCCTGTGGACCGATTTCCAGATCACCCTGTACGCCTACTACGTCGAGCAGGCCCTGGGCATCCCCATCACCGGGGTCATCTACAACATTCTGGTCAAGGCCAGGCTCCAGCAAGGCAAGGGCGAAACCGAGGAGGAATTCCAGGCGCGCCGCAGCGAGCTGCTGGCGAAATCCAAGACCGGCAAGACCACCGCCAAGCGGAAGCTGCCGGAGGCGGATGAGGAGTTCCAGCAGCGCCTGGAGGAGAAATACGCCGAGCCCGGCATGTTCCACCGCGAGATGCTGTACCTGTCGCGGGACCGGTTCGACATCTTGCGAAGCGAGCTCTGGGAGCTGACGCAGGCTTTCCTGGATGCGCGGCGCCGGGGTGTTTTCTACCAGAACACCAGCTTCTGCTTCAACTACCATCGGCCCTGCGCCTACTTCGCGCTCTGCCGCTCGAACGGCAATCCCAACGTCGTCGAGAACTTCTACCAGCGGGCGGCGCCCCACGAAGAGTTACGCGAGCCGTCCGGCGAGGCCAACGAACCAGTCTTCTGAAAGGAGTCACACCACAGCTATGTCTATTCTGCCAAGCGCAAAGACGCCCCCGAAACCGGGGCTGGCCGACCTCACCGTGCTCGTTTACGGGCAGACGAAGATCGGCAAGAGCACCTTCTGCTCGCACGCCAATGGCGCGCTGTTCCTTGCCACCGAACCGGGCCTGAACGCCGTCGAGGTATTTCAGGTTCCCATCCAATCCTGGGAAGACTTGCTGGCCGCCTGCGCCGAGATCGCCGAGGGTCAGCATCCCTTCCGAACGGCGGTGCTCGACACGGTTGACAACGCCTACAAATTCTGCACGGATTACATCCTCAAGAAATTCAAGATCGACCACGAGTCGGACCTGGCCTACGGCAAGGGGCATGCCCTCGTCAACAACGAATTCCAGCGGGTGCTGACGAAGCTGGCCTTCCTGCCGTACGGGTTGTTCCTCATCTCGCACGCCAAGGAGATCGAGGTGGAAACCCGCACCGGGAAGTACACGCGCATCGTGCCGACACTGCCCGACAAGGCGCGCAAGATCGTCCTGGGCATGGTGGATATGGTGCTGTATTGCGACCTGGACCTCACCCCCGGTGAGGATGGCACCCAGAACCTTCGGCGCGTGATTCGCACCAAGCCCAGCCTGTACTACGAAGCCGGCGACCGCACGGGGCGGCTTCCGGAGACGCTCGACCTCGACTTCCGGAAGTTCCTCGATGCGTTCAATGCCGCTGTCTCGCCGCTCAAGTCGCAGGGAGCGGCCAAGGCGCCGGCGGCGAAGTGAGTTCCCAACAGGAGAGGAGACCATGAGCAAACAAGCCATCGACCTGTCACAGTTCGACGAGGGGTACCGCGCCGAGCAGCCTGAGGAGCGCGGCGATTTCGAGAGCGTCCCGGACGGCAAGTACCAGGTGAATGTCGAGAAGGTGGAGTTGACCGAGGCGCAGAGCACGGGAAACCCCATGCTCAAGTGGACGCTCCGGATCATCGCCCCGAAGTTCGTCAACCGCCTGATGTGGCGCAACAGCGTCATCACCCACAACACGCTCAAGTACGTCAAGACCGACCTGCACCTGTGCGGGCTCGACCTGGAGAAGATCTCTGATTTACCGCAGCAGCTCAGGAGGCTGCTCGACGTGAAACTCGAGGTGACCAAGAAAACCAAGGGCGACAACGAGAACATCTTCTTCAACCGCCGCATCGAGAACGACCACGCGCCGGGGAAGTTCCGGCAGGAGGCGGGCGACGCCCTTGTCCCGTTTTAGCCGGGAGCCGGTCCGGATCATCATCGACACGCGGGAGCAGGAGTCGTACTCGTTCGATCCCCGGATAGCAGCCGTCGTGCGGCGGGAGCTGCCGGCCGGGGATTACTCCGTCGAGGGCCTCGAAGAGCGCGTCGCGGTGGAGCGGAAGAGCCTGGATGATTTCGTCTCGACCGTGATCCACAGCCGGGAACGGTTCCGCGAGGAGCTGCGGCGCCTCGGGGGATATCGGGCGGCGTGCGTGGTGGTGGAGGCCGGCCTCGACGCCATCGTAGAGAAGCGCTACCGCGGCGCGGCACACCAGAACGCCGTGCTGGGTAGCGCCCTGTCGATCATCCTCGACTTCGGCGTTCCGGTGTTCTTCTGCTCGAACCGCCAGATAGCCTGCCACTTCGTGCAGGCCTACCTGCTGGCCGCGCACGCGAGGTGGGCAGGATGACCTCGGAGCGCACCAGTATCCGCGGCGTGGTGGAGACGGTCTTCTACTCCGGGCCGGCCTTCAGCGCTGGGCGCCTTCGGACGGCGGACGGAGCCGCGGTGAAGTTTGCCGGCAAGGTGTTCGTCAAGGCGAACGATCCGGTTCGGCTGGAAGGCCGCTGGGCGGACCATCCGAAGTACGGCCGCCAGTTCGAGGCCGAGTTCATGGGCCACGACCTGGAGATGAGCCCGGACGGCCTCGCGAACTTCCTGGCGAACCATCCGAACATCAAGGGCATCGGCCCGGCGAAGGCGCGTCTGATCGCCGACAGGTTCGGCGCCGGGTTTGACGCCGCGATCCGCACCTCCCCTGAGGCAGTAGCCGCGGCCGCCAAGGTGCCCGTCGAAACGGCGCTTGAGCTCCAGCGCATCTGGCTGGCCAACAGCGACTTCAATGCTGCGATGGCGTACCTGGCGGCCTACGGGCTGACCCATCACCAGGTCACGACGCTGGTGGGCAAGTTCGGCAGTCAGGTGGTGCCCATCCTGGAGCGGGATCCTTACGTGCTGATCCGCGAGATCCCCGGCTTCGGCTTCAAGCGGGTGGACAAGATCGCGCGCAAGATGGGCACGCCGAAGGACCTGCCGTCCCGCATCCGCGCGGGTGTTCAGTACTGCGTGCTGGCGGCACTCGACGACGGGGACTGCTGGGTCGAGTATGAGGATCTGCTCGACCGCGCTAACGCGCTGCTGGTCATGGACACGCTTGACAGCCGCCAGGTGATCGAGGGGCACCTGGAAGCGCTCATCGCCGATGGTATCCTCCTGTCCCTGGCATTCGAGCGGCTCGTGGTGGCCGATCCGGAGATCCACCGCATGGAGAGTGAACTCGCCGCCATCCTTAAGTCCGCCCACCAGCCGGCGCCGCACGCCGTCAAGGAGGTGGAACGCTTGTTGGACGCCGAGGGCGGCGAACTGAATCCGGAGCAGCGAGAAGCGGTCAGGAACGCACTCACCTATTCCATCTCCCTGATGACCGGCGGCGCCGGTAGCGGGAAGACCTACGCGGTCTCGACGATCACCAGCATCGCCGAGCGCCTGGAGCTGAAGGTCGTTCTGGCGGCACCCACTGGCAAGGCGGCCAAACGGCTCGAGGAAGTTGTGGGCCACGAGGCGAGTACCATCCATCGGTTGCTGGGCTTCAACGGCCACACCTACTCCCGAGACGCCCTGAACCCGATCGAGGCAGACATCCTAGCCATTGACGAGGTTTCGATGGTCGAGGTGCCACTCGCCTGGCGCCTGTTCCAGGCCATCGACCGCAGCAAGACCGCCGTGGTCCTGGTGGGCGACCACAACCAGTTACCGCCGGTGGGACCGGGGAATCTTCTCCGGGACCTTGTGAAATCGCGGGCGATTCCAACGGCGGTCCTGACTCAGATCATCCGCCAGGCGGGCACGCTGAAGGAGAACTCCACCGCCATTCTGTCCGGCGAGGTGCGGCCCACATGCGAAGTCAAGAATGGCGCACGGCGCCCGTGGTACGTCATCAATAAGTTCACGGACCGCGACGATGTCCGGCGCATGCTGCTGCTCTTGTTTGAGGAGGTGCTCGGGGAGCGGCTCGGCTACGATCTGATCCGGGATGTACAGGTGCTCACGCCCACGCACAAGGGACCGCTGGGCACCCTCGAGTTGAATATCGAACTCCAGCGCCTGCTGCAGAAGAAGCTCTTCGGGTTTGACGTGCCCGCGGTAGAACCGGGACACCGGCCACGCCTCTACCCCGGCGACAAGGTGATCCAAACCAAGAACGACTACGAACTCGGCGTGATGAACGGCGCCATGGGCGTGGCAGCGACAGTCGGCCCTCGAAACGAGACCGTTACCGTTCAGTTCGATGACCACGAGGTGGAATACTCATCAACGGACGCGCAAGAGCTGTCGCTGGCGTATGCAGTGAGCATTCACAAGTGTGTCAGCGGTGACACCCTCATTGCGACCAGGAGCGGTCTGCGCCCGATTAGGGAGTTGGCGCAGGGGTTGTCAGCCGGCGAGTTTCGTGGCGACGTCCTCCCCATCGCGGGGAGAAGCGGGTGGGTGGAAACAGATCAGGTCTACGCCGGCGGCGTACAACCGACGCTACGGGTGACCACCCGTGCGGGCTATACCATCGAGGGAAGTCACCGCCACCCAGTCCTGGTAGCGACCCCTGAAGGCCACTGCGTATGGCGACGCCTTCCAGACCTCCGCAAGGGGGATGTGATGGTCCTCCGGCGTGGGGTTAGCGCCGCCGGTGCCTATGTCGACACACGCATTTTTGTGCCGACTCGAATCACGAATCCGAGGCTCGGGAAGATTCCGCCGTTCATCAACGAAGAACTCGGATGGCTTCTGGGCGTCCTGGTTGGGGACGGGAATCAGACCGACCGCGATGATGGCCGGGTCGAGGTATCGAAAGGAGATCTGGCGTTCCTCTTGCGCGCCGCCGATGCTGCGGAGCGCCTTCTTGGAGTCAAGCCACGAGTGCGAAAACGCCGCGATGGCCTCCCTTCTTTCTATTTCCACGGCAGATTGGTTCGGGAGTTCTTGGCCTGGGTCGGGCTGGATTACGTGACCGCCCCCGCCAAAGTTGTGCCCTGGGCAATCCTCCGAAGCCCCTTGAGCGTTCAGCGTTCGTTTCTTCGCGGGCTCTTCGACACCGATGGCGGCGTCAATCACCTGGTGCATTTCACTACCACCAGTGCGCAGCTTGCATTCGAGGTGCAACAGCTGCTGCTGAACCACAAGATCATTTCCAGACGGTACCTGATCCACGGCAAGGATCCGGTCCGTGGTTATTCTGCGGCATATCGAATCGACATTACAGGCGATGAGCAGCGCTATTTCCGCGAGTCCATTGGCTTCTCTCATCCCGCCAAGCGCAGAAGGCTAGAAGATCTCAGAGCCGGCAACGAGGCTCTGTGGGCCAGATCCAGCAGGGGCACGATTCCCCATGGGCGGCAACTGGCCGCTGAGCTGAGGAGTGAGATGCGACGGAGTGGCGGGTGGAGCCGGTACGTGGGATCGGTCGGCTCGCTTCTTTCCCGCATCGTGAACGGAGCCGCGCATCTGAGCATCTGGCACGCCAGGTACATCGTTGCCATTGTCCCGAGAGTGCAGGACTTCGGGCCGGCGGGCGCGGAGATAGCGCGGATTGTGGCGGATGGCCTCTTCTTCGATCCGGTTGTGTCGATCGAACCAGCGCAAGCCGAAGTTTTCGACCTCCACGTTCCCAAAGGACACGCATTCGTAGGGAACGGGTTCGTCAATCACAACTCGCAGGGCTCCGAGTTCCCCTGCGCGGTGGTGATCGCCCACAAATCGCATTCCTTCATGCATCACCGCAACCTGCTCTACACCGCGGTGACCCGCGCAAAGGAGTCCGTCATCATTCTCGGCGACCGCTGGGGCATCGAGAATTGCGCCGCCAAATGCCAGGTGGATCGCCGCAATACATTCCTCTCCTTCCTGCTCCATCCGGAGGCACGGCCGTGACTGCGCCTCCGGTAGACGTCCACGCGTACTACCGGCAAGTCACCGACGTGGACATTGCAGAGATGGCCCACGAGCTTCTGGGCGCGCGCATCACGCAGGAAACCCGGCAGACGCTCTTCTGCGATTGCCCGAATCACCAGAGCCAGTCCCACCGCTCCCTGCACATCATGCTCGACAAGCAGGGCTGGTACTGCTTCGGCTGCGGCGTGGGCGGGGATGTACTGCAACTGGTCGAGTTCGTGCACCACGGGGTTGTGACCCGCGGGCAATCCGGAACGATGCCGGACTCCCACCGCCAGGCGCGGGATTTCCTGGCGGCGCGAATGGGGCTGGCGCCGCTCGCGCAGGCGGGGCGCAGTCCCGAGGAGCTGGCCGAGGCGGAACAGGCGCACCGGCTCACGCTTCGCGTGCGGGAGGCGCTCGCCGCGTTGGCGGCACTCTATCACGAACGGCTCCGCCACAACGAACAGGTGCTTGGGTGGTTCCGGCAGAAGTACGGGATCACGGACGAGACGATTGACCGTCTGAAGATCGGCTTTGCGGACAACGGCGAGCCGAGCGTCACCAGCGTGTTGATGGATGGCGCTGGCGCCTTCACCATGCGTGAGCTCGCCGCCACGTCCGCCTTCCGGCCGACGGCACAGGACGGCCTCGTGCCGTTCTTCGACAACCGGATCGTCTTTCCGTACTGGAGCCGCGGCCACGTCGTCTTCATGATCGGGCGCCGCACTCCCTGGACGCCGGATCACGAGTGGGAGAAGTCGAAGTACAAGAAGCTGGCGGTACGCAACGACCGCAACCACAGCCACGTCGCTCCCTGCATCCGGAACGATGTCCTCTACAACGAGGATGTGCTGCTCACGCGTCCGGAGCGGGTCATCATCACCGAGGGCGTGACGGACTGCATTTCCCTGATGGAGCACGGATTCCCCGCCGTGTCGCCGGTAACGGTGCAGATCCGCGAGGCGGACTGGGAACGGCTGTTGCCGAAGCTCGCCGGCGTGAAAACCGTCTACATCTGCCAGGACAACGAGGTTTCCGAGGCCGGGATGCAGGGCGCGTTGAAGACGGCGCGCGTCCTGGCGGGCCACGGAATCACCACGCGAGTGGCCGTTTTGCCCCTTGGCGAAAAGCAACAGGCGGCGCGCGAGAAGTTGGCTGACCTGCCCACCGGGAGTGCCGCCTCCGACGATCTGCTCGCCGACGCCAAAATCGACGTGAACGAGTTCTTCGCCACTGGCAACACCGCATCGGATCTTGAAGCCATTCTGGCCGCCGCTGAAACG
>Ga0194125_10006357_pt1 | contig 17471 bp, 17 predicted proteins | sample TA2KigC250mmetaG_FD_148626 | JGI IMG/M metagenome (GOLD analysis project Ga0194125, IMG submission 148626) | Freshwater microbial communities from Lake Tanganyika, Tanzania - TA2015034 Kigoma Deep Cast 250m | ecosystem: Environmental > Aquatic > Freshwater > Lake | place: Tanzania: Lake... | reverse complement strand
TGGACCACGCTGAAAGATTGTTTAGTACCCGTGATATAACCAAGCTTAACCCGGTTATGGGAGATGCGTTTATAGCGTATCTTAGGACACAGAGCAATGGTAATCAAAACGATAGACCAGAGGCATAAAAGAGTTGAGTGATGAAAGTTGAAAGTTGAGAGTAAGAAATCATATCTCTCAACACTCAACTTTCAACTAACTACGAAAGGAGAGATAAAAGATGCAGGAGACAAGACCACATTTTTCAGTTACACAACTTAGCACGTACTTGGAGTGTCCATATAAGTATCAACTGGCTTACGAGGAGAAGCTGCGGTGGGAGAAAGTACCATCAGGCGTGGCTTTCGGTTCAGCCATACATAGGACGATTGAAAGGTTTAATATCGCCCTGATAAACGGCGGTATGGACGAAAAGACCGCGATAGGTATATTCGCCAATGAATGGGCGACTGAGTCGGCTAAAGATGGCGTTGAATATAAAAGCCCGGATGAAAAGGAGGAACTAACAGACAAGGGCAAGCGGCTGGTACAGCTTTACTGCCAGCAGTTCGTAGATATAAAGCCGCAGGCTGTTGAGCGAGTTTTCCGATTGCCTATACTGGACATATCTACAGGATTGTTTGAATCGTCCAGAGATATTTTAGGCAAGATAGACCTCATAGCTGATGGCGAGGTGGTGGAAGTGAAGACCAGCGCGCGTTCAGTCAATCAGCGGGAAGTTGACACTTCACTACAATTAACTTTGTATTCATGGGCATTTAGGATGATACATGGACAGGAGGAGAAGGCACTGAAGACAGTGGCCCTCCTCAAGACAGCGAAGCCGGCTATTCAGATTACACAGACATACCGAACGGCTGAAGACCACAGCCGGCTGATGGAACTTATATCACAGGTTATCCGGGCTATTGAGCTTCGGATATTTTACAGAAACCCTAATACCCGCTTTGGCTGTGATGGTTGTGTCTATCGCATTGCCTGCGGCGGCGCATGATCTCGGGTCGCCGAGTGCGAGGGAAAAGAGGAGGTAAAACAAATGGCGAGTTTAAACAAAGTCTTTTTAATGGGCAATTTAACTAGAGATGTAGATTTAAAATATATCCCGTCTGGAAAGGCAGTGGCCAACTTCGGCCTGGCTGTCAACCGTACATACACAGACGCTAATGGCGATAAGGTCGAGGATCCATGCTTTGTGGATATAGTCGCCTGGGACAGGTTAGCGGAAGTATGCGGTGACTATCTGGCTAAGGGCAGACCTGTCTTCATAGAAGGCAGATTACAGATGGATAGTTGGGAGAGCGAAGATGGCCAGAGGAAGACAAAGCTGAAGGTGGTAGCCCAGAACATCCAATTTTTAGGAGGGAAAGCTGGCTCTGAAACAACGTCACATGAAGAAGGCGATGACGGAGTTCCCTTTTGACAGCAGTATTTTTTACGCTCTTTAACAAAAAATAACAATAAACATAGGCGTTGGTGAGCCAAGCATATTGCCACTCCCGACGCCTTTTTCATATCGTGGCGTCAGCGTAAAATCTGGCGTTTTTTATTGACTGATAGACTATTCAAGAGTTATACTCTTTTTTGCTCCATACTTTTGGGGTTGTTTCTATCTTGTCTTGTGTTATAATATCAAAAGGATATAGATCAGTTTTTTATTTGAGTAATACTAATTTCATATTCGAAGTTTAGCTGGTTTGCAAGTTGAGATAAATAATGATGGGAATTATTATAGAATCTACCAAAATAAACGAAATTCTTTCAATATACAAACCCGAATATATTTACCTTAAAAGTGCAGAAGTATATGGCAAAAAAATAATAGGATTTTTCCGACAGTCAGTCTATCCTTACACCAACGAAGATCTTTTCAAATATATTACGGGTACAACAGCGGTTTTGTATCTTGCCCAATTAGCATACGTGTTATCGGCTGTAATGATCGAGCAAAATATTTTTAGGGTAACAACCGATATTTCCTACAAGGAATTTCTTAGTTTAAGAAATAGAGCGCAGATGTATTTCACCCAGTTAAATATGGAGTTTAAAAAAATGCTCCTCAACTCTGAGGACATTCAAGTAGTTATGGAAATAACTAGAGCCAAAAGGATCAGAAAAACAGTAATTGCGAATGCAAGTTTCGATTTTCAAAATTGTATAGTCGGACATCTTCAATTAACAATGGCACTGCCATGATTTCTAAGTGAATACTCTGTGTAGGAGGCATAAGATTCAGATGCCTTTGTTTTCTAGGATATTCAAATACAAAATTGAGGGATCTACAGCGAGCTATATTATCAATACGACTTATGTTATTATTCTCGGTTTAATATTAAGACCGATTCTACACCCTATATTGAGGCAGCCTGCAGCAGGAAAAGAATTTTTCTGTGTCAAATCCACTCTATCCCTAGAAACAGCTTTATTTTTCACTATGTTGGTATTTTATTTTTTATTTGATTGGTTTTCAACAAATGTTTTCATTCAGGAAATCTCGAGATTTACTAGAGTTAATCAAGAGTCACAAAGTATAGACGCAAATAGCAACAACACAAGAATGATTAATCACCTTTTTCTTCTCCTTCTCATAATTCTAACTATACTCTTAGGTCTTATTATAATATCTTCAATAAACGAAGGTGCCTTGAAATACCTCCTTTTCGGAGGTTACGGTATTCTAATACCCTTTGGCGATTGGATCTTTGGTATTGGGAGGAGATTACAGATATTTAAGGCAAAACATATACTATTATACAAAACAGCCTTTATTTACACTCGCTTAATGTGTGCATTTGTCATGAGTATCATTGCATTTTTCCATCTTGTTATAAATCCAGGGAAACCGCCAGAAAATATTTACGTTATAACGATATTACTAACTATTTTTATACTAATAATCAAGATTGGGAGGTATTTCTTCTTAGTATCATTTTTAACAACCGAAAGGACCTAAATATGAATCCAATATTTCTATTAATAACTGTTGTGGTATATTTCATTATAAGCTTCATCATAGGATTAATAAGGACTCGTAATATTACGATGGAGCAATATGTTGTAACGAAGAACACTAATAGTTTTATACCTCTACTTTTTAGCATTTTAGGTATTATAGTAGGGGGCGGGATGTTTTTTGGAGTCAGTCAAATAGGTTATGAAGCCGGAATTACAGGCTACATTGTTGGTTTTAGTTATCTTGTGGGATTTCTTATTATGGGATCTTTGGTTCCTATGATTCGAAAGCTTGGTTCAGGAAAAAATTATCTCAGTCTTATTGATTTAATAGAGGATAGATTTAAAAAAGACAAGGAGAGGCGGTTTAGCATTGCGCATTTATTTGCTTTGATTAATCTCCTAATCTTTTTCCTTATGCTAGCGGCGCAGTTTGTTGTTCTTGGGACTTTCCTGCACTATTTCTTTGGTCTCGGTCTCTACAAGGCCATTTTGTCCGTGACCGTGGTTATTGCTATTGTCAATGTGATAGTCTATTCAGTATTTGGAGGTTATCCAAAGGATATCGCTACTGATGTATTCCAATTTATTATTATATTATGTGGTGCGATTCTGATTTTACTCGCGTTCTCTGATGTTACAACATGGAAACCGATTGCGACCTTACCCAATAGCTACTTCAACGGTATAGGATACGGATGGTCCTTTACAGTTGGTGCAATTGTTTTCCTTGGTCCAGCTTTATTAGTTAGAGTAGATCTTTGGCAACGGATCTTCTCCGCCAAAACAGAGAAAGTAGCAAGAAGCGCATTCATTGTCGCCGCTCCTCTTTCTCTATTTTTTTATGTGTTGTTCACTACATGTGGCATGTACGCAAAGGCAATAGGGGTTCAAAGTTCAGGTCTTGTAGCTATGGAGGTTTTCCCAAAACTTTTTCCTGATGTTAGATACATAATAGTAATGGTCTCATTCTTTGCAGCAGTGCTATCGTCCGCAGATACATTCTTGAATATCGCGGGAATTAGTTTCGTCAAAGCAATCAGAAGGAAACAGTGGCAACAATTTACAGAAAGCGGGTATCAAACTAATCTTGGGAAACCACTCCTAAGGCTAGCAAAGTTGTCGGTTTTTATTATAGGATTACTTTCTGTTGTTATTACTTTTATACTCCCTGATATTGTTGAGTTATTTACAGGAGCTTTTGCTTTGCTTATGGTTGCTACACCGGCCATACTTAATGCTTTATTCAGTGAGAAACCTAACGAAAAAGCGGCCTTCCATAGTATGTTGTGGGGATTTCTAGTTTCACTTGTTGTTTACCCGCTTATCCCTAAAACCGCGTTTTTACCAGGTTTTGTCATATCTGCTATTGTGTTCTTCGTTATTAGGCACAAAACAAAAGAACAAATCTCTAATTAGATAAGGTACTGATATCGTGAAGCTCAAGCTAATCGCACCTTCAAATATTCCAATTAGTTTGGAGAATGTTACAGACACTAAATTGATAACTCTCTACCCCAAGTACGCGCTTCTTCTTCTATCAGCATTAACTCCAAGCGATTGGGAGGTTAAAATAGTTGATGAGACCATTGAAGATGATAATATAGATGAACCAGTAGATCTAGTAGGAATAACAGTGGCTACTTCAAGGGCCTACAGAGCATATAAAATCGCAGAGATTTATAGAGCCAAAAATGTCAAAGTAATACTTGGTGGAATTCATGTGTCAATTTTGCCCAATGAGGCAATTCAGTATGCTGACGCAGTTGTTATTGGAGAATCGGAGTATACCTGGCCTATTCTGTTAGAAGATTTCAAGAAGGGCAACTTAAAGAAATTCTATTATGCTCCGAAAACACACCATCTTGTTGACCTTCCTGTGCCTAGAAGAGATCTCCTCAAAAGAAAATTTTATGATAAGCCTGATACTGTAGAAACATCCCGTGGTTGTCCCTTTGATTGCGAATATTGTTGTTCAAAATTCTTTGGACAAAATTACCGGTTTAGACCTATTGAGAATGTAATAAACGAGATATCAACACTTGAGGGGAATTATGTCGTCTTCTTAGACGATAATATTATCGGCAACAAACAAAGAGCAAAAGAACTTTTTGAGGGAATGATACCACTATGCAAAAAGTGGACTGCACAAAGTACCATTGACATAGTAGATGATAAAGCGTTGTTAAATCTTGCACAGAAGAGTGGTTGCACTAACCTTATGATCGGATTTGATACACTTAACACACGAAATTTAAGTATCATAAATAAGAGATTTAATGATGTAAAAAGATATAGTAGCTCAATAAAAATTCTTCAAGACTATGGTGTAAGAGTTGTGGGCCACTTCATTTTCGGTTTCGATGAAGATGATGACAGGGTGTTTGACAGCACTCTTGAATTCGTCAACAAAAATAAAATCCATTTGCCACTATTTTGGCTCCTGACGCCTTACCCTGGTACTAGATTATATACAAGATTAAAAGCAGAGGGAAGAATTTTCGATTCTAATTGGGAAAATTATGATAGTAGACATGTTACCTTTAAGCCAAACAAAATGAGTCCGGAAAAACTACACGAAGGTTATCAACTAGCTTATAGAGAGGTAACATCATTATATTCAATTGCACGTAGAACTTTTAACTTCCAAAAGCATTTTGTAAGTCGGGTTAAGTATAATTTATTTACCAGAAAGATGGCGCAATCCGGTTTTTTTTATTATATTGAATAAACTTGAACTACAATGTTGGAATATAAATCTGGTAGCCCTATCTCTGGCCCTATCCAAACAGGTGAGTTTGTAGCTACAAAGAAGATGATAATCACCCAATAATATCAATTTTGCCTTTTTCACCCATTCCCTCAATGTGTAACCGGTTGCACATTTAGAAGTGAAGCAATCTATCCGGCTTGGAATAGTGATCGTAGTAGTTCTTTGATAGAATATTCTCATCAACCAATAATAAAATCAATTGACTTTTTTGCCTAACCGATGTTATCATTGTGCAGAAGAATTGGAACTTCTTGGAATTTCTCAGTAGCAAATTTATGGATAACAAGTTAATAGGATAATTATTTGGTGATAACTATGGATGAAGAATGGATATCAGTTAAGGAAGCATCGGAACTTCTTGGAATTTCCAGGAGGCAGGTACTAAACCGTATACATGAAGGGAAACTCAAAGCTAAACGGGACAATACTATGTGGCTTATACATAGTTCACTTTCAGAATCAGACGAGGAAATTCCGCCGAGTTCCAAGAAGTTCCAGGAAGAAACCTCGTTTCTTAGAGAACAAATAGAAAAGAAAGATCAACAACTTACTGAGAAGGACAAGCAGATTGAAAAACTCCAAGAGCAACTCGAAAGGGCAAACGAAGCACTGGCAGAAGCCGGCCACCGGCATGATACTGTGGTTATGCAGATGACCAAGCTGCTCGAATATCACCAACAGCCATTCTGGAGAAAGTTGTTTCAGCGGAAGCAACTGCCACAGCCAGCAGAAGATATAATTATAAGCGAAGTAAAGAGCAAAAAAGAATGAGCCGCGATCTTAATCGTAGAGCAGGATAACTTAAAAGAAGTTAATAAGATGGATAAATTTCCCAAAGAGAAAAACAAAATAAGGGCAAGGATCAGACGCTATGAAAGGGAGCTGAGAAAAGAAAAGGAGCTGGCTGATTTTATCCACGACGGTGGCGGAAAAAGATACCTCTTAGGGCCTCTCTATATGTTGCTAGGGGATAATTCCGAAGCATTGAAATCTTTTGGGTGGTTTGAGAAAATATTCCCCGATGATACTGGAGAACCATCTCAATATTTATGCTGGACTTTGGCTTTGTATAAATCAGGTGACAAGGAAGCCGCTAAAAGCAAACTCATACAGACGATGTTAAAGAACCTTTACCTAATCCCGCGTCTTCTTGGAATTAAGCAGGAAATACTGGATATATGGCATTCGTCCAACTGGGATGAAAAAGAATATTCCGAATCTATCCTGCCTGAAATATTTGAGCTATGGACTGATGAGGAAAAAGAATGGGTAATGGAAGTTTATAATGACCAAGAGGTAGAAAAGATCAGGACAAGATATATTAAAATCTATAAGCAGCTTAAGACAGAACCAGTCGGCGTAAAGCGTACAAAGCTAGTTATGGAAGCTTCAAGAATGGAAGGTTGGAACACTTAGGTTTCCAGCGATAGTTCTTCAACTAACCCGCCAGTTGGAAGCAAAGTTAGTGAAGGGGCCAAGATAGACAATGACAGTAAAGAGGGTTCCATGGACAAATGATGATAGGGTTGAATTAATAAAGTTTCGGCTTCAAGGGCTTACCTTTGAGGAAATAGGGGATAGACTGGGGTGCACAAAACATTCATCTCGCTCTGAATATGGCCGTATCAGACGTGGGGAGACCAATGTTACGGTATCCTTCAAGGAATTACCTGAATTGCGGAAATTATTGCCATTAAGAAAGGCTCGGTAGCTGAAGGTAAGGTGAATTTCAAAATTTTTTCTGTAGAATTTTTCTTGCTATTTTATCTTTGATATTGTAAAATATGCCGGAAAATTGATGATAAAAATTGTCATAAAACAATAAAAGCCAAGCAGAAATTTGGAGCTCTTCTTGGCTTCTATTAAACAAAGAAAAAATTGCTTTTATCTTGGCACGCCTATTTAGGCGGGCATTTTTATTATACAATGTCTTTTAATCAAAAGTCAATGAAAAAATTATAGGCATAGCTGGTATTTATAAATAGCAGATTGGTACTGTATTTTTGAGTGTGAAAATCATTCGCACTATTGAGTGAGATAATTCGCACTATTGAGTGAGATAATTCGCACTATTGAGTGAGATAATTCGCACTATTGAGTGAGATAATTCGCACTATTGAGTGAGCGAACAACCTCTAAAACAGCGTCATTGTTAAGCTGGCGAAAAATGATACTTCTTTAGTACTATTTATTACTTATTATGACGATGAGGTCATCATCACTAAAAATGGAAATAAAAGATGAGATTCAGAAAAATCAACGAAGAGCAAAAAAAAGAAATTCTAGAAGAACCGTGCCAAGAGGAAAGACCACCGGACGAAAATAAAAAGAAGGCAAAAGACGTAGTCATTAGAAGCGAATTAAATCTTGAGCAGAACTTCGTTTTCACGGTTTCCACTTATTCGGGCAAATCCAGAGAAGTCATTGTCAAGGATGAAGAGAAAAAAATAGAACGAAGGGTAATTATTGGCAAAACCATTGATGGCATTGAGACAGGAGTTTTGACCGCAAACCACTTCAAATTATACCTTGCCCTGCTTGATCTATGGGAAAAAGCAGGCAGACCTGTTAATGGTTCTGTTCACTTTGCTATATTAAAAATTCTCAAAAGATTAGGATTAGTCAATTCCGGGACTAATTATGAAAGAATAAAACATTGGCTTATACACCTAAGCCAGATACCTCTTACTTTCATTGATTCCTTCTATTCTTCGGATGGAGAAGGATTTAGCTCTTTAAAGCCGTTCCAAATTTTGAGCTATTTAGATATTTATGAAAGAAAATATAATACTAAAGGGAAGGGGCAAATAATTAGAGGATATGGCGAGTTCAGGTTTCATGACAACATTCTTGTGAGCTTGGTTAATAATTATAGCCATCCTTTAAGACTTGATATAATCACAGGATTTAAAAGACACAGAGACATAGCCATACTGCTTTATACATACCTTGATCGGCAACTGGCCTTTAAGGAGAAATACGAAATTGGCTTGGAAAAGTTGTTTGATTACCTGGACTTAAGCCAAAAGCAAATAAGATACCCAGCAGATAGAAAGCAAAAACTTGAGCCTGTCTTAGGCGAAATATGCGGCAAAGAGCTTTCCACCGGCATACTTTCTAAAATTGAAGTTGTAAAAACAGCAGACGGCAAGGGCTATAAATTGGTCTGCCATAAAAAGCCGTTTTCCAAAAAACTGAAAGACAAAACACTCTATACTCAGTTACAATTTCCAATGTTAGGTGAATGTTCAGTTGAGCGTGAAGAATCTGGCCAGGATACATCTGAACTGCTTTCACAGCTAGTTGGATTGGGGCTGACAGAAAAGCAGGCAGGAAGACTCGTATTAGAAGTAGACTCTGAGGTTATCAACGCCCAAATAGAATACCTACCTTTTCGCGTAAGGGGATATCAAGCTCAGGGCAAACAGATTAACGAATCGGCAATCTTGTATGATTCTATCAATGACAACTGGGGTATCCCGAAGGGATATTTTGAGGTTGAAAAGCAACAAGAGCACGAGGCAAAGAAATTGGAAGAGCAAAGATTAGCCCAATTAGAACAGGAAGAAAGAGACAAAGCGGAACAGGAGAAACAAGAAATAGATGCCTATAAAGCGACCCTAGAATCCGAAGTCAGGGCGCGGTTGAGGGAAAGGGCGTTGGAAAACATTAACAGTACTGAGGGTATCAGAAAGGAATTTATAACTGACACACTCATTGAAATTTATGAAAATGAGATACTGAAACTGGAGATGAAATAGTTTATGGATAAAATTATTTGTTGTCAAAGTTATATAAAACTCGTTAATAAACCTATACAAAATCATATATAACACAGTTTGTATATATCAAAATAAAAATCGCGCTATTTGAAAATAGCATAAACCGTTGTAAAGTATTTTTCTGCGGGTCGTCGGTCGAAGCTTCAGGCAAGCCTTCGCTTCTCCCGACTAAAACCTTCTCCGCCCCCTCCGCAACGCCGCCTCTATCGCATCTTCTGGCAATCTGAGTAAAGATGCTTTAGGACGTCTGCTACGGTGGCGGCTACGGGTTCGTCCTGCTGGACTTCACCAGAAGGTTTTAGTCGGGAGCGCGATTTCTTAACCAATCAGCCATCGCTTATGAGCTTGTCTTCTTGGGAGAAATCGGCGCCCGACGCCCCGCAGAAAAATATCACTTACGAGATTTAAATAATAATGGCAGAATAGCATAACTTTTGATAAAATATGGGAGAGTTTTATAACATTGGCAAAAGCACCACGATATAAGAGACAGCCGGAGGCATTGGGCGGCATCAGGATAAGCGATAGGGACGCAGAGATAATCAAGCTGGTTCACGACTATCGCTTTATGGACTCAAGCCAGATACAGGCATTAGTTGATGGCTCAGACCAGGTTATATTAAGGCGGCTTCAGAAACTCTTTCATCACGGTTATCTGGATCGCCCAGTAAGCCAGATAATATTCTCCAACCCGTTAATGGGACATAAGAATATGGTCTATGGACTGGGGGATAGGGGAGCAGACCTATTAGCAGAAAGATTTGGCATAGACCGGGGTAATATCATCTGGAAGGAGAAGAATAATGAAGTAAGCCAGCAATACATCCAGCACACGCTGATGATCTCCAATTTCAGGGCCTGCCTCACACTAGCATTAAGGAACACACAGGATAAAAAACTTGTCTTTTGGCAAAGGGAGAACCCGCAGGAACTCAGGGATTACATCATAGTCACTGATAGTGGGAACAAACAGAAGAGGTTATCCATTGTGCCAGATGGCTATTTTTGTATAGAGGACAAAGACGGAAGGATGTATTTTTTCTTAGAAGCTGACAGAAGCACGATGACCAATGCCAGATTCTTAAGCAAGATGAGGGCATATAACTTGTGGCATAATAGGAAGGGCGATGAGAAAAAGTTTGGAATCCATAGCTTCCGGGTTTTAACAATAGCAAAAACCAGGAAAAGAATGGAAAACCTATGCAAGGCAAGTGAGGGAGCTTATAATCGCAGGGATCAGGGTTATATGTTCTGGTTTACCTGTGTTGAGAATTATAACCTAAATAATCCAGAACGTATCTTAGAGAATATATGGGTAGTGTCTGAAAGTAAAGGTCTACATAAGTTGACCGAAATTGGATGATGATATTTGGTATAGTTTTTTTGCTGACAATTTAGAAAAATAAGAATATGGGCTCAGAAAGGGCAGGAATAGCAAAAAAGTGGTTTTATATTATTCTTGGAATAGCCTGCGGTTTGTGGTTTGCCGCCAATTATCACGAAGGTTTTTCACATTTTATAGATATAGATAGTACTGAAAAATGGGCTGAAAAATTTCTTGATTTTGATAATATTTTAGAAAAAATTAAACCTGGCGATAATTTGTTTAGCTTTATTATCAGTTTAATTTGTGTGGTAATTATCGGCTTGATTTTTGCGATTGTATTTGCTATTTTGTTCACCATTTATATTCTTTGTTTTCTCGGTGAGAAAATATATCTTGTATCTTTTGGCGTTGGCTACGGACTTTCCAACTTGCTTTTCTTCATTTTAATTCACAAGCCTATTGCAGGTATTATTAAATTATACGCTTCAATCAGGTATGGCCGGAAAGCGGAAAGGATGATAGAGGAAAACGCAGAGGAAGTTATGGAGGACGAGAATATGAGGCAGAAACCGACTTTACCAGTAGAGTTTATTGAAAGCGATATAGAGCGAAGCATCAGAAATGGTAAAGATAGAGGGACATTGGGTACTGTTCTAGCGGGGTTATCCGAACGAATTAAAACCGATGCGGAAATAAAAGTTTTTTTGAAGGTTATTGAGAGAAATAAGCTAAAGGCAGAAGCCCTTAAGACAATTCTGGATGTGTTAAATACAGAGGAGCAAATTAGGAATTTTAATAACCAACAAACATTGCAGAATTTGAGGTATATAGCAGAAAAGCTTACACTGGAGAATCAGATCGAAGATCATTACGCGGAGAAACGGCTTAAAGAACTCGAACGAGAAGCAAAAATGCAACAACTGGAACTGCAAATGATGATAACAAAACAATCATTAGAGGACTTGAAAACTCCTTCAAGAGAAGGCAGTAAGCCAGCATGGCTTAAGGAGGCAGAGGAATTACTGGAGAAGTTCAAATGGGTAGAGGATCAGAAAACAAAGATGGAAAAAGAGTATGCTGACAAACCGGAAATAATGCAGAGAGTGATTGACGACTGGGACAGACTGATAGCAGAGGCAGGACTATTGTTGGGTGGCAATAAAAACGAGGGTCGAAGACAATAAAATTAAGCAACGAGAGCATATTAGCTAGCCGTGAATATGTTTTAGATAATATCTGGAAAATGGCAAAATAAGATGGATTTTTTCGCCCATCGGTTGGGCAATATTATTTTTAATATTGTAGATTTTAGCATAAATGGTTTCAGTATTTAACACTTTTACAATGGTAGTTAATATATGTCAGGGAATAATCAAATAGAATCTGAAAAAAAGGACAAATTTAAGCTGGCACTAATAATCTCTTTTGTATTAACTCTGATTATCACTATTTATGCTCTCTATCCTGTGTATAAAGTCTGGTGGTCTGCATTTGAATCAGCATTGGACAAGGAAGATGGTGGCGAGGGACTCAGCAAGCTCTTTTTTTTTATATCCCTTCCCATAGCCTTATTGAAACTTGTTGGATGTCTTATAGGCTTAGTGGTGGGGATCATTATTGACCTTGTAATCTATATTGGCAAGGGCTGTGCTGGAGCACCCCAAAGGGCAGGCGAGATTTCTTTTAGCCATTCGGCAGAGATAGGTGGCGCGATATGTGTCGTTGGTCCATTTGCATGTTTGATTTGGGTTATCTTGTATCATCTTGTTTTAACTATCGGTCTTAGGGTCCTGAAGCCTGTTTTTATTCTCTCTATGGCCGGCGTGAGGCGAATAATTTATCCAAATAGGAAGTATGAGTATTTGTTTGAGAATAATGTTTCTGGCAATGGAGAGGATAAAAGCGAAGAGAACGAAGAACCCAAGAAGTACGTTGACGCTAAATATGACGTTTTGGAGGAGAAACCCGCAAAATACGTCAAATCAGATAAAAAGGCAGAGGGAAGGCATGGGGATGCAGAATACGTTCATACAAAGCCAACAAATAAAATCACGCTAAATGAGGGGGAAATAACAGTGAATGATAATAGAATGCCAGATTATGAGGACTTGGCTCGAATCCAGCCCCAAAATCGGGGTGAGAGGGTGGTTTTGGAACGTGCCATAAAAAATGCTGAGAAAGCATTGGAAAAACAGACCAGTTTCCTCAAAAAACTTACCGAGCAATATAGGGCTGCGGCAGAAGCAACACAAGCCGCCGCTGATTACGAGCAAATAGAAGATGAAATAAAGGTAAAAGATGTAGAACGAAAAATTAGATTAAAACAAGCTGAACAACAAAGCCGATTATTGGAAATGGAATTTGAAAAGCAGAAAATTGAGATGGAAGTTCGCATTATGGAGCTTCAATACCAGATAGCTAAATACCAAAGGGACTTAGCGGAATTGGGTAAACCGCAGGGGGAAAGTGCTTCATGGAAAAGGGATATGGAAGAGCTTGACGAGAAAATGAGTTGGTGGGAAGCCAAAAAAACAGAAATCAAAAAGAAATATGCAGACGATCCAAAAAGTGCAGAGGAAGTAATTGATGAATGGGGTAGAATGTTAGTGGAGAAAAATTTTTGGAGTACTGGAGATGAAAGAAATATTCATAGGTGAGAACAATCTAACTGGCAAGGATGTATTGATTACTGATAAAGACCGGTCTGTCCACATGCACGTGATAGGGACAAGCGGCAAAGGCAAGAGCAAGTTCCTGGAACATATGATAGAGCAGGACATAAGGAACAGGCAGGGGCTTATACTGGTTGACCCGCACGGCGATCTCTACGATGCGATTGTGAAATACTGCGTGAGGCAGAGGATCCCCGCCAAAGACGTGGTGATCATTGACCCCAACGAGGACGACTGGGCTTTCGGGCTGAATTACCTTGAATATGACCCGGCAATAAGGACGGCAAGCTCGCATACGTCAGAAGTAATGAAAGGCATAGCCAAAGTATTCGGCGGAGAACAGATAGAGACGATGCCACAGCTTCAAAGATGGGAGAGGGACGCGTTAACCGCGCTGGTTGAGGGTCGGCTGACTGTGACAGAGCTTAACCCTTTTATGCGCTATGAATACATCAGGCAAATCTTAATCCAGAGGGTGGAAAACCGGGAGGTGGTTGAGGAGTGGGACTACTTTGAGACGCTGACTAAATCCACAAAGGAGAGCTATTCAGGGGCAATTTTCAACAGAGCCAACAAATTCACCATAAACCCTAATATGAAGCGGATATTCGGGCAGATAAAGTCAACCATAGATTTCAGGGAGGCGATGGATAAGGGCAAGATAATCCTTTGCAACCTGTCAGCCCTGAAGATATCAAAAGAGGAACAGCAGATTTTAGGCATCGCCATTTTAGATAAAATAATCCAGGCAGGTCTTTCAAGGGCTAACATCACGGAATACAGGCGCAAACCGTTTTATGTGTATCTTGACGAGTTTGGTCTCTTTGTATCAGACGATATAGCCACTGCCTTACAACAACTGAGGAAATTTAACGTCAGGTTCGTGCTGGCTCATCAAGAACTGGAACAGCTCAAGCAGGAGGGCAGGACTGTGCAAAGGGTGCTAAAGGCAGTGCTATCAGAACCCGGCATACGGGTTTCCTTTGCCATAAGCCATGATGACGCGGAGATATTATGCAGGGAGATGTTCGCAGGGATGTTCAGGACAGACAGGGTGAAAGATGAAATCTCCCAGACCAAGTTCTGGCCCAAGGAGACCACCAGAATCATAAAGGGCAGAACAGAGACAGAGAGCGAAAGCGAAGGTGAGGGAAGCTCATCAAGCTCAGGCTCAATATCAATGGAGCGTGATGGCTTCTCGTATAGCGCCCAGGCAGGTTCAATAATGGGGGCGTTGGGAATACCGATGACAGGGATATATAACTTTTCAGAGGGAAGCGGCTTGGCGGAAAGCTACAGCAACAGCCAGAGCTCCTTCAGGGGCAGTAGCAGGGGAACGGCTTACAGCGAGACGACGGTGCCTTTTTATGAATTTGAGCCATTCAAGGAGGTGTCCAGCAGAACGTATTATTCAGTGGATGATTTCAAAGAGAAGTTCATCGCCTGGCTGCAAACTCAGCCAGGGCGAAGGGCGCAGATAAAAATTGGGACTCAGAGACCACAGCCCATTGTCACTCCTTTTGTCGAAGAAGTTTTGGTTAGGCAAAAAGACGTTGCGGCATTCAAGGAGAAGGTATTCCAGAACTGCGCCTTGCCAGCCCCGCGGGTTGACCAGATGATTGAGGAAAGAAGGGCTGAGTTTCTTAAAGAAGCGGAGACATTGGGCTTAGTTGAGCCGCAGTTTGACGTACTGGAAATGACGCCGGAGAGCATGAGGCACAAGGTCTAAACTAGCATGTGCCTATCTATACATGGTGCAGATATGAATTTAATAATACAAAAGTTGCACACAGGCCTATCTTTGTTCTTTCGGTTTTATGGGTCTAAGGATTTAATGTTTTTTATTTTGATTACGGTATTTCACTGGTTTGAAGTTCCTGTAACATTACTGTGAATTTAAGTGTAATTTTTGAATTTTTCGTAATCACCGCCTTGAAATGTTTATTTGATTATGATATACTATGAATAGTAAAAGATCAGTATTTTGATATTTAAATAATAGTTCTTTATATTCTTATATAAAATTATAAACTCAATTATGAGGTGATAAACTTTGTCTATTAGGGAAAAAAACAGACTGGAAAAATTAAGAGAGTCTCGGCTCCTTGCACGTGAAGAACTTGCTGTAAAGGCAGGATTGTCTATGTCAACAATTAATAGACTTGAACAAGGGAAAATAGATAAGCCGTCCCTAAAGACAAAAAGAAAGTTGTCAGAAGCTTTGGAGATATCACTAGAAGAATTGGAAGAATTGCTTTCAAGCATTTAAAATTATAAGGAGGGCACTATGCTCGATGTGAAGTCTCTCAGGAAGAAAGTAAGCGAAGTTACTGGTATATCTATTGAGAAACTTTCGGTAATCTCTTGGGATGAATTCGACAAGACTTTATCTCCTTTGGGCTGGAATTCTCAAAGAACACGTGGTGGTTTGGTCACTGGTGTGTGTGAGCCGCTTTCTCAAGAGGATATAGATAAAATTAGAAAGAAGGCAGAGAAAATTTTAAATTCTTTTTGAGGAGTATTTGGATGAGGCACTGACATGAACCAAGTCAGTGCTTTTTACTTGGTTTTGGTGTTTTTCTTTTTAAGAGTGGCCTTCTCATCTTTAAAACTCACGATATATGTCATATTTTGAATTATTGTAATTCATATATGATACGCATTTATGTGATGATGGGGCATAGATACAACCTAATGTAGACAAAATGAGTTTTATTAAAAGGCACTCTTCTTGGTGGGGGTTTCTTAATGAAAAATGAGAATACGTTGGCGGAACATAGAGAACAAGCCATATCACTTATTAAAAATTATTTTCCAAAAGTTCAAGAAGCCCTGTATTATTTGGAGGGGCGAGAATCTAAACATAGTTTAGCCGCTTATATAGATATACGCGATGTTTTATCCCATTTCGCTACTCTTTTACGAGAAGACATTGATACCGAATCAGCCCGTGATAATATTGCGAATTTATGTGAGCATATGAGAAGGGCTATAGCTGAGCCATATCAAATTGCATTTGAGAACAAATTAGGCAAAATAGACGATCAATACAACATCTATAAATACAGGTTGTTAAAATGGGAAAGAATTTTATTCTTGCATAAACATCATTTCCCGATTCATGAAACAATAAAGAAGAATGTTATAAATGCAAAGAATTTGTGGATAGAAGGAAGACGGAAAAAGAACTCAAATATGTGGGATGCAAAGTTTGAGGAAGCAATATCTCATTTTATTGAAGCCTACGATGTTTTATCTGATTTGGAACCAAAAGTGCAAGAAGTATATAATCGGATACATGAAAGAAAATTTGCTCTATATCTTGCTCTGGGGGGTATTGTTTTAAGTACAGTAATTGCCGTGATCATAGCTATCCTATAATGTTAAAAATCCTAAAACAATATGTTTATTTCCTGGTTAACTATAATCCTTAAGCAAGTTTAGGCTGAAACTAAGCATTTTTTAAACAGGAAAGGCCATATGGGATCTGATCCACCGTTGTTTAAAAGTTTAGAGTCTTTTCTTGAACTTTTTTTATTGTATAGGAAATTATATTTTTGGGCAAATCGAAAACCCTTGTCATATATGGACAGGCAGGCTGCCTATAGTATTAGTCGTGAAGCTTTTTTATTGCTAAGATTTTGATTAATAAATTAATATCGAGTAGAATATGAAGATACAGGAAAATCAGGGGTAAAACAGGTATAATTACCATAAACCGCCAGGATTATTTGTCGGTATGCGACCGCGAGGGAGAAGATAATGATTTTGAAACAGTGAAATCAAACGAAGATTTTTGAAAATACGGTTGACATAATTAGTTGCTATTTCTTCCAGAACTGAAGATAAAATAGGAGACCATCTATGATAGATGGTCTTTTTTTATAACCAAAAACCGCCAGGACCATGCTTGTAGTTTGACCTGGCGGATTAACTCCATCATACCTCACCATATTTTCAAGTCAAGA
>Ga0194125_10006356_pt1 | contig 17473 bp, 12 predicted proteins | sample TA2KigC250mmetaG_FD_148626 | JGI IMG/M metagenome (GOLD analysis project Ga0194125, IMG submission 148626) | Freshwater microbial communities from Lake Tanganyika, Tanzania - TA2015034 Kigoma Deep Cast 250m | ecosystem: Environmental > Aquatic > Freshwater > Lake | place: Tanzania: Lake... | reverse complement strand
ATAAGGCTATCTTTTTGGGCCTGGGCTGCCACGTGGGCATGAAACTGGACATCCCCGGAGAAGAGGCCCAGGGGGTGGTGCAGGGCGTAGCCTGGCTCCGGGACCTCAATTTAGGCAAAAACCCTCCGGTGGGAAAAAAGATTGCGGTCATCGGCGGCGGCAACGTGGCCTTTGACGTGGCCCGCTCCGCCAAACGGCTGGGGGCCGAGGTGGTCATCCTCTACCGCCGCACCCGGGCCGAGATGCCGGCCAATGAAGAAGAGATCGACGAAGCGGCCTGCGAAGACATTGCCATCCAGTATCTGGTGGCCCCCCTGGAAGTGGTGGTGGCGGATGGCAAGGTCACTGGCCTGAAATGTATCCGCATGGAGTTGGGGGAACCGGACGATTCGGGCCGGCGGCGGCCGGTGGCCATCCCCGGTTCCGAATTCGTGGTGGACTGCGACATGATCCTCCCGGCCATCGGCCAGCGGGCCGATCTGAAATGCCTGGAGGGGACCGACATCAAAACGACAAAGTGGGGCACCATTGAGGTCAATGAGATCACCTACGAGACCTCCCGCCCCGGCGTCTTTGCGGCCGGTGATGTCCATGTAGGCCCCTGGATCGCCATCGGCGCAGTGGCCGGGGGCAAAGAAGCGGCTGAATCCATCGACCGTCTCCTGCAGGGCCAGGATATGGCTGCGGGCCGGGAAATTTCCGAGGAAGCCAAGACCCTGCAGAACTGGGCCGGCATCCCGCTGCACGAGGAGAAAAAATCCCGGGCCGTGATGCCGCAACTGCCCCATGAAATCTGCTGCACCTGTTTTGAGGAGGTGAAAAAAGGCTATTCCCCGGAACAGGCCGCCTGGGAGGCCGAGCGCTGCCTGAACTGCGGCATCTGCTCCGAATGCCTCCTGTGCGTGGCCGCCTGCCCGGCCGAGGCCGTGGCCCACCAGCAGCAGGCCGTCACCCATACCCTGGAGGTGGGGTCGGTGATTGTGGCGCCTGGAGCCAAGACCTATGATCCCGGTGTAGCGGCGGATATCTATCTCTACGGCCGGCACCCCAACGTGGTCACCAGCCTGGAGTTCGAGCGCATCCTGAGCGCCTCGGGTCCCTACCTGGGCCATCTGGTGCGGCCCTCCGACAAGCAGGAGCCCAAGAAGATCGCCTGGCTGCAGTGCGTCGGCTCCCGCAACACCAACCGCTGTAAAAACGGCTACTGTTCCGGGGTCTGCTGCATGTACGCCATCAAAGAGGCCATTGTGGCCCAAGAGCACAGCGCCGAACCCCTGGAAACGGCCATATTCTTCATGGATATGCGCACTTACGGCAAGGACTTCGAAAAGTATTACAACCGGGCCCGGGAGGAGTTCGGGGTCCGGTTCCACCGCTGCCGGGTGCATACTATTGATCCGGCCCTGGACGGCGGGTTGAACCTGGACTATGTCACCGAAGCCGGCGAATTCCACAGGGAGCATTTTGATATGGTGGTGCTCTCGGTGGGCCTGGAGGTGGGCCAGGACACGGTGGCCATGGCCGAAAAGCTGGGGATTGCCCTGGACCGTTACAACTTTGCGTTAACCGAGGGCTCCGCCCCGGTGAGCACCTCCCGCGCCGGGGTCTATACCTGCGGCCTGTTGCCGGGCCCCAAGGACATCCCGGCCTCGGTGACCGAGGCCAGTGCTGCGGCCTGCGCCGCGGCCATTGACCTGGCAGAGGCCCGGGGCACTCGAATTCAGGACCGGCAACTGCCGCCGGAGCAGGACGTCGCCGGGCAACCGCCCCGCATCGGGGTTTTTGTCTGTAACTGCGGCATTAATATTTCTGCGGTGGTGGACGTCAAGGAGGTAACCGAGTATGCCGCCACCCTCCCAGGCGTGGTTTTCGCCACCGACAGCCTGTTTACCTGCTCCCAGGACAACCAGGAGAAGCTCAAAAAAGTCATGCTGGAGGAGAAGCTCAACCGGGTGGTGGTGGCGGCCTGTTCGCCCCGGACCCATGAGCCCCTTTTCCAGGATACCATGCGGGCCTGCGGCCTGAACAAATACCTCTTCGAGATGGCCAATATCCGGGACCAGGATTCCTGGGTGCATCAACAGGACCACGTCAGCGCCACCCATAAGGCCAAGGACCTGGTGCGCATGGCCGTGGCCCGGGCCGGTATTTTACGACCGCTGGTGGAAAGAAGACTGGAGATCAACCCCCGGGCCGTGGTGCTGGGCGGGGGCGTGGCCGGGATGACGGCGGCCCTGAGCCTGGCCCAGCAAGGATTTGAGACGGTGATCATCGAGAAGGATAAGGAGTTGGGCGGCGTGGCCCGACGGTTATATCACACCATCGAGGGCATGGATGTGCCAACCTACCTGGACCGGCTCACTCGCCAGGTTCGCACCCACGACAAGATCCAGGTCCTCACCGAGGCTCTGGTGGTGGGCTTCGGGGGCTATAAGGGCAATTTTACCACGGAAGTCCTGGTGGGGCCCGGGATGTATGAACGCAAGATCGAGCACGGGGTTACCCTTGTGGCCACGGGGGCCCAGGAATACCGGCCCATGGAATTCCTTTATGGTTCGCATCCGGCCGTCATGACCCAACTGGAGCTGGGTCAGTTGCTCCACGAACGCCCCCAGGAGGCGGCCAGGTGGGAACGGGTGGCCATGATCCAGTGCGTCGGCTCCCGCAACCAGGAGAACCCCAACTGCAGCCGCATCTGCTGCCAGGGGGCGGTGAAACACGCCCTCAGCCTCAAAGAGATCAATCTGAACCTGGACGTCGTCATCCTCTATCGTGATATGCGGACCTATGGCCTGATGGAGGACTACTACACCATGGCCAGGAATCTCGGGGTTCTTTTTGCCCGTTACCAGCAGGAGGAACCGCCCAGGGTGAGCCTGGCCGGCGATGGCCTGACCGTGCAGTTTATCGACCATGTCCTCCAAATGCCGGTGGCCATGGAGGTGGATGCGGTGATTCTCAGCGCCGGGGTGATGGCCAACGATACCGAGGAATTGGCCTCGTTCCTGAAGGTGCCGCGCAATGCCGAAGGATTCTTCATCGAGGCCCATGCCAAGCTGCGGCCGGTGGACTTCGCCTCCGAGGGGATCTACCTCTGCGGCACGGCCCACAGTCCCAAGCTGATCAGCGAAAGTGTGGCCCAGGCCCTGGCCGCGGCCTCCCGGGCCGGAACCTTCCTGGCCTCCCAGGATCAGACCATCGGCGGGGTGGTGGCCCAGGTGGTCCTGCCGGAAAACTGCGCCGCCTGTCTGGTCTGCGTCCGGCGCTGCCCCTACGGCGTGCCCCAGATCAACCGGGAGGATATTTCGGAAATCAATGAGGCCCTCTGTCAGGGCTGCGGCATCTGCGCCTCGGAGTGCCCCGTGAAGGCCATTCAGTTGGCCCATTATGCCGACGATCAGATCATGGTGAAACTGGAGGCCTTGCTGTCGGCGTAGAATGTAGGGGCTTGATTTATCACGCCCATTCGGGGGCAATAAATTCCACCCCTACAAAAAACTTTTTTGACCGCGCCCTGTTATAAGGAGAAGTCCATGGAAGCGTTTGAACCGGTGATTGTCTCTTTCTGCTGCACTTACTGAGCATATTCCGCTGCGGACCTGGCAGGTTCGATGCGGTTGAGTTATCCCACGAACATCAGGATTATCAAGGTCCCCTGTACCGGCCGGGTGGCCATCATCCACCTGCTCAAGGCCTTTGAGAAAGGCGCGGACGGGGTTTTTGTGGCCGGGTGCCTGGAGGGGGACTGCCACTACCAGTCCGGCAACCTGCGGGCCAAAAAGCGGGTTGCCTACGCCCGCCGCCTCTTGGCCAGCATCGGCGTCGATCCGGAGCGCTTGGCGATGTATAACCTCTCGGCAGGGATGGGCCCCCGCTTTGCGGAGATTGCCCGGGAGATGACAGCAAAAATCAGGGAGTTGGGGCCGTTTTTACAACCGTCCGGGAGGACGGCGGCACCACAGGCAACCGCAGCCTGAGAATCCGTAGTCCCTTAGGAGGTGGACATATGATCATGGCGAAGGCGAAACCGTTGGAGGAAATCCTCAGCTACCTGGAGGGATTTCAGCGCATCCTGGTGTTGGGCTGCAATGGCTGCGTGGCGGTCTGTGAAGCCGGAGGACTCAAGGAAGCCGAGGTCCTGGCTTCCGCCCTGCGGATTCAGAATATGCAGGCCGGAGACCGCCGGGATATTCAGGAACTGAGCCTGACCCGTCAGTGCGACAAGGAGTATCTGGCGGAACTCAAGGATAAAATGGACAACTATGACGCAGTGGTCTCCCTGGCCTGCGGCGCCGGGGTGCAGTTCATGGCCGAAATGTATACGGAAAAGCCCATCTTCCCCGGGGTGGACACCTGCTTCATCGGCGTCACGGAAGAACAGGGAGTCTGGACCGAGCGCTGCCAGGCCTGCGGCCAGTGCATCCTGGCCGAGACGGGCGGCATCTGTCCCATTATGCGGTGCGCCAAGAGGATGATGAACGGCCCCTGCGGCGGCTCCGAAAAAGGCAAGTGCGAGATCAGCGTCCTGGTAGGCCGGGATGTGGACTGCGGCTGGCACCTCATTTTCGAACGTTTGAAAAAGCTGGGGCAGATCGGGAGGTTTGCCGAACCGGCCCTGGATAAAGATTGGACCCTCAGCCGCGACGGCGGCCCCCGTCTCATTATCAGGGAGGATGTCAGGCCATGAAGGAAACCATCACCCCGAGCAGACTGGAAAAAATCCTGGCCGCCGGTCACTGGGCCGTAACCTCGGAATGCGGCCCCCCCCGGGACGGCCGGCCCGAGATAATCGAGAAAAAGGCCGACCTCATCGGCGATTACGTGGACGCCATCAATGTCACGGATAACCAGACCGCGGTGGTGCGCCAGTGCAGCCTGGCGGCCTGCATCCGCATTAAGCTTAAGGGCCTGGAACCGGTCCTGCAGATGGTGACCCGGGATCGCAACCGCATCGCCCTGCAGAGCGACCTGTTGGGCGCGGCTTCCTATGGGATACACAATGTCCTGTGTCTCACCGGCGACCATCAGCGGTTCGGGGACCACGCCAGCTCCACGAATGTTTTTGACATGGACTCCACCCGCCTGATCCAGACCGTCAAGATGATGCGGGATGACGGGCGGTTGCTCAGCGGCCACGAAATGCACGAGGGACGGCCGCAGATGTTCATCGGCGCGGCCGAAAACCCCTTTGCCGACCCCTTTGAAATCCGAGTCATGCGCCTGGCCAAAAAGGTGAAGGCCGGGGCCCAGTTCATCCAGACCCAGTGTATTTATAATATGCCGAAATTCAAGCTCTGGATGAAACTGCTCCGGGATGAAGGCCTGCATGAAAAAGTGGCCATCCTGGCCGGACTTACCCCCATGAAAAACGTGGGCATGGCTAAATACATGAAAAACCGGGTCCCGGGGATCGATGTGCCGGATGACATTATTAAACGGTTGGCCGGGGTCCCCAAGGAGAAGCAGGCCGATGAAGGCATCCAGATCTGTCTGGAACAGATCGAGGAATTGAAGCAGGAGGAGGGTATCCGGGGTTTTCACGTCATGGCCATCGAATGGGAGGAAAAGGTCCCGGAAATTGTGGAGCGGGCCGGACTGTACCCCCGGCCTTCGGTTAACTGATCTTATTTATTAATCCCGATGGCACAGGCTTTCCGACCTGTGTCGGCAGACGCTTACAAGGCGGTTGTGCCGGGGCCAGCGGATGGTGGCGCGGGCGGCCCTGCCCGCCCAGGAACCGGGTGGCAGAGTAAATTTCAAACTTGGAAACTGTCTGACAGAACTCAGGAGGTGTACCATGTCGAAAAAGTATGTTTTGGTCGTCGATGACGATCCCGATCTGGTGGAAACCGTAGGGATCATGTTGGAGAGCCATGGTTACGAAGTTGGGAAGGCCTATGACGGGGTGGAAGCGGAAGGGGTCATCAAAAACCGGCGCCCCGATCTGATGATCCTCGACGTGATGATGCCCCGCAAGGACGGCTATCAACTCTGTAAAGAATTGAAACAGGACGCCGCCACCAAGGGCATCCCCATTATCATGTTGACCGCGGTGGGAGACGCCGTCCCCACCACCACCTATACTCATCGGGAAGGTATGTCCATGGAGGCCGAGGACTACATCGAAAAACCGGTGGATACCAAAAAACTGCTGGAATCCGTGAATGGTTTTTTCGCTTAGTCTCCTGACCTGAGCGGATTGTGCCTGACCCGGCAGAGTCGTGAGGGGCGGGGCGCGGCTTGCCGTGCCTCGCCTTTATTTTCACCGGGCAGATCCCAGCGCTTGTGGGGGCGGGTCTCAAACCCGCTTCAGGGAAAAGATTTTCTGTAGGCGTTCAGCTATCAGCAATCAGCTTTCAGCAAAAACAAAAAGTTAGGCAAACCGATCGAGAAACCAGTGATCTGCCGTTTTGGAATAACTATTTGAAGTTAAAGCATTGGCTGACGGCTGTAAGCTGACCGCTGAACGCTTACGATTTTCTTTCCGAGGAGAAGCCCGGATTAACAGGTATCTTTCCCGGTAAAAAATGGAAACTCGAATATGCAGCAACGTGCGGCGCCGCAGGCCGATCCCCGGCAGTTAGCCTCCTTTCTGGCGGATTTTCCCGATCCGGCCTTTATCTCCGATCATGAAGGCCGGTTGGTCTATCTGAACCGGGCCGCCCAGGAACTGCTCGGCAGCCGCATCCGGTCGGGGGATAAACTTAAGGCCGATGATCTCTTTCTCCTGGATCTGGGGAGTGGACGCGGCGGTATCGTGGGCAGGTGTTTCCAAGAAAAAAAACTCCATCGCACCCCGGTGCGGGTGCTGACTGCAACGGGTACCTGGCTGATGATGTCCCTTACCGCCAGCCTCATTGCCGATGAGGCGGGACAGCCGGCCGGCTGTTGGGCTATCCTCCGGGATATGGAAGGAGACTTAATTTCTCACCCTGATATTAATAGTTATCTAACCATGCTTTCCAGTATTTTGCATAACTTCCCTACGCCTTTCTTTATGGTGAATCCGGACCTGACCATCTCGTTTATGAATCCCCAATGCGAGCGTCTGACAGGCTTTTCCCGGGAAGAATCCCTAAAAGGTTTGACCTGTGCCGATATCCTGCGCACGCCCAAATGCAATACCCCCGAATGCCTCCTGAAAAAGGTCATGGCTACCGGCCTGCCGGTATCCGGGGTCCGGCAGACCATCCGAGACCGGCGAGGCAATGAGATCCCGGTGGTGGTGAACGCCTCGGCCCTGACGGATCATAATAACCAGATTATCGGCGGCTTCGAGTTCATCCGGGATATTTCCGCCGTAGTGGAGGCGGAGCAGAAGATTAATCTGGTCACCGAATTGACCCAGGAAGGCATCCTCATGGTGGATGAGAATTTCATAATCCTCTTTGCCAACACCAAGATGTCGGAGATCTCGGGAATTCCCAAGGAAATACTCATCGGCCTGGATGTCGCGGAAATTATTCCGGCGGAGTACTTTCAGGTCATCCAGGAAATGGTTACCAAAGTCGAGCAGGGCCGACGCCTGTGCTTCTGCGGTATCATCGATCCAGTCACCCCGGACGGCAGTGATTTTCGAAATTTCGAAACCTGTATTGCGGTTTCCACCATCGGCAAGCACGTCATCACCTGCGTTTACTTCCACGACCTCACCAAACGCAATGAATACGAGAGGGAATTAAAGAAGGCCAAGAGCTTCCTGGAAAATATTATCCGCAGCTCTGTGGACGGCATCGTGGTGGTGGATACCGCCGGCAAGGTGCTATATTTCAATGAGGGCGCCGAAAGGATTCTGGGATATAAGGCCGAGGAGGTGGTGGGACACTCCGAAGTATTATACGAGTTTTACGAACCGACCCTGGCCAAGGAAATGATGCGGCGCATGCGCAGCGATGAGTACGGGCCCCCCGGGAAGCTGAGAACCACGCCCATAACTTTTCGCTCCAAGACCGGAGAACAGATCCCGGTGATGTTTTCCGCCGCCATCATCAAGGAAGATGACCAGGAAATCGCCAGCGTGGGCATCTTTTCCGACCGGCGGGAGCATCTGCGTATCCGCAAGGAGTTGGAAGAAGCCAAAATACAACTCATGCAGACCGAAAAGATCGCCTCCCTGGGCCGCCTGGCCGCCGCCGTGGCCCACGAAATCAATAATCCCCTGGCCGGCATCCTGATCTACGCCGAAATTCTCTTAAAGGAGTTGGCAAGCAATCCCCGTTTTAAAGAGGATCTGGAAGAAATCATCCAGCAGACCATGCGCTGCAAAGAAATCGTCACCCGCCTGCTGGAATTCAGCCGGCAATCACAGGGAGAAATGACCACGTTTTATATCAATGACATCATCGACCGTTGCATCAAACTCCTCCGGCAGCAGGCGCTCTTTCATGATATCGAATTCGTCCTTAATCTGGAGCCGGAATTGCCTCCTCTGCTCGGGGACCCCTCCCAGATGCAACAGGTCTTTACCAATATCATTATTAACGCGGCCCACGCCATGCACGGCCGGGGCCGGCTCACTATCACCAGCGCCTACCGCCAGGAAAGCGGGGAGGTCTTTCTCAGTTTTGCCGATACCGGTCCAGGCATCCCGCCGGACATCATGGATAAAATCTTTGACCCGTTTTTCACCACCAAAGCTCCCGGGGATGGCACCGGCCTGGGATTGTCCGTAGTCTACGGCATCATCCAACGGCACGAAGGCCGGATAGAGGTGCGCAATCGCCCCACCGGCGGCGCGGAATTCATCATAATCTTTCCCCTGGAGGTATACCAGGAATATGACGATAGTATTTATTCCCTGAATGTTTAAGCAGTTTTCGGTTTTCAGTTAAGAATACCGGTGGCACAGGCTTCCAGCCTGTCCATATATGAACAGGCGGAAAACCTGATCCGCTGTCAATCCTCAGAAAGCAGCAGGATATAACTCTAAGATTTAAGGAAAGGCGCGCCATCACCAGAGGCTCCCCATATGCCTCTCAAGGATTAAATGAGGATTTAATATGGATACCATTCTCGTGGTTGATGACGAAAAAGTGATTCGAGACGGCTGCAGTCGCCTCCTGGCCGCGTCAGGATACCAGGTGCTCACTGCGGTCAATGGCCAGGAAGCTTTGGAGACGCTCGCTGCCGAGGACGTCAACCTTGTCCTCTGTGACCTGAAAATGCCGGTGATGGGCGGCGTGGAGGTTCTGGAGTGCCTCAACGTCCACTATCCACATCTGCCCCTGGTGGTTATCACCGGCCACGGCACGGTTAACGATGCCGTGGAATGCATGAAAAAAGGGGCCTATGATTTTGTCACCAAACCTTTCAAGGCCGATCATCTCCTCCTGGTGGTGCACCGGGCCCTGGAAAAGCAGGCCCTGGAGCGGCGCACCCGCCAGCTCCAGGAGGAACAGGCCAGAAACCTCTATGACCTGGCCATGGAACAGAGCCGTCTGCGCACCATCATTAACTGCATGGCTGACGGGGTTTTGGTGACCAACCGGGATCTGGAAATCGTTCTGTACAATCCTTCCCTCACCCGGGTTCTGGACGTACACTCGTTACCCCCTCAGCCCTGCATTTTAGCGGATTATCTGCCTGACCAGGAACTGCTGGAGGTGCTCACCGCCATGGTAGGGCAGGCCGCGGATGAAACCCGGCTCGTGTCCCAGGAGCTGTGCCGGGGTCAGTCCTATTGGCGGGCCTTGTCCGCGCCCATCCCTGATCCGGCCAAGCAGGTTTTGGGCACGGTGACGGTCTTCCATGACATTACCCGCTTTAAAGAACTCGATGAAATGAAATCCAGCTTCGTCAACATGGTCTCCCATGAACTGCGTTCGCCTCTAGCCACCATCAAGCAGCAATTGACCGTCATTCTTGAGGGCCTGGTGGGGGAACTCGGGGGCAAGCAAAGGGAGATTCTGGAACGTTCCCGGGGCAAGATTCAGAGCCTCCTGGAGCTCATTAACGAACTGCTGGACGTGGCCCGGATAGAAAGCGGTCAGGTCCGGCAGAATCTGGCGCCCCTAGAGCTTCGACCCCTCCTGGAAGAGGTGGTGGCCTTTCATCGGGACCGGGCTGCCAGCCACCGGATCGATCTCTCCCTGCAAGCCCCCCCGGAACTGCCTCTCATTCCGGCCGACCGGAGAAGCCTGGAGGAAGTTTTCACCAACCTCATCAGCAACGCCATCAACTATTCCCCGGATGGCGGCCAGGTGGCCGTCAAAGTTACACCCCAGGAGAATTTTTTAGAAATTACCGTAAGCGATACCGGGGTCGGCATTGACCCGGAAGAACTCCCCAAGATTTTTGATAAATTCTACCGGGTCAAACATCCCAAGACCCGGCAGGTGATCGGCACCGGCCTGGGTCTGGCCATCGTCAAGGGCGTCATTGATTCCCATCGCGGCACCATTGCCGTGGAGAGCGAACCGGGGGTGGGGACCACTTTTCGTATACTGCTGCCGACGATGTGATGATATTCAGGTTACGGTTTCGAGTCTTCCTCTGGGGTATCTGATTGATATTAATACAATTAAATGGCATCAGCCTCAAGGTTTCTTATAAAAAGGTTGACTTTAAAGAAATTATGTTTTATAAAGGACAAAATTTTGGGCCAGGAAGTGAAATCAAGGGGCACAGGCAGTTATAAAGGTCTAAAAAGTTATTATTCTGGCATCATTTTTTTAATTTTGCGGCATCAGGATTTTCTGCCTGTCACCCCTAACCCTGACTGAAGTCATGGTCTTGCCGAAAGGAGGTCTATGATGGTGAGTCGGCTTATTCTTGGCACTACCATAAGCTTGGCTCTGGTATTGTGTCCTTATTTTATCAATGACACACACGCCAATCCTTCCCGGAAGAAATCAGCGAAAGTTGCAGTAAAGTCAAAGAAAGGGCAAGTCGTTAAACAATCGAAGTCCCGGACCAGTTCACGGAACGCGAGCCGGCGCAGCTACTCCAGCCGCAGCTATCAGCGGTATCGGGGCGGGAGTGATTACGAACCGTATTCCAGCTCTTATGTCCCCAGGTATTACCGTTCCGGGGTAGCCGAAACGGGACCGCTCATGAAGATCACCCCCCAGAGAGACGGCCGTTTTGTTCTGGAGCCGCTGGGCCCTCAAAAAGGGGTGGGGAGCACGGGGCCATCAAGTAACGCAGACCGTAAAATTGCTCCCATGCCTAGCCGGGGCGATGATTATTCCTCGGTCTCGGAACAGAACGCGCCCATATACCCGAGATGGAATTTTTCGGAACTGCTCCTTACCCTGGCCAAGAGATACGAGGGCGGCAATTATCGCCGGGGGGCCAATCTGGAGACCAGTTCAGCCACGGATTGCTCCGGGTTTGTCCAGTATGTGGCGAAAAACTTTATGATAGATCTCCCCCGCAGCAGCAGCGAACAGGTCCACATGGGCAAGACGGTTACGGCTCAGATGGATTTTTCCAAGATGCTGCCGGGCGATCTGCTCTTCTTCCGGCGCGGCGGGCGCAGCGTCGGGCATGTGGGCATCTATATGGGCAATGGCAAGATGATCCATGCCTCCACCCCCCGCAGTGGCATCATTGTCACAGATCTTACTCAACCCTATTACCTCAACACCTTTGTCGTCGCCAAAAGGGTTTTCGAGGTGAAGTACCCGAATTAAGCCACCGGGTTCTGGCCGCCAGCGGCAAGGCGGCACGTTCTGATGCGCTACCCCCTTGGGGGACGGCAGAGGGCCTTGTACGGGACTTTGAATCCGGGGGCCCTCTTCTCGGCTTATCTCCCCTGCATTCCTTCAACGCAGTAATTTATCGGCTTGACCGTTCTATCCCGTTTCCCCGGCGCGCCATAGCTCCCGGGTGACGACGTTCAGCAGGGCCCAGACAGCATCCAGGGCCCAGAAGCGCTCCAGGGCGGCGGGGACGGTAAGAATGACCTGGGGGGGAAATTCTTCATCCCCCAGCCACAGGATCACCTCCACCGACAGGTTCGGAAAGGCTGTGAAGACGAGGGCCGCGTCCCCCTGAGCCACTTCTGTACCCCCTAAACTCCGGCCGACCCGCAGGAAAAGCTCCCTCTGGGTACCGAAGCGCTCCTCCAGGCGGGAGGTGGGCAAGGCATGGGGCCCCTGGAAAAAAAGCACCCCGCCTTTGAGTTCCTTGGGACTGACCTGCCGGGAAGGCAGTTGGGTGGCATCACCTTTGAGGAGAAACAACAGGGCGGCCAGGCAGAGCTGAAATTCCTGTTCCTGAGGCGGCTGACCGGCCACCCACAGTTGGCGGCGGGCCGGCTGCACCACCAGAATACGGTTTAGGAAGGGCAGCTCATACGCGCCCTCCCGATGTCGGGCCGTGGTGCGGCGGCTGACCTCCGAGGGATCGGCCGCGGCCAGGGCCGCCCATAAAGCCTCGTCCACATCCCGGCATCTCTGGTAAAGGATGTTGGCCTCGGGGTCTGCAATAATATCATAGTCTTTTTTCATGGTTCGATCTCACCAAGCCTGGATTTGGGCAGCCCCTGGCCGGGGTGAAGCGCCTGGAGTATCGTTTAATTAAAATCCCCCTTGGCCCCCTAGAAACTTATCGTCCAGCCCAACTTAATATCCATATGGGTAATGCTATGTTCTCTAAAGGGGAATTCCTGCAACACAAATTGTCAGCGGCATGTCTATCCCTGGGCTAATTGCTGCTCATAACGTCGCGAGTTGAAATTAAGCCGGCGCGCAATTTCCAGCAAAACCTGGGCCAGGGCCCGGGGTTCGCCCCGGCCTCGCCGGGTGGCCGCGGCCAGTTTCGGAAAGTGCTCCTCCATTAACTGAAAGAACAGATTCTGAGACTCCATGACATCCGTTTCCAGGGGGAGTCGGGCTTTTAAGGACAACAAGGATTCAACCCGCCTGGCCTGTTCCAGGCTGAGTGTCTGGCTCAGAGTCGCTAATTCCTGCTCCAGCATAGCAGACAGGAGTCGGCCGGCCGGATCATTTTTAAGCTGGAGGTTAATTCTGCTGCCTATCGCGATGATATCCGCCAAGTCCCGCTTGGTGGCGGGTTCGTCGGTATTGGCTGGCCAGGCATCTAATAATTGCATGATCCGATGGCTCAAAGCTGCTGTGGCGGCCAGCTTGAAGACCGGCGGGATGACAAATCCTTCTTCGGCCATGGTGAACAGGAGGGGCCGAGCCTCCTGAAAAGCATGCAACAGTCCGGTTTGCGCAGTGTCCTGGACCGGTTGCAGGGACGCCTGCAGTATTTCCCATTTTTCCCGCTTAAACATATCCCGCACGGAGTAATAGGTCGAGCCGAAATAGGAGGCCAGGGCATTGGCGATATCTTCGGGGGTCTCCTCCAGGGCCTTGCCGAGCACGCCCACCATCTCGGCAAATTCGGCGTCGCTCTGCCCGTCCTTGACCTGGGTACGATAAAGGTAACTCCCTAAAAACAAGGTGGCGTAGCCCAAAATCCGGCTTTCCTGGGTAACGCCGTCTGTCAGACTAAGGCGGCCCAGGGACAACTCCAGACCCCCCTGGCTCTTTTCCTCGTAGTTCAGGAGTTCCGGGCGGAATTGATAGATGCAATAATCGCATTGACGGTGGCGGTTTTTCATCATGGAGATGCTGAATTGATTCACCAGCTTGGGAAAGGTGATGACCGAAGGGCGGATTTTTTGCAAAAACAAATCCCGGCCGTTGCCCATGGCGGGGATATTGCTTTTGGCCTGGGCCAGAATGTCCAGAAAGGGGGTTTCCAGGTCGGTTTTTGTAAACTCCTGGCCCAGTTGCAGGGCCCGGGCGGCGTATTTCATCACCTGGAGGGATTCCAGGCCGGACAGGTCGGCGAAAAACCAGCCGCAACTGGTGTACATCAATAAAACATGGCGCTCCATTTCCAGGAGCTTAAGGGCCTTGGTGCGATCCTGGGGTTTTAATTTTGGGGCGCCGTGGCGGCGGAAAAATTCTTCCCGGGATTCCTCGCTGCGGTCCAGGATCACCTCGATGTAATCATTGCGGGCAGCCCAGGGATCCTGCAGGTAACGGCCTCCCTCCTGGGTAAAAATCTGGGCCAGTCGATCGTTCAGGTGATCGAAGGCCTGCCGCAACGGGGTGCGCCATTTCTGGTTCCAGCCCGTCTGGCCGCCGGTGGAGCAGCCGCAGTCGCGCTGCCAGCGGTCCACGCCATGGGCGCAACTCCAGGCGCTGCCCTCCCCCCGGAGGCCCAATGAGATTTCCACCTCATGGGTGGGAGCCTGAATCTCCAGATAGGCCCGGAAGTTGGTGACGCTCCAGCCCCTTTCCGGGCTCAGGCGGGCCAGGGCATAGGCCAGGCCCATTTCCCCGAAGGCTTTATGGTGCCCGAAGGTTTCCCCGTCCGTGGCCACGTTGAGGAGTTGCGGACGGGAGGAGTCCGTGGTCAGTTTGGCCCCCAACTGGTCCAGGAGCCGGGCGCTATCCTTTAATAATTCACCGAAACTGAGTTCCGCGGCAGTCTGGCCGTCATAGAAAAAGATATCAATGTAAGGCCGGGCAGAGGCGCTGCCCCCGGATGGGACAAAGCACCGATAAGGCCGGGTGGTGTCAATAGTACCGGAGCCGACGTCCTGCCAGGCCCCGCCACGCAACGGACGGAAGCGGCGGGCCTGCCAGGGCGACAGGATGACATATTTCATGCCGTGTTCCACCAGGGCCTGCAGGACTTCCAGGTTCACGGCGGTTTCCGGGAGCCACATGGCCTCGGCCGGCCGCCCGAAACGATGGGCAAAATCTTTCAGTCCCCAGATGATCTCCGTTTCCCTGTCCCTGTCACTGGCCAGAGGCAGGATTACGTGATTATAGGCCTGGGCGATGGCATTGCCGAAGCCCAGCCGGGAGGTGCTCTCCCGGTCCGCAACTAATAGGCGCTGATAGGTGGCGGGGGCGTTGACCTCCAGCCAGGAGAGGAGAGTGGGGCCGACATTAAAGCTTAAGTGGCTGAAATTATTAATAACGTCCAAAAGGAGCAGCTGGTCGTCCCGGATGCGGGCGCAGGTGTTGGGGGTATAGCATTCCCGGGTGATGCGGGCGTTCCAGTTGGGAAAGGGATAGGCGCTTTCTTCCCATTCGATTTCTTCAATCCAGGGATTTTCTCGGGGGGGCTGATAGAAATGGCCGTGCACCACCACGAAAACCCGGCTAAAGGGGATAAGGGGATCGTTCATCAGGTTTCCTGCCACAGGAGTCTGGCCACATCCTGCCAGGTATAGACCACGGGAAAGGAGTGGGGGCGCCGGTTCCAGGGCTGGTCGAACAGCAGCGGTTGAATGCCGTGCCGGGCCAATTGGAAACAGGTCTCCAGGCGGTCCTCCACGAAATGAGTAATATTATGATCCTGGAGGTAGGCCAGTTTCAAGTCCGGATCGCCGGTGGCGATGACCTTAATGTCTGCCGGGGGAACCTCGGGCAGGGTGTTTGTCAGCCAGGTAAAAATAGGCTCCGCCTTATCCCGGGCGGTCACGAAGAGCAAAGGGTGAGCCTGGGCCAGCCGGGTCAGAACCGGGACCGCGTGGGGTAATGGGGCGATGGGCAGATCCTGGGGACGGTCCAGCAAGACCTCGAGAATCTCCCAGATGATCGCGCGGTCCAGGTTGAAACAGCGGGAGAGCTCAAAATCCACGATGTCGTCGTATTTAAAATTCGCCTTGGGAAGGCGGGCATTGGCCATATCAATAAAGGTAGTCATGATATCCGCCACCACGCCATCGATATCAAAGGCCAACTGCCGGGGATCAAGCCTGATGAATTCCATTCTTTCGGTCATAATTCCGGTCAGGGGAAAGTATTTTTAAAGCAGGCGCTCATATTTCAGCAAAATCAATTGGTTAGGCAAACCAAGCGCGAAATCAGCGATCTGCCATCCTGGAATAACTATTTGAATTTAAAGCATTAGCTGACGGCTGAAAGCTGAACGCTTAAAACCTACCGGGTAAATTCCCGGAGAAGCCGCTGCACTTCGTTATCGGGGACGTCATACCAGTTGCGGTAGGCTGCTGCGACCGCAAAAGGCCTCTTCCGGCGGACGTTTAAACAGACCACGGCGGTGGCTTCCTGCAGCACCCTTTGAATGGTCTCCAGCAGGCCGGTGGGGACCGCCGCCATGGTGGCCTCGGGGTTGAGTTTTTTGATGAATTTCAGGGCAGCCAACATAGTATAACCCGAAGCCAGGCCGTCGTCCACCACTAAGGCCACCTTACCCGTCAGATCAGGATAGGGGCGGCCGCCCCGGAACAGGGCTTCCCGCTTTTCCAGGTTCTGCCGGGTTAAGGCTATCTGGCTGGCCACCTGCTCCTGGTCCAGCTCCAGGGCCTGTACCAGCGCCTCGTTGAGGAGAACTTCCCCGTCGGGGGTCAAGGCCCCGAAACCGGCCTCGGTGTTCCAGGGAATCTGGATCTTGCGGACAATGATCAGGTCCAGGGGCAGGTTGAGGGCCCGGGCGATGGGGGCGGCCACCGGCAGGCCCCCGGCCGGGATGGCGAAGACTACAGCCTCCCCGGGGATCATGTCCGCTAAGGTTTCGGCCAACCGGCGGCCGGCCGCAGCTCGATCCGGAAAAATATAAGAGCGGTCACGTAATGATACTTCTTCTGTGAGGCCTGGCAAGAGGGGCATAACTTCTCGTCTTTTTTTCCAACCGGCCACGGCCGATGGGAGATTTTCAAGTTAAAACCGGCAACCCACCTATTCCCCCGACCCCGATTCCCGATAATGCAAGGCCAGCCAAATGGTGGGCTGTCCAGGGTCGGTCCATTCCACCCGATGGCGGCAATGGGCCGGAATGTGAAGGTAATCTCCTGGTTTCATTATAATCACTCGAGGCTCATTTTCAAATAAAAGCCTGGCGCTGCCGGTGAGGAGCAGCACCCATTCAGGTGTTTCCTGGTCGTACCATTCTCCCGGCGGGGTGGCCTGACCGGTGGAGACGATGCGTTCCAGCCGGAAGGATTCGCTCTCGAGAATGACCTGGATGAATTCCTCCGGGAGGCTGGCCGGCGCAGGGAAGAAAAAATTCCCCTGGGCGCAGGGTTGGCTTAATGTCGTCATTTCGGTGCCTTAAGGTTTGTTTATTCTGTATGCCAATGGAGGTGTTGCCTGTAGGGGCGGTTCGCGAACCGCCCCTACAGAAAAATTTTTCGAAAAGAAACAGCGCTGGGAGAAATATACCACGACACCGGAGGAAAAAAAAAGAAACTTAGCGGACCTGGCTTCCTTGAAAAATTTTAAAAAAGAATAATTATTTTATAATAACTCTTTTTAAGGGAGAAAAAATGAACAAGGTTCTGATAATATGGCGAGGTTGGGCAGTACTTCTGGGAGTGCTGCTCCTGGGCTGGCTGCCCGCCCACGCTGATATTAATGCCAGTGAACGGAGAAATATTAACATGGAAAACCCGACTCATTACAACCTGGCCAGCTTTGCCGGGGGCTGTTTCTGGTGCACCGAGGCCGATTTTGCCAAAATTGACGGGGTGGTGGAG